>BNJU01000655.1_pt1 | contig 88406 bp, 104 predicted proteins | sample 8539281 | NCBI WGS metagenome assembly BNJU01 (sample SAMD00202456, study PRJDB9452) | human saliva metagenome | isolation source: human saliva | place: Japan
AATATGCGTGGATGACATAATTTATGATGTTACTAGGGGCTAGCTTTTTGTTTCTTGCATAAGATTACGTAAAAATAATTCTTTGTGCGACTTTGAAAGAAGTGAATCTTTAGACTTAATTTTGTATATTTGCCGTGTCTACAGTTGAGTCTCATCATCTTGTGGGTATTATACTCTGCAAGTTTTATCGATAGAAATAAACAACAAGGCAATCTTTTGTTGTTTGGATTCCCATCATTTTTGTAGATTTTGGTATTGTAGAAATTGAGAATAAGCCTTTTACCTGAGTTTTTCTTGGGTGTATGGTATGCTTATAATGTGTAAGACTATATGATGAACTCAAATACAAGAAGAAGTGAAAGACCGTTTTTATTGTCAGGAATTTTGACCAATTCAGGAGATTGATGTTGAATTGGGTGATTTGATCTGTGTCTTGTTGGCGCGCAGGCAAGCGGAAAGAGCCTGTTCCTGCAGATGTTCAAACTGATTAAGGACAAGGACGCTATATTAAAAATCATTGGAAAACTATGGCTTTGTTGTGAACAACAGTCTGGAAACCGCTGAACCGTTATTTAGGAGAGGGGCTTGTCGAAAATGTGGACTGATGATTCCGAATTTATTTCTAATGATATACCATATCCCGAGAGAATTTTAGAACGTCCACTGCGGGAAATCCTCAGATAAGGTCTTTTATATCCCTGCCCAACGCATTTTGAGCATCGCTGACGGCCGTCCTAAGTATTTTTATGGAATTCAGCGAGAACGACCCTTTCGTGTTGCGTAAGTTCAGTGAAACACTAAGATTCTTTACTCAGAATGGTCTCGGTGACGAGTGGCAGTTGTACCCGCTTCCTAACAGGCTTAAAAACGTCATCAAAAGAAAGAAGTATGACAAGACCATTTTTCCACGGTGGTGAGATAGTCTTTGATGAACAGGGCGGGCAGCGCAAGATTGCTATGAATGTCGAGGATATGCACCTCCCTGATGACGTGGAGTGCTGGCCAGAAGAGTTTATGCCTCTTACTGATGGCATTCTACTGCCTTTCAGGTCCTCCCCAAACCGTATGAATCGCAGCCAATACAAGTACATTATCATGGAAGAACTCGAGATGGGCTCACCCTTAGCAATCCAGGCCATCACTCTACAGATGATAGAGCTTTTATAAATAATGGGCACAAGGTGATAGTCAACACATTCTCCTATGCTCCTGGAATTCGTATGGGCATACAATTGCCTGAAAAATCCCCGAAGATAAGCGTGTAGGTGCATTATATGAACTGTTTGATATTCAACCGCAATAAAAAGAAATGTCATTTTCTGAAAAGCATTTTTGATAAAGATATTAAAACATATTATTTTTTCGCGCAACACGGGCGGAAAGTTCAAGCCAAGGATATTTCTTCCTTGATGTCTTTAGCGAGGAGACGGCTATAAACGAGTGGGTGGCCTCACCCAGTTCTCGATAAGATCTAATGATGTTGTTTCAAGATATAGTGCGCAGTATGGGTGAGGAAGAATAAGAAATTTAAAAAGGGAGTGGAAAAGCTAAGTGTGCCTTCTAGATTGCTGTTGAAAATACACCTGATGTGAAAAACGGTTTTTGTGTAGGCCTGAGAGCTGTTAAAAACTCTGACCGTAATAAAGTTGATGCTAGATCCGAAAAAATACAAGGCAGCCTTGACATTGATGGGCAAGTCAAGGAAAATATATCCTGATAAAATCGTTGGGACTATGCCCTCGTCGTATGATGATAAGATATATTTCTTTGAGGTGCATTCGCCCAACGTCTGATGCTGATACTGTCATTAAGAAATTAACATGGCTCAAGGAATGGCTGAAATAAAAAGCTCTCAGATTAATAAACTGCAAAAGGAAATCAACCTTATACGTGGGTTCAGACGATGGCTATGCGATATTATCTTCGGGGTCTTATGCTAAGAAGTTGTCAACACACGGGATAGCGGTTGAATCGGCTAAAAATTAGAATGATATTTAAAGTAGTGAAGAAGATCGTTATGATTACTCCTGACTTCCTGATTACAAAATTACAAAATTACAAATTACATTAAGGTCGTGGTGGGAATATTGGGAAGGGAGAGAGATAGTGAGTAATAAATTGATAGTATAATAATAAAAATAATTATAAATTATTATCTATAAATTTTTATTATAATATATAATATAATATAATTATATATATATAATAAACCATAGGACTCCAGCCCCTCTTTGCACATCTCGGGACCTTAATGTAATTTGTAATTTGTAATTTGTAATTTTCAAGGAGTAGGGGCAGAGTTTGTAATTATTCCGTTAGAGAAGGGGAGCATGCTTGCCATGACTTGCTTGTATTGCTTTGCTGTGACGTGGTCGTGTTTTCTTAACGCGTTGTAAGATAGTGTATTAGGATTAGTTTTGTAAATTTTAACACTATGTATTTTTGCTTTGCCTCTTGTTGTTGATTAACTTTAGCAAAACAGAAGAAAAGCAGCCTCCTCGCCCCTCCCCAGAGGAGGAGTGATCACGAGATACCCTATCTAGCTCATCTCAACCCTCTCCGAAGGAGAGGGAGGATTGAGAGATACCCTTTAACGTGATGGTAGTAGTTCTCAAGCGTCAAAGGTGAAGTGCCTAAAACGTAAAGATTAGTGTCTCAAACTTATAGTATAGCGTTAGTAAATAATTATTTCAAAGTCTCAATCTAAATCTTCAAATTTCAAAGTTAATAGTTCAAACTCATAAAGTTCAAAGTTCAAAGTCTCAAACCTCAAAGTTAATACACTATGATTCATTACAAAATTTGATCAGGACAAGCGCAAGACCAGTAAGCGTAAGTGATATTGGTATGCGCGCAGGTCGTTCAGACTCTACGATTTGGAGAAGTTGGCGAGTATATGTCTGCCCATAACACACCTTATTCTAAGGGTGCTATCGCTGGTGTGCTGACCGATATGGTGGCTTGCATCCGCGAGTTGGTACTGGAGGGTGTGGCAGTGAAAATCCCAGACTTGGCTATCTTCTCAGCGGGTATTCTGCAGTCAGGGTGTGGAGAAGTTATGACTTCAATCCCTACAAGCATATTTACAAACCTCATTTGCGTACAGGGCATCTGGTCTCGTTGATGACGGCTCGTCTGAAGCAATCTGTTCACCTGCGTAGTACGATAAGTACGATAAGTCCACTCAATGAGGCAGCAAGGGGACAAGAAAACGCAGCCAGAGGGTGGTGGTCATTCTGAGGACCTGCTGGTTGAGGGTAGAAAAAGCCTCACAACAGCACAGCCCCCAACCAGCTGCATTTCTCCAACCCCTCTCCGAGTGAGAGGGGTGATTAGCGGATACCTCTAACGTTCTATTCATAAGTTGATAGTTCAAAGGATAAAGTACGTAATTAGTATTCATGAGTATTGATAGTCCTAGTTCAAAGTTGATAGTTTCAAACCTCAAAGTTCATTGCCTTTATGAAAAACGAAAAAGTGGAAAACAATCTTAATGTGATTATCTCTGTGCCACTGCCATTGCTACAACGCTGGGTATGTCGAAAGCTGTATGTAGTAGAAGTTTCTAACATACGTCTCACCTCACCTCCTCTCCGAATGGAGAGGGAGTAAATTACTGCTGAAATGACAGCATTACTACCCCTCTTGATAGCAAAATGACAATCAGCAGACCTATACTTCCCCTCTCAATCGGAGAGGGGGTTGGGAGGGTGAGGCTGGTTGCTGATGGTGTGTTGTTGCTTCTCTTCTATTTTTCAAAAATATAAGTAAAAACGCTTGGTTAATCGGTTGGAAAATAGTAACTTTGCACGCGTTTGGCAATTTAAACACTTTAAAAATAGTTGAATGAAGAATGACAAAAATGAAAATGAAGTACCGCGTGAACGAGCAGATTCGCGTTCGGGAAGTACGTGTGTAAGTGATGATGGAGCTGAGAGTTATGCCTACGCGAAAAGCGTTGGAATTGGCTCAGAAAGAGGGAGTTGACCCATGGAGATTTCTCTAACGCACAGCCACCGGTTTGTCGTATCATCGACTATTCTAGTTCCTCTACCAGCAGAAGAAGCATCAGAAGGAGATGAAGCAGAAGCAGGTTAAGCAGGAGGTGAAGGAGATTCGTTTTGGTCCTCAGACGGATGAGCACGACTATAAGTTTAAGCTCAAAGCATGCGCAAGAGTTCCTCAATGCAGGTAATAAGGTACGCGCATACGTGTTCTTCCGTGGTCGTTCGATTCTGTTTTAAGGGAGCAGGGCGAGGTGTTATTGCTTCGTTTCGCCAACGATCTTGAGGAGCTTGCAAAGGTAGAGCAACTTCCGAAAGCTCGAAGGCAAGAAGATGTTCTCTCTATCTTGCACCCTAAGAAGGCAGGTGTTGCCAAGAAGAGTCATGCAGAAGCGCGACCGTGAGGAGGCAGAGGCTGGCGCGAGGCAGGTGCTGAGGGCGTCAGCGAGGAGCCAAAGACGGATGGCGGTTTGTTTGCCAACGCTAAGAATGGTGCTGACGCATTGAAGAAACTGAATATTGACTAACGCCCGTTGGGTGTCTCCTCGTTATGAGGGGCGACATGGGCAACCTGTGCGTAACGTCCTGGTATATACGTTGCCACAGATGAATATAAATAACAATTTTAAAATTTACAAAAATGCCAAAAACAGAAGACAAATTCCGGCGCAAAAGAAGAGATTCACGTTCACCGGTACTGGTAAGATTAAACGTCATCACGCTTACCACAGTCACATTCTGACTAAGAAGACAAAGAAACGAAGAGAAATCTTGTTCACCAGACGCTCGTGGATGGTACAAACTTGAAGCAGGTACGCGACTTGCTCAGATCTTCGTTAATTCATTAGTCAAACAAATTAAAAGGAAAGAAAAACTATGCCAAGATCAGTCAATCATGTTGCTTCAAAAGCAAAGAGAACAAGAATTCTGAAAGCAGACTAAGGTTACTATGGATGCCCGTAAAAATGTTTGGACGGTAGCAAAAGAATACCTATGAGAAGGGTTTTGACTTATGCTTATCGTGACCGCCGTAACAAGAAGCGTAACTTCCGCGCATTGTGGATTCAGCGTATCAACGCTGCTCGTCTTTATGATATGAGCTACAGCCAGTTGATGGGTGCATTGCACAAGGCTGGTATCGAGATCAACCGTAAGGTAGCTCGCTGACCTCGCTGCTAACAATCAGGGAGCTTTTCAGGCTATTGTTGACAAAGGTGAGTAAATTAATGGCAGCGCTCACGACGTGGGCACTCGTTATAACGGAATGGAGCTGTCGCCTGAAAGGGTGGCAGCTAGCCTCACTGCCCTCTCCCGAGTGGAGAGGGGGAGTGGAACATGTGTATTCCCTAATGTTGGCTGAGATCTGTGTAAAAATGAAACAGAAAACGCCGAGTGGAGAGAGAGTGAACAGTGTGTTATCCTATATTAGCTGGATCTGTGGTAAAAATGAAAAGCAAAGAATAGTCCTGAACATAGGGGTATCTCGCTGTGTTACTACCTCTCCACTCGGAAAGTTGGGGTGGGCTCTTAATAGTTTCAGTTCTGCTGCTCGTTGTAGGAGTGGGGCAGGAGGTGCACGCGCAATATGTGATAACGAAAAGATACTGCGAGTTGGCAGGCGAAACAGGGTTCTTTGTTGCGATAATGTTTTGGGCAGAAGGTTGATGAGCAAGTTAGACCTACTTATCGCGTTGACTACTATGTCTTATTGATAGAGGTTCTTTCGCAGGGGGATGTCGGAAAGAGTATACAGAATATTCCTAAGGGTAAACGACCTGCTGCAAACCTATTTGAGCGAAGATATATGAGCGACATTTGAAGAATTTTAAAGGCAGGCGCATCATGCCTTGTTTCGAAAGAATTGTTAGAACGATATCACGGTGATTTTATCGGAAGGCTGATAATAGCGGTTTATTATGACGAAGTCGGAGATGGATATGTGTTTTGATAAAAAGTCAGGCGACTTGTCGCGTATCGAACATGAATTAAAGGAATCCTAGCCAGGTGCGTGGAAACATCGAGGGTATTAGTAAGGATTGGCTTGTCCCAAACCGGAAGAAACTCAGTTGAGGATGCCGTCGGAGTAACTGAAATCAGAGCAGAATGTTATGGCTTCAGGTGGACTACTACTGGATATAAAAGCAGTGATAGATAGGATTCCGAAAAGGAAAATATAAAGCTTCGTGATTGAGATTGCCCAATGATTGTATAGAAAAGAAACTTAAATAGAGGCTATCGCTCATATTCACCTGTTTAAATGTAATGAATAATGAGGATTAGTATGATAAAGGAAGCATAAACCTATGATCATCAAGGACACGATGGAAAAGTATTCAGATTAGGCGTGTATAATAGTAGCTATCATATTCAACAGTTTAATGGGTCTTATACATCTTTATTGTATTATCTACTGTTACTCTACCCTTTCTAGACTACTTGAGGTTAGATGTAGTGTTTGTTATTTGTTCCTCATTTCGGGTCTATATCATATGCTTGATTACGTTGAATTTGTCTCTGCATCTCATCTGAATTGTTGCTGTGCGCATTCTTTGAAGCAATCAAATACTGGTGATTCAGTTATCGAGAATGATAACTACTGTATCTCTGATAATAAAGCGATGATAGACGAAGCGAAAGTTACAGCACCTCTATGAACCATGTTAAAGCCTATAAAAGCTCAATGTCATGCCTATATTCACGATGAATGAAGTAAGAGGTAATAGAGTGGGAGAGAGTAAACCTAATAATACAATAGCTGATAAGACACCTGTTCCTCTGGTGATTGGATATCTGGTAGATAGTGGGGAGTATGCTGATATTAGAGGCTGATGTATAGTAATATATCTTCATCCATATTATTGAGCTTATTACCAACTATTAGGGTTATTAATTGATATACTGGCCTTTGGTGTTTTACCATGTGTTCAGTCTGCATTAAAGCGCGTAAAGTGCTTCTTCTGCTGTCATCCATTATATAGGCAGGGAAGGGTAGATGGGCGTTGATAGTCTTTCGGTTATACTCCATTGTCTTGCGTTTGTCCACGAAAGATTCGTTTGCGATAACCTTTCAGGGTCTTTTCATCTGAATGGTTATCAACCTAGATTTCCTTTAAAACGTATCAGAGAGAAGTCGGCTATCTCGTTCCATAATATTTCCTCAACTCCGCAGATAGAGATACCTCTGTCGGTAAATTCTATTTTCTTTCTTATGGTTTATGAGGAGCTTTTATCTTTTTATAAGCCATAAACAAACCGCCACCACCAAAGAAGAGGATGGATGAAGCCTTAGCAACTCTATGTCCAAAGCGGATATGCTGTGGTGGGGTCTTCTACAGGTAAGAAGCCCATACGCCCTAAGAGCGGTAAACGCTGATACAACCCTAAGTAGCAAAGGATTTTTGCTTTGTCAGATTCATTTGTTTTATTGTTTTATATTCTTCATACTCAATCCAATTCGTTTGCGGCGCATATCGACTTCGACGACACGAACACGGACGTGCTGATGGAGGCGGACGATCTATGTGGGGTCGGTAACGAAGCGGTCGGAGAGCTGAGAGATGTGGACAAGTCCGTCTTGATGAACACCGATGTCGACGAAGGCTCCGAAGTTGGTGATGTTCGTCACGATACCAGGGAGTTCCATTCCTACGATGAGGTCGTTGAGGGTATGGACATTCTTGTCGAATTCGAAGACTTCAACACTCTCCACGTGGGTCACGGCCTAGTCTCAAGCTCGAGTGAGGATGTCGGAGGTGGCCTCACCAAAGCAGCCCCTCCGACTCTCCCGAAAGGGGGAGGCAAAGACCTGCAAATGCTTTGTTGAGGTTGGGTGAGGCTTCTTTTAAAGCGCCTTTATCCTCTCGTGTACGCATAGGGGCTCCTCCCTTTACTTCCCTTCGGTCAGTGACCGTTGGTTCGGGGAGGTTGGGTTGGGTGAGGTATCTCTTGACATCAATTTCAGCCAAGAGTTTTTTATTGCTAATCAAATCCTTTATCGTACATCTCAGGTCCTTCGCCATTTGCTCAACGATGTGATAGCTCCCGGGATGAAACGGCAGAGTTGTCGAGCGGGTTCTTGGCATTGGGGATGGAGGAAGCCTGCGCATTGTGCTGGAAAGCTGTATCGCCCAGACGCTTCACCTTCTTCAATTGGGTTCGTGAGGTGAAAGGACCGTGCTCACGACGATAATCAACGATGTTTTGTGCAAGGGCAGGGCCGAGTCCGCTGACGTATGTAAGCAAGTGACGGGAAGCCGTGTTGAGGTTGACACCCACCTGATTGACACAACTCATCACAGTCTGGTCGAGTGAATGCTTGAGCTTTGATTGGTCGACATCGTGCTGATATTGTCCGACACCGATACTCTTCGGGTCAATCTTCACGAGCTCAGCGAGTGGGTCCATCAATCGTCTGCCGATGGATATGGCCCCATGTGGTTACATCTTCATTGGGGAACTCTTCGCGAGCCACGGGTGAGGCGGAGTAGATAGATGCGCCGTCTTCGGAGACAAGGAAGATAGAAGCCCCCTCCGACTCCCCCGAAAGGGGGAGAGGCAAACTTGCAAATGCTTTGCTGAGGTGTGGAGGATGTTTTAAAGCGCCCTTATCCTCTCGTGTGCGCATAGGCACTCCTCCCCTTTCGGGGAGGTTGGGTGAGACTACTCCCCCTCTCCCCTTCGGAGAGGGGTTGAGAGGGTGAGCTGTTCTCCACAAACTCTTACTCCCTGCTTGCCAGTACCATTACCAATGGCAATGGCCTCAATCTTATAGGTGCGTATCATTCTCTGCAGGGCTTCGGTGGCTTGTCTTACCCTGATTGCGAGGAGGATGCGGATAGATAATCTCATGATGCAGGAGGTTACCTTGTTCGTCAAGGCAAGCAATCTTACATCCGTTGGCAAAACCAGGGTCGAGGGCGAGGACACGCTTTCTGACCGAGTGGGGCAGAGAGGAGAAGCTGGCGGAGGTTCTCGGTAAAAGACTTTGATGAGCCTCTTCGTCAGCACGACTCCTTGCTCAGAGTGTCAAATTCGTTTTTCAATGCTCGGATTGATAAGACGTTTGAAGGAGTCTTCAACGGCTTGGCTGACGAGGGTCTGACAGACTCCGTGTCCACGCACGAATTGGCGAGTGAGGCGTGAGATACATTCCTCGTCATCAATCGTGATGCTTACACGTAGGATGCCTTGGTCCTCACCACGACGCATGGCAAGAAGTCGATGGCTATTGCATCGTCGGAGAGGTTCGGAGAAATCGAAGTAATCAGCGAACTTCTGCGCCTCGTCGGTATCCTTCATCTTCTTGATGACCTTCGATGTGATGACGGCTCCACGCTGGTAAGCCAGTGCGGACGGTATTGCGTGCTTGCTGGTTCTCGGAGACAATCTCGGCAATGATGTCCAAAGCCAAAGCCCTCGACTCCCCGAAAGGGAGAGCCCTCCGACTCCGCAAGGAGAGGCAACCTGAAATTCTGCTGGAGGTGTTGAAGCAGCAGATATTCACCCTTTTCAGCGTATAGGCACTCCTCCCTTCAGGGGAGGTCGGGTGGGCTATGGGGTTTTGGGCTTCTCCATTATCGCCAACGCCACGGCTCCAATCCCTGTTCACGTGCAATCTGCGCGCGTGTACGGCGTTTGGGTTTATATGGTAGGTAGATATCTTCCAACTCTGTGGAATCCATACAAGCGCGGATCTTCGCTTCTAATTCTGGTGTGAGTTTTTCTTGCTCACGGATGGTCTTGAGGATGGTTTCCTTACGCTTGCCGAGTTCCTTCAAACGATCATTGAGTTCGCTGATATTGGTTATCTGCACCTCGTCAAGGTTTCCGTTCGCTCCTTACGATGGCGAGAGATGAAAGGAATCATCACCCCTCATCGAGTAAAGGTGAGAACAGCTGATACGCTTTTGAGAGGAAGGGAAAGGGAGGGAGATAAAGGAAGAAGGTCACATCCAACGTGTCATCCAACGCAGGCCCCTATTGCTGAGCGTCCCTCTGTAGTCAGTATGCACGTTTGATATACCCTCGCTGTATGGAGTGTCGTTTGAATTGTCAGATACTGGTATCGATTTCTATTCATTTGGGCTTTTTCATTACTTTCTTTCATTTCTCTACTCATTACTTTCTTCGGTCTGTGACGTTGGTCTAGTAAGGCGATTAGAAGTTTTTGTCTTAATCACGATGGTTGGATGTTTTTTTCTTGTCCGTGGATCGTTTATATAAGTAATGATGTCGACAGAGCTTTATGTCGGTGGGTTTGATACGCTTGGCAAAGCCTCCATTATACGTTGGGGTGTGAGTTTATAATCAATGATGGTCAACTTTCTTTGCGTGGTTTCCTATAGTTTACCGTTTAGTACCCATTGATAGTTCTGCAAAGGAGTTGGTTGCATGATGATGATATCTCTTGGGTGTTTACAGAATGTGATATTCTTACTTTGCTTTATCTGCTCTTCTACTGCGAATGTCTGTATGGATTTCGATGGCGTAGGGCTGGAATAAGTCCCAGTCTATATGCTACAATCTGTTTAGCTGAATCAGACCGCATCTCGTCGATGGTGACGTGCAGGAGAGAGTCGGAAGGGGAGTGCCGTCATATGACGCATAAGGTCTGGGCATGTGTGGTGAGGTGGTAGTGCTATCAGGATTATACAGACAGGTTCTTTTCAGGTTCAGTTCCATTATAATATTATTTGTTCGATAAGATTATTTCGTAAGCATAAAAGTAGGATGGGCTTTCTTACTCTTGTCACAGATGGGCTTCGATTTTCTTGAGCATAGCAGGGCTTGTGTGAAGCATCCCCACGAAGCATCGGAGAGTGGGAGATAGGAGGTGAGATGGTGCATAACGCCCACGTATCGGGAACTATGGATGAGGATGTTTCTTCGTCGTGCATTGCTGTTTGAGTCATCAAGACCATCAAGGGCAAAACGTAGCCCGACAATAGAGGAATAGCCTTTCTCATGCAATCTTGAAATGTCCGAGACTCGAGCACTTTGCTCCCCTCCTTATTTGAGAAACTTGGTTTCATGCACTGTTCCCTTTCCTCTACCGTGTGCGCAAGGACCAGTGTCAAGCTACGGATGAAGTCTTCAGGTCGATGATAGCTATTCGGTCCTCACCCGATGGGCGTGAGAAGTCTACGAGGATGCAGTAATCTTCGTTATATCCCCTTTTTCGTGACAGATTTCCCATACATCTTTGAAATGGCTTTGGAATGAATAGGATTTTATTTTCCAATAGCCCTTTATGCTAAAGTTGAGGATTAGAAGAGAGAGAAGAAAGAAAAAGAAAAGCGCCCTCTCCTCCCCGTGGGGTTTGATCTCGTTGTGTTTTGCTTTTCATTGCTGTCTTATTTTTGCAAGTGACGAGTACATCCTCCCTTTGGGGGGAGGGGGACCAGCCTATTGGGGAGGCTGTCTTTTGTCCTGATCTCGGTGTGCTTCTTAGGCACTCTCCCCCTTGCTTTCAACAATCCCTTTGTATCAGGCACTTTGAGGCCAGTGAAAGTCAGAGAAGATCTGCATCAGGTCACGAGTGTTTCCACGTGAGAGAATCTTTCTGGCGGAAGTCATCACCCACCTTACGTGTCAGTGCACCATGAGCCTCGAAGTAATCAGCAATGTTTGCAGCTAATACCTCACTCCACAAATAGCTGTAATAACCAGCTGCATATCCACCACCCCAAATGTGGTTGAAGTAAGAAAGTAGAGTAACGTGGAGGAATCTGATTGTTCAACAGACCCATATCGCCAATACCTTCTTCTCGAAGGCTGGTGCCTCTTCAACTGTCGGAACCTCAGATGGTGAGAGGCAATGCCAAGCCAAGTCTACGCTTGTTGCAGCAAGGTTCTCGCCCAATGAATAAGCTGAAAGGAAGTTGAGCGAACCCAACATCTTCTCACGCAGGGCATCTGGCATAGGCTCATTGGTCTTGTAATGGCGCGCATAGTTATTGAATACCTCTGGTATGCTTGCGAACGACTCATTAAACTGTGAAGGCATCTCCACGAAGTCACGTGATACGGCAGTACCACTCAACGTGTTATACTTACAGTTAGAAAGCATACCATGCAGGGCGTGACCAAACTCGTGGAACATCGTCTGTGTCTCATCCCAAGTGAGGAGCGTTGGTTGACCTTCAGGGCCTTAGCATAGTTGCAAACGTTGAAAATCAGAGGTTTCTGCTGACGGTCACCACTCTGTTTGAGGAAGGCACTCATCCACGCACCACCACGCTTTGTAGGACGACGGAAGTAATCGCAATAGAAGAGCGCCAATCTGCTTGCCGTCAGCATCTATCACGTCAAACACCTTCATATCCTTGTGGTAAGTAGGAATATCCTTACGCTCACGGAAGCTGAGTCCATAGACACGATGAGCGGCATAGAAGATACCATTTACGAGTACCGAGTCAAGATTGAAGTAAGGTTTCACGTCGTCGTCAGAGAAGCTATACTGATCCTTCTTCATCTTTGCCGAATAATAGAAGCGATCGTAAGGCTGAAGTGGAGTGAACGAGTTGACAGGTTGACCAGTAGACGAGTTATTTGCGTTAGCTTGTTCACTCGTTAACTTGTTCACTTGTTCATTCATATACTTCTCGATGGCCTTTGTCTGAGCCTCCGACTTAGGTTTATAAGCCTCAATCATCTGACGCAAGAAGGCATATACATTATCCGTATTCTTTGCCATTGTCTTTGAGAGCGAGTAAGAAGCATAGTTCTTATAACCCATCAGCTGAGCCTTCTCTGCACGCAAGCGAGCTATCTTCACGATGATAGGGAAGGTGTTATAAGCACCCGTACCATCCGTACGATGAATAGAAGCGTTGAAGACCTTCTCACGAAGTGCACGATTCTCAAGACTTGCGAGGATAGGTTGTTGAGTAGTATTTGTAATTACGATACAGTAAGGCGCCTTACCACCACGACTCTCAGCATCCTTCTTGCACTGAGCGATATCCGTCTCACTAAGACCCGCCAATTCCTTTACATCACTGACCCATACTGTTGCCTCGTTAGCGGCCTTTGGAAGCATATTGCCAAAGTCCTGTTGAAGCTTTGCCAATTCCTTGTTAATCTCCTGCATACGAGCCATCTTCTCCTTTGGAAGGAGAGCGCCAGCGTGCGTAAAGTCCTTGTAGACAACCTCTAATAACTTCTTGTCCTCGCCCTTGAGCGTCTTATATTCGTGGTCGTAGACATACTTGATGCGCTGGAAGAACTTCTGATTGAACTTCACTTCATTCTCAAACTCCGTCATCAGCGGAACGATGCTTCCCTGCGCCTTCTCAATCTCAGGAGTCTTGTCGGCAGATACAAGTGCATAGAATATGTTTGAGATACGTTCCAAGTCCTTTCCGCTTCGTTCATAAGCCAGTACGGTATTTACGAAGGTAGGTTTCTGCTTGTTATCGGTAATCTTCTTTATCTCCGCCCTCTGCTGAGCGATAGCCTGTTTGATAGCAGGCAGATAGTCCTCACTCTTGATACGGCTGAAGTCAGGAGCATTAAAGGTAATGTACTCTGTTTCATAAGCGAATTCGTGACCGTCTGTGTGGTCTTAGGTCTTGCACTCTGTGCCTGACCTGTAAGTGCTGTGCAGGCAAGTCCTGCGGCAAGCACAACATGTTTTAGGTTCTGTTTCATATTCACAATGTTGTTGAGTTGATGTTGGGTGATGGGTGTTGGGTGTTGATGATGTGTATGTGCTGTGGGTGATGAGTTTGGTGATGATGATTGCATATTGTCTGAGTGATAGATACTAAAAGCAGATCACTATTCATTATCACCCTAACACTCATCACCTAACCCATCACTTTACCACCTATATTTCCTGCAAACTTGCATACTGAGATTATGAAATTAATGGTGATAATTGTTGGGTAAAAGTTGAGTGTTGGGTGGTGGGTGATGATGATTGCATACTGTTTGAGTGATAGCTACTAAGCAGAATCACTATTCATTACCACCTACCACCCATCACCCATCACCTTGTTTGGAGTGATAGATACTAAGCAAGTACTATTTCATTACCACCTACACCTACCACCACCCATATGAGTGTTGGGTGGTATTTGTAGTATTTTTAATCTATTCAAAGCCAACACATGCTCTTTTTAGCTTCGAAAATACGCCCAATTGACTGGCAATAGATGCTCTTTTGAGGTCTAACTAACGCCCTTTTGAAGTCCAATTAGCACCTTTTCTTGTATGACTTTATAACAGATTGATTTACTGTTGGTTGCAAACTTACTTTTACCTATCTTTGTCTTTATTTGTAGATGTTTTATTCGAAAGTATGTCATGATTTTTCAAAACCTTTGCCTACACATAAAGTGTTAACGTGAAAAATATTTTAGTGATGATGGTTTCTTTGAATAATAATATTGTTGATAAATTTCTCCATCAGTTGCTCTTTTGGATTATTTTTTACTAACTTTGTACATCGCATATAATACAAAAGAAAGTTTAGCTTTAAAGAAGCCAACGATAGGCTTTGTGGGAGGTTTTTCAATAGTTTTGGAAACCAAACTCAAAGATTATATTATTCCCTCAACCCCACATATAAAGGAATATACAAGTATTGGGAGAGATTATAGAAGTGCATATTTGACAAAAACAGAGGCAATGATGAAAAATATAAAATTTCCACTTATTATATTTTTAATAATGTTTATATCATCTTGTAATGCTCAAAAGATAAAAGCAGAATGATATCCATAATACGAATAAGTATTCTTTTTATTGACAATAAAATCAAATTCAAGATATTGAAGATAGCTGACGAATCTACTTTTCCCCATAACGATATTGGATATCGGGTTATTATCGATTTAGATTCGAAAAGAAAAGCGCATTCTTAAAGGTAGGAAAAAGAAGAATGGATACAAATGTTAAGGAACAATAAGAAAGATTACGCTGCAAATATTTTATTATATTATCTTTATAAGCGTGAAGCTGTTGTTCTTTTAATGCATATCGGCATTCGAGAATGGCGGATTAGTGAAGATGATGATATTTCATATTGGAAACAAAACATTACATAGTACCTTACCCACTCCGTAGTATTTTCTTGTCAGAGAAAATTTTATATGTTGAGATGTCTTTTGGGCTCTATATGTTGATAGTGAGATGCTTCGCGTTTCTTGGGTCTTTTCTGATGATAAAATCACCCAATCAATGGAAGTATGATAACCACAAAGAAATACTTACAGATTCGGTGAGTTTCTCAAAGCCCAGCTTGGGACGAAAAACGTCCATATTATGATAAATACCACCGTAAGAAGTGATATCTCGTTTTAATCGCTGCCTTTGTCATGTCAGATTTTGCTTGCCACTTGTTATGTTTTGCAGCACCAAAGATGAGGTGAAATTTCTGACATGTCCAAGTGTTTTGAGAACTGCTTTCTCGGGTACTTGGGATTCTCATACAAGAATTTATGCTGCGGAATTGGAGGTTATATGATGAGTGTTTATTGTTACCATTATGCTGCTATTTTCAGTGCTTTTCATGCAGGCAAACCTATCCTTGCACAAGAGAATACATTACACTTTCCAAAATAATGAAAAGTATTTTAGTATGCTTATCGATTTTACAACAGCCACGATATAGTAAATAATAAAGAAGAACAGTTTGTCTTTACATTAAATAGATGTAAAGATGATGTGATATTGACATTATTCCATATATAATAGATGATAAGAAAAACAAATTTCTTTGAGTAATATTAGAGCCAACTTTGAAAGATGTAAGAATATTCTTTCAACATATAATATTAATATTAGAAAAAGTGATATTGCAAGCGTGATAAATTGCCTATAAATCTATAAATTGTAGAATGGTAAAAATACTAACTATTATAGCGGACAAATAGAATTTATTCCATATCAAAACAGATGTAAATATATCATTCTTATATCTACCACAAGAAAGAGATTTCCTGATATTATAAAGTTCACAGGTAAACCCATTAGTTCATCTCATCTTGGAATACATTTTACACTGTCAAATGAGAGCATGTTATGATTGGTAATGCTCCAGATTGGGAGTTGTGAAAATAGGGTCTTGATTATCAGGATTATCTGATAAGTTAAAAATGCGACAGGCAGAAATTAGCGCTTTCGCCTTCGCATTATTTTCGCAATTATAGCATAAGCAAATGAAGCAACAAGATAGTTTTGGAACTTTATGCTCCAGATTGGGAGTTAAGTTTTTATGTCCCTATTGTCAATCTGAGTCAATCGTCAAAAGTGGGAAGAATTGCAATGGCAAACAACGCTACCAATACAAACATTGCCACTTCTAATCCGAGATACTGCTTGTCTCCTTGTTCATCTTACTATGCTCCATCTGATGATCTGATATACTTCAAAGGCTGCTAAAAGACATACAACGCAGTGCAAAGTGGTTCATCAATCGTTTCCAATCCATCTGCGGGCGATGTCAAATCACGCGATAGAAACAGTTCTTACCATGTTGAAAGCTCATATATCTTATGCTGTACACATATTGTGAATGCTCTCTCTAAAATGCGGAAGAGGCAAAGAGAAAGGATTAGCTCGAAGCAGCAACTCCGTCCCGTTTCTCCAATGACAGGCGAGATAATAGATGGCGAGACCAAACTTGCCAAAAGATGAAACAAGTCTCACTCATGTTAAAATGACAGCAAATATAAAAAGTAAGTTTGTGATAATATTAGTGGAGCATTATAACTCGAAGACTGCTTAGTTTATGGCTGTAAAGACATTATATAAGACGATAAATACAAACGGGAGAATATGGCTGTGCGACAGACGCAAACTGTCACACATTGCTGAAATGACAGACTCGACTATATCCTGACTCCGCAGCACAAATTCCTGTGAGAAAATTGTGCTGCGGAATCGAGGCTATAACATTTTAAATCGTATAGTTCCTACTATGTTAAGAGGTCTCAATTGTGAAGTAGATGAATATATATCAAGACCACTATAGTTAACCCTTGTGTACTGACGCTGATTGAAAAGATTATTAGCTTGCAAGTCTAATTCAACATGCTTCAATTTGTATTTAAACAACATATCTCCAAACCATGTATGTCTGTTCTTTTCGGTCAAATTGTTGTAATTACCTTCTATTGTAGTACTAAACGTAAATTGCTTAGTAACAAAGATATTGAACTTGATACGCTGAGTTGCCGTTCGAACAGTCTGTGAAGAATTATCATTAATAGCATCTATAGATGACACATTCCATGCATATCCACTGGTAATGACAATATTAAGCCATGTAAGAGGAGTGATAGTGCCACCGCCTCCAATACTGATTGTTCGAGAATGGAAAGGGTAAAGATTCTGAGCAATGAGGCGCTCACTCTTACTATAACTATAGCCTCCAAAAGCACGAATGGTTGATTGTAACCAATCAAAACCTTTGCTGCCATCAAAGCCGAAAGCATAATTATCTGTATATGTTTTTTTATCAATGGCATGTACAACACTGGTTGCACCTCGATATTCATAACCATAAATTTGATTGTCACGAGTGTGCCCATAGTTACCATTTATACGGAAAAAGGTTGCTGTAAGAGCACTACGATACCCAACTGATGCACTCGTTGTGAAGCAACTTGTTTCTGACAAATGTTCAACATACGACCGTTGAAATGTTCGGTAGTTGTTCATTATATAGCCACTATAGATACTTCCAGGATCTCCGACATTCTTATAGTATGTTGCATTAATGTTACCACTCCAATCACGCCACTCATAGTTTATAGTAAACGATGGTGTTACAAGCAAGCGGGTATATTTATTCTTGTTTTTAGTGATGCGGTCATCAAGAGTTTGTGTGTATAAGTTTAGGGGGCAGGTGAAAGAGAGGCGCCAGCCAGCCTGTTCGAATTTGTATTGTTGATTTAGCGATAATTCATAAGTGTTATACCATAAATCATTCAGTACCGACTGTGATGTATGATTTTGACTACCATTTGCTGTCAAATTAGTAAAGCCGCTTAAATCGGTCTTTATGCCATGCAAGCTGGCATTAGCTAAAATTCCATAGTCCAGAGAGAACGATCCTAAGTGAAAGGTAAAGTTAGTATGGAAGTCACCAGCTATGTTGCGTGACTTCAATTCTTGATTATAATGGACTGATGTTTGTGGCAAAAGCGAATCCACACCAACCATCAATGTGTTAGGGCGCTGGGCATAACCAACAGAGAAATGCAAGTCAAGTGTACGTTTACCATAATTCTGAATGAGATTCATTGTGTTACTGACTGTTAGCGAAGGGCGATGGAAATATTGATAAACCCGATTGTCTCCATAGTTGATGGGGACAGCTCCTGTTAGGTCAGAGGTAAGTTGGCTCTGTACGTTATCATTATTCCATTTTCCATCTAACTTCAGTACATTGGCTATAAAACCATTTTCACCATTGCGATTGTATCTTAAATTTGTACTAAGATTATTCATGTGTGTTATAAATATAAGCGACTCGCTGCTCAATAGTCGTTGATTAGAACTATAAAATCGGTCGGCTTCTGAGATTCCTTCTTGTCGTATAGATGCATGGAGATATGACATATTCAAAGTTATTTCAGATTGTTTGCCAATTTTCTCCAAGTGGTTCATTGATACAATGTGTGACTGATTGTCAAAAGTCCGTTTCTGTGGTAATCCACTGCCAGATGGCGTAACAACTCCCAGTGGAGCGAAAGCAACAAGCCCCACATCATTGATACCAGAATAATGTGAAGTTAATTCTTGGGAAACATCATCACCTATATTGTTTCCTTTATAGAGTGTTATATTCTGCCTACGTTTTGCAAAGTACATACCTACAACCTCTGCCGTCCATAATGGATTTCTGCCAATAGGATTTTGTCCATCAGATAGGGAACGCATTCCGAATCCCCATCCACCAGATTGTTGACCACCACCACCGAGCATTGTGTTTACTGCTACTGTACCTTTAGCAGCATTTTTTAATTTCAGATTTATAGCAACATCATCGGTTGGTGTTCGCCCCTGTAGGGCTTTTCACTGGTTGATGGTTCTCAAGCACTTGAACCGAACCAACATCTTGTGCATTGATATTTCCTGTTGCAAGACCATAGCGACCTTGCAGCAAATCCATGTCTTCAACATAAAACTTTGAGATACTTTTTCCCATTGAATTTTTATACTACCATTATCTGATACTTCTATACCAGGCATACGCTTTAAAACATCGCCTATAGTGCGATCGCCTTGCTGTTGATATGCACCAACAGAATAGTTAAGAGTATCACCGTTTTGTCGTATCTTCTTAGCATGAACTTCAACTTCCTTAAGTTGTAGTACCTTTTCGTTGACTCGAAAGTTTAATCGTTGTGAACGGTTAGCAACAATTTTAACTTGCTGCCCTATAGACATACCTGCTGCGGTAATTGTTAAACTATCGGATTGTGAATTTACCTCTAAACGATAGTCACCCTTACTGTCTGTCTCAGCAAATGCCAGTACGCTACTATTCCCTTTTGACGTTACAGTAACAATGGCATCTCCTGCCTTTCCCTGTGCATCTATCACACTGCCTTCAAAGACTGTTTGAGCTTGTATCTTTAAGCAAAAGATAATCAGTAGACTGAATATGGTTGTAGTTTTCATCTATTCTTTCTCTAATGGCTCGTAAGGGTGTGGCTTTGATTTTAGTTGTCCCGTTTGATAGTCGCGGGCTCCAGCTGTTTTTAAGGTGATCTCGATTTGCGGCTACTTGTAATTTATAAATATGTTCACGTGTATCCTTAACAAATCCTTTATATTCATTTTTTTAACAATTGGGAAATTGCCAGATTTTATTTCAACAGCTTCCCATGTGTAGAGATGATCTTTATCATATATCTTTAATATTAGTCCAGGTAGCCCACCGAATATCCATGGTCCGAGGCGTGTAGGAATTTTGGTAGTAAACCAAGCTTCAAAAGTTCTACCTCTCCATTGGCAAGTTGCTTTTTGACAATCATACCCCAGTATTGATAGCTGCTCATCAGAAAGCGTCCAATGTTGTTGATACATCGGTTCAGTATAGAAAGCATTATAGCGTTCCATAGCCCATGGCATCGTAGCATAGCAAGTGTATATACCATTATCAGAGTATATATCAGTAAATTGATACTCGCTCCAATACTGGTAGTTCCTTCCACCAGAAAAGCATATTCTCGGCATACTATTCGCATTTGGATTTCGCTTAATAAAATCATCATGTAAGGAATCGTTTAATTCTAAGAAACGGCTATAGTGTTTACTCATCCCTTTTCCTATTAAAAGAACTTGAGAGTCTATATAAGTATGTTCATCGGTAATATCACTTGCATTTAGAGCATATATAACCTTAATTGGGGCCTGACCAATCACTGAACATTTTCCTATACCGCTACTGTTAGGGCGCATTACACGCCCTTGCTTTTCTTCGCATGTAATGTAAATGAAAAACAAATAAAGAAAAATAGATACTTCTCATATGTAATCCCTTAATTCCGCAGCATAAATTCTTGTAGAACTCCAAGTGTCTGAGAAACAAAGTTCTCAAAACACTTGGGTATGTCGAAATTTTCACCCTATCTTGGTGCTGCAAACATAACAAGTAAGCAAAAACTGACATGACAAAGATAGTAATTAAAAACGAGAATATCACTTCTTACGGTGGAATTTATCATATTTCTTAATTCCGCAATATTTTTCTTGTGAGAAAAATGTTTATATGTTGAGATGTCTTTTGGGAGCTCTATATGTTGATATGAGTGAGTGCTTCGGTGTTTCTTGGGTCTTTTTTCTAAGCATAAAATCCCCATATCAATGGATAAATCCCCAAAATGTCACTTCAATATATAAAAAGTACCTACAAGAGAATAATGCTGCTGAATTGAGGTTAAATAAAAATTTGTAAACATAAAAATAACGATATGTCAAAGTAAAGTCGTTATATTTGTAATTCGAGCACTTCAAAACAAACTTTTCCTGTCACTGCTGTCATCATTTGTGGGGTGTTTAACTTGTTGATTTACAACGAACTCTATGCAAATGTTAAAATGACAGCAAATAAAAATAAAAGTAAGTTTGTGATAATCAATAAAAAGTAAGAATACAATGACAATAACTACTTTATACGCAAACCCTCTTTCTGCGGGTTTTGTCCGTGGGAGCAAATGATAGGAGAAGCCAATATCTCTTGGTATAATTTAGGAAACGATGTTCTATTTATGTTAGTTGATTCTAAATCAACATATCTCTTTATTACCACATTCAATATGAAAATTTTTAGTGATGATGGTTTCTTTGAATAATAATATTGCTGATAATTTTTCTCCATCAGTTGCTTCTTTTGGCTTATTTTTACTAACTTTGTACATCACATATAATACAAAGAAAGTTTGCTTTCAAAAAGAAGCCAACGATATGAAACTTTATGGGGGTTTTCAATAGTTTTGGAAACCAAACTCAAAGTGTATTCCTAACCCCACATAAAAGGAATATACAAGTATTGGGAGAGATTATAAAGTGCATGTTGATAAAAACAAAAAGAGCAATGATGAAAATATAAATTTCCACTTATTATATTTTAATAATGTTTATATCATCTTGTAATGCTCAAAAGATAAAACAAGGCAATGTCATAATACAGATCATTTTTATTGACAATAAAAAATCAAATTCAAGATATTGAGATGACTGACAGATCTACTTCCATAGCTTGTGGATATCGAGTTTATTATCGATTTGAATTCTAAAAGCGCATTCTTAAAGGGTGAAAAAAGAAAGATGGATACAAATGTTGGGAACAATAAGAAAGATTGCTACAATATTTTTGTTATATTATCTTTATAAGCGTGAAGCTGTTGTTCTTTAATACGTAATATCGGCATTCGAATGGCGGATTAGTATGAAGATGATGATATTTCATATTGAGAGCAAACATTAAATAGTATTTCGGTAAGTTTTTCGTAACGAGAAAACGTGTAATATGATATAAATACCACCGTGAAGTGATATTCTCGTTTATAATTACTGCTTTGTCCATGTCAGTTGCCTTTACTTGTTGTTTGTTAGCACCAGGATGGGTGAAAATTCTGACATATCCAAGTGTTTTGAGAACTTTGCTTCCTCAGACACTTGGAGTTCTCCTAAAATTTATGCTGCGGAATTAAGGTTATATTATTTAGGTAATTAAATACAAAGCAATCATCAAAATGAGCTGTGAATTTATAATAGGTACCTTAATAGACATGGCAGGACTGGCTTTTGACTTGGATTTGTAGTAGGAACAAATCCAAAACTACGCCAAACCAAAACCTTTAGACTTGTTTGATCAACACTTCTACGGGCCTATAATCGACCAAATAATTCTATAGAGATTGGTCACAAGATAGCATTTGGGGTGGGAAAGTCTCTTCCAGTACATAACCGATTCCTCACCATCAATTTGCTCCAAGTGCTATATTTCTTGACCATGTCTTCAGAATAATTGAACCTACACCGGACTTATGTAAGGCTCTTTTAAGCTTCTAACTCTCTCCTAAACCAAGAATATCGTCATGTATATAAATGGAGAACAGCATCAAATGAATGAAGCGCAGGATAACGAAGACCTTAATAAAGCGCATCACAGCATAAATGCTAGTATGTAGTTTATATCTCAGGCCTTCTTGAGGATAAATTTCCTCATGCTGCAAATTGAATTGCTTACCGTTCTGAAAAAGCACAATGTAACTGTTAGAGTTCTAAAAAACACCAAGATATATGGTGTCGTGACTATATGCCGGTTCAGGATAGTCAAGGTGAACTTATTCAATTCAACTATGACCCTTCTTATCTCAGGCAAGCAGAGGTGGAAGAATCAAGAGTGATGTTCGCAGGAGCATGTAAGGCTAATGGTATTAATCAATCTTTTCAGATATAAAAATAGATGGAGGTAATGTCTTGATTTGTGGCGAGAGGGCAATTCTTACCAGCCAATTTTTGGTAGAAAACCCTGAATATGACAGAAAAGTATTGGTCGCAGAAATTGAGCGTTTGCTGAAACGAGGAGTTTATATAATACCAACATACTCTGTAAGCGAGAACCTAACTTGGACACGCTGATGGCATAAGTTCGTTTGATGAGAATACAATTATGGGTAATGACGTACCAATGATTATCAATATATAGAGATTAAGGGATTGGAAAGGTCTGCAATGAGAGCCAAAACTTACATTATAAGCGTTCGTATTTTACTCGACGACAAACAGCATAGATTAGTGCTATTGGGTGCATGGGTGCAAGTTGACAACTTGATGAGTATTGCCCAAATTTGGCGTGAGAGGAAACCGAGACCAGGCGTTGAATTATTCAAGAAAATTTTCCCGGACAAGAATCATAGAGACTGTGATTACAACGTGTCGCTATAGAGGGTGGACTTCTAGTGCACCACATGGACGTTGTGGGCCTTACATAAATTAATATTCAAGTTTCCACCCTTAAAACACGAGCTTTCTCATTCACCTTTGCCTAACTCGTCCCTCATATCCGGTATTGACTTTTAACACATGACTAACCAGAAGTTATATATAGTCTGTCATTGTTTGTCTTTAAAATCAGTTGTTTGCGATTACTAATTTCAAAGAAATTTCGATAAACTTGTTATTTTTCTATCTATTTATTGGGTGGGAAACTTTAGTTCTAACTTTGTTCTTATAAGGAGCTGTTTGAACTTTCTATTCAAAAATAAAAATATTATCTTTGCAAAGAACAATTAGGAAAAGAAAAAAAGAATAATGATATCAATAGACGGACTGACGGTGGAGTTTGGCGTGAAGCCATTGTTTAGGATGTTTCATTTGTCATCAATGAACGGGACAGGATTGCCTTAGTGGGTAAGAACGGAGCAGGAAAGTCGACGATGTTGAAGATTCTCTGTGGATTGCAGAGACCTACGAGTGGCGTTGTCTCCATACCGAATGATACGACTGTGGGCTATCTTCCTCAGGTTATGAAGCTTTCTGACGATACGACCGTGAAGGAGGAGACGCAAGGCTTTCGCTGACAAGACGAAGATGGAGGCGAAGCTCAAGAAGATGGAGCAGGAGATGGCTGAGCGTACCGACTATGAGAGTGAGGGATATGCTGAGCTTGTGGAACGCTTCACCACTGAACACGAACGCTATATGATGATGGGAGGCGAGAATTATGAGGCTGAGATTGAGCGTACGCTGACGGGTCTCGGTTTTTATACGTGAGGATTTTGATCGCCCCTACACGTGAGTTCTCCGGTGGATGGCGTATGCGTATTGAGTTGGCGAAGATTCTTCTCCGTCGTCCTGATGTACTCTTGCTGGATGAGCCGACGAACCATCTTGATATTGAGTCTATTCAATGGCTGGAACAATTCTCTCTCAGAGTGCTAAGGCCGTTGTCCTTGTGAGTCACGACCGTGCGTTCGTCAATAATGTAACAAACCGTACGCTGGAGATTACCTGCGGACATGTGGAGGATTATCGTGTGAGTATGACGAGTATCTCGTCCTCAGGAAAGAGCGTCGTGAACAACAGCTCCGTGCGTATGAGAACCAGCAGAAGGAAATAGCAGAAACAAGGGCGTTCATTGAGCGTTTCCGTTATCAAGCCACAAAGGCCGTACAGGTACAGCAACGTATTCGCCAATTGGAGAAGATTGTGCCAATAGAGGTGGATGAGGTTGATAATTCGGCTATGCGTTTGAAGTTCCCTCCGTGTTTGCGAAGTGGGATTATCCTGTTATAGCAGAGGGATTGGGGAAGACTTATCCAAGCAGATTGCATAGTGACGGACCGGGACAGACGGTGTTTGAGGGTGTAGACCTGATTATCAAACGAGGCGAGAAAGTGGCTTTTGTCGGTAAGAACGGTGAGGGTAAGTCTACCTTCGTGAAGTGTATTATGGGCGAGATACCTTTTGACGGTACGCTGAGAGATAGGTCATAACGTACAGATGAGTTATTTCACTGCAGAATCAGGCACAGCTCTTAGATGAGAACCTCACGATATATGAAACCATTGATAGAGTTGCAACAGGGCGATATGCGTCTGAGGATAAACGACTTGCTCGGTGCCTTTATGTTCGGAGGTGAGACGTCGGAGAAGTATGTTAAGGTACTTTTCGGGTGGTGAGCGTTCGCGTTTGGCGATGATAAAACTCCTACTCGAACCGGTGAATCTTCTTATCCTCGATGAGCCTACCAACCATCTCGACATTGCTTCAAAAGAAGTGTTGAAGGAGGCTATCAAAAGCCTTTTGATGGAACGGCAATCATCGTGAGCCACGATCGTGAGTTCCTTGATGGATTAGTGAGCAAGGTGTATGAGTTTGGTGGTGGTAAGGTCAGAGAGCATTTGAGGTGGTATTTATGACTGGTTGAAAAGCCCTCCAGCTCCCCGAAGAGGGAGAGTGCAGAGAACTCTCGCTGAATAGTGGGGGTAATGGTAAGTCATCATCAAATAATAGCAAAAGTGCAGCTCCCCTCCCTTCGGAGGGGTCGGGGGAGGCTTTATCTTACGCTGAACGCAAAGAGCAACAGAAGAAGATTCGTAAGGCACAACGTGCTGTGGAAGAATCTGAGGCTAAGATAGCGAAACTTGAAGCACGTAAGAGCGAACTCGATGAACTCCTGATGGCCCCTAGAGAATGCTTCGAATATGGAACTCGTAACAGAATATACCAACCTCCAACGTGAACTCGATGAGGAAAACGAACGATGGATGATGCTTTCGGAAGAACTGGAAACTTTGAACTGTTTCCTTTGAACTTTGAATTTTGAACTTTGAACTTTATGATTTGGGTTAAACCTTTGAAGTTTGAACTTTGAGTTTTGAGTTTTGAATTTTGAACTTTGACGTTTTGAACTTTATGATTTGGGTAAGCCTTTTGACGTTTGAACTTTGAGCTTTGAGCATTGAATATCTCTTACATCGGTAATCATAAATTATGAATTATGAATTTTTGAATTATGAATTACTTTAATTATGAATTATGAATTTTGAATTAAGTCAATTTCTGAATTAAACCAAAATATTTTTACTATGCGTATTAAGAAACTTTTACCAATGATGCTCCTTGCATCAGCCCCCTTTACCGTTATGGCACAGGGACAGGCAGGAGTCAAGGCAGAGAATCTCGACAAGTCGGTACGTCCGGCTGACGATTTCTTCACGTTTGCCACAGGTGGATGGCAGAAACTAATCCACTTCCTGGAGCTTTCTCACGCTTTGGTTCGTTTGACCAATTACAGGAGAACAATAACAAGCGAATCAACACTATTCTGACAGATTTGCTCAAAAAGCAGGGCAAGCAGAGTGCCACAGAGAAGAAGTTAGGCGACTTCTATAAACTCGCTATGGACTCGGTTCGCCGTAACAAGGAGGGTGTGAGCCCTGTTAAGCCTCTGCTTAATGAGATGGAAGGTGCAAAGACTCTGTCAGACCTTCGTGCTCTTCAATTGAAGTATGCAACCTTCGGCTATGGTGTGCCAATGGGTTATTCTTTTGAGGCCGACGAGAAGAATGCGAAGATGAATATCCTCCTTATCTATCAGGACGGACTGAGCCTTGGACAGAAGGGGTACTATCTTGATAATGACAAGGCTACGACTGACATCCGTAATGCCTTCCGTCAGTTCATCGCCAATATGTTCCGTCTCTATGGATTCTCTGATGCACAGGCACAGGCTAAGCGTGATGCCATTATGCGTTATGAGACGATGTTAGCTATGATTTCAAAGAGCCGTACAGAATTGCGTGACGTTGAGGCGAACTATAATAAGATGACGCTCAGCGAGTTCAAGGAGAAGTATCCTAATATCCCGCTTGAACAGATGGCAAATGCTGAGGGTATCAAGAGTGAGTATATTCAGACGATGGTCGTATGTCAGCCTGCCTTCCTTGCGGGTGTTGACAAGCTGACGTCTACTGAGACTGCTGACGAACTCCGTGCACGTATGGAGTGGAGTGCTATCCTTGCTTCGGCTAACTACCTGAGCGATGATGTGCGTGCTGAATACTTCAACTTCTTCAGCAAGACGATGCGTGGAACAAAGGAGGACTATCCTCGTTGGAAGCGTGCCACTCAGCAGGTGGAGAAACAGATGGGTGAGGCACTTGGCCGAATCTATTGTGAACGTTACTTCCCAGCTACAAGTAAGAAGCGTATGGAAGACCTTATCAAGAATCTTGAGGTGAGCCTTGCTGAGCGTATTAAGGCGCAAGACTGGATGAGTGAGGCCACAAAGAAAGCTGCACTTGAGAAACTTTCAACCTTCTATGTGAAGGTGGGCTATCCTAACAAGTGGAAAGACTTGAGCCAGCTTACGATTGATCCATCGAAGTCATATTATGAGAACGTGCTGACCTGTCAGAAGTTCTGGGCAAAGGATGCCATCGAGGAGAAGGCTGGTAAACCGGTTGATAAGGACAAGTGGCTGATGACTCCACAGACCGTGAATGCTTACTATAACCCTACGACGAACGAAATCTGCTTCCCAGCAGGTATTCTTCAATATCCATTCTTCGACCCAAAGGCTGATGATGCCTTTTAACTATAGTGCTATTGGTGTGGTTATCGGTCACGAGATGACACACGGATTCGATGATCAGGGACGCCATTATGATAAGGATGGTAATATGACTGACTGGTGGACAGAGGAGGATGCTAAGAACTTCGAGGCACGTACCAGTAAGTATGCTGACTTCTTCAGTGCTATTAAGGTATTGCCTGATCTCTACGCAAATGGTAAGCTCACATTAGGTGAGAACCTTGCTGACCACGGTGGACTTGAGGTGGCTTTCAATGCTTTTCGAAAAGACGCCAGAGGCTAAGAAGGGTAAGGTCATTATGGGCTTCACACCAGAACAGCGTTTCTTTATCGCTTATGCAGGTGTATGGGCAAACAATATCACAGAGGCTGAGATTCGTAGTCGTGTGAAGAGTGACCCTCACTCTCTTGGTGAGTGGCGTGTGAATGGTGCTTTGCCACATATCAACGCATGGTATAAGGCCTTCGATGTGAAGGAGGGTGATAAGCTCTTCATCCCAGAGACTGAGCGTTTGAAGCTTTGGTAAATGATGAGTGTTGGGTGTTGGGTGTTGAGTGTTGGGTGTTGATGATTGCATATGAGTGATAGATACTAAGCTGAATCACTATTCATTTACCACCTACCACCCATCACCCATATGGGTGTTGAGTGTTAGGGTGTTGATGATTACATATTGTTTGAGTGATAGATACTAAGCTGAATCACTATTCATTACCACCTACCACCCATCACCCATCACCTTGTTTGAGTGATAGATACTAAGTAGAATCACTATTCATTACCACTCATCACCCATCACCCATACCGTATTGGTTAGGAAATGTGCGCTTATCCTATTTCTATCTTTTATATAGGTAAGACTTGTGCAATCTGTTATAAATTACTATCTTTGTAACTTATTAAAAAAAGGGTCGTATGCTTGTACGACTATGAAAGATAAAGGAAACAGGATATGCCATTAAGATTACCCGACGGGCTTCCCGCTATTGATATACTGAAGCGTGAGAATATCATATAGAAGAAATGCTTGCAAAGAAGGACGATAAGCGTCCACTTCGTATTGTCATACTCAATCTTATGCCGTTCAAGGCTACGACTGAGACAGACTTTATACGCCTTCTTTCTAATAGTCCGCTATTGTTGGATATCAGTTTTATGAAGCTAAAAAGTCATACTTCAAGCATACATCTGTGGAACACATAGACCGTTTCTATCATACGTTTGAGGAACTTAGTAAGGAGAAGATAGACGGATTGATAGTCACTGGTGCGCCTGTTGAGGGTATGTCCTTTGAGGAGGTGGACTATTGGACAGAACTGCAAGGGATATTCAATTGGGCACGTGAGAATGTGCGTTCAACGCTTTATATTTGTTGGGCGGCACAAGCAGGACTCTATCATTTCTATGACATACCTAAGTATCCTTTGTCAAAGAAGATGTTTGGTATCTTCCCAACTATCCCTTTGAAACCCGAATTACCTCTGTTTCGTGGTTTTGATGATGTCTTCCGTATGCCACAGAGTCGTCATACGGAGATAAGACGTGAGGACATTGAATGGGTTGACGACCTTGAAATCATTGCTGAGTCAGAGGAGAGTGGCGTGTCTATTGTAAGGTCACGCAGTAGGCGTGAGTTCTTTATCACAGGCCATTTGGAGTATGCTCCCGACACACTTGACACGGAGTATCACCGTGACCTTGGCAAGCGTGACGACGTAGAACTTCCGAAGTATTATTATCGTGAAGACAATCCCGAGAAAGGTCCACTGGTAACTTGGCGTGCACATGCTAATTTACTGTTCACAAATTGGTTGAGTTGGGTGGTAGGTGTTGAATGATGGATATTAATGAATTGTTGCATTTGATTAGTATCATCTCCCATTATAAATAGTTTATACCCATCATCAACACCCATTACCCATCACTCATCACCCAACAATACGCAATCATCAACACCCATACCCATTACCCATCACCCAACAATACGCAATCATCAACACCCATTCCCCTCAACACTCATCACCCAACAATATGCAATCATCAACACCCATTACCCAACACCCATCACCCATCACAATCGAACTCCTTGCCCCAGCCAAGAACCTTGAATGTGGTATAGCCGCTATTGAACACGGAGCTGATGCCGTATATATTGGTGCTTCCCGCTTTGGTGCACGTCAGTCCGCAGGCAATAGTGTAGAGGATATCGGCAAGCTATGCGAGTATGCCCATCGCTATGGAGCCACAGTTCACGTGACCATCAATACGATTATCTATAACGATGAGTTTGACGATACGCTTGCATTGGTGCGTGAATTAGTGGACGTTGGCGTGGATGCCTTCCTCCTGCAAGATATGGGATTGATGAGTAAGGTGAGGGAGATTGTTCCTGATACGGTAGCTCTCCATGCCAGTACACAATGTGATACACGTACGTGGGAAAAGGCACAATGGTTGAGCCAACAGGGTTTTGATCGTGTTGTACTCGCTCGTGAATTGTCAGCTGAAGAGATAAACGATATTCATAGCCGTTTGCGGAGCTTGAACTGGAAGCCTTCGTACACGGTGCATTGTGCATAAGTTATAGTGGTGTATGTTATGTTTCCCAATATAGCTTCGGCCGTTCAGCTAATCGTGGTGCGTGTGCACAGTTCTGTCGGTTGGCTTTTGATTTGAAGGATTCAGACGGAAAGACCATCGAACACCAGCGCCATCTTCTCTCATTGAAGGATATGAGCCAGATTGATAACCTCGAAACACTGATGCGTTCGGGGGCTTGTGCCTTTAAGATAGAGGGAAGACTGAAGGATATCAACTACGTGAAGAACGTTGTTTCGGCTTATAGCAAGCGCATTGACGAGATTATCAGTAAGCATCCAGGCGAGTTCCGTCGTGCGTCTTTGGGGCGTGTACGCTATTCGTTTACACCCGATTTGAAGAAGACTTTCAATCGTGGTTATACCAATTACTTCCTCAAAGGCAGGCAGGCTGATATCTTCTCACCCTGATACGCCAAAGGCTTTGGGCGAGTTTGTGGGCCGGGTAAAGGAGATAAGGCGTGATAGTTTTAATGTGTCCAGCACAGCAAACTTTGCGAATGGCGATGGGCTCTGTTTCCTTTCACGTGATACAGAAAGCCAGTCAACACGCTTGGAGGGATTCCGTGTTAACCGTGCTGTTGGTAATAGGCTTTATCCCTTCAAGATGCCAAGAGGCTTAAAGCCTGGTATGGGCTTGTATCGTAATCAGGATCAGGCGTTCGATAAGGAGTTGAGTGGTAAGACCGCTGAACGTAAGATTGCGATAAAGATGTGGTTTGGAGTCTCCTCTGAAACCTCCCCCAACCCCTCCAAAGGAGGGGAGTGCCTAACGGATAGTCGTGGGACAATATGGGCAAAAAGCGGAGGTGATAGGAAGTTCAACTCCAAATCAAACATCTAACGAAAGAATATCTAACGAACATCCCGTTAGGCTCTCTCCTCCTATTACTTCCCTTCGGTCAGTGACTATTGGCTCGGAGGAGGCTGGGGGAGGTCTTCAACTTGCCCAAAAACCTCAACGTGATAACATCATACGTCAGCTTACCAAGTTGGGTAATACGGTATATGAATGTACTGAGGTTGAGATAGTTGACGGAGCTGATAAGTACTTCATTCCAAGCAGTATTCTTGCCGAACTTCGCCGTATGGTGATAGAGGAGCTTGACAAGCAGGTAATGAATATGCAGCGTATGACGATTCATCGAAAGTCGGTGGATAAGGTCTCTGATCATAAGCCACATATCTCGATGGTGAATCCAGCCCAATATCAGCAGTTACCTTACCTGTATAATATCTCCAATGATGCTGCTCGCAAGTTCTATGAACAGCAGGGATTGACCAAAGCCGAACCTGCTTTTGAGATACAACACCCTGTGGGGACTAATGGTTCTGAGCCGTCAGGTAAGTCGTTCTCTATCAAAGGTGATAAAGAGGCAGTTTCTCACTTGTTGATGCAGTGCCGTCATTGTATTCGTTATTCGCTCGGCTATTGCGTGAAGCGAGGTGGACAGAAGCCTACTTGGCGTGAGCCACTCTTCCTCGAACTGCCTGATAAGCGCCGTTTCCGCTTAGAGTTCGATTGTAAGAACTGTCAGATGAATGTGTGCAACGTTACGTAATTGAAATTCATAGTCTATTGCTTATCATCATGATTACGAATAAACGAAATATCAAGGAACAAGGTCATGTGCAGGCTTCTGTAAGAAGAAAGTCTAACAGTTGTTTTGGACAAGGCTACGGTATTGTTGGAGGATTTCTTTTCTTAATGTTTAGTTTCTTGTTTACAGGTTGTTATCATAAGAAGACCCCTTCATCTTTTAGTATTCCTGATAGTATTCAAGAGGCACAGATTTCTCGTCATTTATCAATCGGGAATGACTCTATATTGAGGCAAAAGAGTAATAGAGATGTTGATTGGAGTGGTATGCGAAGCAAAAATAGACTCGTTAGACTTTCGTGTAAAACATCATTATTCTCAGGGATTTAACTTTATTGTTACGGCTGATTCACTGATGCTTCTTCGTCAGCAACCGAAGAGGCTGTCAACGGAATGAAGATAGATTCCTTTGCGGGTGAAGAACGGAAAGGAAGTTGTTGTGGCAGACATTCGTATTCTTCCCATTGATAAGCAGGATTCTGTATGGGTACAGATTGCTACGGAAGATTATTCCTTTGGTTGGATTCATGAATCTCGCTTATTGAAACAGGTTGATCCAGCTGACCCAATATCGCAGTTTATTTCTACGTTCTCAAACATTCACTTACTCATCTTCTTGATTGTTATTTCAATCATGGGGGTAGGTTATTTGGCACGTAAGATACTGAAAAAGAATGCACATATCGTACACTTTAACGATATTAGTTCGTTCTATCCTACGCTGTTAGCTGTCATTGTGGCACTTTCTGCTGCTTTTTATGCCAGTATTCAGCTCTTTGCACCCTGAGACATGGCGTGAGTTCTATTTCCACCCTTCCCTCAATCCCTTCTCTCAACCCTTATTACTCAATATATTCTTAGTTCTTGTCCGGGCAATGCTTATCACTGGTATCGCTACAATAGACGATGTTCGAAGATTGCTGAAATCAGGTGAGACTCTGCTTTATCTTAGCGGATTAGGTGCGGTATGTGCGGTAAATTACATCGTGTTTTCTGTACTTACGTTATATTATATAGGCTATCCACTTCTTATTGCCTATATCTATTATGCCTTCCGTGTCTATTTGCGTAAGAGCAGCGAGACTTATTATTGTGGAAACTGCGGCGTACGCCTACACAGAAAAGGAAGATGTCCACATTGTGGAGCTGTGAATGAATAATGAAGATACTCGTTAGGCAGCACTTTCAATAGTTTTTATATCCAAAATAGATACTCGTCTGTTTAGAAATTTATTTACAATTCAATAGCCGTTTTTACCTTATTCTTAGGGTAAAAATGGCTATTTTTATTATCCTTGTAAGTGTCATGTTTTTCAATTAGTTACAAAGTGCTAATCTAATAGGTGCTTAGTTGGACTTCAAAAGGGTACTGTCCTATAAAAGTGTGTAGCTCCATATTTTTATTATCTTTGTATTTGGATATAAACTAATATAAAAATGGAACTTACACAATTACAAATTTCGAAATTATTTCTAATTACACAAGCAGTAGTGAGGGTTTTGTTACTCTTCAGTCTTTAATTATGAACTCATTGATGTTTCACGAGCGTGAATTATTCGTCAGTGAGAACACAGATGAACAATGCAATGGCTTTCGTAGTCGTCGCTGGTATAGTCATGGCTTTGAGTTTTCTCTTCGTATTCCCCGTAGCCGTAGTGGTAATTTCTATCCTGTGCTTCTTGGACTGATACGTAATGAGAGCGAGGAACGCGCTCGTCTGTTCAATCTTCTTTATACTAAGGGGCTCACAACAGAGCAGATAGGTGATATATCTGAGTGTGTCTATGGTCGTTCTTACAGCAAACAACAGGTTTCCTATTTGGCAAACAGTTGTCGTGATGATGTTGAGCAATGGCTTTGCCGTGGTCTATCCTCTCACTATCTGGCAGTCTATATCGACGCAACCTTCATCTCCACTCGTAGGGACAGACAAGTGTCAAAAGAAGCTTATTATACGATATTAGGCGTACTTGAGGACGGTAGCAGGGAGGTGCTTTCCGTGGTCAACCATCCCACCGAGGGTGCTCTATGCTGGAAGGATGAACTTGATACTCTGAAAGAAAGAGGCGTTAAGGAAATAGACCTGGTTATCTCTGATGCACTAACAGGCATAGAGAACGCTGTCTGTGCCGCTTTCCCTTGTGCTGCGCATCAGTTCTGTGTGGCGCATCTCAAGCGTCAGGTTATCAACAGTGTTGCCCACAAGGACAAACCCACCATCGCCAGTGAACTCTCAGAAGTCTTTCGTATGGAAGATAACAGTGTGGATTCCTTGTGGGGATACGAACATTTTCTTACTTTTGTAGACAGATGGGAAAAGAAGTATCCAACCCTTAAGAAATGTAAGGCAGAAAGAAATATGGCATACTTCACCTATATGGACTTCCCAAAAGAAGTGCAAAGGTGTATATACACGACAAACTGGATTGAAAGACTCAACAGAAAGTATAAGAGGACTATCAACATGAGAACATCAATGCCATCAGCACAAGCGGTCATCTTTCTATTGGGGTCCGTGGCTATGGAGGAAACTAAAAAGTGCTTACAAAAGAAAAAAATATCAATTTAAAAAGTTGGAAGAAAATAAAGAAAAATGAAAATAACAAGGATAAAAGAGAAGAATAGATTACACACTTTTAAGGACAGTACCCAAAAAGGGCGTTATTAAGAGCTTAAAAAGGGCGTCTTTTAGAAGCTTAAAGGGCATCTATTCGACTCTAATTCGTCATGTATTTGATTGGCCTATATGACAAAAATGTGCTTAAAATCCTTGTAACTATCTAATAATCATTATCTTTGTTCTATTTATATTTTTATGGCAAAAATCTGCTTTTTATTGTGGGGCAAAATCGACTATAAAACGTGGTCATCTTAATGGTAGTCAACGCTGGTATTGTAAAAAGCTGTAAGAGGAGCTTTGTTGGACATAAGCGTCTTACCAATACCATTGTCAATAATCGTTATTCCAAGGGTAATCTAACAGTCAAAGATCTATCAGAGGAGTACGGAGTTTCAACCAGGACAATTTATAGAAAACTCACAAAATCTTATAAAGAAGAACTTCCCAACCTTCTTGTTCGCCCCTAGTAGTGGTTTTTAATGGATGCCCACCTATTGGGGACGTAATTTTGGTGTCGTTATCATGAAGGATTCATTGTCTGGTGATGTACTTTGGTTTAAGTTTATCAATAGGCATGAACGTCTTGAAGACTATAAGGAGGGCATAAGCTACTTGGAGTCACTTGGATATACCATTCAAGGGCTTGTATGCGATGGTTTTAAGGGACTTAGGCAAGCTTTTCCCAATTATAAATTCCAATTATGCCAGTTCCATCAAGTAATGACTATAAAGACAAAACTAACTTCAAGACCCAAGCTTTGAGAGCTTCAAAAGAACTGTTTGAAATATCCAAGATGTTATGTCATACGGACAAAGAGTCCTTTTATTGGGGCTTTAAAGGAATGGTACACCAAGTGGGAGGATTTTCTTAAGGAACGGACAACAACAGAAGATGGAAAATCACATTATACTCATAAAGCTCTACGTAGTGCTTTTTTGAGCCTTAAAAGGAATATGTCGTCATTGTGGACATACTATGATTACCCTGAGTTGAAGATGCCAAATACAAACAATGCTATTGAATCACTCAATGCAGATTTAAAAGACAAAATTGAACCTCACAAGGGATCAGTATGGAAAGAAGAAAGATCTTCATCCAAGACTTTTATAAAGTCCCATTCTCCTAAGAAATAAAAAGGGAATGGGAGATTTTAAGCACATTTTTGTCACATAAGAGAAAACGACGCTAAAATAAGCACACTTTTGTCATATAAGCCATTTGATTTTATATCATGATAAAATTCTGACATATTTATATGAGGTGGTTGATAGAAAAACTTTTTCCTTACTCTTATCTTATTCTTCTTATGTGCTTGTCTCTCAACAGAATGTTTGTTATATTCTAATAAATTAGGATTGTTTATTATATTTTTTATGCTACCTTTGCCATCATTAACGATATATAAAAACATTTGAAAATAAGATTATATGATTAAGTCTAAACTTGGTATTGCCCTTTTACTGGCGTCATCTTTGCCAATAGGAGTACAAGCTAACAACATTATTGAAAGCGGAGACACATCTCGCGTTTATGATATTGATGAGGTTGTCGTCGTTGATCAACCAAAGGAAGCCTTTGTCTACGTCAGCATTGACTGGTAGTTCTTCCAATGGTGATTTGATTCAGTGGACTCAATGTGCAGGATGTTCGCAAATCCTCTGTGTTCGTCCCTTCATTCTCTATGCCTGAGTATGAGTCGCCACACCTCTTCTATATATATGCGTGGTATTGGCTCCGTGTCTACTCGCCAGCTGTGGGTATTTATGTAGATGGTATGCCAATCTTGAACAAGAGTGCGTTTAATTTCATACATACGATGTTGATCGTATTGATGTGTTGCATGGTCCACAGGGTACACTTTATGGTATGAACACTGAGGGCGGACTGATCTGATCTTTATAGTCGTAACCCTTTCCAGTATCAGGAACGGACGTAAAACTCTGATTGGTACGAAATTACATCGTCAGATAGAGGCAAGTCATTCTGAGAAACTAAATGATAAGATGGCTTATTCGGTAGCTGGCTTCTATGGAGGGCAGAACGGATTCTTCCGTAATCAGTATGACGGCTCACATGCCGACCTTTATTAATGAGTTTGACGGTAGGGACGCTTCCTTTGGCGTCCAACGGATGAGACTGAACTTTGACTTCATTGCTGATTATCAATATACTCGTCAGAATGGATTTCCATACGGTCAGGTGGTGACAGAAGACGACCTTTCTTCTGCATACAATCACCTCACCTCTTTTATGGATTGAAGTCTGGTACACAATCGCCTAACCAAAATCGTCAAGGCAATTACCGCCGTAATATCATCAATACAGGGCTGGGTATTAAATATGCAGGAAACGGATTTGATATTAACTCGATGACTTCTTGGCAGTTCCTTCGTGACTATATGTTGATGGATATTGATTATCGTCCGCAGGACTTCATGCACCTTACACAGCGTCAATTAGGGAATACTTTGACAGAGGAACTTTCTATCAAGAGCCGTAATAATAGTAGGGCGGTATTGGACTTTCGGTGCTTTTGGTTCTTATCAGTGGTTGAAGACGACAGCTCCTGTTTATTTCGACCAAGATATGAATAGCTATCTGTCTAAGAAGATTACGGACTATGCTTATAACGGTATGCTCAATGCAATGGTAAAGGGTATGGCACAGAGAATGATTGCAGGTGGAATGTCAGAAGAACTTGCCAATAAAATGGCACGTGCAAGTGTTGCTGCGGCAATCGCTGCAGCAGGTGGTGTAAACATTAATATGGCAATGGAGCCAGTTCCGGGTGTCTTCCGTACGCCAACTCTCAACTTAGGTGTTTACCATGAGAGTAATGTCGCACTTTCTGATCGCTTGATGGCGACTTTGGGTTTGCGCTATGATTATTCACGTGTAAATATTGATTATGACACTTCTGCACGTTTGGCGTTGCAGGAGAGTGTGATGGGTGTAAATATTAATCCTGTTATTACTTCTGTGTTGAAGCATAGCGAACATGATAGCTTTAAGCAGTTCCTTCCAAAACTTGGCTTGACTTATCGTCTTCAGGATGGTAGCAATGTCTATGCAACATGGTCAAAGGGCTATCGTGCAGGTGGTTATAACTTTGGAGATGTTCTCTGATGTACTTCAGGCTGAGACCTCGCAAGTTATAACAGGCACGTGCTGATGTGGATATTGCACATGATGAGGCTTACTATGAGCGTATTGCAAAAGACGATTGAATATAAGCCTCGAGACAAGTTGGAATTATGAGGTGGCGCGCATCTTAATCTCTTGAACAACCAACTTCATCTTGACCTCGCCGCTTATTATATGCAGATCGGCAATCAGCAGCCTCTGTGATGGCTGGCAACTATGGTTTCGGACTGTGATGACGAATGCTGGACGTAGTCATTCTTGTGGCTTTGGAGGCAACACTCTGTGGTGTTGCGTTAGATAACAAAACTTTCATACGGGCTTAGTTATGGCTTTACAAGTGCTCAATTCGATGAGTATGAGGACTCTATTGCTGGAATAGGAACAGTTGATTAGCAAGGATAAGCGTGTTCCTTTCGTACCACAGCATACACTGGGTGCCAATGCTGATTATCGTATAGATGTTGACCCTGCAGCCTTGCTCGACCCATCAAATCGTTTCCATTTGCGCAGTATTACGGTGGGACTGAACCTCTCAGCGCAGGGCAAGACTTACTGGGATGAGCAGAACTCTATCGGTCAGAACTTCTATGCTGTCTTAGGTGCTCATGCCGATGCCGACTTCGGTCCGCTGCATGTCAACCTCTGGGTGCGTAATCTGACAGATACAAAATATAACAGCTTTGCTGTTCAGAGTGCTGCCACTGGCACACGCTACACCTTCGCTCAGATGGGTAATCCATTCCAAATGGGTGTGGATTTCAAGGTGCATTTCTAATGAGGGAAAGCCTCCCCCGACCCCTCCGAAAGGAGGGGAGGTAAATAGGATAAGACTTGGTATAGGTTATTAAGATTTTTATTCCTTGTTTTTGTAAAATCAAGTAGAAAGGTTATAGATGTAAATCATTAGCTTATAACCTATTGATATAAATGTAATTGACCTACAAACAAAGTGAATGATTCTTTTGTACTTTTAGTTGTAGGTCAATTCTTTTATAGGCAATATAAACTCTTCCCAATGCCAATATCCTCTTCTGTGAACAACATATTATAATGTGATTAAGTCTCAACACCACTCGTGTTAAGCCTTAGCACAAAGTGTGCTGAGCCTTAGCACTACATGCGCAGCGTGAAGACATCGTCAATAGTTGATAAACCAGGCTTATAGTTGTCATTAAATAAATCGTGAGTAAGAGAAACTACATGATGACTGTCTATAAGGTAGAGAATCCACATTGAGAGCGTTCTCAATGTGGATCTCAAATAATACGTCAAATTATGATAATTGATTACTATTATCGCTCACAATCTCTACAAGTTGTTTTTGCCAATGTTTAGGAAATAAATTCCTGACGGTAGGTTGGTAACACTGATAATGTTGTCGCCAGCTTTTAACATTGTGCTTACTGATAAGATTTCCTTGAACGCTGTATATACGTACAGTGCTTGCTTTTTGTAACAGAAAGGGTTACGTTATCAGTTACAAAATCATTATGAACAGATAATTCTGTATCACCGTAAATAACCTCATCAATGCCTAATGGAATATTTTTCGCTATCTCACTTTATTACCAATTGATTGGAAGTGTTCACCATAGGTAGGTGGAGGTCAAAGTCAAAGGTTGGACCGAGGTTCTGTTTGTTGCTGAATAAGTTAGATGGGTCTCAGCTGATTAAGTGCGGTATAAATATTGAATGGAACAACGTCTGTCGGATAATAAAGCCATGCTGCACCTCCATTGTTGTAGAGAATGTTCATGTAATATCGTCCCTTATTTAAGTATCTTGTTGGGAGTGATACTCAATATATCCGCTATTATTAGGTTTATGTGATGGTTCTCGTCTCTGTCATGTTGCTATTGAGAGGCTTAGAACTCAGTTGAGCATCTGTGACATAGAACTTCACGCGGCCTTCGAAACCATTGACAGACTTCGAGTAAACGCGAGCAGTAAACTCTGCTATTGCTGGTTGACACATAAGCATTATCAGAACCGAGATAACTACCACCTTGATAGAAATAGATTGTCTGTAACTTTAAATCGTGAACAGTTTTGTGAGTCATTATCACTATCGTCAGGTGTATTGATTGTTAGCTCACCTATTTTCCATACTTTTTGAATCAGTGCTTTACTTTTACAGCCACCTCTTCACCATCAACATCGTATCCAGCAAGTAGGCTATATTTACCTACTTCCAGCTGTTTAAAGTTGTCGTTTGTATAGAAAGAGAAGGTTACACGCTCACCTCTTGCTATTTTTAGCATTTCCTTCTGAGATAAGTGTAGCTGCTTTTACATTGTCTGATTCTGCTGGTAATACATATAGCTCAGGTTACCATTATAGTCTGCATTACCTTCATTTGCCAATGTCGAAACAATCTTTGTGTTCTGACCTTTCTTGATATACTCTGTTACTCTTTGCACAGCATAGAGTTCGGCTGTTTAACAACTGGATTTGGAGTAGGGTCGGGGTCGGGATCAGTTTTTCCAATAGTAACTGTTCCGGCAACGGCGTCAATAGCCTTGAAGCTCTGTTCCTTTGGCATAATTTACTGTAAGGTTGTAAGTTCCAGCCTTGACATTAGCAAGATTGGCGTAGAAGGTTATCTTCTTCGTTGACGCTGCGCCAATAGACGCTGTTGTTGTAGCGATAATCGTTGAGTAATCATCATTCCCTTCTTGATAGAGGCAAGAGCCAATCGACCTGAATAAGCAGATTCGCTGTTCTCATTACCAATAGTGATTGTAACTGGAACCGAGTACAGTTGTAAAGAAGTTGTCTGCTGGCACTTAGCTGCAATGTACAAATTGAACCTGTTTCTACGTCGGGTTGTGGATTAGGCTTTGGTTCGGGTTAGGATTAGGTTTCGGATCAGGATCATCATTACGATCAGGTTTAAGGTAACGCAGCATCTGTTGATTAGAACTGTATCCACCACTGCCACCACCATACCCTCTTGTCCAGGGCGAAGCACATTAAGTTTATGCCAACCATTTGAAGAATAGTTCCAGCCCCAGTCAACATGTACGAAGCCATTAGAAGCAAAACCATCGAGAACAAAGCAATGTCCACCACCAGCAGAAAAGCCTGCATAAACAACGGGGCCGTAATCACGCAACTCATCATGTATCTCTTTTAGCCAACTTTGCTCGTAATAGTTGCTGCGTTGAAGGAACCCTAACAGTATTTTTTATAGCCGAACATGTAAGAACTTCGGAGCATTGTAGACGTATGCACCGGAACCGCCGAAGGCAGCTGGGTTATAATCCATCTGTACAGCATAACCAATATCGCGTAGAAGACGTCCGATGTTATCAGCTTTGTAGATGTAACGTTGCGTCCAGTCGTTCTGTCACGTCCATATCTGTCAATTCCAGCAGGTATCTGACTCCAATCGTAGCTGCATTCTCTGAACCTTGTCCATCAAAGTTCAATGACATGTAGTACGTTTCCAATAGTAGCTCACTGACCCATGTGCCTTTACGTGGCCACTTCGTGCCAACGTAGCACGGTACAGATAGCTGCTGCCACACAACCTGACACTGTTTCATAGGGTTTCACCATTGTAACGATAGTTAGAGAATACTGCTGAAAGGCCAACTTTGTCCCCAGCTGATAGGTGTTTGTAAAGCTTCGTTCTCGTCAGTGGCAGCTATTCGAAGCGGACTCAATCTCTATCTGATAGTTGCTTGCTTTGCATGGTCGCTACCTGCCTAAACTCAGTGATGGAATGTCAGGAGTGTTTTTCGATAGCCCATTTTATCTGTTGCAATACTCATCATATAACCATTTAATAGAAGGATCCTTGGATATCGTTCTCTGACAAGCTACCTTTTTCAGAGAATGCGATAATAGGAGAAACACGATTGTCTGCTGCGATAACAACAATCCCTGATCGTTACCACGATTGATGATATAATATAAGTTTTCCTCAGCCTTCCAGCATGAGAAGTCTTATATGGAGCCTTTCATATGCATATTGAGTTGACGTGTTGCAGCTGCCTGTCCAAAGAAACTTGAGGCAATCTTTTAATGCCAGCGACTGATCAACTGGGCCAGCCAATGATAGCTGACACAGTAAGCACAATAAGGCTAAAAGCGTAAATATTCTTTTTCATATTGATAAAGTTGAATTCGACTTAGGATAATAAATGTACTGCAACTTTATCGACGTCTTAGTGGTGACGCTGATAAAATTGCTATGTGTTGTTTATTAGTTAAAGAACTAAGGTCAAGAATCTTTACGTAAGTATGAATCTTGATGTGCTTATAGTTGCTTTTCTAATACGACAACAGGGTTGTCACTCTTATATTTTGAGAAGACACTACCAAGAGTATGATTGAATTGTGTCTCGACCATAGTTATATTTATAGATACCATTCTCTGTGTGTAAATCTGTGATGAATGATATTTTTCTGATGGTCGACAAAATCTTCTAAACTTTCGTTCTTATCTTTGTCAAACTCAACATTAACGATACCACCAAAGCCTATTGGATGCAATGTTTCTTCCTTCTCGATAATCAAACCTGAAAAGGATCATGATCGATCTATGCTACCAATTCATCGTGCTCTGTGCCGTTGACACCGACTAGAAACCTTTTCCCCGGATGTTAAAGCATCTTTGTCAAGATTAGGTGAGTGGACCACTATGCTGTCGGAAAGAGAAACCGAGCACCTGTAACTGCATACGAACCTTCTTAAAAACACAGGAACAAAAGTCACGTTGTTGTAACAGTAAATTCGTTGCTTGTAACGACACGATGCCTGTGAATTATCAACAGCATAACGCAAAGAGAAACTGATAGGATACATCTGTCTCCATTGGGATATCGGCTGCAAGGAAACGCTGGAAAGCATCAATATCACCCTTCTGTAATCTCTTGCTGGATAGTCTTTCCACCACCAAGGACTGTGATATGTACATCACCTTAGCTAACATCTTGCGAGTTGACAGCCTGATCGGCTGATACGTTTACATCAACACCCTAATTTTGTTCAAAGCAAACCCAATTGCCTCGTTAATATTACGCTCTTTCTCATCAGTCCTGCGAGAGAGGCAGATGATTCGACCGTAGTTGATGCTTGAGATGTAAACAGGCTGGTAACCATCGAGAGCATCCTTGTCGATTGACTCAAAGATAGTACCTTTCTTAGGGTGCATCGGTTGAAACTGTAAAATGTTTCTGTATGAGTCGTGCCAAAGATATGATTTTTCTTCATTGAAGTTAAATCCAAGATTGATTGAGCCCATTTGCAACTGGTGCAGTCACAGCTACTCCCCAGTTTTCGTAACGAGTTCTTCTTGGGAGTTTATCTTCTCGACACTTTGTATAGTTGTTACAGGAGATCCTTTCAATCCATGTGTTGCCCACTCTATTCCATACTTCTGATACTCACTCTACGAATATTTAGGAACCGTAGCTGAAGGTTTCAGTGCCTCTCTTGGGATTAGCTGGTGATAAACTAATAGAGAAAGGTTACATCGCCAGTTTTATGTGAAGTAATCATTGCGTCAGGTCCCATTAGCTATCGTACCACCTTTGAGGACACAACCTGGATACACAACTATCGCTTGTAGGATCGAAGAGGAAATTCTCATCGAATAGTCTGTTTTATTTTGTAATGCCGTGTTGATCACCCTAACTCAGGTATACCATCGAGTACACCTGTTTCTCACAGTGATTTTTCTTCCCTCAACAGGTATCGGAGCACCATCATCAGGGTTTATTGGTCCATTGGCACGTGTCATCATTGGTGCCTAAGGGCAGCGTTTTCAGATAGTTTCGAATTTCCTTCGGATTATTCAAAACCCTTCTTCACTTTGTTCTTTGGTTTGTGTCAAACAGCTCATCTTGTGAGCAGAGGCAAACCGTAACTGGCACAAACTACTATCGAAACAGGCAATACTGCCTTTGATTAGAAACTTCTTTCATCTTCGTTAAATTTAGGTTTATAATAATCGGTTTAACATACATGACTGCTTTTTCACAGCCAGAATGAGCATCTGTCAGTTTAAGTTCTAATAAATGGTATAAATAGGATTAGCTGTTAGTCGTCATTCTGCTTACATGCTCAGGGTATAACATCGCTTGCCCAAATCTATATTAACTCATGGATATGTACATCCCTCTTTTCGCTCAACAGGGTTATCACTCAAAGCGTCTAAAATAATATGCAAAATGAGTAATAATTCAATACGAGCTTTGTAAATTTTTAAAAATCATTAAAAGACAATAGTCTCAAAAGTATAAAATATGTTTTATATGACTAGACCACATAGTCCAAGACTTAGTAAGTCATGGTTTACGAATCTGTCGTTTATAAGCCTATACAGAAATTGTGACATGATGAAGACATAATAGAGTACAATTGCTTGAAAATAGATTCATCTGCACTTTGAAGTTGTAGGTCAATTGTATTTATTGGCAAACATAAAGTCCCTTTCTAAACGGCAATATCGCTCTTCTGCGAAACAACATATTATATCGTGATTAAGCTCCAACACTCATTTCTCAAAGTATATCTTTAACCAAAGTGTGCTGAGGCCTTAGCACCACACGTGCGCAGCGTACATCCTACTGAACATTACCTATTACTTCCCTTCGGTCAGGGACCTGGCTCGAGGGTCGGGGAGGCCCCTCACACTCTAATCTTCCTACTAACTCTTTTGTTTCCATTCCCCAATGATAGTGCGTGAGCATCTTCGGAAGAAGATGGTGAACTGTCCCGGCTTTAACACTGAAGTACCTCTGCATCTTGTGTATAAAAGCTCGCAATCTCGCTCAGTGATTATAGGCAATATCAGGCTCATCTAAGTCAGATAAAGGCTGTCCAGCCCATTGTCTCAGCCGTAATAAGTGGTACTGAAACATCAATATAGTTCTTGTGGAAATTCAATCTGTTGTTCGCTTTTACGCTTCAGTTCGTACCTCGTCTAAATTGATGAAACGAGTCGTCACCATCGAGGTTGATGCGGCCTGCTTTTTGTTGGCTGATATCATGTTTGGAGGATATACTCCAGCATTTTTCCATTCTTGGATGTAGTCCATAGTAGCGATGGCATGCGCTTTAAATTCCCATATTATCATAGCTTCTTGGATTAAAGTGTTATTGAAAAACGACTGCAAACATACGTATTTATTTTCTGAAACAAAGGGTTGCCGTCAATAATAACGTGTATCGAGAATGAAAAGGCGGTACACAGAGCGTGTACTTTCTTTGATAGAATATCTCACAGAGAGACGTCTTATCGTGTATAGTCGTCTGACAAGTTGTCATTGGTTGTAGCAGTTTCGAGGGAATAAAATCGTACTTTCGAACTGACCACTTACTTCTTTTCCCCAGCCGTTCTTAGCGTACTAGGGATTGACAGAAAAACGTCTCAGCACCCTACGTCGAAGGTCTCCGCTGTTTCGCACTCGGTATTGCCCCATGCACATGGTTTAGACTTTTGTCTCGTTGCTAGTCCATGTACCTGCATACTGGTTGTTGCAATAAGAGTCCGAATGACTATCAATATCGTCGTCATAAAACGAACTTACCATCATTGGTTTCTCGTACCACAAGAACAGCAGATAACCAGTGAAGACACCGCTTCCCGTCTGGCTGGCTTTTCTTCTCAAAGTTGTATTTCTGCAATACTACATCCACGTCGTTTGAACTGCCCTTCATTGAGTCGTCCACACCGTACGGGGTGAGTAAATTCCTGTTCTCAACGATATCAATGGTTCCACGGAAGTTACAACGATTGCTTTTTGACAGCAGTGATGCCGCTGACATCATATTGGTTGTCGTCGGTTCGTCTGAACTTTTTGGATGTCTATCGTGAGCTTCTGATATTCAGTCCCAATATAACCGATATAAGGAGCACGTTTGTCAGACAGTATGTTTGGAAATCATTCTCAACACTTGTGTTCTTACTTTCACTTACGATAGAAAGAATCCACTTCGGAACATTTGCTCCGCCTTTCTTTTTCTTGGCAACTCATGAAAGGTAATGACTATCAAAAAATAGTGCTAAGCACTTGAAAAGAAACTTTTCTCATAAGATCTGATCATAATTGTGATTAGGAACTGAACTCGTTTATCCGAGGAAGTATACCTGACCGATGAAATAAAGTAGATGTAACCCAAGATATGGGAAACAAGACCGCTGGTCAGACCCACCTGAGCATATCATTCTGCTTCACAAGTCCTGTTGAGTAAGCAATCGCATTCGGTGGCGTAGAGATAGGGAGACACATTGCAGTAGAGGCAGCAATGGCATCACCGATGAGGACAGTGCTTGTACCGCCAATACCATCGAGTTTGTCACCCATACCACGACATACTATAGCAAGGATTGGAACCAACAGCTACTGTTGCTGTGTTTGAAACAAAGTTAGAGAGGAAGTAACAAATCAAACCGAGAGATAGCAAGGATAACGATAGGGACCCAATCACCGAATGGAATACTCTCGATAGCAGCATCTGCCAAGCCCTGAACCGTTCATTCCCAAGCCAATAGTAAAAACCTCAGCAACCATCGGATGACACTCCAGTTAATCTCCTGCATATCCTTTGCAGTGATAACACCAGTGATAGCGAAGATTGCCATTGAGAATCATTGAAACAGTGTTAGTGTCAATACCTGTGACATCCTTTGAATTACCCATAGAAGGATTGTTACAATAAAGGTTATGATAACAACCCACATACGCCATCCACGGTGTACCTCACCATCAATCTTCAGATGAATAGTCTTCTGTGTGAATGGGAAGAAGTAAAGAATAATTCTCCATGACAACAAAAGCAGAACTATCACAAGCGGTGCCATGAAAGCCATCCAGTGCATGAAGTCAATATTCATATTAAGACCAGCTGGGTCATTGAGATATTTCAGAGCAATAAGGTTCTGAGGTGTTCCAATCGGTGTTCCCATACCACCGAGGTTGGCTGCAATAGGAATAGACATTGTCAAGGCAATACGTCCCTTACCATTAGCAGGTAGCGCAGCAAAGACTGGAGTAAGGAAAGTAAGCATCAATGCCGCTGTTGCAGTATTTGAGATGAACATTGAGAAGAGTCCTGTAATAAGCAGGAATCCCAAAAGAACATTCTCACTCTTATTACCAAAAGGCTTAATAAGATTACGTGCCAAGAGCGTATCAAGTCCCGACTTCGATGCAGCTATCGCTAAGATAAAGCCTGCAAGGAAGAGCATGATGATAGGGTCTGCAAAAGGATGCCATGATTTCCTTTGAGTCAAGTAACTCACCTATCCTGTCACTTTTGAAGACTCCAAAAGCGTTTTTGGATACAGTGACGCACATGATAGACATAATACTCAGTGACGTTGCCCATGCAGGGATACACTCTGTTAGCCACGATAAGGTGGCAAACACAAAGATTGCAATAATGCGTTGCTGTACTACGGTCAACCCATTAATGCCAAAACTGCTTGTGGGAAGATTCCAAATGATGGCTGTAACCACGAGGATGGCTAAAAGTTCCCAAACTTTTTCATCTCAATGTGATTACCAAGTTCGTTAGTCTTTTTCTTCTGCCATGGTGTTAGTTGTTTAGTTTAATAAATTTAGATTGTTGATTAATAGATTTGCGGGACAGAAAGTATAAAAATATTCTTATCAAGCAAAAAGAATCTTTCTTTTTTGTATTTTTGCATGATAAATCTTTGTTTATGCGGCAATTATTAGTATTTACCTCTCCGTTTTATTGTTTTTATCGTGTGGTAATCATCAAAAAGCAAGTGGCTGATAAAAGCAATAAAGAAGAGAAAGAGACAAAACGGAACCATAGTATGCTCGAAATATTACCATCGAACGTACGAAAGATTATGTGGTTGTACGCTTGTTGAATCCCTTGGAAAGCGGGAACTGTTCTACATACTTACTACCTTGTTGAACGTGGAAAAGGATGTAAACGTTCCTGACGACGGAACAAAAGTGGTCATTACCCCTTCGCAAGAGTGTTATCTTTCACGACAGCCCATGCAAACCTTGTTGAGATGCTTCATGCATGAAAGTGATTGCTGGTGTTGCTGATTTGAAGTATATGATTATCCCTGATATTCAGAGACGCGCAAGAATAAGGGGCGGCATTGTAGACTGTGGTGATGCAATGAAAGCCTGATGTAGAGCGAATTATAGATCTAAACGCAGATGCAATACTACTTTCTCCTTTGAAAACAATGGTGGTTATGGTCGTTTAGAACAGATAGAATACCCATCATTGAATGTGCTGATTACATGGAGCGTTCTGCTTTGGGGCGTGCAGAATGGATGAAGTTTTATGGTCTTCTCTATGGTCGGGAGCATGAGGCCGACTCGTTATTCGCTGTTGTTGAACAAAACTATAAGTCTTTAAGCGAGAAGGCAAGCCGCAGTAAGATAACTCGTAGTATTCTTCCGGATCGGAAGGTGGGTGCTGTTTGGTATTTACCGGGTGGTGAAAGCAGTGTTGGTTTGCTTTATAAGGATGCCCATGGGCGTTATGCTTATTCTAATGATAAGCATAGTGGAAGTCTTGCAATGCCTTTTGAGACGATCTTGGATAAGTTCGGACAAAGTGATTTTTGGGTGTTAAGTTACAATGGTAAATTCAATCGTCGCCTTTTATTGTCTGAGTATCAAGGGTATGCTAGCTAAAAACTTATCAGACAAAGGAAATCTATGGATGCAAGGTAGACAGTAAGCCCTATTTTGAGGAGGTCAGCTGGCGTCCTGATTGGTTACTATCAGACTTAATTCAACTCTTCCATCCTGACTTGCATATCGCTCCGTTGCGTTATTATCAGAGTTAGAAGATTGATAGAATCGAAACGATAAGTTACTATGTTTTGCAAAGCTGCCACACAGAGACAAGTCGGATGCCGCTCTTCGGAGGCTTCGCGCCTCCGGCCGCATGGCAAACCACCGCGGTGTTTTTCATAGTCTGCAAGGAAAATGTTGGTACGATAATAATTGGATTGTATATTTGTAGTGCAAACGACAAATGACAAACAATTAGAACCAGTACCGATATGCAAAAGAAACAAAAATTTCCTTTAAAGGACAAAAGATTTACATCGGAATTGATGTGCACGCAAAAACTTGGGAGGTCTGTGTGCTGACCGAGTCGGGTTACAAAGAGAGGCACCCGCAGCAAGCCTCCGCAAAGACGCTCTTTGACTTTTTGAAGAAGCATTTCCCTGATGGCGAGTACCATGCCGTGTATGAGTCAGGCTTCAGTGGTTTTTCCACATACTACGCTCTCAAGGAGTACGGCATCAACTGTCGTGACCCATGCCGCAGATGTTCCGACCACCCAGTACGAGGAGGTGATGAAGACCGATAAGGTAGATGCAGCCAAACCTGCGCGCTCCTTGCGCGCCGGTGACATCCGTCCCATATACATCCGTGAGAAAGAGAATATCGATGACAGGTCAGTCATCCGCATAAGGAAGACCATACAGAAACAACTCTCCGGCTGCAAAGGCAGGTGAAGCACCTGCTGCACTGCAATGGCGTGGAGATACCCGAGCAGTTCGCAAGACCGGGGACGCACTGGTCAAGGGCTTTCATCAAATGGCTCAAGGAGGATGTCGATGCTGCTTTTCCTCCTCAAGATTGTCGTTGGACTTGCTCGTCAAGCAGGTGGAGACGATACGCCGGACACTCTTGGATGCGACAAAAATCCATACGAAGGCTTGCAGACCAGCAGGTATAGGAACAATTACGAGCTTCTGATGTCGATACCTGGCATAGGTGTAAGTGTAGCCATGTATACTGACAGAAATCTACGATGTGAAGAGATCCCGTAACGAGAACCAGTTCGCTAGTTATCTCGGCCTAATACTGACCTGTGCATAATAGTGGAGAGAAACCGCAAGCGGAGAGAAGACCTTCCGTGGCAACAAGCATCTCGGACCGATGATCATAGAGGCTGCATGGATAGCCATCTATAGAGATTACGGACTGGGAATGGCCTATGCGAGATACAAAGCAGTCCATGAAACCGCAGGAAGCCATAGTCAAAAATAGCGGAAAGATGTCCAACATCATTTTCTCGGTACTCAAGAATAGTAGGAAATATGAGCCATACAGATGGGATAAAGAATAACATACAGACTTTTGGACAACTTCATAAAAACGACTCCTTTTCATAATTGATGGACCTTCGGGTGTCATCTCCGATAAGATTGTTGCGTTTTACCCTATATTCTGAAGAAGTAAATTGTTGAGCGGATACGTCCGTGTCAACTCATAGAGTTTGTCTGATAGGTCTGTTGTTCGTAGCCTTTCCATACCCGGTGTTCCCATGCCGGGCTGGTGGCTGTTGCTTCTTCTAAAAGTCATCATGCACTAACAAACTTCACGCTAAGTGATTGATAATGAACAGTTAATAAATTACAAATATTTCCCAATTATTTGGAAAGCAACATAGAAGATGATGAAACGGAATATTCTTCTTTTTTATAGGCTTATCAGTAAGTATCCTATTTCTGTTTGGATTGAATCTTATAACAGGTTCGGTTCAGATACCTTTTGCTGATGTGTTGGATATTCTGTGTGAATGTTTGCATGGGAAAGGAAAAGCTGGCAGTACATTATTTTTAGAACCGACTCCCACAAACACTCACCCGCTATACTCTGTGGAGCCTCCTTGTCTGTATGTGGCTTAATGCTTCAAACAGCCTTTCGCAATCCTTTGGCAGGTCCGGATGTGTTTGGCATCAGTTCAGGTGCGAGCTTAGGTGTCGCTATAGTAATGTTATTATTAGATGGAACTGTATCAACATCAATGTTTACTGTTTCAGGCTTTCTTGCTATTCTCTGCTGCTTTCGTTGGAGCAATCGCTGTGACAGCACTCATCTTATTTCTTTCTACTATGGTACGCAACAGCGTTTTATTGCTGATAGTGGGTATTATGGTGGGATATGTCTCCTCTTCCGCCGTTTCTCTGCTGAATTTCTTTGCATCAGAAGAAGGCGTAAGAGTTATATGGTATGGGAATGGGCAATTTCGGAGGTGTTTCGATGACTCATATTCCTCTATTCTCTATACTGTGTCTGATGGGTATCGGGGTGTCCTTTCTATTGATTAAACCACTGAATATTCTACTTTTAGGACCACAATATGCAGAGAGCTTGAGGTGTTAGTACACGCCAGCTTCGCAATATATTATTAGTTGTTGTAGGACTGTTAACTGCTATCACAACAGCTTTCTGTGGACCTATCTCGTTTATCGGTTTAGCTATTCCGCATATAGCTCGCCTCTTGTTCCGCTCAGAAAATCATCAGGTTCTTCTTCCTGGAACTGTGTTGAGTGGTGCTGCTATCGCTTTTGCTTTTGTAACTTATTTGTTATCTTCCTGGTGAGTCAGGTATTATCCCACTTAATGCAGTTACACCACTTATTGGCGCACCCGTCATCATTTATGTGATAGTCCAGCGTCAATAATGGTTTGAAAAATTATACATATATTCGGGTAAAAACACCTATAAATAATAGCAAAAACGCACATAAAAAGCAAGTTTGCAATTAGCAGGAAATCAGTTAGTTATATGGTAGTATGAAAAAAAGGTGCTTAATAGGGACTCCAAAAGGGCGTTAGTAAGAGTCTTTAAAGGGCATCTTTTGCAAGTCAATTAGGGCGTCTTTTTAGAAGCCAAAAGAGCATGAATTGGTTTTGAATTGCATGAAAATAGTTTACAAATATTGGTGCTGTGTGAATAAGTTATTTTTATAGTAGTTGGATAGATATGTCATAACATATTATATGTTTAGAGTAAGAAAAAGATGCCTAAAAAGATACAAAAGAATTGCTCTGTTACGTATAAAAGGGGTTCTTTTTCTACTTAAAAGTCATTTTTCTCTTATTTCAACCACTATGCCATACATTTTTATACTTTTGCAAATTGAATACGTAGCAATACATCTCTATAAAATACTAATAAAAAAATCATTCTATACATGAGTAATTTACAACTATCGCCGATGCGAAAGACAATAGTGGGAGTGCAATTCCTCTTTGTTGCTTTCGGTGCTACTGTTCTCGTCCCTTTGCTCGTGGGACTTGACCCAGCAACAGCGTTATTCACAGCAGGTTTAGGAACGTTTATCTTTCATTTGGTTACGAAAAGGTAGGTTCCTATTTTTGGGTTCTTCCTTTGCCTTTATTGCTCCAATTATCTCAGCTTCAAAAGCAGTGGGGATGCCTGGAACGTTGGCAGGAATAGCAGGTGTTGCACTCGTCTATTTCGTGATGTCAGCACTGATTAAGTGGCAAGGAAAGAAACTATTGGATAAGCTTTTCCCACCAGTTGTTATCGGACCGGTAATTATTTTGATTGGTCTTTTTCTTTCAAAAGGCAGCGGTAGATATGGCGAAAACAAACTGGCTTATAGCCTTTATCTCATTGGGAACGGCTGGGACAGTCCTCTCTATGGGACGTGGCTTGATGAAGTTAGTACCTGTAATTTGCGGCATTGCTGTAGGCTATCTCGTAGCTGCCCTTATGGGTATTGTCGACTTCTCAGGTGTAGAGGCTGCGCCTTGGTTCGCCTTGCCACCTGCATTAGCTAATTTCCAGATGCCACAGTTTGCTTGGGAACCATTCCTTTATATGATTCCTGTGGCGATAGCTCCTGTGATTGAGCACGTGGGTGATGTGTATGTGGTAAGTGCTGTAGCGGATAAAGACTTTACAAAGTCACCAGGTCTGCATCGTACAATGTTGGGCGATGGTTTGGCTTGTTTGGCAGCTTGCTTTTTTGGTGGTCCTCCTGTGACAACTTATAGTGAGGTGACAGGTGCGATGAGTATTACAAAGGTGACCCATCCTCAGGTAATCCGTATTGCCGCTGCAACAGCTATTGTCTTCTCGGTAATTGGAAAGTTGAGTGCGCTCTTGCAGAGTATTCCTTCTGCTGTCTTAGGAGGTATCATGTTATTGCTTTTTGGTACAATCGCGTCTGTGGGTATTCAGAACCTTATTCAGCATAAGGTAGACTTCAACCGCACACGCAATATCATTATTATCTCTGTTACATTGACGATGGGGATTGGTGGTGCTGTGCTGCAGTGGGGTAGCTTCTCTATTAGTGGTATTGGACTTTCAGCTATGGTGGGAGTTATCTTGAACCTGATATTGCCACCTGCAAAGGAGAAGAAGAGCGAGGTAATTTATAATTCAGATTAGTGTTAATTCATAATTCATAATTCACAATTCATAATTATGATTACTGTTATTTGCGGTGTTTATTGATATGAATAGCTTGTTAACTTGTAAAGCTATTCACTTGTAAACTTTATAAATATTGGGCAGATAGGAATAACAAATCCTATTTGCCCAATATCTTTATATAAGAGGATTAACCACCAATAGATCTTTTGTATTGCTGCTTTATCTTTTCTTCAAGTTCGCTTAATGTCTGCTTGCTGTTGAATAGACTTTTGATAAGGCGATAGCCCAACCATATCACGAGCATACCTACAAGAGCAAGGAGATATTGGACTACGATACTGTTTACAATCGTCTTAGTATAGTTCTCGCAGATGACAAAACCTGCTATGAGTATGATATAGTCAATCCAGCTCGAACCATTATAGCTCTGGACAATACGCTGATACTCTTCGTTGTTGGCAAGAATCTCTTTGCGATTCTCAGCCCATTTCTTTTCAAATTCTTCGTTGGTCATGGGAGTTGTGGGTGTTGAGTGATGGGTGTTGGGGGGGGTGATGAATTGTAGTAATGTGCTTATACTTTCATTAAATCGCTCATAACGGAGTCGCTAACATAGATACCGTCACGGGTAAGATGGAGCCAACCATCGTCCTCTTTCAATAAACCTTGTTCTTGTAAAGGCTTGGCAAGGCGCATGAAATAGGTCCTATATTCAGCTGAGAGCATCGAAAGTTCTATTCCTTCACATGTGCGGAGGGCTGTCATAATCATGTCATTATAATGTGTGTCTGCATCGATTATCTCCTCCTCACAAGGGAGTCTGTCTTTCTCAATTGCAGTAATATAAGCCTTAGTATCTGCTATATTCCAACTTCTCTTACTCGTTTCCGTAGGAATGAGCAGAGGCTCCGATGCTCATATAGGGACATTGTGCCAATACGAACTATTGTGTTGGGGAACGGAAAGGGCTTTTTATCTTTTATCTTTTGAACTTTGAGGTTTGAACATTGAGGTTTGAACATTGAGGTTTGAACATTGAACTTTAAAGCTTGGCAAAGTTACTAATCTCATATTGCTCATAACCAGCTTCCAGCTAAGCGGTCGATGAGTGTATCGTACATCTGACGATAAAGTTCGTCGTCCATATCCTTGACCTTTCCAGCTTGAAGAAGTCGATAGAGGGGAGTCCCTTCTTCGTACATAAGACTATATGCAGAGATATGTTCAATGTCTAATGCAAGCAATCGCTCAATGTCTTCTTTCCATTCTTCAAGTGTCTCATTGGGAAAGCCAAACATAAGGTCTACCGATATATTTCCTATATTTGCGTTTCTTAGACGCTTGACCGCTGTTTCCACCTCGTCAGCCGTATGTCTACGATGCAGGAAACGGAGGCGTTCATCCGAGAAAGTCTGCGCTCCCATAGAGATGCGATTGATAGGAAGGAGAACGCAAGTTCTGTGCAAACTCTTCCGTTACATCATCGGGGTTACACTCCATTGTGACTTCGATAGGAGTCGCTGTGGTGCAAGTGTTATTCTCTGCATCCCATTCTAAACCAATGTGATATACCTTGTCTATCGTCTCGAATATCTTCTGTAAGCTCTCGAAAGAAAGCTGTGAAGGAGTGCCACCGCCAAAATAAATAGTTGACAAACCGCTTGTTCTTCCACCAGACATATCACTATTCTTCTCCGTACGCAGTTCCATCTCATGGCAGATAGCATTCACATAGCGTTCTTCTACAGAAAGTCTTTCGTCCTTTTTCTTTGTGGGCACAGTAGAATAGAAGCCACAATAAATGCAGCGACTGGCACAGAAAGGAATGTGAATGTATAATCCTAACATGATAAGTGTATGTGCGTATATATTAATGTATGCCTTACAAGAACTAATGCAAATGTACTAATAAGTTTTAAAAGATTTCGTTTTTTTCGTAAGAAACTTTGGCACTTTCGATGAAAATGTATAACTTAGACCGCAGAATTGATGAGCTACGGCTTGTCCCTTGAGACGAAATAAATTATTACTAACAGCTTAAATCTATCAGATATGAGAGTATATCAGACAAACGAGATTAAGAACATTGCCTTGGTTGGCAGTGCCGGTAGCGGCAAGACTACTCTTGCCGAAAGTATGTTGTTCGAAGCTGGTGTCATTAAACGACGCGGTTCAGTAGAAGCTAAGAATACTGTTAGCGATTATTTCCCTGTTGAACAGGAGTATGGCTACTCAGTGTTTCCAACGGTATTCCATGTTGAGTGGAATAATAAGAAGCTGAATATCATTGACTGTCCGGGGAGTGATGACTTCGTAGGTGGTGCTATTACTGCCCTCAATGTAACCGATGAGGCTGTTATTCTTATCAATGGTCAGTATGGACCAGAGGTAGGTACACAGAACAATTTCCGCTATACCGAGAAACTCCAGAAGCCTGTTATCTTCCTTATTAACCAGTTGGATTCAGATAAGTGCGACTTTGATAATCTTATTTCCAACATGCAGGAGATTTATGGATCAAAGTGTGTTCCTGTACAATATCCTATCGAAACAGGTCCTGGTTTCAACAGTTTGATTGACGTTCTGTTGATGAAGAAATATAGTTGGAAGCCAGAAGGAGGTGAGCCTATTATTGAGGATATCCCTGCTGACCAGTTACCAAAGGCTATGGAACCACATAAAAGTCGAATTTGTCGAGGTTGCTGCCGAGAATGACGAGGGCTTGATGGAGAAGTTCTTTGAAGAGAAACACTGACAGAGGATGAGTTGCGTACTGGTATCCGTAAGGGCCTGTAAATCCGTTCTATCTTCCCTGTTTTCTGTGTATGTGCAGGTAAGAGTATGGGTGTTCGTCGCCTGATGGAGTTCTTGGGCAACGTTGTTCCTTTCGTTGACGAGATGCCTAAGATCCATAATACTCTGTGGTGAGGAGGTTGCTCCGCACAGTAATGGTCCGAGTCACTTTACTTCTTCAAGACGGGTATGGAACCGCATATCGGTGAGGTAAGCTATTTCAAGGTGATGAGTGGTTGTGTGAAGTCGGGTGACGACTTGACCAACTCTGATCGTGGCTCAAAGGAGCGTATGGGACAGCTTTATGCTTGTGCAGGTGCTAATCGTATTCCAGTTGACCGAGTTAAATGCAGGCGACTTAGGTTGTACCGTGAAGTTGAAGGATGTAAAGACTGGGAATACCTTGAATGGTAAGGGTACTGACCAGCGTTTTGATTTCATTAAATATCCAAACTCAAAAATACTCTCGTGCCGTTGAAGCAAAAGAGTTCACAGGAAACTGAGAAGCTTATGGCTGCATTTGATTGAAGATGCGTCAGGAAGACCCAACATGGGTTGTTGAACAGAGTAAGGAGTTGAAAGCAGACTATCGTTCATGGTCAGGGTGAGTTCCACCCTTCGTACCTTGCAGTGGCGTTTGGAGAACAATGAGAAACTTCAGGTTACTTTCAAGGAACCAAAGATCCCATATCGTGAGACACCACCAAACAGGCAAAGGCTGAGTACCGTCATAAGAAACAGAGTGGTGGTGCTGGTCAGTTCGGTGAGGTTCATCATGATTGTTGAGCCTTATGCAGAGGGTATGCCTGATCCTCACAACCTATAAGTTTAACGGACAGGAGTTTAAGATGAATATTATGGACGCGAAGAGCGTGACCCGCCATGGGGTGGTAAACTCCGTGTTCATCAACTCTGTTGTTGTGGTGCTATTGATGGTCGTTTCATGCCTGCTATCTTAAAGGGTGTGATGGATTGTATGGAGCGTGGTCCACTGACGGGTAGCTATGCACGTGATGTACGTGTAATTGTCTATGACGGTAAGATGCACCCAGTTGACTCTAACGAACTTTCATTCACTTTGGCTGCTCGTCATGCGTTCTCAGATGCTTTCAAGGCAGCTGGTCCAAAGATTCTTGAGCCAATCTATGACTTAGAGGTGTATGTTCCTGGTGACTATATGGGTGACGTGATGAGCGACTTGCAGGGACGTCGTGCCATGATTATGGGTATGGATTCTGAGGCAGGTTATCAGAAGTTGCAGGCAAAGATTCCTTTGAAGGAGCTTGCTAATTATAGTATCTCATTGAGTTCTCTCACTGGTGGTCGTGCAAGTTTCACAACAAAGTTCGCAAGTTACGAACTTGTGCCAAAATGATATCCAGCAGAAGTTGATTGCTGAGCATGAGGCAGAAGTAAAGGATGAAGAAGAATAGTCCTCCATTTTTAGACTAATATAGTCGAAGAGGTTGATCTCGAAGGCTATGCAATGTAGCATTAGAATCAACCTCTTTTCTATTTATTAGTGTGTCATTATTGAATAATGAATATGTGATATAAGTTCTTAGTTGTTACAAAGTTGACCTCCTCCGCCTATTTTTAGCTCGTCGTGTTCAGCCTTAGCACATATTGTGTTGATGCTCCGCACATATCGTGCTAAGGGCTTAGCACCAATGGTGCGCATACTAAATACGATACAAAGAGTTGCTAAGTTTTACCGGATAGCAGTACTTTCCTTATATAGAAACAGCTATAAAGAAAGAACTTTCTTTTAGTGAGTCATAATATATCGATAAACTGGATATCCAAGTATCGGGGTAAGCATTGTCATACAAACGAGGTAGATCAACTTTATGGTAAAAACTGTCCTTACACAAAAACGGCATAAAGTAGTAGGAGTGCTATTATAAAAAGATAAGCCTTGTATTAGTTCCATTAATCTGATGTTTATTTTTATTGCAAATATAAATATATATTAGAATAATTCAAGTTATTTCTTGAAAAACTTATCTTTTGCATAAACAAAGAGGCTAAATTCGTCAGAATATAGCCTCTTATATCAATATATAATATTCAGATGATTAAAATTGATTTATCTTCTAAACTTCCTTCTTTAGATGTTTACTTGTTCGGTATAGCATACTTGTCACCAGTCTGTCTGCCCATGCATCGTAGGAGGCATCGAAGACCCTGTGCCCTTCTCATCCATAACGTAAAGGATGCTGCCCAAAATGTCCGTGAAGGCAAGATTGCATACATTCTTTAGTCTCCATTTTTTGATAACAGTCTGTTTGAATTCTTTTGCTCTCTATCGTAATAGACCGAATTCCATGAGTCGTTAAATTCTTTTTCAGTTATCATAGTTTATACCCATCTTTTGAAATCTTCCAATTGCAATTTGTATCCAGCCAATAACCATAATTTCTATTGTGCTGGCATTTTTACAATAATCCTACCATCTGTAGCAAATCCAATTTCTCTGTTTGCAATATGATTTACCACATCGTCATATTCAATAAACCATAGAGTAACATCCTCTATTTTATCATCAAAATGAGGATTTGCACTGAGTGGAACGATCATCTTATGCAGCAAACGACACCATAAGTCTTGCTTTTGTTTTTATTGTTCTGCTTTTTCTGATGACCACTTTTAAAAATAAAATATTTCATAAATTTGTACTACTTAATATTTAGGTTCTACTGTAATTAGTGTGAGTTAACATATGTCTAGCCCACCATAGAAGAATAGAATCGCTATCCGATAGCGTTCGGCAGTACCATATCCTCTGCCGATGGTCTTGATTTCTTCATACTGACTACAAAGATACGAATTTCGTGCCGCTGATGCGTGGATACGGCATGTTAATTACACTAAATCTGCAGAACCAATATTTAACCTAGATTCCGCATCATAAATTCTTAGCAGGAACTCAAGTGCCTGAGAAACAAAGTTCTCAAAACACTTGGATATGTCAGAAATTTCACCTATCTTGGTGCTGCAAACATAACAAGTAAGCAAAAACTGACATGGCAAAGGTAGCATTTAAAAACGAGAATATCACTTCTTTCGGTGGAATTTATCATATTATGGACGTTTTCTCAAAGTTGGGCTTTGAAAGACAAGAATGGCAAGCAACAGACAGATATCTTCGGAGTAATATCACATACCGCCGTATCTCACCAATAACTGGACATCTACCGAGAAAGACATCATCACATTTTATAATGAGCGTGGAGCAAGCGAAAAAGAACTTCGACATACAGAACAATGACTTCAGATGGTCATATCTGCCCCTTTTCCTTTATGGCTAAGAACATGGTTTTCATGATAGTTACCGCCATGCTGAAGAACTTCTATCTCATCTCGTCCGTCATATCAGGAGAAGGTCAGCCATTGAAAAAGACAAGCAGGATGAAAGCCTTTATCCTGCATTTTGTCAACGTGCCAGTAAAATGGGTGCGCACTGGAAGGCAGAACGTTCTGAACCTATATACAACAAACAGGGTCTTTTATTGAATAAACATCTTTCTTAGTGGTTTTTCATACTTCTATTGGTTTGGTGTGGGATTTTGATGACTCATGCAAGAACCAAGAACGTGAAAATCCCATATCAATGGATAAATCTCAAAAATGTCACTTCAATATATAAAAATACCTCACAAGGAATAATGCTGCGGAATTGAGGTTATGGTACTGTCCTTAAAAGTGTGTAATCTATTCTTCTTTTATCCTTGTTATTTTCATTTTTCTTATTTTCTTCCAACTTTTAAATTGATATATTTTTCTTTTATGTAAGCACTTTTTAGTTTTCCTCCATAGCCACGGACCCCAATAGAAAGATGACCGCTTGTGCTGATGGCATTGATGTTCTCATGTTGATAGTCCTCTTATACTTTCTGTTGAGTCTTTCAATCCAGTTTGTCGATGTATACACCTTTGCACTTCTTTTGGGAAGTCCATATAGGTGAAGTATGCCATATTTCTTTCTGCCTTACATTTCTTTAAGGGTTGGATACTCTTTTCCCATCTGTCTACAAAAGTAAGAAAATGTTCGTATCACAGGAATCCACACTGTTATCTTCCATACGAAAGACTTCTGAGAGTTCACTGGCGATGGTGGGTTTGTCCTTATGGGCAACACTGTTGATAACCTGACGCTTGAGATGCGCCACACAGAACTGATGCGCAGCACAAGGGAAAGCGGCACAGACAGCGTTCTCTATGCCTGTTAGTGCATCAGAGATAACCAGGATCTATTTCCTTAACGCTCTTTCTTTCAGAGTATCAAGTTCATCCTTCCAGCATAGAGCCCTCGGTGGGATGGTTGACCACGGAAAGCACCTCCCTGCTACCGTCCTCAAGTACGCCTAATATCGTATAATAAGCTTCTTTTGACACTTGTCTGCCCCTACGAGTGGAGATGAAGGTTGCGTCGATATAGACTGCTAGATAGTGAGAGGATAGACCACGGCAAAGCCATTGCTCAACATCATCACGACAACTGTTTGCCAAATAGGAAACCTGTTGTTTTGACAAGAACGACCATAGACACCTCAGATATATCACCTATCTGCTCTGTTGTGAGCCCTTAGTATAAAGAAGATTGAACAGACAGCATGTTCCTCGCTCTCATTACGCATCAGTCCAAGAAGCACAGGATAGAAATTACCACTACGGCTACGGGGAATACGAAGAGAAAACTCAAAGCCATGACTATACCAGCGACGACTACGAAAGCCATTGCATTGTTCATCTGTGTTCTCACTGACGAATAATTCACGCTCGTGAAACATCAATGAGTTCATAATTAAAGACTGAAGAGTAACAAAACCCTCACTACTGCTTGTGTAATTAGAAATACTTTCGAAATTTGTAATTGTGTAAGTTCCATTTTTATCTTATTTTATATCCAAATACAAAGATAATAAAAATATGGGCTTACACACTTTTTACTAGGACAGTACCGAGGTAATGTATATTAGGAATAATTCAAGTTGTTTCTTGAAAACTTATCTTTTGTAGAGAACAAGAGGCTATATTCGTCAGAATAGCCTCTCTATAAATATGTGAGGTCAGATGATGAGATCCAATTCACCATTTAAACTTACTTCTTTTAGATGTTTACTTGTTCGGTATAGCATACTTGTCACCAGTCTGTTTTACCAGCTCACGCTTAAAGTAGTCGCTGTCATACTGGACGCTGAACACGCCTCTCAAGACCTAGTTGAGTACGGAGGAACTTGCCATCCTTCTCAGAGCTTGATAGCCATATCGTTGAACTTCACAATCAGATGGATAGCCAACTCACGCCAACGTGTAATCATTTCCGTTGCTCTTCTGAACAGAGTAGTCGTTGAGATACTTCACAGCAGCAGCCTTGTCGGTGGTATAGAGTGCTTCTGCCTTCGTCTCCACACCTTTTGTGCCGCGAGAAAGCGTTGTCAAGTGAGTCGCGCACCTCTTTCAATGCCAGGGAAGAGCTGAGAGTATCGAGGGTAAACCATGTTGCTAACCCAGTTGCATACCCGACAGCATTCTTATCAGAGAAGGTAACAGCATCTGCGCCAGGTGTGTTGAAACACTCTAGCACGCTCGGTATTGCTACAATAGATTGGTACGTATGCAATCATATTGCCATCATCGTTACCGTAAACCAAAGGATACCACCAATCTCGTGGCAACCATGAACGGAGCTGTGCAACGCTAAAGAGAAACCTGTCTGCTGGGTTGAGATAGGGCGTTCGTTGAAGTCTGCTTGCCATCCACCTCAAATTTTAGTGGGGTAGGGCGGCAAGGTGAGTTCCAAATACCCTGTGCTATATCCTTATCGAGTGACAGAGAGTACCCTCCATGCAGTGGTCGCGCATACAAGCTTCCATCTTAGGTAAAGTCGACCTTCTTGTCCAGTGCAACCGAGTGGCATATCCTCTGCGTTAGGGTCTTTGCCCAACGCCTGGCAACCAACGTGACATGTCTTTGAAATGATTCAGATAGCTCCATACACGAGCATCGCACTCAACGACGGCCACCGAAGTCGGTGCTGCATAAGTCATCTTCCAGTTGAAGTCCTTATCTTTGCCAGTAGACCAGCCCTTTGAACGTGCAAAGCTGATGCAGTTCTTAGACGTGATGACTCTGTGTTGTAAGTCGAGAACTGACCAATACGGCTCACGGTTAGCATGAGCAGAAATCATACCATCACGGGATGCGGACAGCAACCCACAACCTCTGCTTTTATCACCACCACAACCCCGCATCTCGAGCAAATCCATACTCGTTAGGGTCAGCAACAGTGAATGTCTCACCGCCGTAGTTATAAACCATAAGTCTCAACGAGTGAGGTCATTACCTTGATAGCCTCGCGTGCAGTCTTGCTACGTTGCAGACCAAGATACATCAATGAACCATAATCGATGATACCGTCTTGTCAACCATTTCTTCACGACCACCAGGTTGTTTTTCCACCAATGCCACCTGATACTCATTAATGTTTCCAATGACATTGTATGTAACAGGAGCCTCGGAATAAAAATCCATGGCTCTCGTGAGTATCATAGTCAATAATCTCACGGCGGTCACCTTTTTGGGTGTGCCTGCTGGGTAATGACATGGGTTAGTAAACATGCCGTAATCATCAGCGGGTGTAGTAACAAAGACAGAACCATCTGTTGTTGCTCTTTGTTGCAATGAGGTTTTGTACACGCATTAGCATACGTAATCATTGTAAGGAAGAATAGTGTTGCGAATGATTTCTTCATACTCTACAATTTAATTGTTAATACTTTATTTTAGTCAGATATTCTTTCTTGTTGTTACGGTTGTCGGTTGCAATAATCCTCAATGTTCGTTCCTTTCAGTAGGGCGTATCAGTGTTTCTGCGAGGTTACAGAAGAAGATTTCTTTGTTCTTGCCGAACTGCAACAGAATAAACTGCCCATCGAGGTGAGCCTTGTAACCTTGTAAGCCGCTACCCTGTGTCAGTTATCTTAAAGGAGAGATTTGCGTGGGTTGAGGATCTCTGCTGTGTCAATCGTTGAAAGGGTCTCATCGTAAGCAAGGAAGTGAGGCATTTGCCAACTCGCGCATTCGTCCTGCAACCCAACCATTCGCATATGTTCCACCGCAATAGGATGCTGGGGCGTCAGCATTTAAGCTGTTGCATCGCAACATCTAACTTCTTCGGATCATGTACCGAACTGGATGGTTTGAGACCTATCTCGCATAGTGGAATGGAGGATATGCAGACTTAGAGAAGGTATAAGCTACAGAGTGCGCACTGCTTGTGTTGCCATGCCGTAATTGTAGCCAACCGTTCTTTTGCAAGTAAGCCCTTCTGAATGTTCAGTCGTGCTCCATCTGCCTCAAAATGATTGTCTTTGTTATAATAGAGTGGGCTTGTGCCATCCGGAAGATGAGTAATTGGTACAGTACTCAGTCTGCCTCTCACAGTGAACTCCTTTTATAGTTTTGATTGCCAAAGACATCTTTTATGACGTAACGAAGGTGGTAGTCTCGTTGCTGGTTGAAGTTGATAATACCCCTGTTGGCGTCGGCTCTGCAGGATAGGAAGCGTATTACCGGGCTCCAATGTAAGACTTCATAAACCAAATCTTTGTAGAAAAGGAAGTGGTCGTAATCACCCCACGAATTAACCATTCTGTGCAACTTGTAGGGAATATTGTTCTGCATCTGAGGAGAATATTAATTTACCACTCACAATAACTGTGTGTATCTTACCCCAAAATTATTATATACAGAGTCCATGTGATCACTGGCTCTTACACCAAAGCCCACCTTTCCCCATGCTTGGAAATGTCCTTTGTCAAATGTGAAGATGCGTGAGTCTGAACTATGTTTGAATACTCCTTCTCCCGGTTGAGGGTAGTGCTTAAAGGAATATACAGCGGAGCAGTCTTGTCTTTAATGATGCCCCTTAAGAAATTGAGTGGGTCATAAAGGTTGCCATTTGTGGTCTTTGCATCTCTAAATGGATGTGTGGACCTTGTGATGAACCAGTATTACCGCTAAGCGCGATGAACTGTCCTTTCTTTACAGGAACTCTCCTGGCGAAATTTAACGTCGCAAGCAAACTGTTGATGCTGGTATTGCCATTTACGAACGGCAGCTTCAATCTGTGGTGTGAAGCGATTGAGATGAACATAACAACTGGTATATCCATTTGGGTGAGTGACCAAGATAGCACGCCCATATCCATATTTCTCAACGATGGCACGGAACATAGCCATCGGCAATAGAATGAGACACCAAAGATTTACTTCACGTTCGGTTTTGATATCAATACCTCCGTGGAAGTGGGTTAGGTCGAGGCTCTCCAAAATTGCCCGCCAGTTGTACGAGGAACGTGAACTGGTGAACCGAAAGGTAGTATGGATAATAATAGATTGACAACAAACTCGCTGAGCTATCAGATCCTTTCTTTTTATAGTGTATCTGTCGTCCGGCATAGCAAGACAACAGAATCATTTTCAGTAACTGGTCGCCTTTGTAGGCTCCGGACTTACCATCATTGTCGAGGCGTATGCGTGATGGTACCTGTTGTCCACTCTGTCATCGGTTCTTCCTCTGTAAACGGATAGGTTTCATGGACAATTCCGTCTTCAATAACGACAATTCCTTGTTCTATTCTACCTGCTGCTGTTTCAATGATGTTGGTACCGATACGTCTTATCGACTTTTTACTGTCGGTCATAACTTATCGGGGCTGCAGGTGATTCCTCGTTCCTTCATCGCATCAGCTGGCGTTCTTGTAGGCGGTCCAGCTGGTTGATTAGGGTCTGTTGGAGGACTGACAGGGCGCGCCGCAATCGTTCTGATTGGGTCGGACGCTCGAAGAGATCGGTTGGTTGTGTTGTCTCCTGCTTTCGGACATGCATACGAACAAGATGGATGTTATTGAGGATAAGCATCTTGAAAGTAGTCGTAGGGCTGTTGTCCCTTCAACATTAGGAAGTAGCCACGAATATTCTTGATGCAAAGAATCCCAGCATCAATTGTCATCGCTGTGCAGGGAGTCTCGACGTAAATGTGCTGATAGTGTGACGATACTATCATTTGAATAAGTAACAGCCATCATGATAATCGCATCACGCATACCATCCTGAATGATAACCGTGAATCGAAACTCAAGAGAGTCGGTCGCCCTTGTGGAAGGCTGTGTCTGCTTTTGATTTCAAAAAGACTCACGGTCTACTGGAGCATATGGAGAAAGTATTAATGTACGGTTACCACGCCGATGTCAGTAGTATCTCCTTTGAAGTAATATCACCGTACGAGCCAACTCACCTCTCGAGTGCACCTTGCGCACGTGCCTCACTTTTCCAGTCGTTTGCTGAGTTCAACATAGATGCCGCGTAGCTTCTCGCATATCTGCACGTAGCATTGAAGGACTTACTCGAACTTCTCCGATACGTCATATTTCTTCATTACAGCGAGCTTAAAAAGCTTGTTGCCTGACATCTGTATAGCTCTTCACGATTGGCTATCGCCATGGAGAGGTGAGTCGTAGAGCACATCTTCCATCTCCGATGTTGGATATACTCAGAAGTGGATAGAAGGTTTACAGCTTGCAACGAAGAATGCAAGCAGTAACCAACAAAGAGTGGCGAAAAGGAACGAGCGAGATATTTACTTCTCATTATCTATCTGCTGATTATCAGTAATATTTTCTTTATCAGCAGTCTTCTTGTCTATGGTTGGTACCCAACCATTGAAACCTTTCGAAGGCCAGGATAATCGTGATTACACCCACAGAAATGCAAGAGTCTGCAAAGTTGAATATAGGAGAGAAGAAGGTAAATGACTCACCACCCCATAGTGGGAACCAGTCTGCGAATGTGCCGTGGAAGAGTGGGAAATAGAACATATCTACCACTTTTACCCATTAGTATCTGGTGCATATCCTTCTCCCCATGAAACGAGGGTAGCAGGTGTGGCTCCTTCTATGTAATAGGGTGTAGAGGCAGTAAAGAACTGACCATAGAGGAGAGAGTCAAAGATATTACCCGCAGCCCCTGCAGTTATCATAGACAAGACAATGATATATCCCATTCTTGCTCTGTGTTTGATACGATTAGAAATGTGCCAAATAAGAAAACCAATGAGTCAACGATACGGAATATACTAAGGAAGAGTTTGCTTCCTAATTCCATACCCCATGCCATACCATTATTCTCGATAACTTGTATCCGGAACCAATCGGAAGATATGGATAGACTCTGCCTAAATTCATATTAAGCTTGACAACAACCTTGATAATCTGGTCTATCACAATCAATAGAATAATTAATAAGGTTACTATCAAGCTTTTGTTTTCTGTTTACTCATTAGTGATTTTTATTTGCCATCTTGGATGCTACGCTCAGTGTTGCATGTGGTACCATGCATAGTCAGTCTCCTTTGGAATAAGTTCTCCAGTGATACGGTCAATGCCATAAGTCTTATTGTTGATTCTGACAAGTGCAGCTCTGAAGTGCTTGGATAAACTTCTCTGACGTTGTGCCATCTGTACCAGCTCTTCCTTAGTTTGGTTTGAGCTACCTTCTTCCAACGCTTTATATGTTGGTGATGTGCATCTAACGTCGTTTGTATTCTTATTCATCAGAATTCTCATCGTCTCGTCGTAGTCAGACTTGGCAATCGCCAACTTGTCATTTACTATCGTGCGGAACTCCTCAAGTTCTTCGTCGGTATAACGCTTCTTATTTTCCATAAAGTAACAATTGAATTAGGTTATGCAGTAATCTATACTATTTTGAGGTTGACCGGATGCCTGATATTAGGGACGTGTACGTGACACGTCCACTATTGTTCTTAGCTTATAGATGCACGACTCGATACACCCGACTATTTCATTTAGTTCTTCTTGATTTCTATATGGAGGTTGAACTCATCAAACCTCAACATTGCTCCATTGTTCTCTGCAAGTGTAATGTCATTGGCAAGAACCTGCGCTTTAATCAGTTCACCGAATGACTCAACAGCTGCTGCAACCTCTGCTTTGTGGCTCAATAACGACAGAGATACGGTCAGTAATCTCAAGACCAGTCTCCTTACGGAGGTTCCGGATACGATTGATTAACTCACGTGCCATACCCTCACGACGGAGTTCTTCTGTCAGTTCAACCTCAAGAGCAACTGTTAAGTTACCTCGTTACTTACCAACCAGCCGGAATATCCTCTGAGATGATTTCTCAACATCTGCAGCCTCTACCTTGATTGGCTGACCTTCTAACTCGAAGTTGAATTCGCCTGCGGCCTCCAATGCTGCAATCTCTTCCTGTGAGAGAGAGCATCCATACGGGCTGCTACCTGCTTTCCATCAACTTGCCGAACTTCTTACCCATTACACGGAGAGTTACACTTCACCTTCTTTACAAGGATGCCCTGACCCTCAACGAAAGTAAGGTCTTTAACGTTCACCTCATGCTTGATAAGGTCTGCAACGGCTTCGATATGTTTCTTCTGAGTTGCGTCGATAGCAGGAACCATAATCTGTGCCAATGGCTGGCGTACCTTAATATTCACCTTACGACGCAAAGCGAGAACCGTGATGCGATGCGCTGTGCCATATCCATACGTGCTTCAAGGTCAGCATCAATAACAGATTCGTCTGCTACTGGCCAGCGATCCAGTGGATGCTTTTCGAGTTACCACCCGACGTCTGAATAGGTTGGTCAGCATAGAATGGAGCAAATGGAGCCAACAGACGTGCAACAGTCATCAAACAAGTGACAATGTGTCGTATGCACTCTTCTTGTCAGCACTCATTTCCTTGCCCCCGAAAACGTTTACGGTTCAGACGAACGTACCAGTTACTAAGGTCGTTGTTCACATGAGTCGATAAGACGACCTGCACGTGTTGGGTCGAAATCCTCTAACTCAGCAGTCACACCCTTGATGAGTGAGTTAGTTTAGAGATAATCCAACGGTCAAACTCTCGGTGCATCAACCTTCACTGCCTCACATGTTGTGGCATCATAGCCATCAACATTTGCATAAAAGAGCAAAGAAACTATACGTATTATATAAGGTGCCGAAGAACTTGCGGCGACTACTCGTCAACACCTTCGGGTCGAACTTCAGTTATCCATGGTTCGCTGTTCGTCATCATATGGGGAAACGTACAGGGTCAGCACCATACTTATTCATCATCTCAAATGGGTTGGTAACGTTACCCACGTGCTTACTCATCTTGTTACCCTTTGCATCGAGTACAAGACCTGTTGAAATCACGTTCTTAAAGGCAACAGAGTCAAACACCATTGTTGCAATAGCGTGGAGTGTGAAGGAACCAACCGCGTCTGGTCAACACCCTCGTTAATAAAGTCTGCTGGGAAGAATGCTGGTGGAACAGCCGTACCTCATAGCATGAGTGTACCAACTGGTTGCGATACTCAGCCTCAGTTTTACCTGTAGCCTTCAAACCTTCTGCATTAATCTCACCCTCAAATGGATAATGAAGCTGTGCATATGGCATTGAACCGCTATCGAACCAAACGTCAATAAGGTCTGACTCGCGATGCATTGGTTTCCTTCATCATTTACAAGGACGATATCGTCAACGTATGGACGGTGAAAGGTCAATTTTATCATAGTTCTCTGGCTGGAAGTCACCTACTATGAGCCCGCTTCTTTCAGTGGGTCTCTTCTCCATAATGCCCTGCAACAACAGACTTCTCAATTTCATTGTAGAGTTCCTCCACAGAACCAATACACTTCTCGCCACGGTTTTCATCGCGCCAGATAGGGTGGTGTTCCCCGAGAAACGTGAACGAGCTGAGGTTCCAGTCGTTCAAGTTCTCAAGCCAGTTACCGAAGCGACCAGTACCAGTTGACTACGGCGCCAACGGATAGTCTTGTTTAACTCAACCATACGTTCGCTTCTTCGCAGTGTCCTTGATGAACCAACTGTCGAGAGGGTAGTAGAGGATTGGCTTATCAGTACGCCAGCAGTGAGGATAGTTGTGTACGTGCTACTGAATATTGAAAGCCGTACCCTCCTGCTTCATCTCCATACAGAGGATGATGTTCAGTCCTCTTCCTTTTTCAGAAGCTTTCTGTCCCATACACCATCAGCTGAAGCGAGGGTCGTATGCATTCTTCACATAGTCGCCAGCATGATGGCCGTATGCCTTTTCATTTACACAGCCTTAACAAAGTTCTGATCTAACTCCTCGATAGTAAAGTAATTTACCTTGGAGGTCAACCATAGGACGGGTCTGTCCTTCTTTGAAATCAGATAAAGTGCTGGGATGTTGCATCCTAGCCACCTTAGCATCGTCCGCACCGAAGGTAGGAGCAATGTACAATACCCTGTACCATCATCTGCTTGACGTAATCGCCAAGGATGATACGGAAAGCCTCACTCCATCTCTACGAAACTTGTCACGGCCATCTTCGCTTGCAAAACACCTTCTCTGGGTGAGCTGCGGCATAATCATTCACAAACTTTGGTGCAAAATCACCAGTCTGCTCAACAGGCTTCACCCAGGCATCAGTTGCTGATAGTGCAGACCTTCCAGCTCTGCACCCATCACACGACCTACAATGCGATAAGGAACATACTTTATCACCGCGATCGTACTCACGCAATTCGCCACCATCGGTAATCTCACCTTCTGACTTCAGATAGCAGCTACACGACTTGCAGCCATCAACGAGTGTCAGCTTCTCTGCATCGTATGGGTTATAGGTCTCAACAACAACGTATTCAATCTTTGGACCAACACAAAGCGCAACGTTTGAAGGCAAGGTCCACGGTGGTCGTCCATGCAACAAAGCAAAGGTTTCCCCCATGTCTGCTTTGGCAAGTTTGCCTTTTCAGCCAATGCTTTTCCAATCCTCCGCAGGGATAGCAAAACTGTGCAGTAACGGTGGTATCCTTCGTCACGATAGCAACCTGGCTGATTCAGCTCATGGCTTGACAAACCAGTACCCGCGCCTGGTGAATAAGGCTGAATGGTGTAACCCTTATATAGCAAGCTCTTATTATAGAGCTGTTTGAGAAGCCACCACAATGTTTCAATGTATTTATTATCGTATGTAATGTATGGGTGTTCCATATCAACGAAGTAACCCTATCTCCTCTGTCAACTGCTGCCATTCTGCAGTGCAACTTCGATTACATTCTCACGACACTTATGGTTATATTCCTCTGTTGAAATATATTTGTCAGATGCGTGGTTGTCGATATCTTTCTTCGTGATACCCAACTCTTTTTCTACACCCCAATTCTATAGGCAATCCATAGAGTATCCCAACCCGCCTTGCGATGCACTTTGAAAACCCTGCATAGTCTTGTAGCGGTTGAAAGTATCCTTGATTGAACGTGCCAATACATGATGAATACCTGGGATGACCATTAGCTGATGGAGGTCCCTCAAAGAAGATGAACTGTGGTTCGCCCTCACGTTCATCAATACTCTTTGTGGAAGATATCTTTTTCTCCCACCTTCAATACTTCCTGATTTGTGCTAACAAGGTCAGAGACCCTTGTGCTCAGCAATTTCTTTTGCCATACTATCTAATTGTTTTACTTATTTTCAAATACCTGCAAAAGATACAAATAACAACTGAAACTACCAAATTTTTATTATATGAAAGACAATGTACATTCTTTCATGCAAAGTCTTATGAGATGGTGTCGGTTCTTCCATTATAATTGAAAAATAGAATAAAAGGCTATACACTTCTTAAAACAGTATCACTTATTCTCATATTGATTGAAATGTGTAGTTTTTACGCAGTTCAAAGCGTAACATCATGCTCTCTTGGTCTCTAAAAGATGCCTAATTGACTTGCAAAAAGATGCCCTTTGAGTCTTACTAACGCCCTTTTGAAGTCCAAGTAAGCATCTTTTATGCTACTTTATAACTAATCTGATTTCCTGTTGGTTGTAATCTTTCCTTTTATATGTGTTTTTGCCTTTATTTATAGATATTTTATTTGAATATATGTAATGATTTTTCAGACCGTTATCTGCTTTATGTTATATAATTAACAATGTATAGTAAGCACTTTCTTCCGTTTTTCCGCTGAACTCAGTCAAAAGTCTACGCGGATAATCTCAACTCGATGGAAACAGAAATATGTTTTTGGAAGTATTACCTTTCATTACCGAAGAAGTCTTTACTTGTTAAATATAGTTCTCACCCTGATATCTTCTTTCTTAAATTTCATTCTCTGATACCATTTATAGTTATTCGCCACATTGTTCACTTCTTTCCTCCTCATGCTCGAAGATATTAAGGAAGGGCGGGTAAACATATAAGGACTCTGCTCCCTTTTCATGATCTTTCGCTTCATTGACTAGGGAAACCGTCATCAGATGATATATCTCTTAATAATGTTCGGCTTCAATGCTCGTTCAGTCTAGTTCCTGCGATTGAGTCTAAATCATTGTGAGATTGTGTTGACCATCTAATACCCTTTTGCATACATAACCTACAACATACTCTATTGAGTCTGTAATTCAATATCATTATTATCAACTAAATCTTCAATTAACTTATTAATAACGTTCCAGGTCTTGCTCTGTTCGTATTTTTATATGGATGTTGCATGATTTTCTTTTCTTGAATTATTTGATTTACAATTTGACAAGCTGTTATTTTTCTATCTATTTATTTGGGTGGGAAACTTTAGTTATATAATTAACAATGTATTACTTAGACTTTTCTTCCGTTTTCCGCTGAACTCAGTAAAGTCTACGCGGATAATCTCAACTCGATGGAAACTTTTATGCGCATACTTATCACCAAGTTCTTTGAAATCAGGTGATAACTTGTCTCATCAATAGGTGCAGTGCATGCATCTTTTCTTCCTCAGAAAGATGAATATGAGCTTTCACCGAAGAAGATAGCACTCTCATATTCTGTGGTGAAATTACGTGGCAATAAGTTTACTCTACCAATGATACAAAGCGAAACTTTGGGATTCTGCTCATAGCGACTAACTTTCACGTCCTTCAGGTGCACAATGAATATAGATACTATTTTCTGCCGTCCCATACAAAGTTTACAGGAATACCATACCCCATACCTTCTGATACCATGCTCAAAAACTCCATATTCTCCATCTTGTAGAAGTTCTATAGCTCTTTCCTCATTCATCAGACGATCTTGTCGACGTATGCGGTCACTAGTATATTTCATATCGTACATAATTTAGTATAAAAATGATTTGTTGAAACTGTGAATTATCTGTTAGTGAATTAATCTCACGCATAAAAAGAGATTTTTATGTCAGAGGTTCCAGTATATATAAAAAGACCTTGACTGATTCACATCACCCAAGGTTTAAATACTAAAACTAAATTAACCACTACTTGATGCAAAGATACATGTTTGTTTTTGTTAACAACCAAATTTTGAGAAATATTTTTTTAATATTAAAAACACTATTAACCTTTATTGGTTATGATTGGTTATAATAATCAATTTAATATTATTTTGATTGTTGAAGATAGGCTTAACTACATTTGTACACGCTTTTAACATTCCCTTTATTGTTGTTTGTAGCGTAAAAAGTATGGTTAAAAAGTCCTGTTGGTTTGTGTTTTTAAAGTATTCTCTGATTTAGTTCAATTATACATGGTGGTTAAGAAAATCTTCTGTTATTAAATCCAAATCTCTTTATTTATTGCAATTCATATTGCAAACTTAGAGTTTGGGTTAAAAAGTTTCATAGAAGCACATTTCTTTATTACTCCATTTTGAGATGATAATACATATTGTTAGGCTATCTACAGTTTGTTTTATTAGATAATTTATTATGCCTTGCGCAATGTATTCCTTAAAAAAAACTTGCAGTATTGGGAATTTGTTGTTATCTTCGCAGACAAGAAAGCCATCAATGGCATCTGAATAAGAATCAAAGCATGGGAAGAAATAAGTTCGCACAAGACGAGGATAAAAGAAAATAGCAAAGCTACTCCGATTGAAGAATGCGGGTAATCGGGCGAAACAGAAATTGGTTCGTCATGATCTCCGTACTATCTATGAGTTTAACATCTCTGACTTTAACGAGCCTGGAAAGGCTTTTGGCGAGGAGGAATTGCAGGATGCTATTCGTCGTGGGGCTATTCAGATTCTCGATGATGCCACTATCGCCGACATGAAAGCAAAACGTGCTCGTGACAAGGCTCGTGATGAGGCTGCGTGAACGGCAAGCTCATTGAAGCGGGTGAGATGACCGACTGGAAAGCTGTTGCTAGGAAGATGGGAAGAATGGGAGCAGTCGCAAAATAACGGTAACTAATGTGTCCGATTATGTTTGTGGCATTCTTTTTGTTAACTTAAAGAAGTAAGTGAAATTCTAATAGAAGGAATATAAGCTTTTATAGCAGTGAGATAGCTTTCATTTCTCCAAAGATTAGTAAAAATAATAAAACAATGACATTATATCCAAAACTCATTACAGATGCGCTGGAAAAAGTAATTTATCCAGGAACAAAAAGAATATCATAGAAAGTGAAATGCTCGCTGATACACCAAGTATCAATGGTAACAAAGTAAAGCTTCACGCTTATTTTCCCACGCGAGACCGACCCTTTCCTCAAGTCTACTATTAAGGCTGTTGAGGCTCAGATTCACTATTCAGTTGGCAAGGAAGTTGGAAGTAACTATTACAACGGAATTAAGACGCACCACGCCCGTAGGTGGGTAAGTTGTTGCCTCAGGTGAAGAATATATCATTACAAGCTAGTTCGGGCAAAGGGTGGAGTAGGAAAAGAGTACGGTCTCTGCAACCTCGCTATTGCCTTGGCGCGTCTTGGCTATAAGGTAGGTTTGCTCGATGCCGATCATCTTCGGTCCAAGTATGCCAAAGATGTTCGGGTGAGAAGATGCTCGGTCCATACGGGAGTAGAAAAGGATGGACGCCAGCTTATTGAACCAGTAGAGAAGATGGTGTGAAGTTGCTTTTCTATCGGTTTCTTTGTCAATCGCATACAGCAACCCTTTGGCGTGGAAGCAAAGGGCAACCTCAGCTCTCACAGCTTATTGCTGATGGTGATTGGGGAGAACCGATTACTTTATCTCGATACACCACCAGAACCAGCGATATTCATCTGACACTATGCTGACACTCACATTACTGGGTGCATGTGTTAACTCCTCAGAATGTAGGTTGCAGATGCACGGGCGGTATTGATGGCATCGCAATGACAAGGTGAATATTCCAATTCTCGGATTGTTGAAAATATGGTATGGGTTTTACACCAGCCGAACTCCCAGAACAACACGGTATCTTTTGCAGACGGTTGCAAGAACTTAGCGACGAACTCTGTTGTCTGCTACTTGCTCAGATCCCAACGTCGTACAGGCATTTATAGGAAAATGGTGATAACGGGAACACCCAGCGGTCACAGGTTGATACCATTACGGGTCAGGTGTCATTCTCAGTCTTGCACAGAGTGTAGTTACTGTTGTTAATCGTCGCAATAAGGAGCAGGCTCCAACAAAGATAGTTGATGAAGAACGGTCAAACAGTATCTACATAATATAAGCATCAGAGATATACACCCACAGCGGACATCTCTATTTCTTTTTGCAATCACAAATATATTATTCACTTTTTACAAAAGGACGGCTGTTTATAGATTTATTTTATACTTTGCACCGAATTTATGAGTTCATTGACTCCAACTCTATTATTCATTAAGACCTTGACATTTATAATGTTAAACAACCTGTGTAAATAAAATAAGTTTCTATCCATCATTACTCAACTATAGATAAAAGCAGGTGATAGTGGTGTAAAGTGCAGAGAATTAATAAGTAACAATGGAAACCAAAATATAAATATTTAAACCCTGAACCTAATGGAGAATGATCTATGAAAGCAAAGCAGAAGCATCTGTACTTTCAGTCGCTTTTGCCCTTTCTATTGAAGTTAGCTCCACCGAGCTGCTGGCAGTAGGAAATTCCGTAGGCTCGCCTGAAGCATCAAGTTTGTCAAACAAAACGGTAATCACAAGGTAATCTGGACGTGTGTTGATCCCGAGCTGGTGAGCACTCGATTGGTGCCACTATTATGGTGGAAGGAAACCAAGGAAGGTGCTGTAACGGATATTGATGGTAACTTTACTACTACGTCAAAGGCAAAGTTGGTCATCTCTTATGTTGGCTATACTACCCATAACAATCCTTGTAGGTGACAAAACAACTATTGATGTTACTCAAGGAGAGCAAAACACTATGAAACGAGGTTGTTGGACAGCCTTGGGTATCGAGCGTGCTGAGAAAGCCTTTGAGTTACAACAGTCAGTTGGCTCAAATGAGTTGACACGTAACAAAGATGCTAACTTTGTGAACTCATTAAACGGTAAAAGTAGCTGGTGTTAGCATTTCTAAGAGTGCCAGTGGTGTCGGAGGTGCTACACTGTAATCGTGCGTAGCCAAGTCTGCATGAAGGTGATAACAACGTATTGTGTTATCGATGGTATTCCAATCTTCAACTTCAGCGGTGGACGTGATAGCGGTATCATGAGAGAAGGTCGTAAGTAGTGAAGGTACTGCCGATCTCAATCCGAGGGGATATCGAGAGCATCAGCGTCTTAGCTGGTCCATCTGCTGCAGCTCTTTATGGTAGTAATGCTGCTAATGGTGCCATCCTCATTACTACAAAGAAAGGTAAGGAAGGACGCGTAGACATTTCTTTCTCAAGTTCTGCTGACTCTAGTTCACCTTTGTTGATGCCGAGTTCCGAACACGTACGGCAATAAACTCGGTTCTTACGAGAGTTGGGGTGAGAAGCTCAACACCAAGTTCATACGATCCAAAGAAGGACTTTTTCCGTCAGGAACGAACTTCATCAATGCTCTGACATTGAACATGGGTAATGAGTTCACCAGACTTTTGCCTCTTGTAGCAACAACTAAATTCACGTGGTATCGTACCAAAATAATACTTACGACCGTTACAACTTCACAATCCGTAAAGCACCACCTGTATGTTTAAGAATAAGGTGCAACCTCGATCTCGGTGCATCTTATATCAAGCAGAAGGACAATAACATGGTGTCACAAGGTGAGTACTGGAACCCAATCGTTGCAGCTTATCCTTCCCACGCGGTGAGTCTTTCGAAGGTATAAAGACCCTTTGAGTGTTACGATAACGTGAGAAACTTCCCAACTCAGTATTGGCCAATCAGCGATAGCCGTTTTGCTAATCAGAACCCTTATTGGACTGCTTTATCGCAACTTAGCACCGGATGATAAGGACCGCTTTCATGTTCAATGCAGGGTCTCACCTATAACATCTTTGATTGGTTGAGCGTAGCAGGTCGTATTCGTCTCGACAAGACGTTTTATTACAAGCGAGCGTAAGATTTATGCTTCTTCGTTCAATTACTTTGCCAAGCGAGAAGGCGCTTATGATTACTATGATTATAAGGATCATCAGACTCTATATTGACGCTATTGCCAATATTAATAAGACCTTTGGTAAGTTCAGTCTTGCTGCCAACGTTGGTTATAGCTATTCTGACTATGCATCTCTCACCCGTGGTTATGGTGGTAACTTAGTATTAGTCCAAATAAGTTCTCTTTGAATAACATAAACCAACTATAGCAAGATTCGTGAGGCTGGTGGTGACCAAAAGGTACGTAAATGTTAGCAGCTGCAAGTGCGCTGAATCGGGTTGAGAAGTATGTTTATCTTACTTTGACAGGTCGTAACGACTGAACTCACGTCTTGTAAACTCATCTGAGGAATCATTCTTCTATCCATCAGTTGGTTTATCCGGTATTATCTCAGAGATGACAAAACTCCCTTCATTCATTTCTTATTTGAAGGTTCGTGGTTCTTACACTGAGGTTGGTTCTCCTGTTTCACGTTCAGGTATGACGCCGGGCACTATTACAACTCCAATCGTGGGTGGTAGCTTGAAGTCTACTGATATCTCATCCATTTACTGATTATGAGGCAGAGCGTACAAAGTCACATTGAGTTCGGTTTGACTGCTCGTTTCTGGAAGAAGTTTGTCATTCGACTTTCACTTGGTATAAGTTCAATACTTATAACCAAACCTTTATTGGTGAATTGCCGAGGGTTCGGTTACAAGGCTGTTTATTTGCAGGCAGGTAATGTAGAGAACCGTGGTGTCGAGATGGCATAGTTATAGCGATACTCCGGTGGTTTGCAATGGAACTCATCATTGGTTTACTCTAAGAACGTCAATGAGATTAAGGAGATGGTGAAGGACTACCATCACCCATTGAGTCCAAAGCCAATCAATATCCCTGAAGTATCAAAGGATAATGGTCGCGTTCTGTTTAAGGTAGGCGGTTCTATCAATGATATTTATGCAAGAAAGGTATTGGCAAAAGGACAATCAGGGACTTTGTTAAATGTTAGTCCATCAGGGCGGTATGAACTTAGAGACTGTTGAGCCTATCTACTTAGGTAAGACTACCCCAGACTTCACAATGGGTTGGAACAACAACTTCACCTACAAGAACTTCGGGCTTAGTTTCTTGATTAATGCACGTGTTGGCGGTATTGTTACTTCTTCAACACAGGCATTGTTAGACCGTTTTTGAGTGTGTCTAAGGCATCAGCTGATGCAAGAGATGCTGATGGCGTGATGATTCCCAAATCAGGGGCTTGTATGATGCGAAAGAAGTACTATACACTCATTGCAACAGGCGAGAACGACCTCGCAGGTTACTATACCCATGCAGCGCAACAAACGTTCGTTTGCAGGAACTTACTTTGAGCTATAAGTTTAATTCAAAGTTGTTTAATAATGTCATTAAGATTTGACACTTTCATTTGTGGCTACAAATCCATGGATGATTTATTGTAAAGCACCTTTCGATCCAGAGCTTACAGCTTCAACAGGTACTTAGTGGACAGGGCAATGACTATTTCATGCAGCCAAGTCTGAAGAGTTATGGTTTCAGTATTAAATTCAAATTTTAATTGAATATGAAGACAAAAAGCATATAAATATATCGTAGGTTTCCTTGCGCTGTCCTTGTTTACGGCTTGTGACTTCCAAAAGGTAAACACTAACGAATTTGAACTCCTTCCAGAGGAGGGATTGATGGATGGTATTTCTATTGGTGGTCCTATAACTGCCATGCAGAAGTGCGTCTTCCCAGTAGGAACACAGGCAGATGGTACCAGTGTCGCTAACAGATACCAGACTGCCTATAACCTTGCAGCAGATTGTTGGAGTGGTTATTTCGGTCAGAATAATAACTGGGGTGGTCCTAATAACCTCAACTATTTCCTCAAGGATGGTTGGGTAGCATCGTCTTATACCGAGTCTTACTCTACTGTTGTACCTTTGTGGCAAGACTTAAAGGGTAAGAGTGAGACTCAGTTCCCAGAGGTTTTCGCCTTAGCACAGGTTCTGAAGATTTCTGCTTGGCATAAGGCTACCGATATGTTCGGACCTATCCCTTATAAAGAGGCAGGTAAAGGACTTATCACTGTGCCATACGATAGTCAGGAAGAAGTGTATAAATCAATGTTCAAAGAACTCTGATGCTATTGAGGTGTTGACAAAAGTACGCTGATAATGGTAATAGCAAGCTCTTGCCAAATGCTGATGCTGTCTATGCTGGTGATGTACATAAGTGGGTTGTCTATGCTAACTCTTTGATGTTACGTCTTGCTATGCGTGTTTATTATGCTGATGCTGCACTCTCAAAGAAGTATGCTTTACAGGCTGTCAACCATTCTTATGGTGTGATGAAGACCAAAGATGATGAGGCTAAGATGGAGAGAGGTGCAAGCTTGGAGTTCAAGAACAACCTCGATGTTCTTATCAACCAGTATAACGAGTGCCGTATGGGTTCTTCTATGTTGGCTTACTTAGGCGGTTATCAAGACCCACGTTTGCCAAAGTACTTCAATACAAGTACTGTTTCTCAGGCAGTGACTGTGGGCACATACGGAAAGTATTCAGGTGTACCAACAGGTCATGACGTAAGCTCTAACGATGCTTTCAGGGATTCTTCACGCCCAGCAATCACAAGTACAACTCCTACTTATTGGATGCGTGCTTCTGAAGTTTACTTCCTCTTGGCTGAGGCTGCTCTGCATGGATTCGCTGTGGGTGGTACTGCTGAGTCACTTTATGAGAAGGGTATCGAGATGTCATTTGAGGAGAATGGTATTGCAAGTTCTGAGGTAGCAGACTATATGTCGTCTGGCCTCAAGCCATCTGCTTACAGTTTCCATCTCACCAATCCAGGTGTGAATGTTGACGTACCAGCAGTAACAGAGGCTACTACAGCATGGAGTGGAACCGATGAGGAGAAACTCGAGAAAGATTATGATACAGAAGTGGATTGCACTCTATCCCTAACGGACAAGAGGCTTGGACAGAGTATCGTCGTACAGGTTATCCTAAGTTGCACAGCACCATTACGAACTATAGCAATGGTGAGGTTGACAGTGAGGTAGGCATCCGTCGTATGCGTTTCCCAACTAACAAGTCTACATCGGCAGAGGATATTGCCAACTTAGAGAGTGCACGCAAGCTACTTCGTGGCGGTCTTGATAAGGCTGGTACACGTTTGTGGTGGGACAATAAGAATCATTAATATCAAGCATTTTGAATATGAAAAACTTTAAATATATAAGTTCGTTGGTATTGCTCTGTGCAGGAGTTCTTTTCTGTGGATGTAGCAAGATGACAGAGGTAGAGAACGAACCTTACGATCATATCGGTGGATATAATACGATGAACAATGCTGAAAGCGAAGTATTATGCCGATTTGAGAGCTTATAAGCAGCAAAGCCGTTAACTATGGTCGTCCTGTTGCCTTCGGTTGGTATTCTAACTGGTCGCCAGCTGGTACCTATCGTCGTGGCTATCTTACCTCTATGCCAGATAGTATGGATCTCGTTTCTATGTGGGTGGTGCACCTAATCGCTTTAATATTACACCTAGAGCAGAAGAAGGACAAGGAGTTTGTACAGAAGGTGAAGGGTACAAAACTCTTGGAAGTTACACTCTTGTCTTACATTGGTAAGGGTAGAACCCCTGATTCTGTCTACACTGCCGTTGAGAAGCAGGCTGAGAAAGAGGTTGGGCAAACGACCAAGCCTCGCGTTGAAGAGGCTGAAAGAAGGCTCGTTGGAGTTCCTGGGGCTACGAGGGTGTTGCTGGTTCTGACAACCATAAGCAGGCTTTTAGGCCTCGCTTTACAAGGCTCTCTGCGACTCAGTGGCAGCCAATGACTGGGACAGCTACGATATCGACTGGGAGATTGGCATGGTGTCTTTGATATGGATGGCACGCTCAGCACTAATGCTGACCCTCGTTTACTTTGGTAAAGGAGATGAACAAGTACATCGGTCCTAAGAGCGATCCTGAGCATAAGGGACACCGTCTTATTCTGTGTGATGGCCACTTTGGTGGCCTTACTGAGGATTTAGATGGATATGTTGATTACTGGATTGATCAGTTTACGGTCGTACAACTCACTTCGATTACTGGTGTTGACCCAAAGACAATTATCACAACCGATAACTTTGAGTCATCCTTCAAGAATGGTGGTCAGTTGTTAAGACAAGCTCAAAGAGTATGCCTTCTAAGGTTATAAAGGGTGGAGTAGAGTGCTATCGTTTCGATAACGACTACGACAACACGCCTAACTACAAGTGGATGCGTCAGGCAATCCAGATTAATCAACAAGTGTTTAAGAGAGAATGGGTCAGACCACTCAACCTTAACATTGCATAGCTCACATTATAAATTTAATAGAATACAAATATGAACAAGCATATTTTCAAACATATTGCTGTGGCGTTTGCCGTATGCTGTGTGGTGAGTTGCCAGGACAGTGAGAGCGATTTGTTGAAGCAGAAGGTATATTTTGATGGCAATCTGCCAGAGAGTCGAAATGCGGACACTGGTTCAACTTAGATGTCGACATTACTTCTCGCCTTTCTAATAAGCAGAATGGGGCTGTGGATGTCTCTTATTCACTTGCCGACTCGTCGCTGGTTGCCCTTTATAATCACAAGTACGGAACTGACTATGTTGCTTTTAAGCATCAGAATGTTACGTTCAGTAAGACTTCTTCAACGATTGCTGCAGGCAGTATCTATGCTGACAAGGTGTCGTTGACGCTTAACAATCTTGATCAGTTAGAAGCAGGTAAGAATTATATGTTGCCTATCAAGCTACATTCAAGCTCTACTCCTATCATTGATGGTGAGGACGTTGAATATATTGTTTTGGCTAAACCAGTCAAGATAACAAAGGCTGGTGATTTCTATAACAAGTATATCTCAGTGAAGTTCCCTTCGAACCTACTTTTAAGTCATTTACATACGAGGCTTTAGTACATTCTATCTACGGTGGGGCAGCAACTGTACCATCATGGAGTTCTGAGGGTCTGATGATTTTCCGTGTTGGTGATGTTGGTGATGGGAATTCTGCTGGTATTCTTTCAGATATGCAGGTAGACAGCACTACGAAGCACCTGAGAAACTTCAGATTAATAAGTGGTATCATGTGGCAGTAACCTTCGATCAAGCAACGGGTAAGACCGTTATGTACCTTAATGGTACGAAGTGGGCTGAGTCTGCATGGAACATCTCTGGTTTCGATCCTAACGCTGATGTTGGTTTCCAACATTGGTAGATTCCAGGCTTCCCTTTGGGGTGAACGTCCATTCTATGGTTATATGAGTGAGGTTCGTGTATGGAGTGTTGCTCGTACTGAGAATCAGATTAAAGCAGAATATGTTAGGTGTTAATCCTAAGTCTGATGGTCTGAACTCTATTTCAAGATGGATGGTTCAGAGACCGTAAATGGTAATAAGATTAAGGATGCTGCTATGGATATCGAGTGTACCACAGGTGGTCTTGACTTTACTACTCTTGCTCAACCACTCGCAATGAAGGACCTTCAATGAGTTCACCTAAATAAATAATATAAAAGAGTCGGACATCGTTGTCTGACTCTTTTATTCTTTGAATTTTTAGGTTTGACCTATGACCTTGATCTTTGAAGTTTGAAATTTGGGCTTATATGACAAAAAGTGTGCTTATTTTTAGCGTCGTTTTTCTCTTATGTGACAAAATGTGCTTAAAATCTCCCATTCCCTTTTTATTTCTTAGGAGAATGGGACTTTATAAAGTCTTGGATGAAGATCTTTCTTCTTTCCATACTGATCCCTTGTGTAGGTTCAATTTTTGTCTTTTAAATCTGCATTGAGTGATTCAATAGCATTGTTTGTATTTGGCATCTTCAACTCAGGGTAATCATAGTATGTCCACAATGACGACATATTCCTTTTTAAGGCTCAAAAAGCACTACGTAGAGCTTTATGAGTATAATGTGATTTTCCATCTTCTGTTGTTGTCCGTTCCTTTAAGAAAATCCTCCCACTTGGTGTACCATTCCTTTAAAGCCCCAATAAAGGACTCCTTTGTCCGTATGACATAACATCTTGGATATTTCAAAGCAGTTCTTTTGAAGCCTCAAGCTTGGGTCTTGAAGTTAGTTTTGTCTTTATAGTCATTACCTGATGGAACTGGCATAATTGGAATTTATAATTGGGAAAAGCTTGCCTAAGTCCCTTAAAACCATCGCATACAAGCCCTTGAATGGTATATCCCAAGTGACTCCAAGTAGCTTATGCCCTCCTTATAGTCTTCAAGACGTTCATGCCTATTGATAAACTTAAACCAAAGTACATCACCAGACAATGAATCCTTCATGATAACGACACCAAAATTACGTCCCCAATAGGTGGCATCCATTAAAACCACTACAGGGCGAACAAGAAGGTTGGGAAGTTCTTCTTTATAAGATTTTGTGAGTTTTCTATAAATTGTCCTGGTTGAAACTCCGTACTCCTCTGATAGATCTTTGACTGTTAGATTACCCTTGGAATAACGATTATTGACAATGGTATTGGTAAGACGCTTATGTCCAACAAAGCTCCTCTTACAGCTTTTACAATACCAGCGTTGACTACCATTAAGATGACCACGTTTTATAGTCGATTTTGCCCCACAATAAAAGCAGATTTTTTGCCATAAAAATATAAATAGAACAAAGATAATGATTATTAGATAGTTACAAAGGATTTTGAGCACATTTTTGATCATATAGGCCGAAATTTGATTTTTGACCTTTCCAACATCGGTAATCATAATTATGACGTACTGAGTAAGAACTTTATTCGAATAATTCTGAATTATCAAAGTAATCATAATTTTTGAATTTTGAATTCTGAATTACTTCTGCTATCACCGGCTTTCCCTCTTCAAAGCGAATGGGTGACCAAAGATGTCTACTATCCTCCAGCTGCTTTGGGTTCCATATATCACGCCATAAAAACATATCTCTACCACCAAACAATTTCTTCGCTGCTGTCGTTTCTATTTTTAGATATATGTACCCTGTGACCAAAAGTTTTGTCAAAGCACCATCATACAGCAGGAGGGTTGAGCAGTTGCTCCATGGACCAAAGATGTTTTTGCGCAGAACATTCCGAGCTGCATTTGGTGCCCAACCTGTGCAACCTTGTTATCATCCAGTAAATACCATCTTTCTTAAAGATAGATCGATGCCTCATTTGTCCTCCTGTGCAACGTACAATACCCATTATGTTGCATATAGTCGTCCGTGAGCTGCAACTATGAAGGTGTGGTTATCCTCCGACGAATAGATATGATATGCCTTACCGTCATCATCGACAAAAATCGTCATGTCACGTGACATCTGACCGCCTTCCAAGTCACGCATAAAGAACATTCCACGTTCTATCTGCCTGTACAAACAGAGTCCACCATGCTTTATATTACGGCTCATTGTCCGCTGCCTTAAATCGGTCGTGTCTACCTTTGAGAAGTCTATCAGGTAGATACCGCATTGACTCGTCCGACCGCACAAAACGGAATGGACCAAGTGGTGTCGCTCACTCGCGACTGCTGCACGAGCTGCCCCATGGCCACGTCCTTTCAACTCAAGTGGAACCACTGACAAACTTCCAGTCTGCATTATACAGCACCTTTGATCGTTCAATGATACAACCCCTTCGATGTCGCTACCTGCTTCATTGCTCACAGGCAGCACCAGCCCCCTGTTCGTCCAGTTCGTTAGATCCTTTGATGTATCAGCTGACTCCCAGCGAACTGTACGGTTTCCATCGACTGAACGGCTCTCACCATACCAATAATACGTACCTTATAGCAATGATGATGTTTCCGCCAGTGTGCATTTAATATGCTTGCCCGCGCTGTCCTTCCATTCGCCTCCCTTCATCGGTGCTTGCATGCAGTAAGCAACGACATCATTAGTATCAGTAATAACAATATCTTTTTCATTTTTGAAGCAAATTGATGAATTCTTTCTGTTTACAAAAGGTAGCCAATTCATGGAAGGAATGCAAGGAGGGTATATATACAACATATGTAGTCGGTAAATCCTTCCTACATGAAAAAGGAGGAGCGTTAAGTATTAGGATATCCATCCATAACCCCTGCACTGCCATATCGACAAAGTGATCCAGCAACAGGTTTGTCTTGTTGAAAATACTCCCTATCATAGGTCTTTGGCAAATCCTTATCCAGCGACCGTTGTATCAGTCCCAACACCTTTGTCTGGTTGTGGGTCTTTTATACCCAGTCAACCACCAACAATCTTTCTTTTCCTCCACCAACTTGTTATAGAGGTTTTTGAAACAGGATAACTTCCTTCTCTTCATCCTTTGTTAGCTTTTCACGGATAAGAAGGTCGTAGATTTCAAAGTTCTTCCTCCTTAATCCCATATCTGCCGACCAGTCCCTGCTCTTTCTTGAGTTCATCAATCAGCTGTATAACTTCTCATAGTAATCCTCATTCTCCGTACCACCTGCATTATAGGTGTCAATGATATTCTTGTATCTGGGAGAATGGCACTCGCGTACGATTCTTATAATCAACTGAGTTCCAACGCTGTTTCTATAAAGGTGCGAAGTTATCAATCTCATTGACTTATAAGGGAGTTGCATTGATAGACTTACAGATCTTTCATATCTAATTTACTTTCGGTCGATCACCTCGATGAATACTATGTTGTGGCATGTCTTCTGCAACCATCACCGTAACGCTATCGTCGGTGTAGCTCATCTTCTTTTGCCCTTCTTAGTTTCTCATCATCTATTCTGTTACAGAACAGTCCATTGAGATAACTCCAGTGGAGAACTTCTCATTCTTCCATCAAGTTCGAAATATCTCGGCTTTGCAGCATCATGCAGGTTCATCATGAGGTTACTCATCACCTTGAAAAGCCATATTTGTTTTTGCTCTCGTCTTTTCTCAGTTTTGTCTGTGTATGCCGATCGCTAAGGATCAGTTTGTCAAGTGTGTCGCCATCGAGTGATAATCTTATCTAATCTTTATCCTAATCCTTGTAAAGAACGAGTCGCTCCTCAATGCAACCGTCATCAGTTCGCGATTAACTGCGTAATATCGCTTTGCTGGGAACTCTTCACCTTACTCACCATTGAGCATAGAAGACAGTGCCTCATGCATACAAACACATTGACATACACCACTACAATACCAGCTCTACCGGATACACGCTTAGCAAACAATCGCCCACATCAGTGTAGCCCTCCATAGAACTGTCAAGATAAAGGTTGAGAGCAAGGAACGTGGCCTGCGAGCTACATTGCGCTCAAGGCCTAAGCAGTGGATCGTCCTTATCTTTAAATCCTTCTAACGCCCGCTCCCTGCGGTGTTATCTCGTTCATCTTGACTGGACAGTGATGTCTAATCATGCTTTGAATTTCTCTGCGCCGTCAGCCTCTTCTGATGATGACGTAATCTCCACCATATATTCATAGTCCTAGTCACGTGCTTGTCCGGCTCGTCACGTTCTTCATACGTCTTGGCTGCATTTAGCTCCTTGATGAGCTTTCTTCTCTTCTATTAGTGTGCCTTCTCATACATCTTCACAGCCGTGTATCCACACAGCCACCATTCCAGCACTACAAGCCTCGTCTTGGAAGTAGGTGAGCAATGTCTTGTGCCAATACCGTTAAGACGTCCGTCGCGCGATTACCTCTAAAGATACGTGAGGAGGAGTTCTCTAGAGTTCTCTTTCTCTATCGTTGAGTTCTTCTTCTTCTGACAATCTGTCAATGTCTGAGTCGTGATTATTCCTCTAATCCCACCTCGGCGCTCGGCGACTAGGCTGGCTTTCCGGCCTGCCATCTTCTTCAATCGCGGCAAGTTATGTTCCTGATTCTATGGTCCTTAAACCCGTTGGTTGGTCAATCACTTTGAACCTAATAAGGGGTTCCTGTAAAAGCGATATGATTGCTTGATAGGCAGACCCCATTTTATATTTCTCCTGCACCAACTAGCACTGTGTTCATGCCTCGTCTACCAAGACAAAAGATGTCATTGCGCTTTCAGAGAGGATGTTTCTTTGTCTTGTCATACTAAACATGTATCAGCACGTAAGACCATCGGTTTATTACTGCTAGGAACTCACGCCCAGCTGGGCTGCATTCTTTAGCTAACCTCTGCTTTTTCGCCAATGACCTCACTGCGCACAGTCTTATGTATCATGTGTCGAGGAATGCGACCTCTGCCAGTAATGACGAGGTGAAGTTACCCTTTAACTTTCCGCCTTACGCTGTTATAACTTATCACCATCAGACCATGCAAGACCTGCATGTGCGGAGAACACACCCTGCTTTCGCTTGGTTCTTCTCTACGTTCCACATCTTCAGCAGTTGTATTTACGCCTAAGTAACCCAGGTGGTTCTTGATAATCTTCGCACTTGTGTCAAAGAAGATAAAGTTCTCTATGGTCTAGGCGTTGCACAGAAAAGACCGTGTGGGTGATTGAAGAGACCATACTCAGCTATATGCTCACGGTCAGTTTCTCCCATGTTTCGTCGATGACCGCTGTGATCGAAGAAATTCTTAGAGTTCAAGCACCTTCGTTTGCATACCATTGAGTACGCATGTCTGGCGTTGCAAAGGAGTGTTGAGACCATCTTCTCGATGGCTAACGAGATTCTTCTCATGGCCCTTTATCTTTGCCAGCAGGTTCTTGTCGATAAAGACCATTGAGTCATTGACAAACAAGGGACATCAGAGGGCGACGATAGCAAGATTCTGCCTTTATCCACATCTGATTGTGACGGTGGAAGTCGTTGTTCTCTACGTTGTCAGATATCAACCGAACGATGTCGAAAGTCGTCTTTGCCATTCTTCTTCACCTTTACCGTGATGCCATTGCGGTGGACATAGAACTTATAGTTCGGTATCCATCATGTCACTTACGTTTATGGTCGCGCACGAGTCGGCTGACCTGCGCTAGATTACTCTTGTCAATCCCAGCCAGGTTGAAGTCGTTCCTAAGGCAGTAAGGAACACTGCAAGTAGATGCACTCTGACGGTGCGACGCCCGTCTTGCTAACGTCGTCTTGTTGCCTCACCACTCCGGTCACCTCATGCTTCCATCCAGACTACGGTTGCGATCGGGTACAAAGGTCTATACTGTCATTCACTGATAAGCAGTTTTGTAATGGGTTGATTAAGTTGTAACTTCCAAGGTTGCCACTCATCAAACGTGGAAGGAGTAGTCATTGTGAGTGAGGAGTTATCCTTTGGTTCTCAATCTCACTCTCCAGGTCCTTAGCTAACGGACAGCTGCAAACTCCAGTTTAGCGATAGCATTCAGTGCCTTCCTCTTGGTCATTCCCGTCGTCTTCAATCACTACGCCACATATCGTCTGCATTGAGGCATAATCGTTGTCGATAATGCCTTCCGCCTTCAAGTTTCCTATTCTTTCTTTATCCTTGTTATTTCTATTTTCTTATTCCAACTTTAAATTGATATATTTTTGTAAGCACTTAGTTTCCTCCATAGCCACGGACCCCAATAGAAAGATGACTGTCAAAGTGATGGCATTGATGTTCTCATGTTGATAGTCCTCCCTATACTTTCTTGTTGAGTCTTCAATCCAGTTTGTCGTGTATACACCCCTTGCACTTTTTAGGTGTCCATAGTGAAGTATTACATTTCTTCTGCCTTGTACTTTTAAGGGTTGATACTTCTTTCCATCTGTCTACAAAAGTAAGAAATGTTCAGATCCCACAAGGAATCCAGACTGGGTTATTTTCATACGAAAGACTTGAGAGTCTACTGGGCGATGGTGGGTTTGTCCTTGTGGGCAACATTGATAACTGACGCTTGAGATGCGCCACACAGAACTGACAGTGCAGCACAAGGGAAAGTACAGACATGTCTCTATGCCCGTTAGTGCATCAGAGATAACCAGTCTATTTTAACGCCCTTTCTTCAGAGTATCAAGTTCATCCCAGCAGGGCACCGGTGGGATGGGTTGAACACGGAGTTAACTCCCTGCTACCGTCCTCAAGCATGCCTAATATCGGCAATGTTTCTTTTTGACACTTGTCTGTCCCTACGAGGATGAAGGTTGCGCCGATAGACCGATAGTGAGGAGACCACGGTGCCATTGTCAACATCATCAGCTGTACAACTGTTTGCCAAATAGGAACCTGTTGTTTGCTGTAAGAATTGACCATAGACACTCAGATATATCACCATCTGCTCTGTTGTGAGCCCTTATAAAGAAGATTTGAACAGACGAGTGTCTCTCGCTCAATACGTATCAACTGGCACACAGGATAGAGCTCACACATGGCTGGGGAATACGAAGAGAAAACCCAAAGCCATGACTATACTCAGCGACGATGAAAGCCATTGCACACTATCTGTGTTCACTGACGAATAATTCATGTCAGAAACATCAATGAGTTCACCTAAAGACTGAAGTAACAAACCCACTACTATGCAATTAGAAATACTCTGAATTTGTAATTGTGTGTTCCATTTTTGTATTAGCTATATCCAAATAAAGATAATAAAATATGGGCTTTCACACTT
>BNJU01004647.1_pt1 | contig 88399 bp, 132 predicted proteins | sample 8539281 | NCBI WGS metagenome assembly BNJU01 (sample SAMD00202456, study PRJDB9452) | human saliva metagenome | isolation source: human saliva | place: Japan
CTATAAGGGAGATATCCTAGAATTGAGTTGGTCCTCTGGTACTGGAGAAGGGAGAGGAGTCCTTTATCGTCTTAATTTAAATCCTCAAGCTGCAAGCAAACTGCAAGAACAGGATATTCGAGTTCCTGGGAATAAAAGCTTGCATTCGGATTTTGGTAAGAGTGAAGCTGAAGTGCTGGATATTAAACAACTTGATTGGCAGAAATTCGAAACTTCTACTAGCAGGACTATTTCTGGTGAGAAACAAAAGGCTCCTTGGAATACTAATAAATCTGCGAAATTGGAAGCCTTTATTAAAGGATGGGGAGAAAGACTTGGGCAACCCAATTACAAAAAGGGAATTTCAGGAGGAGATGTTGGTGCGGATAATCTCTATACCTTTGGAAATGGACCAAGCGAAAAAATGGATGCTGTATACACGGATACAGGTTTAGGGAACGCTAAGTACAGAATCGTGGAGCGCTATAGTAACTGGGATAAATATCCGGATGTGCACAGCTACTTCTTTGCGATAACCAATACAGGAGAAGCGATTGTCTTTCATTCACCGACAACTAATGGTGGGATTATGTACTTGAAACCAACCGAAAATACAGAAATACAAGCAGAGTTCAAACGCTTGGTTGAAGAAGAGTAATGAAAAAAGAGTTTAGCCTTGGCTAAACTCTTTTTTTTTTTAAAAGTTAATATTTCGATATCGAAATAGTTGACAGATGTAATTCAGGGTGTACAATAATTCAAAAGGTTCGATATAGAACAAAAAGGAGACAAAATGGACAAGATGTTAGGAGGCTATCAAGCTTTCAGATTCGATTGTTAAATGGGCGTATCTTTCAAAAGTTGCTTAGCAAGGAACCAGATGCTCAATACCGAAGTGAACAGGGAAAAATTTTAACGATTTTGTGGAAGCAAGAGTTGGGGTGTGCTACTGCGACCGATATCGCTCTTGTGACGGGACTAGTGAATAATACATTGACCAGCATGGTTAAGAAATTGGAAGAACAAGGCTTGGTTACGATTCAACCTTGCACGCAGGATAAAAGGAAAAAATATATCTCTTTGACAGACCTCGGTTGGGCGCAAAAAGAAATTGGAGACCGTGTTAGTCGGGAACTTGGAGAGATTTTTTATCAAGGCTTTTCAGATCAAGAAATCTGAGAATTTGAGGCCTATCAAGAGCGTATTATCACAAATCTAAAAGCTAAGGAGAATGACATCTAGGGAAAGGAAGTAACAGTTATGATCGGAATTACAGGTGTAACAGGGAACTTAGGCTCCTATGTGGCTGATCTTGTCGATAAAAAAGGAATTGCTTCCGTCCATCTAGCACGAAGTCCAGAGCGTGCTAAAGTTTACGCGTCTGCAGAAATCCGTAGAATGTCGTATACCAATACTCCAGACGTAGTTGAGGCCTTAAAGGGGATCGATATCTTGTTGATGGTTTCTGCTCGGGAAAATCCAGAGCGTGTCAAGGAACACAAGGACTTTTTAGATGCTGCAAAGCTAGCGGGGGTGCAGCATATTGTTTATACCTCCTTTTATGGGGCAGATGAGAAGGCAACTTTTACCTTGTCTCGAGATCATGCCCAGACGGAAGCCTATATCAAGGAGTTAGAGTTCACCTACACTTTTTTGAGAGATAATTTTTACTTGGACTTTCTGATTGATATGGCGCTTGAAAATGGAGAGATTCGTGGTCCGGCTGGCAGTGGCCTTGTGTCAGCTGTTGCCCGTAAGGATACATCTAAGGTTGCAGCAGAAATTCTTTTAAATCCTAAGGAGTGGGAAAATCAAAGCCTGAATTTGACAGGACCAGAGGATCTTTCCATGGAAGAAATCGTAGCGCTTCTCTCAAAGGAGACCGGTAAGGACATCACGTATCTAGATGAATCAATAAAAGAAGCCTATGAGTCACGAAAAAAATGGCTAGCACAAACTTGGGAGTACGATGCATGGGTCAGTACCTATACAGCGATTAAAGCTGGCGAACAGGCTGGGGTTTCAACAGATATCGAAAAAGTTCTAAGGCATCCAGCAAGCAGCCTTTTGGATATTCTTAGAGATAGAAAACTTATTGAGGAAAAACATGATTGAATATAAACACGTAGCCTTGCGCTACACGGATAAAAACATTTTAAAAGATGTCAATCTCCGAATTAAAAATGGAGAATTTATGGTGCTAGTGGGTCCTTCAGGATCTGGAAAGACTACTACGATTAAGATGATTAACCGTCTTTTGGAACCGACAGATGGCAATATCTATATGGATGGGAAACGCATTAAGGACTATGATGAACGGGAGTATGTCTCAGTACCGGTTATGTCCTACAAGCCATTGCCCTATTTCCTAACTTGACAGTTGCTGAAAATATAGCTCTCATTCCTGAGATGAAGGGCTGGAGCAAGGAGCAAATCACTTCTGAAAACAGAAGAACTCTTGAACAAGGTTGGTCTCCCTGCTGCAGAGTATGCAAATCGCATGTCTAGTGAATTATCTGGTGGGGAGCAACAGCGGATTGGCATTGTGCGAGCTATCATTGGGGAACCAAAAATTCTATTGATGGACGAACCTTTTTCAGCCTTGGATGCCATCTCTCGCAAGCAGTTGCAGGCTCTTACCAAAGATTTACATAAAGAATTCGGTATGACCACCATCTTCGTAACACATGATACGGACGAGGCCTTAAAATTAGGGGATCGAATTGCAGTTTTGCAGGATGGAGAAATTCACTAGGGTGGCAGACCCTGAAACAATTTTTACAAGCGCCTGCGACAGACTTTGTAGCAAACTTGTTTGGAGGTAACCTTCATGTCTAATTTGATTTCAACATTTCAAGAGCGATTTAGTGAATGGGTAACAGCTCTAGGACAACACTTACAATTGTCTCTTTTGACCTTATTGGTTGCTATTTTTCTGACCATTCCACTTGCGGTTTATCTAAATGGACACAAAAAAGCGGCGAATTGGGTGCTACAAGTTGCGGGTATCTTCCAGACCATACCCTCAATGGCTTTATTGGCCCCTTTATTCCTTTCATGGGAATTGGAACCTACCAGCCCTCACAGCCCTTGTTATTTACGCTATTTTCCCGATTTTAGAAAATACGATTACAGCCTTGAACGGCATTGATCCTAGTCTTGAGGAGGCAGGGATTGCTTTTGGAATGACCAAGTGGGAGCGACTCAAGAAGTTTGAAATTCCACTTGCCATGCCAGTCATTGTATCGGGGGTTCGTACAGCAACCGTTATGATCATTGGGACAGCGACTTTAGCTGCTCTTGTGGGAGCTGGTGGATTGGGCTCCTTTATCCTTTTGGGAATTGATCGTCGGAATGCTAGTCTCATTTTAATCGGTGCAATCTCATCAGCCATCTTGGCCATTCTCTTTAATGTTATTCTTAAATGGTTGGAAAAGGCAAAGTTGCGTACGATTGTTGCAGCCTTTGCAGTGATGGTCCTTGGTTTGGGAGCTAGTTATGCTCCAAGCATGATTCCTAACAAAGAGAAAGAAAATCTGGTTATAGCTGGGAAGTTGGGACCTGAACCTGAGATTCTCATGAATATGTACAAGCTTCTCATTGAGGAAAATACGGATATGACGGTGACGGTCAAGCCTAACTTTGGGAAGACAGATTTCCTTTATCAAGCGCTGAAAAAGGGTGATATCGATATCTATCCAGAATTTTCTGGAACAGTGACAGAGAGTCTCCTCCAACCATCTCCACAAATTGGGCATGACCCAGAAAAGGTTTACGAGGTGGCTCGTGATGGCATTGCCAAACAGGATCAACTAGCCTTTCTTAAACCCATGGCTTATCAAAATACTTATGCTATAGCAGTTCCCAAAAAATTGCGCAAGAATATGGGCTTAAGACGATTTCAGACTTGAAAAAAGTAGAAGGACAGCTCAAGGCGGGATTCACTCTGGAGTTTAATGACCGTGAGGATGGAAACAAGGGTTTGCAGTCTGTTTATGGATTAAATCTCAATGTAGCCACTATGGAACCAGCTCTTCGCTACCAAGCCATCCAGTCAGGTGACATTCAAATTACAGATGCTTACTCAACAGATGCTGAAATTGCTAGGTATGACTTGATGATTTTAGAAGATGATCAACACCTCTTCCCACCTTATCAAGGGGCTCCACTCATGAAAGCTGAGTTACTCGAAAAACATCCTGAGTTGGAAGATGTTCTTAATAAACTAGCTGGAAAAATCACTGAGAGCCAGATGAGTCAGATGAACTATCAGGTTGGAGGAAGGCAAGTCTGCTAGAACAAGTAGCCAAGGAATTTCTGCAAGAACAAGGTTTGTTGAAGAAATAACTTGAAAATGCTGAACTCAACTCCATTAAACGACTATATAGAAGAATGCTCAGATAATTTTATCTGGGCTTTTTGATGTTAGAGTTACTGAATGTCGTCAAAAATGGAAAGGAAGAGAAAATTTTACTGTAAATACACTTGACTATTCACAAAATAGGTGTATAATGTGTTGTGAACTACTTAATAAATAAGGATTTCTAGCCTCATGTCGACTAAGGATGGAAATCTTGTGTATAGACAGTTCAGTAGATATATAATAGAGCGTTGCGTCCGAAAGTCATTCCTGACACGGCTCTTTAAAAACAAAAGGAGAAGATTATGAAAACAAAACCGATTCATCGTACCAGTATGTGGAAATTTAAGTTAAATGCTGCCACCATGACTTTGATTCCCGCTGCCGTAGGGATTAACTATGTTGCCAAAGCCTTGGCGGAGGGGTTAAAGTTGCCCGTTTGGCTGGGGGTCTTTGGGAACCTTTCTTGCCAGCATGTTAGCAGGGCCGGTTGCCGGTGCCATCAGTGGTTTCATCAATAACGTGATCTATGGGCTGACCTTATCGCCAATTTCAACCGTGTATGCGATTACCAGCATCGGAATTGGGATTGCTGTCGGAGTTTTGCACGCCAATGGGTGGTTCTCGTCAGCGCGACGAGTATTTGTTTCTGCTATTATTATCGCCATCGTTTCAGCTGTCATTTCAACGCCACTCAACGTCATCTTTTGGGGTGGTCAGACCGGTATCGCTTAGGGTGACTCATTGTTTGCAGTAATGGTCGCCAATCATGCACCAGTGTGGCTGGCCCTCATTTATCGATGAGTTTGTCTTGGATATTTTGATAAAGTCTGCGTGGCCTCACCTGGCATTCTTCATCTATCGTCAGCTGCCGAAGCGGATGGTGCACTTCTTTAGCGGTGATAAATGATGACTGATCAAACATTGATTTCTGGAGCGCCACGGGTCAAGCTCAAGTGGTACCAGGTGATCGATCCGATTACTAAGCTCTTGTTCATCTTGGACATGACGTTGTTGAGCTTTGCCAGTATGAATTTATTGCTTCAGGCCGGATTAATTCTTGTCGCAACACTGCTATTGTTATTTTCCAAATTGAGTTCTACCATCTTTAAGGCGCTGGGATTCAGCCTGTTTCTGATTTGCACCATGCTGATCATCCAGGGGTTATTTTACAGTCGGAATCAAACTGTGCTGTTTTCTGTGCTTGGGGTGTCGTTCTACAAAGAAGGCCTGATTTACGCCACCACTCTGGGTTGTCGAGTATTGGTGATTATTTTGACCAGTGGCTTTTTTATGGTGACCACGAGTATTTCAGAAAACGCGGCCTATTTGGAACTGTCCGGATTGTCTTATAAAACCGTCTACGTTCTGATGTCGGTGTGTTATATTTTGCCGGAAATGATGCGCAATATGCGGAAAATCCAGCAGGCACAAAAAGTTCGCGGAACCAATCCGCAAAAAACGTTGATTCAGAAATTAAAGTCAGTCCTGCCGGTTCTAATTCCATTGGTGATTAAGACCTTGGATCAATCGATGACGCGGTCGATTTCTCTCCAACTGAGAGGTTTTGATAATCTCAACCGGACTGTCAGAACCTCCCAGCGCGTGTATCGCCCTGTCGCGGACGCTGCACATTGGTCTGACTGGATTGGCAATTTTTATTGATTGGGTGAAGATTTGGACGAAGATAAACGGATTGTAATTGAAAATTTGACTACCCGTTATCCGGGTACTGAGCAACCACAACTGCGTCAGATTAACGCGGAGGTTCATACCGGCCAGGTGGTTGGGATTATCGGGAATAGCCACTCCGGCAAATCGACTTTGTGCCATGTGCTAGCAGGGGTCATTCCCAAAATTGTGTCTGCTGAGATTGAGGGCGACTGGCACATGTTTGGCCAGCGAGTGTCCGACAATTGGCCCCGTTTATAATGCCATGAATGGAGTTGTACTGCAAAATCCAGCTGGCCAACCAAGCGGGTTGGCAGACACGGTTGCCGATGAAATCGCCTTTGACTTGATTAATCAGGGAATGGCTGAAGGACCGATTCAAAAACGGGTTGAAGAAGTTTGCCACGCAAATGGGGCTGATTGAACAGTTGAATTTGCGTCCCGGAGAGCCTTTTCCGGTGGTCAGAGCCAGCGGTTGGCACATCGCTACGGCGATTGCGGCTAACCCGGCTGTTTTGATTATGGATGATCCGACCAGTCAGATGGATCCCCTGGCCGCCGACAATTTTTCCAATGGCTGGCCCAAGTCAAAGAGACGACTGTCTTCATTGTCACCAGTGAAATTGACGATTTGTGCGAAGTCGCCGACGTTGTGTGGGTGCTGCACGAGGGTCAAATGGTAGCCCAGGGCAGGCCGGGTGAGGTGTTTAATCATTTGGCAGCTGATCAGAGATTCCAGCCCCGACAATCCAGCAACTTGCTCAAAAATGGATTGGCACTTGGCTGATGGCCGGTATCCGGTGAATGACGCTGATCTGAAGGAGGTTCGTTATGCCCACAATTGAACTGAACCACCTGACGTTCACTTATCCGGAACGGTCCTTTAGCTTGGATGTTGAAGACAAACACTTCGCCGATCCGATGGTGGCGATTGTCGGCCAAAATGGTGCCGGCAAATCAACGCTCTTCAAATTGTTGACGGGCTTGCTGACACCACAAACCGGTGTGATTAAGATCGATGGAGAAAATTTTAATGATCTTAAACCAGTCGAAAAGTTACTGAAGGTTGGGATTACTTTTCAGAACTCTGACGATCAGCTTTTTCAACCCGACCGTTCAACGAGAGGTGGAGTGAGTGTCGCGCAGGTCATGGATGACCACGACACGATTACGAGGCGGGCTTTAGCGGCTCTAAAAAGAGTTGGCTTGGATGATAAAACAGCTGAAAGTCCATATGACCTGTCATTGTCGGAACGCAAGCTGTTGAGCGTTGCCACAGTTTTGGCAGTGAATCCGGCGATTTATTTATTTGATGAGCCGATGATGTCGCTTGATTGGGAAAGCCGGCGCAAGTTGACCGCAATTTTCCATCAGTTGGCTGATTCGGGCCACCAAGTTGTGACCATCACCCATGACATGGATTGGGTCGCCGCCGAGTTTGAGTCGGTGTATGTTATGGAACACGGGAAGTTTGGCTTTCGCCGGCAGTCCACGGAATTGTTCAGCGATCACGAACTTGTCCAGCGAGTGGGATTACTACCACCGCGGATTATGGACATAGCGGAGTCGCTGGGTGATTCACAGACATATTTATCGGTTAATGATTATTGCCAGAAAAATCGAGATGTATAGAAAAAGTCACCTCTGCGGGTTTTCCAGGTTGAAGGATTAACTTCAGCTTCTGGCAAGAACTCACATGGGTGACTTTTGTGTTTAATAGGTTCTTTGTCAACTGTAGTGGGTGACGAAAAGTTAACATCTTGAGAGGACCGGATAGGTCCTCTTTTTATGTATGTTCAGAGTGATGAAAAACACGCTTCCTAAAGTTAATAAAGTTTCTAAAACTGAACCCCAACCGTTTGACGTCTTTGATCAACTTGTTAGTCGCTTCAAGTTTTGCGTTTGAATAGTCCGTTTCTAGGGCGTTTTTGATGTATTGCTTTGTGTCTCAAGAAAAGTCCTAAAGACAGTTTGAAAATAATGATTAACCTTGCTCCTATTTTCCTCTATCAGCTCAAAGAACTCAGCTACTCTCTTCTCCTGAAAGTGAAAAAGCAAGAGCTGATAAAGTGTATAGTAGTCGGTAAGCTCTTCTGAAAAGTCTAGTGTCTTCTCAATGATTTCATGTGGACTTAATGTTTGACGGAAAGTCTTTGAATAAAAAGAGTTGAGAGATAGTTTACGGCTGTCCTTTTGGAAGAGTCGCCAGTGATTTTTCAAGGATCGATAGGGTAGTGACTTCTTATCGAACTGGCTCATGATTGCAATTCTAGTCTTTAAAAAGGCACGTCCAAGGTGCTGGATAATGTGGAAACAATCAAGAACGATTTTAGCGTTTGGGAAGAGTCTGCGTGCTAGTGGGATATAAGCTCCAGACATATCCATCGTGATAAACTGCACCTTTTGGCGAGCTTTTAATGGATACTTCAAAAAGTAGTTTCGTATAGTAGTTTGGCGGCGATTATCAGGGATGGTTATGAGTTGGTTGGTCTCATAGTTTTTGAGCAACAAAAGCCAATTCCCCTTTCTTGAACCCAAACTCATCCCAGGACATAATAGCAGGGAGTTTGTCATAATGTTCCTTGAAAGTAAACTGAAAGCTTACGATAGACAGTGGACGTCGACACGCGAAGTCTTCTGGCAATATCCGTTAATGACACCTTATCAGTTAGGAGTTGTGCAACCTTTTTGTCGGACTAGATTGGAGATTTGGCAGTTTTTCTCAACGATTGATGTCTCAGCTACCGTGACTCGTTTACAACTTTTTCACTGAAACCGACGTTTCTTCAGACGTAGTAGTGTAGGCGTTCCAGCTTGTTCGAGAAGAGGGATCTTAGAGGTTTTTTGAAAGTCATATTTGATCATCTTTCCATGGCAATGAGGACATAATGGTGCAGGGGAATCGAGTTTTGCTTTGAATCTCGATATGGGTGTCAGTTTCAAAAACAAGAGAAATCTTGATATTTTGGTCTTTAATTCCGATTAATTCTGTGGTATTCTTAATAGGTCTCATAAGTTCTTCCTAATGGTAGTTTCGTCGCTTTTCATTATAGTTCTTATGGGACTTTTTGTGTACACTTAAAAAGCTCTATAATCTCTACAGTGGTTTTACCCACTACAGAAATTATAGAGCCAATAAATCCAGTTCCTAAGTGCCTTTTATCATAGCTGATAACGCTGCAACAAGATGAATAAGGACAAAAGCAAGCGCTAAAAAGACTGTGATGATGCTAAAGATGGGATAAAGTGACATAGATGTTTCCTTTCTAGGATAAATAAAGTAAATGCCCGTGATAGTGTAAAGACCTTTACTTACCTTAGTTTGAGATTCTTCTTATGAAGAACCATAAATGAAACTATAAGATTTACAAGGAAAAGTGATAAGGTAATGAAAGAGTACCAATAAAGATTGATGGGTACGTTATTTTTGAGACAGAATAGAGAAAATAAACTCGTAAAAATGCCAGTTAACAATCCAGGCACTATATTTTCGAATGACAATTGTCTGAATAAGATGTCCGAACACATGATAGATATAAGCGATTACAATGGTTGTGTAAATGGTAAGTTGTTAGAATTGGTAACTAAGATAAAGTGTTATCAGTAGAAGTAGAAGTTGCTCCATGACAATGACATTGAAAAGCAAAAGGGGTGTATAAATTGAAAAATTTGTTTATATGGAATTTGTAATGATATTTTTTTGACAAAAGATGGCATCCATATGATTTCTTCCAGTTCATGAAGCATGAATAAACTCGGAAATAGGAAATAAAATTGTAGGGTAGTCATTAAAGCTGGTCCTTTCTAAATAACATGAGATTTATTTAGAGCTAGCATTCAGTATCTCCAACAAAACTGGACCACTTTCTGCTCGTTATAAGATTTCCATTTTTCAACCACCAGCTGATTGTTTCAATGAAGTGGCTGACGACCAGGTGCTTGAGATAGGAGTGAGGAATGTTGGGGTGTGCTTGAATCAGTTCGTCTGCTAACATGGGATAGACGTCATGTTCTAGTTCTTTTCGCAGTTGCCGGATAAAATAATCGTTTTTGGAGAGCAAGAGGCTGCTTACATGGTCTTGATTTTTCTTGAAGTGCTGAAAGATATGAGCCAAGTAGTCTTGTGGAGAGAGGTGTTCATCACGCTCAAAGAGATGGTGAAAGAGCTTTTGGCAGAGCTCATCCAGTAGTAACTCCTTGCTCTCATAATGGCTGTAAAAGGTGGAACGCCCTACATCAGCAAGGTCAATAATCTCCCTGAACCGTGATGGCCTCTATAATCTTTTTGATTAAGTAACTGTAAAAAGCAGCATAGATAGCTGAGTCTTGGTAATGCGACGATCTTGAGTACTCATATGGATAATTTGAACAAATTGTTCAGTAACTTATAAACTGAACAGAGTGCTTCTATCCTTTCTTTTTTGTGAGAGATAATACTAGTAAAGAGAATAATCATACTACTATTATACCAAAGGAGAATAAAAAAATGAGTTCAAAACGTGCTGTTTGGCTGTCTTTTTTTCTTAAATTTGAGTTATGCTATTGTCGAGTTTATCGCTGGTGGAGTATTTGGCTCTAGTGCTGTGCTGGCTGACTCTGTCCATGACTTAGAGATGCGGTTGCAATTGGGGTATCAGCTGTTCTAGAAACAATCTCCAATCGTGAAGAGGATAGTCAGTATACCTTTGGGTTACAAACGATTTAGTCTTCTAGGAGCTTTTGATAACGGCTGTGATTTTGATGACAGGATCAGTTTTCGTCATTTTGGAAAATACAACAAAACTATTTAATCCCCAACCTGTCAATGATGAGGGTATCCTCTGGCTAGGAATCATTGCAGTTACTATAAATGTGCTAGCGAGCTTAGTGGTTCGTAAAGGAAAAACAAAGAACGAGTCTATTCTTAGCCTGCATTTTCTGGAAGACACCCTTGGTTGGGTCGCAGTCATCCTGATGGCCATTATTCTCCGATTTACGGATTGGTATATCTTAGATCCTCTCTTGTCGCTGGTCATTTCCTTCTTTATCTTGTCAAAAGCCATTCCACGTTTTTGGTCTACGCTGAAAATTTTCTTAGATGCTGTACCAGAAGGAGTAGATATCGAGCAAGTCAGGAGTGATTTGGAGCAATTGGAGTATGTGGCCAGTGTGAATCAGCTTAATCTTTGGACTATGGATGGTTTGGAAAAAAATGCTATTGTCCATGTTTGTCTGGAGCAGGTCAAGCATATGGAGGTCTGTAAAGAATCTATCCGAGACTTGCTCAAAGAGAGGGGCTTTCAAAATGTCACTATTGAGGTGGATAGTAGTCCGATTAGTCATGCTCATCATAAACGACGTGTTGATGAGTTGAAATCTTTAGATAGACATAGGCATTAAAGGAAGTGGAGAAAAATTTGATGTTCCTTTTTCTTCATTAAGTACGAAGAATTGCTGTCGTTTTTTTCCTTCTGTAAAAACTATTTTTCATTTGCTAGTATACAAATCTTTTAAATGAGTGTAAACTAAAAGTAATAAAAGAAGTAGGGGAAAATATGTATTACAAAACCTTAAACAACAATGTCAAAATGCCACAATTAGGATTTGGAGTATTTCAGACACCAGTAGATGAAACAAAGCGAGTAGTTCTTGATGCTATCGAGGTTGGATATCGTTCTTTGATACCGCTCAAATCTATGGCAATGAAGCAGGTGTGGGGAAGCTATCTTGGAATCGGTTCTTCCACGTGAAGAATTCTTCATTACGACAAAGATTTGGATTTCGAATGCTGGCTATGAAAAGGCCAAGGCTTCTATTGAAAAATCCTTGAAAAAACTTCAAACAGATTATATTGATCTTTTGTTGGTTCACCAACCTTTCGGTGATTACTATGGCACATACAGAGCTATGGAAGAAGTCTATAAGGCAGGGCAGGTCCGTGCCATTGGTGTTTCTAATTTTTCACCAAATCGCTTTATTGATCTTCAGTATTTTGTGGAGATCAAGCCAGCTATCAATCAGATAGAAACCCATGTATTCTATCAACAAAAAGAAGCCAAAAAGTATTTGGAGAAGTATAATTGTCAAATTGAATCTTGGGGGCCCTTTTGCTGAAGGGAAAAATGATTTCTTCAATACCCCTCTCTTGAAAGAGATTGGAGAAAAATATGGCAAATCCGTAGCCCAAGTAGCCCTACGTTTCTTACTCCAAAGTGATGTTATTGTTATTCCTAAATCTGTTCGTAAAGAACGGATGCAAGAGAATTTTGATATTTTTGACTTTGAGTTAACAGAAGATGAAATGAAAAGCATAGAAGGCTTGGACCAAGGAAGTACCCTATTTCATAATCATCAAGAACCAGAAACAGCAGAAAGATTTTTATCTTTTTTTAAGCTAGTCTAATTCTATAATCATTAGATAGTGGGGTACTCGATAAAAAGCCTCCTTAGAAAGATTTTCCTCTTACAAAATGGGCTATAAAAGTGTATACTAGAATTAGTAAGAAACAGAGAGGATTGTTTTTATGAAATCAGCAGTTTATAGTAAAGCAGGACAGATTGGTCTTGTTGAAGTGGAGCGTCCGCAGATTAAGGAAGCAGATGATGTTATTATCCGTATCGTGAGAACTTGTGTCTGTGGTACGGACTTATGGACATATCGTAATCCTAATATAAAAGAAGGCCGTTTGAACAGTGGTCATGAAGCTATCGGAATTGTCGAAGAAATTGGAGAGGCTATTACGACAGTGAAACCAGGGGATTTTGTCATTGCTCCATTTACACATGGTTGTGGGGAATGTGATGCCTGTCATGATGGCTTTGATGGAACTTGTGATCGTCATTTGGGTAATAGCAACTGGTCTACTGGTGTTCAAGCAGAGTACATTCGTTTCCATTATGCGAATTGGTCCCTAGTCAAAATTCCTGGGCAACCTTCTGACTATACAGAGGCTATGCTCAAATCTTTCTTAAGTCTAGCAGATGTTATGCCAACAGGTTACCATGCAGCGCGTGTGGCTAATGTGCAAAAAGGTGACAAGGTGGTCGTTATCGGGGATGGTGCTGTGGGTCAATGTGCGGTTATAGCAGCCAAAATGCGTGGTGCATCGCATATCGTCCTCATGAGTCGCCACGAAGACCGTCAAAAGATGGCCTTGGAGTCAGGCGCGACAGCAGTTGTAGCTGAGCGGGGTGAAGAAGGGATTGCCAAGGTGCGTGAAATTCTCGGCGGAGGAGCAGATGCAGCTCTTGAGTGTGTTGGTGCTGAGGCTGCTGTAGAGCAGGCCCTTGGAGTCCTCCATAATGGAGGGCGCATGGGATTTGTCGGTGTGCCTCACTACAATAACCGTGCCCTTGGTTCAACCTTTGCCCAAAATATCTCAGTGGCAGGTGGAGCAGCCTCAGTTACTACTTATGACAAACAAGTTTTGTTAAAAGCAGTTCTTGACGGTGATATCAATCCAGGACGTGTCTTTACTAATAGTTACAGCTTGGATGAGATTAATCAGGCTTACAAAGATATGGATGAACGCAAGTCTATTAAGTCTATAATTGTGATGGAATAAAAGAAAATCCTAATAGAGTATGGAAATCTCTATTAGGATTTTTTATGTTCAGCTATTGTGCTTAATGCAAGGTACTTTCTCTTAAAGTTAGTTTGGTTCCTAGCATGGTCAGACTTGGGATTTTACGGCCGTGAAGGACTTCTCTGTTCAAAATATCCATTCCTGTTCGTCCCATTTCTTCGGTGTAAACTGTGATACTAGAAAGTGGTGGGAACACTTGCTTGGTTAGAATGGTATCATTAAAGGAAATAATACTGACGCGCTCCGGTATGCAGATGCTGGCTTCTTGAAGGGCGCGAAGGGCACCAATGGCCGTTATCACTGGCTGCAAAAAAAGGCTTGTGGAAGTTTATCTCCTAATTTCTCGATAGCCTCTTTCATTAAGTCGTATCCAGATTGGGCAGTAAATAGACCTTGAAAAATGAATTTCTCGTTATAAATTCCTTTTTCTTGCGTATAAGATTTGAAGTAATCTAAACGCTTGTCTGCGATAACTTCTTCTTGGTCAGTAGTAGTTTCAAGACCGGATAGGATACCAATCTTCTTAATCCCGTGGTCTGTAAAGTAATCAACTACCTGTCTAACAGCATTATTAAAATCTGTAATGACACAGGTATGGCCCAAGGCGATGGTGTCACTATCAAGAAAAACTAGAGGTTTTTGATATTCTTCAAATGAGGCAATCTGTGCTTGGCTAAATTTTCCAATACAAAGAATTCCAATAACTTCTTCACTGAGCGTGAAAGGCTGGTCATTAAAATAGCGCAGAATATCATAATCTAATTCTTGGGCTCTATTTTCAATTCCTAGTCGAATCTGGTAGTAGTAGAGATCTTCTAACTCTCCCTGTTCACTGACCCACTGGATGATGGCAATTTTCTGTTTGAGTTTATGTGATTCACCTGTTTTGAGATGTTTGGTATAGCCTAGTTCTTCGGCAACGGTTAAAATACGATGTCTGGTTTCTTCTGTGACAGATAGACTCTGATCGCGATTGAGGACACGGGATACAGTTGCGATCGAGACAGAGGCTAGCTGAGCAATATCTTTGAGTGTAGCCATAATTCCCCTCCTTTTTAGGTTATTATAGCATATTTTTCTTCCTTTTTACTCATAGTTTAGTAAAATATCGGTAAAAATATTGACCTAAGCAAAACCCTTGGGTACAATAGAAGAAAACGATTACAGGATAAACTTTTTTACCTAATATTTCGTAAAAGGAGAATTCATATGACACAACATCTTACTGCTGAAGCACTTCGCAAGGATTTCCTTGCTGTTTTTGGTCAAGAAGCAGACCAAACCTTTTTCTCACCGGGCCGCATCAACTTGATTGGGGAACATACTGACTATAACGGTGGTCATGTTTTTCCAGCAGCTATTTCACTCGGAACCTATGGAGCTGCTCGTAAGCGTGATGACCAAGTCTTGCGTTTCTACTCAGCAAACTTTGAGGACAAAGGCATCATCGAAGTGCCTCTAGCTAACCTTAAGTTTGAGAAAGAGCACAACTGGACCAACTATCCAAAGGTGTCCTTCATTTCTTGCAAGAAGCTGGGCATGTGATTGATAAAGGGTTTGATTTCTATGTCTTTGGTAATATCCCAAATGGAGCTGGTTTGTCTTCTTCAGCATCTTTGGAGCTTTTGACAGGTGTCGTAGCAGAATACCTCTTTGACCTAAAATTGGACCGTCTAGACTTAGTTAAAATCGGAAAATTGACAGAAAATAACTTTATCGGTGTTAACTCTGGTATCATGGACCAGTTTGCTATCGGTATGGGGGCAGACCAACGTGCTATTTATCTTGATACTAACACTCTAGAATACGACTTGGTTCCTCTTGATTTGAAAGACAATGTTGTTGTTATCATGAATACCAATAAGCGCCGTGAACTAGCAGATTCTAAATATAATGAACGCCGTGCTGAATGTGAAAAGGCAGTGGAAGAACTTCAAGTTGCCTTGGATATCCAGACTTTAGGTGAATTGGACGAGTGGGCTTTTGATGAATATAGTTACCTGATTAAAGAGGAAAATCGTTTGAAACGTGCTCGCCATGCCGTTCTTGAAAATCAACGTACCCTTAAAGCGCAAGCAGCACTTCAAGCGGGAGATTTGGACAAGTTTGGTCGTTTGATGAATGCGTCTCACGTTTCTTTGGAACATGACTACGAAGTGACTGGTTTGGAATTGGATACCCTTGTTCATACTGCTTGGGCTCAAGAAGGTGTTCTCGGTGCTCGTATGACAGGAGCAGGCTTTGGTGGGTGCGCCATTGCCTTGGTTCAAAAAGATGCAGTTGAGTCCTTTAAAGAAGCTGTTGGCAAACACTACGAAGAAATCGTTGGCTATGCTCCAAGTTTCTATATTGCTGAAGTTGCAGGTGGGACTCGCGTTTTAGACTAGGAGAGAAGGATATGGAAGCTGTAATATTTGATTTAGATGGCTTATTAGCCGATACTGAAATTATTTCTCTAAAAGTTTATCAAGAATTGCTTAGAGATTTTGGAATTCTTTTCACAGAAGAAACTTATTCTAGAGACTACAGTGGACATAGGGAAGAGGAGAATGTTCAACGATTTTTGGACACCCTATGATTTACTCCTGGAACTTTGACCAAACCTTGGCAAAAGTTTATGAACTGGAAGCTCAAATCTTAGCTCAAGGTGTAAATTTAAAAAGGTGCTAAAAATTTGCTTACTTATTTTGCAAAGAGAAGGCATTCCAATCGCTTTAGCAACATCAAGTGTTGAATCTCGAGCTAGAATGATCTTGGATAGCAATGGTATACTGTCCCTGTTTGACCATCTAGTTTTTGCAAAAGATGTAAAGCGAAGCAAACCATACCCTGATATATTTTTAAAGGCCTGTAGTGATTTGAACGTTTTACCAGAGAATTGCTTGGTACTAGAGGATAGTGAAGCAGGGATTGAAGCGGCATCTAGAGCTGGGATTCCAGTTATTTGTATTCCAGATTTAAAAATACCAGCACAGTCTTTCTTAAATAAAACAGAACAAGTTTTTCAGGATTTGGATGCTGTTAGAGACTATTTAGAAAGTAAGAAGGAGGTTTTCTAGTGACCTTAGTAGAAAAATTTGTTACCAAAGTCATTGCAGAAAGCACCTTTGAAGAGTTGGATCGGATTTATCTGAGCAATCGCGTCTTGGCACTGGTGGGAGATGGAGTTCTTGAAGTTGAGACTGACCAAGATGATTTGATTGAACTAAAAGATCAGCTTGTTGAGGAAGCAGTTCGCTTGGAAACGATTGAAGATAGTCAGGCCTCGCGTGAGATTCTCGGTGCTGACCTCATGAACTTAGTAACCCCTTGTCCAAGTCAGGTCAATCGTGATTTTTGGACAACCTATGCCCAGTCACCAGAGCAGGCATTGCAGACTTCTACCAACTCAGTCAGAAGAATGACTACATCAAACTAAAGGCTATCGCAAAGAATATTGCTTATCGTGTACCGTCTGACTACGGAGAACTGGAGATTACCATCAATCTCTCTAAGCCTGAAAAGGATCCAAAAGAGATTGCGGCAGCTAAGTTAGTCAAGTCTAGCAACTACCCTCAATGTCAACTCTGTATGGAAAATGAAGGCTACCATGGTCGTGTCAACCATCCAGCTAGAAGCAACCATCGTATTATCCGTTTTGGCATTTCTGGGCAGGAGTGGGGCTTCCAATATTCGCCTTACGCTTACTTTAATGAGCACTGTATTTTCCTAGATAGCCAACATCGTCCTATGGCTATCAGTCGCCAAAGTTTTGAGCGTTTGTTAGCAATTGTGGAGCAGTTCCCAGGCTATTTTGCAGGCTCGAATGCGGACCTACCAATTGTTGGTGGTTCAATCTTGACCCATGATCATTACCAAGGTGGGCGCCATGTATTCCCAATGGAAGTGGCTCCTATTCAGAAAAAGCTTTATCTTTGAAGGTTTTGAATCAGTCAAAGCAGGAATTGTTCAATGGCCTATGTCTGTGATTCGATTGACCTCAGATTCAAAAGACGATTTGACTAATCTTGCTGAGAAAATCTTACTCTCTTGGCGTCAATACTCAGATCCAAGTGTTCAGGTCTTGGCGGAAAGTAATGGAACACCGCATCACACTATCACACCGATTGCGCGTAAAAGAGATGGGCAGTTTGAATTAGATTTGGTCTTGCGGGACAATCAAACATCTCCAGAGCATCCAGATGGTATCTATCATCCCCACAAGGATGTCCAACATATCAAGAAGGAAAATATCGGCTTGATAGAGGTCATGGGCTTGGCAATCTTGCCACCACGCTTGAAGGAAGAAGTGGAGCAAGTAGCAGCTTACCTGGTTGGAGAGGATGTTTTAGTAGCAGATTATCACCAAGAATGGGCAGATGAGTTGAAAGAATTCAATCCTAGATTGACTGATAAAGACCACGCTCTTGAAATCGTCCAAGAATCTGTTGGTAAAATCTTCGCTCGGGTATTGAAGATGCAGGAGTTTACAAGCAAACAGAAGAAGGACAGGCAGCCTTTTATGCGCTTTGTAAATCATGTTGGACTTATGCCATAGTGTCAGGACCTTCCTCTTGCATACTAGTATAAAAAGTAGTATGATAGCGTTTGAAAGACTAGGAGGAATGTATGAAGGATTTTCACTTTGATGCCATATCAGCATTTGAAAATTATGAAATCAAGGAGATGAGAGATGGTCGTGTCACCGTAACTACCAAGGTCGTGAACTCTTCTCTTAACTATTATGGCAATGCCCACGGAGGTTATCTTTATACTCTGTGTGACCAAATCAGTGGCTTAGTCGTTATTTCTCTTGATTTAGATGTTGTAACCCTACAGTCTTCCATCAATTACTTAAAAGCAGGATATCTCGGAGATGAATTGACCATCAAGGAGAGTGTGTCCATAAAGGACGTACCACCTGTGTCGTCGACGTAGACCTCATCAACCAAGATGGGAAAAATGTCTGCAAAAGCAACCTTTACCATGTTTTATAACAGGTGAGCGCTCAGAAGAAAAAGAATTAGAATTTAGAAATATAAAAAGAGGCTTATGCCTCTTTTTATATTTACTTTTTCCGTCTAGTGCTCAATTATCTTATTCACTAAATCTTAAAAATAGCCATCTGGATCTAAAACTGCAAATTCATGGGGATAGATATAATGGTCGCTAATACGAAATTTTCTTTGTTATACCCTGTGCTCTTCAGCGAAAAAATGTTGCCTATTTAAATAAACTTTTAAAAATGATAAAATATTTGTAATCCAAGTACTTTAAGGAAATTCAGCATTATGAAAAGCAAAATTTTATTAGGGCTTTTATGACGCTCCTATCTGCATTTATACTAGCAGCATGCGGAAATGGAGACAAGAAAACAAACGAAACTACAGCAGAACCAACACCAGAAGTAACGACAACTGCTCCTACAACAACTGCTAGCTCTTTTTCTGAAGCAAAAAGCAGTCTCATATGCAGATACTCAACGTATCGGACGTGATGATGTTGGGTATGTTAACGTTCCAAAAGATTGGAAACGACGCACTAAAAATATAAAGCTAATTGAGTACGATTCAAAAGATGAAATTCCCCAAGTCATACTACAATCTTTCGCTAAAAGTGACGTACATCTAACGAACCAGGACGCTTTTGGAGTAAAATTCATTGCTACTCATTATTATAATATCCTCAAAGAAGAGGAAGGTGTGGCAAATATAGACGGTGAATGGTCAATGGTAGGCAGAGAGAAAGCCTACGTGCTTAAATCACACAAAAAAGATGGAGGGTATCTTTTTGATTGGATTTTCCAAAAAGGCGAAAAAGTATACGTCATCGTACTTGAAGGTACAGAGGAAGATATCAAAACCTTCAGACCTATGCTCGAACAATCTTGGGGCTTAGATCCGAATACTCGGGGAAATAATCCCTTTAAAAGACTAAAAAGAGACTAATCGATGTGATTAGTCTCTCTCTGTTTCTTTTTCCACTGTAGTGTTCTATTATCTTATTCACTAAATCTTAAAAAATAGCCATCTGGGTCTAAAACTGCAAATTCATGTGGATAGATATACTGTTCACCGACACGAAATTCTCTTTTAGTCAAAGGACGATGAATAGGATAGTTAGACTCGATTACTTTCTGATAGAGTCGAGGGACATCCTTTATGCCAAAGGAAATGTTGATTCCACGACCAAAGGGGTAGGCCAGTTCAGCTAGCTCCTCCTTTGTCCCCTCTTCTAGCATTAGCTGACAATCTTCAAGAGATAAGAAGAGGAAATTTTCTTCTGGTCGCTCGTATTCGATTGTAAAACCCAGCAAATCGCAGTAGAAGGAACGTGACTTTTCTATATTTGATACCATAAACTCGGGAATAACTGCATTGTAGTCCATAAAGAAAATCCTTACAATTCAATCTCTAAAACAATTGGTGCGTGGTCTTGGCGTGCGCCTGAGTCGATCATATCTGACTTGGTAACCTTATCTGCCACACGGTTACTTGTGAGCCAGTAGTCGATTCTCCAGCCTGTGTTGTTGATTTTTGAAGTCTTGCTGCGTTGTGCCCACCAAGTGTAGCGTTCTGGAACATCGCCATGGACATGGCGGAAGGTGTCAGTAAATCCTTTGGCTAAAAGGTTTGTAAATCCTTCACGTTCTTCGTCTGTAAATCCTGGTGAACGACGGTTGCTGGCTGGGTTGGCAAGGTCAATTTCCTTGTGGGCAACGTTGTAGTCACCTGTAGCAAGGACTGGTTTTTGCTTATCTAGTTCAGCCAAGTATTCCGCATATTTGACATCCCAAATTTGACGCTCTTCCAAACGTTTGAGGCCATCCCCAGCATTTGGAGTGTAGACCTGAGTCACGAAAAATGTATCAAATTCCAAAGTAATGATGCGGCCTTCCAAGTCCATAGTAGAAGGTGCGCCAATCTCTGGGAAGCTGATAGTTGGAGTCAGTTCTTTCTTATAGAGGAACATAGTTCCAGCATAGCCTTTACGGGCAGGCTCTTGAGAAGAGCGCCAAGTGTTTTCATATCCAGGGAAGAGTTCTTCCAGTACCTCAAGGTGTTTTTTAGTAGGACCTTTAGCTGAAAGCTTGGTTTCTTGGATAGCGATGATATCAGCGTCTTCGGCGACCAAAGTTTGGAGAACGTCTTGAGACAATTTCGCACGCGCAGAGTCACTCGTCAACGCTGCATTGAGGGAATCAATGTTCCATGAGATTAGTTTCATAGTTTATACCTTTTCATTCAGATTATAGACAATATTATACCAGAAAAAGAAGTATTTCCCCAGCGTATAGTTTGAAAAATCAAGGTCATTCCTATATAATAAAGAATGATTTATGTAAAAAGATTGAAAATAAATGAAATGTTACTCCTATGAATATCTTTATCACTGAGTATGACAAAGTTCAAGTGAGTGTCGTCACATATGAATAAGAAAAACCTGGGGTTCATGCCTCAGGTTTCCATTTGTTATTAGAAAGGAATACTATGTCCATCATCCAAAAACTTTGGTGGTTTTTTAAGTTAGAAAAACGCCGTTACCTAGTCGGAATCGTAGCTTTGGTCTTAGTTTCTGTACTAAACCTCATCCCACCTATGGTTATGGGGGCGCGTGATCGATGCCATTACTTCGGGACGATTAACACAAGATGAGCTCCTGCTTCATCTCTTTTATCTCCTGCTTGCTGCTTTCGGGATGTACTATCTGCGTTATGTTTGGCGCATGTATATCCTAGGAACCTCCTACCGACTGGGACAAATCATGCGTTCAAGACTATTTGAGCACTTTACAAAAATGTCGCCTGCTTTTTATCAGAATTATCGAACCGGGGATTTGATGGCTCATGCAACCAATGATATCAATGCCCTGACTCGTCTAGCCGGTGGGGGAGTTATGTCTGCAGTAGATGCCTCTATCACAGCCTTAGTAACTTTGTTGACCATGCTCTTTAGCATTTCTTGGCAGATGACCTTGGTTTCCATTCTTCCCTTGCCATTTATGGCCTATGCGACTAGTCGTCTGGGGAGAAAGACTCATAAGGCTTTCGGAGAATCACAAGCAGCCTTTTCTGAACTCAACAATAAGGTTCAGGAGTCTGTAGCAGGAATTAAGGTAACCAAATCCTTTGGCTATCAGTCTGATGAATTGGCATCTTTTCAGGAAGTTAATGATTTGACCTTCCAAAAAGAATCTGCAAACCATGAAATATGATAGTCTCTTTGACCCGATGGTTTTTGCTTTTTGTTGGTTCTTCTTATGCCTTAACTCTCTTAGTCGGTGCCTTTATGGTGCAAGCAGGACAGGTAACTGTTGGGAATCTTGTCACTTTTATCTCTTACTTGGATATGCTGGTCTGGCCATTGATGGCTATTGGGTTCCTCTTTAATATCACTCAGAGAGGAAAAGTTTCTTATCAACGTATTGAGAGCCTCTTGTCTCAAGAATCACCTGTTAAAGACCCAGAATCTCCACTTGATGGGATTGAAAATGGGCGTTTAGACTATGCCATTGATCGTTTTGCCTTTGAAGATGAGGAGACGTTGCGAGATATTTACTTTAGTCTTGAAAAAGGGCAAACTCTAGGCTTGGTTGGGCAAACTGGTTCAGGAAAAACAGCTCTGATTAAGTTGCTCCTACGTGAGTATGATGTTGACCAAGGAGCCATTTATCTAAATGGGCATGATATTCGTGACTATCGACTAGCTGACTTACGTAGTTTGATGGGTTACGTCCCACAGGACCAATTTCTCTTTGCTAGCTCTATCCTAGATAATATCCGCTTTGGGAATCCTGACCTACCTTTCTCAGCAGTAGAAGAAGCGACTCAGTTGGCTCAAGTCTATCAAGACATTCAAGCCATGCCTGAGGGATTTGATACAGTTATCGGGGAAAAAGGTGTCAGTCTATCTGGTGGACAAAAGCAACGTCTGGCTATGAGTCGGGCTATGATTTTAAATCCTGATATCTTGATTTTAGATGATTCCTTATCGGCGGTAGATGCCAAGACAGAGTTCGCTATTATCGATAATCTCAAGGAAACTCGCAAAGATAAAACAACCATCATTACTGCCCATCGTCTCAGTGCAGTTGTTCATGCGGATTTGATTTTGGTCATGCAGGATGGTCGTATCATTGAGCGAGGTAGGCATGAAGACTTACTCGCCTTGGATGGTTGGTATGCCCAAACCTACAAGTCTCAACAGTTAGAAATGAAAGGAGAAGAAGATGCGCAATAAACAAGAACAATGGGCTGTATTGAAACGCTTGTTGTCCTATCTCAAGCCCTATGGTCTCCTAACCTTTTTAGCATTATCTTTTCTCCTTACGACGACTGTTATCAAGAGTATCATCCCCTTGGTAGCTTCGCACTTTATCGACCAGTATCTACATAATCTCAACCAGCTTGCTGTTACAGTTTTGCTAGTTTACTATGGACTCTACATTCTTCAAACCATTGTCCAGTATGTGGGGAATCGCCTCTTTGCGTGTGTGTCCTACAGTATCGTTAGAGATATTCGAAGGGATGCCTTTGCCAATATGGAAAAACTAGGCATGTCTTATTTTGATAAAACACCTGCAGGTTCCATCGTTTCTCGTTTGACAAATGACACCGAGACTATCAGTGATATGTTTTCGGGGATCTTATCTACCTTTATCTCGGCAGTCTTTATCTTTGTGACGACTCTTTATACCATGCTTGTTCTGGACTCTCGTCTGACAGCTCTAGTTCTACTCTTTTTACCCTTGATTTTCCTTTTGGTTAATCTCTACCGTAAAAAGTCGGTCAAGGTCATTGAAAAAACCAGAAGTCTCTTATCAGATATTAACAGTAAGCTGGCAGAAAATATCGAAGGCATTCGTATTATTCAAGCCTTTAATCAAGAAAAACGCCTGCAAGAAGAGTTTGATGAGATAAATCAGGAGCATCTAGTTTACGCTAACCGTTCAGTAGCCTTGGATTCCCTCTTCTTACGGCCGGCCATGAGCTTACTGAAGCTATTGGGGTATGCAGTTTTGATGGCTTATTTTGGCTATCGTGGTCTTTATCTAGGAATAACGGCAGGAACTATGTATGCCTTTATCCAGTACATCAACCGTCTCTTTGATCCGCTCATCGAGGTGACACAGAACTTTTTCTACTCTTCAGACATCCATGGTGTCAGCAGGTCGTGTCTTTGCACTTATCGATGAGACCAACTATGAACCGGTCCAAGAAAATGGACAAGCGGAGATTAGAGAAGGAAATATCCGTTTTGAACATGTGTCCTTCTCTTATGACGGAAAACACCAGATTCTTGATGATATCTCCTTTACCGTCAATAAAGGTGAAACCATCGCCTTTGTCGGACATACTGGCTCTGGGAAAATCTTCTATCATCAATGTTCTTATGCGCTTTTATGAATTCCAGTCTGGTCGGGTTTTACTTGATGGTGTGGATATTCGTAAGTATAGTCAAGAGGAGTTGAGAAAAAATATCGGTCTGGTTCTACAGGACCCCTTCCTCTATCATGGGACCATCAAGTCCAATATCGCCATGTACCAAGATATCAGCGATGACCAGGTTAAGGCAGCAGCAGAATTTGTCGATGCAGATTCTTTCATTCAGGATCTTCCATTAGGCTATGATGCCCCTGTGTCTGAGCGTGGTTCGAGTTTTTCAACCGGGCAACGTCAACTTCTTGCCTTTGCTAGAACGGTTGCCAGTCAACCGAAAATTCTGATTTTGGATGAAGCGACAGCCAATATCGACTCTGAAACAGAATCCCTGGTTCAAAATTCTCTAGCCAAGATGAGACAGGGCCGGACAACCATTGCCATCGCCCATCGTCTTTCTACCATTCAGGATGCTAACTGTATCTATGTCCTTGATAAGGGACGAATCATCGAGAGTGGCACACACGAGGAACTCCTAGCATTGGGTGAAACCTATCACAAGATGTATAGTTTGCAGGCAGGAGCTCTGTCCCTAAGGAAGAATTCCTTTAAAAATACAGATTTCTTGCACTGCCTCTTTCATTTTGTGGTATAATGTAGAATGTTAATAAAGATTACATAATAAAAAAACAGAGGAGAATGTGCATGCTGAAATGGGATGAACTACCTCAAGAAATGCAATTAAGTGAGGTAAAACCATACTACCAGCTTGTTTCTAAAAGAAAAGGTTCACTGATTCTCAAGCGTTGTCTAGATTTGTTTCTAGCCTTGATCTTGTTAATCTTGACTTCACCCGTATTTCTAATTCTAAGTATTTGGATCAAACTAGATAGTAAGGGTCCAGTTATTTACAAGCAGGTGCGGGTAACCCAGTACAACCGACATTTCAAGATTTGGAAATTCCGGACCATGGTGACGGATGCGGATAAAAAGGAAGTCTCGTAACTTCTGCCAATGACAGCCGCATCACCAAAGTTGGAAATTTCATTCGACGTGTTCGTTTGGATGAACTTCCGCAATTGGTCAATGTTCTCAAAGGAGAGATGTCCTTTGTGGGAACTCGTCCAGAAGTACCACGCTACACAGAGCAGTATAGCCCTGAAATGATGGCTACCTTGCTCTTGCCTGCTGGGATTACATCGCTTGCCAGCATTAACTATAAGGACGAGGATGCCATTATCAGTCAAATGACTGCAAAAGGTATGACTGTTGACCAGGCTTATGTTGAGAGAGTTCTACCAGAAAAGATGCACTATAATCTAGCCTACCTACGTGATTTTAATTTCTTCGGGGATATTAAGATCATGTTCCAGACTGTATTTGAAGTTTTAAAATAAGTAGTCGCAAGATTGAAACCGATCAAAGGAGTAAAACAATGACAAAGTATAATATTCCATTTTCACCACCTGATATTACCGAAGCTGAAATTGCTGAAGTAGCAGATACCCTCCGTTCTGGTTGGATCACAACAGGTCCAAAGACAAAAGAATTGGAGCGTCGTCTATCTGCCTATACTCAGACACCTAAGACAGTCTGCCTCAACTCTGCAACAGCAGCTCTTGAATTGATCTTGCGCGTGCTTGAAGTGGGTCCTGGCGATGAAGTTATCGTTCCGGCTATGACTTATACAGCATCATGTAGCGTTATCACTCACGTAGGTGCTACACCAGTTATGGTTGACATCCAAGGTGATACCTTTGAAATGGACTATGACAAGCTTGAGCAAGCGATTACTGAGAAGACTAAGGTTATCATCCCAGTTGAACTTGCAGGGATTGTCTGTGACTATGACCGTTTGTTCCAAGTTGTTGAGAAGAAACGTGACCTCTTTACAGCTACTAGCAAGTGGCAAAAAGTCTTTAACCGTATCGTTGTGGTCTCAGATAGCGCCCATGCTTTGGGTTCAACATACAAAGGGCAACCAGCTGGTTCTATTGCAGACTTTACATCCTTCTCTTTCCACGCTGTCAAGAACTTTACAACTGCTGAAGGAGGAAGTGCTACTTGGAAAGCTAATCCAGCTATTGATGATGAAGAAATGTACAAGGAATTCCAAATCCTATCTCTTCATGGTCAAACGAAGGATGCGCTAGCTAAGATGCAACTAGGTTCATGGGAATACGATATCGTAACTCCTGCCTACAAGTGCAACATGACGGATATCATGGCTTCAATTGGTTTGGTACAATTGGATCGTTATCCTGGCTTGCTTCAACGTCGTAAAGAAATTGTAACTCGCTATGACCGTGGATTTACAGGAACTCGTATTCACCCATTGGCTCATGAGACAGATACTGTTGAATCTTGTCGTCACCTTTACGTTACCCATGTAGAAGGTGCTAGTCTCGAACAACGCAATCAAATTATCCAAGAATTGGCCAAAGCTGGAATCGCAAGTAACGTTCACTACAAACCGCTTCCACTTTTTGACAGCTTATAAGAATCTTGGCTTTGATATGGCAGATCTATCCTAAAGGCTTATGCCTACTTTGTAAATGAGATTACACTACCACTTCACACGAAATTAACGGATGAAGAAGTAGATTATATCATTGAGACTTTTGTTAGAGTTTCTGAAGAAGTTCTAGGCGCTTCACAAAAATAATTAAAAAAATTAGTAAAAAAATTAGTGAAAACGGTTGACAAAGAAAAAAACAATAACATATAATTAACTCAACAAATCAGAAAAGTAGTTATTTTTTAATCTTCAGGAGCCTGTGGTTACTGAGAACAGGTGGTTGGAACTAATGAAATTGGGCTGATTTTAAAAGTGAATTTGAAACAATGAAAATTCGGTAGGCACACCTTACAGTGCAACTTGTTGTTAGACAAGGCAGAGATGTAAAGAAGATAGTTTCTTTACAATTGAGGTGGCACCGCGTTACAAACGCCCTCACATGGAAGTAGATTCCGTGTGTGGGCTTTTTCATATTTTGGAACAATGGAAAAGAGGAAAAATTTATGACAACTAAAGGTTATTTTGGACAATTTGGTGGTAGTTTTGTACCAGAACCAATTCAGGCTTTATTAGATGAGTTGGAAGTGACATTTGATAAATACAAGGATGATCCAGAATTTTTGGCAGAATATCGTCATTACTTGAAGGATTATTCAGGTCGTGAGACTCCACTCTATTTTGCAGAAAGCTTGACAGAGCACTTAGGTGGAGCTAAGATTTATCTCAAACGTGAAGACCTTAACCACCTTGGATCTCACAAACTTAATAATGTTTTGGGTCAAATCCTTCTAGCAAAACGCATGGGTAAAAAGCGTGTCATTGCTGAGACAGGAGCTGGGCAGCACGGTGTTGCGACTGCGGCTGCTGCAGCTAAGTTTGGTATGGCCTGTGATGTCTATATGGGGGCAGAAGATGTGGAACGTCAGCGTCTCAATGTCTTCCGCATGGAGATGATGGGAGCAACTGTTCACGCAGTTGAAACTGGTACTCGTACCCTCAAAGATGCGGTTGATGCAGCCTTTGGAGCATGGATGAATGACCTTGAAGCCTTCTACGTTTTAGGTTCGGCTGTAGGTCCTCACCCTTACCCAACTATTGTTCATGAGTTCCAAAAAGTGATTAGTGAAGAATCTCGTCGTCAAATCTTGGAAAAAGAAGGACGTCTGCCAGACTACGTCATTGCCTGTGTGGGTGGTGGTTCTAATGCCATCGGTGCCTTTTCACAGTATGTAGCTGATGAAGAAGTTAAATTGGTTGGGGTAGAAGCTGCTGGTCACGGTTTAGATACCGATAAACACGCGGCAACAATGACCAAGGGTAGTGTAGGAATTGTCGATGGAATGAAGACCTATGCAGTCTTTGGTGAAGATGGAAATGTTGCACCTGTTTACTCTATCTCTGCTGGTTTAGACTATCCAGGGGTTGGACCAGAACACGCCTTCTTTAAAGACTCTGGTCGTGTAGAATATGTTGCAGCGACTGATGAAGAAGCTGTCCAAGCCTTGCTTTTACTTAGCAAGACTGAAGGAATTATCCCAGCTATTGAAAGCTCCCATGCTATCGCAGAAGCAGTCAAACGAGCACCAAAACTTAGTAAAGATGAGATTATCATCATTAATGTCTCTGGTCGTGGAGACAAGGACGTAGCTGCTATTGCAGACTACCTTGAAGCTAAGAATAACTAATCATTCCAAGATTAAAGGGAGAAAATTGTGATTTTATTGATTGATAATTATGATTCTTTTACCTACAATCTAGCTCAATATATCGGAACTTTTTCTCCTGTTGAGGTCTTGCGAAACGACGATCCTCGTCTTTATCAAGTAGCAGAAAAGGCAAGAGCTCTTGTCTTTTCGCCTGGACCTGGTTGGCCAGCTGATGCTGGGAAAATGGAGGATATGATTCGAGATTTTGCTGGGGAAAAAGCCAATGTTGGGGATTTGCTTGGGACATCAGGCTATTGCAGAGGCTTTTTGGTGGAAAAGCTAGGTTTTAGCTCCAAAGGTCATGCATGGGAAACAAAGTCAGCTCCAATTTGAAGCTCCATCCATTCTTTATCATGGTATAGAGAATAACTGTTCAGTCATGCGTTACCATAGTCTTATGGTGGAGGAATTACCCGCAGGCTTTGAAGTTACGGCTCGTTCGAAAGACGATCAGGTTATCATGGGTTTTCAACACAAGAAGCTCCCTATCTATGGCTTCCAATATCATCCAGAAAGTATAGGGACACCAGATGGACTATCAACCATACGAAACTTCATTGAAAAGGTTATCTAAGGAATAGGACGACAAAATAAAAGCCCTCATAGAGGGCCTGACTATCCTAAAAGCAAAAGCTTACCCAAAATAATCATACAAGCGGCAAGCAAGAGGAAAGGCACAAAAGGAAGTCTTTCCTTTTTCTTTTGCAGGAGAAAAGCTAGGATGCCAGTTGTAGAAGCGAACTGTATCAAAATTAGTAATTCTGTCAGACTAAAGATAAGCGCACAAGAGGCTAGAAAGAGAAAATCCCCTGCACCTATGCGGATATCGATAACATGAGCAATGATTCCAAGAATCAAAAAGAAAATCATAATTAGATTCCAATCACAGCAAACCATGAGGATTAGGTGAAAGGTCAGCCAGACTAGCAAGGGATATTCTTGATGCTGGAGATCATAGATTCCTAAGGCCAAGCCAGCAGTTATCAGAATAAGTTGTCCTAAGGTTAGAAATTCCCAAGAGAAAGCTAGAAAGAGCAACCCCAAACATAACTCAAAGAGAGCATACCAAAAAGGGATAGCTTGACTTGCAATAGCGACAACGAAAACGATTGAAGATTTGAGAAAGAATAGGAATCAAGTCCAGTGGACGCAGGCGAGTCTGACAGGAATCACAGTGACTAGTAGGGGAGACGATGGATTGCTCGGGGAAACGGTCAATGACTAGACCCAGAAAGGAAGCAATAATAGCTCCTACAAGAAAAAAGTAAAAATGAATCATACTTATTTATTCGGAAAAAAAGGGAGAAAGAGTATAATAGTTGGATACAGGAGAAGATTTGTAGAGCAAAGATGATAAATTCACTTTTGAAGAAAGGACTTGAGTATAGAAAAATGCTCAATTCATTTATGCCAATGGTCCAACTCCTCTGGGAGAAAGCCCTTTTCAAGAAGCAATGGATGGGGACCAAAGATTTCTTATCCCTTGATTGCCCAATCCTTGCAAAAAGATGGAAGGATTTTTCCATTTTTGTTGGAGAAGAGTTTGTAGGCATCATCCAGAAAATCAAACTAGAAGATAGAAAATCTTCATATCGGGAAGATTTCTCATCAACTCCACAGAAAGCAGGGGAAAAGGAATAGGTAGAAAAGCTTTCAAGGACTTCGTTCAAGAAATGTTTGAAAATGAAGAAATAGAAAAGTATTTCCCTAACAGTTTTATGAGTCAAATCAAATAGCTACAGATCTCTACCACAAAGAGAGGATTTGAAATTGTTCAAAACTGATTGAAGTTCCTGAACGTAAAAAATACATAATGAGAAAATCTAGGTAAGAACTAGATAACACTCGAAATTGTCCCCTTACAATTTTTTAATTCTCAAACTTGTTGCAGAGAAATTTTCTTGATAAAATAGATACATGACTAGATATAAAAGCTGTAATTTCTTATGATGGCTACGCTTTTGCTGGTTTTCAGCGGCAACCTCATGCGCGTAGTGTTCAGGAGGAAATTGAAAAAACTTTAACCAAATTAAATAAAGGACAGGCTATTACCATTCATGGCGCTGGGCGAACGGATAGTGGTGTTCATGCATTAGGTCAGGTCATCCACTTTGATCTTCCCTATCAGATGGATGAGGAAAAACTTCGTTTTGCTCTCGATACCCAAAGTCCTGAAGATATCGATGTGATTTCGATTGAGATTGTGGCTGATGATTTTCATTGCCGTTATGCCAAGCATAGCAAGACCTACGAGTTTATCGTAGATAGAGGACGTCCTAAAAATCCCATGCGTCGCCATTATGCGACTCATTATCCCTTATCCACTAGATGTGGAGCGGATGCAGCTTGCTGTAAAAAAACTCGAGGGGACACATGATTTTACTGGTTTTACGGCATCAGGGACTAGTGTGGAGGACAAGGTAAGAACGATTACGGAAGCTAGTCTTAGGGTTGATGAAACAGGGCAGTTTTTGACCTTTACCTTCTCTGGCAATGGCTTCCTCTATAAGCAGATTCGAAATATGGTTGGAACCCTGCTTAAAATTGGTAACAATCGGATGCCGATTGAACAGATTGACCTGATTTTGGAGAAAAAAGACAGACAGTTGGCAGGCCCAACTGCAGCACCCAATGGTTTGTATTTGAAGGAGATTCGTTATGAAGAATAATCGTATTTTAGCACTTTCAGGAAATGATATTTTTAGTGGTGGCGGATTAGCTGCTGACCTTGCCACCTATACTTTGAATGGTTTGCATGGATTTGTAGCCATGACCTGCTTGACTGCTTTGACAGAAAATGGTTTTGAAGTCTTTCCAACAGATGAAACTATTTTCCAACAACAGTTGGATAGCCTCAAGAGTGTAGACTTTGGAGGGATTAAGATTGGTCTCTTGCCGACAGTCGGTGTTGCTGAAAAAGCTTTGAATTTCATCAAGGAACGTGAAGGAGTTCCAGTAGTCTTGGACCCTGTTCTCGTTTGTAAGGAAACACATGACGTTGCAGTCAGTGAGCTCTGTCAAGAGTTGATTCGCTTTTTCCCTTATGTATCTGTGATTACTCCTAATCTTCCTGAGGCAGAATTGCTAGCAGGCCAAAAAGATTGAAACTTTAGAAGATATGAAGTCTGCAGCTCAGAAATTACATGACTTGGGTGCGCCAGCAGTGATTATCAAGGGTGGAAATCGTCTCAGTCAGGATAAGGCTGTGGATGTCTTTTATGATGGAGAGAATTTTACCATTCTTGAAAACCCAGTCATTCAAGGACAAAATGCTGGTGCAGGATGTACCTTTGCATCAAGCATTGCTAGCCAGTTAGTCAAGGGAGAGGAACTCTTGTCAGCAATTGAAAGTTCCAAAGACTTTGTTTACCGTGCTATTGCACAAGCAGATCAATATGGAGTAAGACAATATGAAGCAAACCAAAACAACTAAAATCGCTCTAGTATCCATCTTAGCAGCCAGTTCGGTTGTATTAGGTTATTTTATTAAAATCCCGACCCCAACCGGAATTTTTACACTTTTGGACGTCGGTGTCTTCTTTACAGCCTTTTACTTTGGCAGCCGTGAAGGAGCCGTTGTCGGAGGTTTAGCAGGATTTCTCATTGACCTTATTTCAGGTTATCCTCAGTGGATGTTTTTTAGCTTACTTAATCATGGTTTCCAAGGCTATTTCGCAGGTTTTAAAGGGAAATGGCAATGGCTAGGCTTAGTCTTGGCGACTATTTTCATGGTAGCTGGATATGCTCTAGCATCGGCTTGGATGAATGGTTGGGGGGCAGCCATACCAGAAATCATCCCAAATCTCTTGCAAAATATCGTTGGAATGACTTTAGGATTTCTTCTTTGTCATAGTGTAAAGAAATTCAGATAATCGTGAAAAAGGGAACCTACCCCGAACTATTAGGGGAGTATTGAAAAAACTCTGATAATTTGCTAAAATGAAAGCTATGAAAAACACTCTACGATGTGCAACAATTTCTCAAACAGTTTGGCATTATTGTCTATATGGGGAAACGTCTCTATGACATTGAACTGATGAAGATTGAACTATCTCGAATCTATGATGCAGGCTTGATGGACAAGCTAGATTATTTAGAAGCGAAGCTGTTCTTCGTAGAGAGCACAAACTAGAATTAGACTATTTAGAAAAAAATGGAGATTAAGTATTATGGTAACTTGGGTATTATGGGGACTTGTCGTAGCAATGTTAGCTTGGATGGGATACAACTATCTTCGCATTCGTCGAGCAGCGAAAATCGTAGACAATGCAGAGTTTGAGTCTTTGATTCGTACAGGTCAGTTGATTGATTTGCGTGATCCAGCTGACTTCCACAGAAAACATATCCTCGGAGCTCGTAATATTCCTTCAAATCAATTGAAGACAAGTCTCGCAGCGCTTCGCAAGGATAAGCCTGTCCTTCTTTATGAGAACCAACGTGCGCAACGTGTCACAAATGCAGCGCTTTTCTTGAAAAAACAAGGTTTCTCAGAAATCTATATCCTCTCTTATGGATTGGATTCTTGGACTGGGAAGGTGAAATCTAATTAACAATGTGAAAAAAACTTGTCATATATGTTTAATATAGAAATATGACTTTTTATAGTATAATAGTAATATAAATTTTAAGGAGTTTTTATTATGCAAGAAAAGAAAAAAGCATCGCTTGTTTTAGGTATCCTATCTATCGTCCTTGGTTTGTTATCTCCAATCGTAGGTCTGATTTTGGGTATCATTGGATTAGTATTAGGGTAATTCACACCAAAAATCAATCTGGACTAAATTATAAAAACAGAAAAAAATTCTCAATATCGTAGGGATTGTCATTTCAGTCCTTAACTGGATTGCAGGAGTCATTTTGATGATGCACTAATCAGATTCTAACAAAAAGCTTTTATTTTTAAAGCTTTTTGTTTTTATCCAATCTTCTCGAAGTAGGGTATCAATCATTTCTAATATTTCCTGGCTCAAGGAAAGGTTATTTATTGTACATTAGATAAAAAGCTCTTTGTATGGTATAATGAATCTGTAATAAATTTAAGGAGTTTTATAATATGGATACACAGAAAAAGAAAAAAACACCCACTTATTTTAGGTATCCTATCTATCGTCCTTGGATTTGCCATCTCCAATAGTAGGACTGATTCTAGGTATCGTTGGACTAGTCATGGCTAATTCAAGTCAAAAAGAATCTGGTCTAGATTTTAAAAGAGAAAGAATCCTAAGTATCGTGGGGATCGTAGTTTCTGTCCTTAGCTGGATTGTGGACATCGCTTTATTTTTATAGCTTAGTAAGAATCTAAAAAGCTTTATATTTAAAAGCTTTTTTTATTTTTATCCAATCTTCTCGAAGTAGGTATCAATCATTTCTAATATTTCCCTGCCTCAAGGGAAAGGTTATTTATTGCACATTAGATAAAAATCTCTTTGTGTGATATAATGAATCTGTAATAAATTTAAGGAGTTTTTATAATATGAATACAGAAGAAAAGAAAAAGCGCCCAATTGTTTTGAGTATCCTATCTATCATAGTTGCCTTTTGGATTTCCAGTGTTCAGTATTTTTTTGGTATTTTTTTGGTTTGGCCTTGGCTAATTCACATCAAAAAGAGTCTGGACTAGACTATAAGACAGAAAAAAATTCTCTCTATTTTTAGGGATTGTGTTAGGGATTGTGATTTCTGCACTTATCTGTATCGTACTTATCTCACAACTTTCGAGAATTAATTAAAACAAAAAGCTTTGTATGGTATAATGAATTTGTATTAAATTTTAAGGAAATTTTAAACATGCAAGAAAAAGAAAAACCGCACGTAATATGGGTATCCTATCAATCGTAGCTAGTCTTTGTGATTCCAGTGGTAGGTATTGTTTTAGGAGCTCTTGCTATAGTAGAGGCTAACACACGTCAAAAAAGAATCTGGACTTGACTATAAAACAGAAAGAATTCTACGATTGTAGGTATTGTTCTTTCTGCACTTAACTGGATTATTGGAATTTTTTAAATATGAGTTAAAGAATCTAAAAAGGCTTTAGTTTTAAAAGCTTTTTGTTTTATCTACTTTTTCGTTAAGTGGATTTTTAATCATTTCTAGTTCTTCTTGTTTCAAAAATTGGTTAACATAGTACAAAAATGCTACCAAATGAATAAATCCAATTTTAATGGTATTATTAATGAGTATCAAAATTAAGGAGTTTTTATATAATGAATGCGCAGCAAAAGAAAAACACTCACTCATTTCAGGTATCCTATCTATTGTCCTCGGATTACTAAATCCATTCGTAGGCCTGTTTTTGGGTATCGTTGGTCTAGTCTTGGCTATCTCACTTCAAAAAGAACCTGAACTAGACTATAAAAAAGAACGAACTCTCAATATCGTAGGTATTGTAATTTCTGTTCTTCACTTTATTTTAGGTGTCATGCTATTCATACGCTAAAGAAGATTTTTAAAAAGCTTTAGTTTTAAAGCTTTTTTTATTTTTATTCACTTTTCTCTAAGTAGTTTTTAATGATTTTCAATTCCTCTTGATTCAAGGGTCGGTATTGACCTTCTGCTAACTCTGAATCTAATGTAAAATCCCCGAACTGAACTCGTTTGAGGGCAGTGACCTTGACACCAACTGAGAGGAACATTTTCTTGACCTGATGAAATTTTCCTTCCGATATGGTGATGGTGGCTCTACTGTGGCTAGGACTTGAGGCTAGAATTTCAAGCTGAGCTGGTTTACAGACAGTTCCATCAAGAAAGACTATTCCATCCTTGAACTCTTGGATATGGTTAGGAGTCAGTGGTCCATTGACCTCAACTTGATAAGTTTTATCCACATGATACTGAGGGTGGAGGAGTTGAAAACCTAAAGGTCCATTATCCGTCAAGATGAGAAGTCCTGTCGTATCTCGATCCAGCCGACCAATAGCATAGAGTTGAGTCTGACTGGAGATGTTTGAGGAAGTAAGTCCATGACTGTTGGTAGTTTCTTGTCCTTTCTTGCTGTCACGACACCATTTGGTTTGTGAAGCATGAGGTAAGTATGTTCATATCCTTGGATTTTTCTATCTTTGAAAAATCAACTCTTGCAACCCTGTATCAACATTGTGTGCAAGGGAAGTAGCAGGGAGTCCATCAACTAAGATTTCTTTTTTGAGAAGAGCTTGTTTCATGGTTTTTCGACTAATTTTTTCCTGGGCTAATAATTTATCTAAACGCATACCAGCCTATATTATCACAAGTCGATATTTTTGAAAAGAAAAGAGAAGAAATGAATTTTCCTTTGAAAACATTTACACTTACTTGAGTTATGCCATTTGCTTAAAATTGTGGTATAATCGTTCAGTTAGAAAATAAATTTTGAAATAAATAGAGGAAATCATGACAAAATTAAGAGAAGATATCCGTAATATCGCGATTATCGCCCACGTCGACCACGGGAAAACAACCCTCGTTGACGAATTGTTGAAACAATCTGAAACTCTTGACGCACGTACAGAATTGGCTGAGCGTGCAATGGACTCAAACGATATCGAGAAAGAGCGTGGAATCACCATCCTTGCTAAAAATACAGCCGTTGCTTACAACGGAACTCGTATTAACATCATGGATACACCAGGACACGCGGACTTCGGTGGAGAAGTAGAACGTATCATGAAAATGGTTGACGGTGTTGTTTTGGTCGTAGATGCTACGAAGGAACCATGCCACAGACTCGTTTCGTATTGAAAAAAAGCCTTGGAACAAGACCTTGTACCTATCGTTGTAGTTAACAAAATCGATAAGCCATCAGCTCGTCCAGCAGAAGTAGTGGATGAAGTTTTGGAACTTTTCATCGAACTTGGTGCAGATGATGATCAGCTTGACTTCCCAGTAGTCTATGCTTCAGCAATCAACGGAACATCTTCATTGTCAGATGATCCAGCAGACCAAGAAAAAGACCATGGCGCCAATCTTTGACACCATTATCGACCACATTCCAGCTCCAGTTGATAACTCAGATGAGCCTCTTCAATTCCAAGTGTCACTTCTTGACTACAATGACTTCGTAGGACGTATCGGTATCGGACGTATCTTCCGTGGTACTGTCAAGGTTGGGGACCAAGTTACCCTTTCTAAACTTGACGGAACAACCAAGAACTTCCGTGTTACAAAACTCTTTGGTTTCTTTGGTTTGGAACGTCGTGAAATCCAAGAAGCTAAGGCTGGTGACTTGATTGCCGTATCAGGTATGGAAGACATTTTCGTTGGGGAAACCATCACTCCTACAGACGCAGTTGAAGCTCTTCCAGTTCTTCACATCGATGAACCAACTCTTCAAATGACTTTCTTGGTTAACAACTCACCATTTGCTGGTCGTGAAGGAAAATGGGTGACTTCTCGTAAGGTTGAAGAGCGCCTTCAAGCAGAATTGCAAACAGACGTTTCTCTTCGTGTAGACCCAACGGACTCACCAGATAAATGGACCGTTTCAGGACGTGGGGAATTGCACTTGTCAATCCTTATCGAGACTATGCGTCGTGAAGGTTATGAGCTTCAAGTGTCTCGTCCAGAAGTTATCGTAAAAGAAATTGACGGTGTCAAATGTGAACCATTTGAACGCGTGCAAATCGACACACCAGAAGAATACCAAGGTTCTGTTATCCAAAGCCTTTCTGAACGTAAGGGTGAAATGTTGGATATGATTGCAACAGGTAATGGTCAAACTCGTTTGGTCTTCCTAGTTCCTGCGCGTGGTTTGATTGGATACTCAACTGAGTTCTTGTCAATGACTCGTGGTTACGGAATCATGAACCATACCTTCGATCAATACTTGCCATTGATTCCAGGAGAAATTGGTGGACGTCACCGTGGTGCTCTTGTTTCTATCGATGCTGGTAAGGCAACAACCTACTCAATCATGTCTATCGAAGAACGTGGTACTATCTTTGTTAACCCAGGTACTGAGGTTTACGAAGGAATGATCATCGGTGAAAACTCTCGTGAAAAATGACTTGACTGTTAATATCACGAAAAGCAAAACAAATGACTAACGTTCGTTCAGCTACCAAAGGACCAAACAGCGGTTATCAAAACTCCTCGTATCTTGACACTTGAAGAATCACTTGAGTTCTTGAACGACGATGAGTACATGGAAGTAACGCCTGAATCTATTCGTTTGCGTAAACAAATCCTTAACAAGGCAGAGCGTGAGAAAGCAAACAAAAAGAAAAAAATCAGCTGAATAAGAGCTAGAAAGAGATAAAAGATGGTCTATTTAATCATAGGGATACTCTTATTACTACTCTATGTATTTGCGACACCCTCAAAGTATCAAGGGACGGTCAATGTTGTAATATTAGTCTTTGGACTTGTTTCCCTCGTAATCTTGTTGCTCTTGTCTGCCCTACAGATTTTCCAACTTCCAGCAGAAATATTTATTACATTGGGAATGCTGGCTCTTACTTACTTTAGTTTGAGAGATATTTCCTTAATATCGATTAAAAAGAGGTAGGATTTACCCTCATTCCTCTACACCATTAGAGTCAAAATGTAAAATGATTGAAGCAAAATCAGATTCATGCAGGTTTTGCTTTTTGTTTTCACGAGATAACTAGGTAAGAGGCGATTTCATTTATTTTTCATATCTTTTGAATAGAAGTACGTTTTTTGATATAATGAAAGAAAACGGTTACAAGATTGGAGTTTGATATGAACCGACATTTATTTAAGGAAAAGCAACGTTTTTCTTTAAGAAAAATATGCAATAGGAACTTGTTCTGTTTTTATTAGGAACGAGTTTGTTTTTTGCGACCTCACCGATTGAAATCGTAGGAGCTCAGGAGAGACAGCCACAATTAGTTTCTCATTATGTTGAGGATAAAGATTTACCTGAAGCAATAAAGGAAGAATTGCGGTGGTTTGAAGATAATACAATCGAGCTAGAAGAGGGTAGGACTATTACTTCGTTTATCGTAAATCAGCTGCAAAGCTTACCCAATACGGGACTCTTTTCTAATCCTTTAGTGCCAGTACTAGGAATGGGAATTCTTTTGGTTTCGTTAACGTTAATCAAGAAGAAAAAAGGTAGAAGTCTTTTTCTAGTGACAGTTTTGGCAGTTGGGGGAACAGCAGTCTCAGTCTCTGCCCTAGAAAACTTAGTAGAGCTTCGTCCAGCCCTCGTTAAAACGGTAGAAGGGGAGTTTTTGCCAAGACCTGAAAAGATTGAAGGTTATGAATTTACGGGTTACTATTTTGTAAGATGCAATGAAGAGATATCTCAAAGCCTAGTCACACCTTCAAAAACGACTCAGGGAAGTCTGCTTGAACAAGCTTTAATTCCAAGTCATCCAGGTATAATTGAAACTCCAGCAACTCCAAGCCGACCATCTTCTGAAGAGTCTACATCAGATCCCTCCTCAGGGTCAACCAAGTCTAGTAGAGGTGAAACCGGAATTGGAAATTAGCAAGGAATCCATTCCTTTTGATACCATTCGTCAGGAAGATCCAAACTTACCGAAGGGACAAACGCAAGTTATCCAAGCAGGAGTCGCAGGAGAACGTACCATCTTAACAGAGGTTACAAGGGGTAATGGTAAGGAGAGTCGTGAAGTTCGCTCAAACACTGTGACTCAAGAACCAGTTTCAGAAATTATTGCAGTCGGTACTAAGGTAGAATCCACATCAATTCCTCTAGAAGGTTCTCCAAGCTTGGTGGAAGTGAAACCAGAGCTAGAAACAAGCACAGAGTCAGTTCCTTTTGATCGACTCTATCAAGAAGATCCAGATTTGCCTAAGGGTCAAACTCGAGTTATCCAGGCAGGAGTAGTAGGAGAACGTACCATCTTAACAGAAGTTACAAGGGTTGATGGTAAGGAGAGTCGCCAAGTCAAATCAAATACTGTGACTCAAGAACCAGTTTCAGAAATTATCGCAGTTGGTAGCAAGGTGGAATCCACATCAATTCCTCTAGAAGGTAGTCCAAGTTTAGTAGAAGTGAAACCTGAGTTGCAGACTAGTACAGAAGAGATACCGTATAATACTCTTCATCAAGAGGACCCGGATTTATTAAAAGGTGAGACTCGTATAATCCAAGCAGGTGTGGTTGGCCAACGTACGATTCTAACAGAAGTTACAAGGGTTGATGGTAAGGAGAGTCGTCAAGTCAAATCAAATACTGTAACTCAAGAACCAGTTTCAGAAATTATTGCAGTTGGTAGCAAGGTAGAAGCGACAGCTATTCCGCAAGAAGGTAGTCCAAGTTTAGTAGAAGTGAAACCAGAATTGGAAGTAACAACAGAGGTGGTTCCGTATAAGACCATTCGTCAAGAAGATCCGAATATGGCAGAAGACCAAGTTAAACTAATTCAAGCAGGGTGTCAGCGGAAACGTACCATCTAACCGAAGTTAGCACGCTTAATGGTCAGGAAAAACGTAAGATTATTTCGAATACTTTAACGACAGAAGCCATCCCGGAAATCATTGCTATCGGGACAAAAAGAGCTTCTCCCCTCCCCAACCAAAAATTGAAACTCAAACAGTTCCTTATAAAATTATCTACCAAGCAGATGAAACTCTAGCAGTTGGGACTCGAAAAAACAAAAAGTTTCTGGCGTTAATGGAAAGCTAGAAACGACTACAAACTATACGAGAGATAAGGTCAGCGGTGCAATCAAAGAGTCTAGTACTACAAAAACCTTGGTTGAGAAGGTAGATGAAATTATTCTTGTAGGAACAAAACCAAGTATCGAAACGAAGGTTATTGCAAATAAGACGGTTTTTGAAGCAGACTCTACACTACCTTACCAGACGCAAAAAGTGTCTGTTCCAGGGAAGGAAGGTAGTGAGAAAACGATGACTAGTTACAAAGTTGACAGTCAGTCAGGTCTTGTAACTGAAAAAGATAAACAGAAGCAAACCACGGCCCCAATTGATAAGGTTATTAAAGTTGGGAATGTCGAAAAGATTGTGACTCCAATTCCGATCAAGGAAGAACGTCGAAAGGATCCATCACTTGACAAGGATACTGAAAAAATTGAGAGCCCAGGTCAAGCAGGAGAGTTGACGGCTACTCGAGTTTATGAAGTGAACACTCACACTGGGGCATTACTGTCGTATAAAGAAACTAGTGCTGAGACGAAAAGCTATGAAACCGAAGGTAATCTTGGTAGGAACCAAAGAAAATAAACCACATCTCCTCCCCAGATAACAAGGATCTAGAAAATGCGATTGATACAAATCGAGGTAAGCCGAGATATGAAAGGGATAGATTTATTTACTAACACATACTTAGTGAATGCTCTGAAACCAAGCATCCTTGGGCGTGACGTGATTAGTAAGAAGATTGAACTCAAAAAGACAAATCCAGCTATCACTGATGAAGAAGTCAAAAGAAGTCCTGCGCAAAAGAATACCTTGAAAGATTATCGATTAAAAGATACTTTTGAACAAACAAAAGAATAACTTAGATTCAGATCTGAAAAAGATTGCTTCTCATACCCTTAGCATACTAGAAATACTCCAGATTCTAGGGCAAAAGTCCAAAAGTGAACTAGAAGCAAATAAAGAAAAATTCTTTAGGTCTAACTTATATCAATCGTTTTTACAATATTGATTTTTGGTAAGACCAATATTCGCGATATTCTAGCCTTTAATCCAAGCTCTTTTGGTAAAAAAGTTACTTCCTTAGATTGGTTGAAGCATCTAGGTTCCATGAACTATAGTGAGATGAAGTTGGTCAATAGTCCTAATACCTATGAAAAGTATTTTTGAGAGATTACTGACAAAGGAACATTGAAAGACTTCCTTGACTACAACCGGACTACCTTTACAGATATGGATGGTGATACTTGGTTGAAGGATGCTACAAAGGCCATTGTTATAGAGAAAAAATCAAAAGAGAAGCCTGACGAAAACGTTGCTCTATATACAAAATTGACCTCTGATCCTGTCAAGTATGGGGCTGAGCCACAACAAGTTGCACATCATAAACAGTATAATATGGCAACTCTTTTAGGTCTGGTCAATATAAAAGAACCAAGCATTTATGCTATTACAAATATGGCAACTGTTTCTTATGGAAATATCGGAACCTACATCGATTCTTCACTTGCTAAAAAGTAACCCCTGCCCAATACAAGGCTGATTTAGAAAAGGCGAGGGCTCTGGTTGAGTTAACAGCGGATCGTCAGGCAGCTTACGTTGATTCCCTGTACAGAATTACTAAAAAAGAGAACCAAACAAAACTGATAACCAACCGTTTGATTGTGGATACTATGAAAAAGTATACTAACAAGCAAAATGCAGGTATCAAGGAAACTTGGTCTAAGGAGTTTGGTCCAGAGGCTGATAAAGGAGTCAAGGACTTTATGTCTCCGTTAGGTATGTATTCTCCGTCTCAAACCGTTGGAGCTGAAGCCAATGGTTCTGGTGTGCGTTACTTTATTGATAGAGTTTTAGATGATCGTGGTTCAGCAACCTACTCTCATGAAATGACTCACTTGTTGGATCGTACAGTACTCTTTAACAACCATGGACGACGAGATGGTGCAGGGAGCAGAGTTCTATGCTCGTGGAATCTTTGAAAATTCTTATACACCTGAAACTGATACCTACTTTAACTTGAATTTTGTCTTTGATGAAAGTAAGAAAGATAGTTTCTACAATAAGAAACCGGACCGCTTTAAATCTGCTGCAGATTTGAAAGAATACATGCATGGTAGTTTTGATGTACTTTATAGTTTAGATTATTTGGAAGCTGAGGCTAGTCGAGGATTGTCAGCAGCTGAAAAAGCAATCTCACTTCAAACAGCTCTTGCCAAGTCCAACTTCAGGTTCTAGAACTCCAGTTTTCTTACGACAATCCATCTGTCCAACCGACTCATCAGAGTGAGGAAATTAAGGCTTTGACGGAGGTAGACGCAAGTAAGTTGACGGACATCAATAGTTTGATTGATAATCATATCGTGGTAAATCGCTATATTATTAAAGGGCTAACAGCAACTGGGAAAGTAGATGCCAATGGCTATTACACGGTCGATATGTTTTGATACGATTTGATGGTGTTAATCAAAATGATAAAGGAATGAGTGGTGATATTAGCTTTAGAAAACAAGCCTTTTGAGTTAATGGCAGGACTTGGTTACTACGAAGGTTTCGTCCCTTATGTGTCGAATCAATACAAGAAAGATGCTGAGAAAGCCAATCGTCCATTGTCGGACAAATATATCTTTGATAAGATTTTAGCTGGAAAAAGCTATGCTCAATTTAAGAAAGAACAAGTCAATGAACGAATCAATAACCTGAACAAGTTAAAAACCGATAACGATTGACTACAAAGGCAAGAAGGAAGTGATTGCTAGCCCAGAAAAGAATGAAGCAGTTAATGGCAGAAGCGGTAAAAGAAGAACTTGCTGAGATTAAAGCTGGTAACACAAGTGCGAAAACAATATCGCTTTTATTGAAACTCCGGTACAGAAGTTGAAAAAGCCATTTACAAAAGCTTATCTTAAGGAATCAAATGAATTTAAAGAATCGATCTATAAATCTTGATAGCTGAGATAAATTTCAACCGGATCTAGAATCATTTTTTTCTAAGTAGTTTTGAGTACTTAATAAGACAAGAAAAACACCTTTCGGACTGCAAGTCTCTACAGTCCGAAAGGTGTTTTTTATCTGTACAATTATCTCTTTTTGTTTTTTGAATATCGCTGGTAGAAGTCGACTTTTATCTGGATAAAATGTTCTAATTCACGAAAGAGTTGTAATAGGGTTGCCCGTGTCTCAAACTCTTCTCTAGTTTTAGGGAGAGATCGATTGCGAAATACCTCTAGGTAGCTCTCAATATCATTCAATAAGTCGTAGGCTGGATTGGTTTGACTCAGTTGGCTAGCTGTTTTTGAAAAGAGCTGAGCGACAATCAAACTCTCACTAGCGGCTAATTGGCATGTGTTAATCTGTTGAGCCATATTTCTTAAGATACGCGTTTGTCTTTGCCGCATCTCGAAGTAGTGGATATGATAATCTGTCTGGTGAAAGAGATGGTCAGAGTGATCGAGGTAAACTAACTTAAGAGCATCCTCAAGTAGTTGGTCAAGTTCATTTACAAGTTGAGCCTGATTACGGCCATCCCCTCTTTTCAGATAGTAAGAAAGCCGTAGAAGAACATCTCTGAGTTTTTCTTCAACAAAAGTATGATAATGTTGAATGTCTTTTTCACGTGAAGGCATGTAGAGATTGACCAGAAGTGCAAAGCCAGTACCGATTAGGAAGAGTAAGAGCTCATTCAGTAAAAGTGCTGGTGATGTTGTTTGTTGGATTAAGAGATGGCTGACCAGGACGCTACTAGGAGTAATCCCAATTTCCCAACCGAGTTTATAGGCCAAGGGAACATAGACTGCTAAGTAGAGTCCAAAGCTCCAGATATGATAACCAGTTAGTTGAAAAGCAATAACACCGATTGTCAGAGCAAGCAAGGTTGAAAAAAGTCTATTGCGGGCTAATTTGATGGTGCTTCTTCGAGTATCAGAGAGACTTAAAAATAGCAATGATACCAGCTGAAATAGCTGAGGATAGATCAAAAAAGTAGGCTAGAAAACAGGCAAAGCAGGTTGCCATAACAAGTTTTAAAGTACGTTGAGTGATAGACATAGAATATTTCCTTGAGAAAATGCTTTAAAGTTTTAGTAGTAGGTGAGGTAGAAAGGTCTATTCCAAGAGAGTTACTGAGAAAATAATTTGTTCTCCTTGTAGTGGTTTGATTATAGTATAAATATGTTTTTGAAATCAAGTGAATCTAATGATAGTATAGGCAGAATGAATATTTACCAAACTGGTCCAGATATCGTTTTATGGTATAATAGTAGAAAAGGAGTTTTACATGCAAGAATTTTTAAAAGTTATTTTTGATAAGCTAGATTTAACCTCAGTATTTGAGAATCTCTTGACAAAAGTGATTTCTCTTTTAATTTTATTTTGTACTATTTTATATTGCTAAAAAGCTCCTTCCATACGGCTGTCAAAGAGAATTGTGAAAACCATCGCTTAAAATTTTTCAAATCGGGACGCGGGAAGACAGAAGACAATCTCTCGTTTGCTTGAAAATGTCTTTAATTACATTCTCTATTTCTTCTTAGTCTACTGCATTTTGTCTATCCTAGGACTTCCTGTATCAAGTTTACTAGCTGGTGCTGGGATTGCTGGGGTTGCAATTGGTATGGGGGCGCAGGGCTTCTTATCAGATGTTATCAATGGTTTCTTTATTCTCTTTGAACGCCAGTTGGATGTAGGAGATGAAGTTGTTTTGACAAACGGTCCCATTACTGTATCGGGAAAAGTAGTTAGTGTCGGCATTCGAACCACTCAACTAAGAGGTGAAGACCAGGCTCTCCACTTTGTTCCCAACCGTAATATCACTGTGGTTAGCAATTTTTCAAGAGAAGAGCAGAACTGAAATTTTACTTGATTTTATGGTACAATAGAGGAGTTTGACAGAGGAGAAATGATGGTTTTTAGATAAACAATTAGGAAATGGTTGTACCTGGATAAATCTTGATATCGAAAAAAATTAAAAATCTTGAAGATTTATCTGAAATCTATGGATTGGATAAAGGAAACCATCGAATATGCTCTGGATAGAAACGAACGTGCCCACATGGATTATAACCGTGAAAATGAGACCGTTACCTTTATCTATAATGTTCTAGACCTTGAGAAAGACAAAGAATACTATGAAGCGATTCCTATGACTTTTATCGTTGAAAGACAACGAATGATTACGATCAGTAACCATAAGAATGCTTATGTCATTGATCAGATGTTAACTTATCTGAATAGCTCATGAGTCCCATTTCTATTTACAAATTTCTCTTTGCTGGTTTAGAGATTATCAGTAACGCTTATTATCCTGTCATTGAAGAAGATGGATAAAAGTAAGGACGAAATTAGTGCCTTTGCTACGTCAAACCACAACAAAGAAAAAAATCTTTTTCGCTCTCTCCGACTTGGAGACTGGTATGGTTTACTTGACAGCTGCGGCAAAAACAAAAATCGACTTCTATTGGAACATATCCAGGGCCATGCTCTTTATCGGAGATTTAATGAAGTCGAACGAGAGCAGTTTGATGATGCGATGATTGAAGCCCATCAGTTGGTGTCTATGACAGACTTTGATTTCTCAAGTCTTGCAACAACTCTCAGCTTCTTACAACAACATCCTAAACAATAACCTGAATGATAGTTTGACAATTTTGACCATTATCTCCGTCTTACTAGCAGTACTTGCGGTTATTACAGGTTTCTTCGGAATGAATGTTCCTCTACCATTTACAGAAGAGCCAAATGCTTGGATTTATATCTTAATGGCTAGCTTGATTTTATGGGCAGCCTTATCTCAATGGCTGAAGAAAAATTACTAGAAAATAAAAGAGAAAGGAGCCAGAAATGGCTGATTGAAAATTACATGCCAGACTTTTGCTGTAGAAGCAGTTTATGATTTGACAGTCGAAAAGCCTGCAAAAGACCAGGGATAAAAGCTGTTTTTGGTCGATTTGGATAATACCCTCATTGCTTGGAATAACCCTGATGGGACTACAGAGATGAAGCAGTGGTTACATGACCTTCGTGATGCTGGTATTCGTATCATCGTAGTGTCCAATAACTCTAAAAAACGTGTCCAACGAGCAGTTGAAAAATTTGGAATTGATTATGTTTACTGGGCTTTGAAGCCTTTCACTTTCGGGATTAATCGAGCGATGAAAGAATTCCACTATGAGAAAAACGAAGTGGTCATGGTTGGGGATCAGCTCATGACAGACATTCGTGCAGCTCACCGTGCAGGAATTCGATCGATTTTGGTTAAACCCTTGGTGCAGCACGATTCCATCAAAACGCAAATCAACCGAGCTCGTGAACGTCGTGTTATGAAGCAAATCACTGAAAAGTACGGGCCTATCACATATAAAAAAAGGAATCTAACTATGGAAGAAATTCTCTGTATTGGTTGTGGAGCAACCATTCAGACGACAGATAAGACTGGTCTAGGGTTTACGCCTCAGTCAGCACTCGAAAAAGGTTTGGAGACTGGTGAAGTTTATTGCCAACGTTGTTTTCGTCTTCGTCATTACAATGAAATCACAGATGTGCAGTTGACGGATGATGATTTCCTCAAAACTCTTGCACGAGGTGGAGACAGTGATGCCTTGGTGGTCAATGTCATTGATATCTTTTGACTTTAATGGCTCTGTTATCCCAGGCTTTGCCTCGCTTTTGTATCAGGTAATGATGTGCTCTTGGTTGGAAATAAAAAGACATCCTTCCTAAGTCTGTTAAGACTAGCAAGATTAGTCAATGGCTGATGGAACGTGCCTCATGAAGAAGGTCTACGTCCTGTTGATGTCGTTCTGACTTCAGCCCAAAACAAGCATGCTATCAGAGAAGTCATTGATAAAGATTGAGCACTATCGTAAGGGTCGTGACGTCTATGTAGTTAGGGGTTACCAATGTTGGGAAATCAACTCTTATCAATGCTATTATCCAGGAAATTACGGGTGACCAGAACGTCATCACAACGTCACGTTTCCCAGGGACAACCTTAGATAAGATTGAGATTCCCACTTGATGATGGTTCTTATATCTATGATACACCGGGGATTATTCACCGTCATCAGATGGCTCACTACTTGACGGCTAAAAACCTCAAGTATGTCAGTCCCTAAAAAGGAAATCAAACCTAAAAACCTATCAGCTCAATCCCTGAGCAAACTCTCTTTTTAGGGTGGTTTGGGACGCTTTTGACTTTCATTGCAGGAGAAAAGCAAGGTTTACAGCTTTCTTTGACAATGAACTCAAACTTCATCGTACCAAGCTTGAAGGAGCTAGTGCCTTTTACGACAAGCACCTTGGAACCCTCCTTACACCACCAAATAGCAAGGAAAAAGAAGATTTTCCAAAACTGGTCCAACATGTCTTTACTATCAAGGATAAGACAGACCTCGTTATCTCAGGACTAGGCTGGATCCGTGTAACAGGAACTGCCAAAGTAGCCGTCTGGGCACCAGAAGGCGTCGCAGTCGTCACACGAAAAGCAATTATTTAAAATCAGAAAGCATGAGCTGATCTTTATAAAGTGAGCATGCGAGCCCTAAGAATACTTTATTTCGCCGTGGTGTGAGTTGCCAGTACAAGAGATTGTGCAAGGGCGGAAAAATTGAGACCTTAGGCTCAGATTTTGAGTCATGAAAGTCCAGAAGGACTTTGTTGACGTCCGTCACCACTTCAGAAAAGTATCAAAAAAACTCTTTTAAAGAAAATATGTCATTAACATCAAAACAACGTGCCTTCCTCAACAGCCAGGCACACACCCTCAAACCCATCATCCAAATCGGGAAAAAAATGGTCTCAACGACCAAATTAAAACCAGCGTTCGTCAGGCACTTGATGCCCGTGAATTGATTAAGGTTACTCTCTTGCAAAACACAGATGAAAACATCCACGAAGTAGCTGAAATCTTGGAAGAAGAAATCGGTGTGGATACAGTTCAAAAAAATCGGACGCATCTTGATTTTGTATAAACAATCAAAGCAAGAAAGAAAATCGTAAGATTTCTAAAAAAAGTTAAAGAAATCTAAAACATACGCTCCCAAAAACTGTTTTTTACAGAAGACTAAAGGAGATTAGCCTATGGCAATCGAACTATTAACTCCCTTTACAAAAAGTGGAGTTAGAGCCAGAAATCAAGGATAAAAAACGTAAGCAAGTTGGAATCTTAGGGGGAAATTTTAACCCTGTTCACAATGCCCATCTGATCGTTGCAGACCAAGTGCGCCAACAGTTGGGATTGGATCAGGTTCTGCTCATGCCTGAATACCAACCACCTCACGTAGATAAAAAGGAAACCATCCCTGAGCACCATCGCCTCAAGATGCTTGAATTGGCTATCGATGGAATCGAAGGTCTAGCTATTGAGACAATCGAGCTGGAGCGCAAGGGAATTTCCTACACCTACGACACCATGAAGCTTCTAACAGAGAAGAATCCAGATACAGATTACTATTTCATTATCGGTGCCGATATGGTGGACTATCTGCCTAAGTGGTATCGAATTGATGAGTTGGTGGAACTAGTTCAGTTTGTAGGGGTTCAACGTCCGCGTTACAAGGCAGGGACTTCTTATCCAGTTATCTGGGTGGATGTGCCTCTCATGGATATTTCGTCTAGCATGGTGCGTGACTTCATTGCCCAAGGACGTACACCTAACTTTCTCCTACCTAAGCCAGTGCTAGACTATATCGAGAAAGAAGGACTTTACTAATGGCATACCAGGACTATATCAACTGTTCCCGTGAGGAATTGTTGAAAAAAATGGCAGAGCTTCTACCTGAGAAAACGTTTGACCCATTGTCTGGGTGTAGAGCGTGCAGCCATTGAATTGCTCAACGACTTTGGAGTGGATGCTGAGAAAGCAGGTCTAGCAGGTCTCCTTCATGACTATGCTAAAAAGTTGTCAGATCAAGAATTTTCTAGACTTGATTGATCGTTATCAGCTAGATCCTGACCTCAAAAACTGGGGCAATAATGTTTGGCATGGTATGGTCGGTATCTACAAAATTCAGGAAGATTTGGATTTACAAGATCCTGAAATCCTACGAGCTATTGAAATTCATACAGTTGGAGCGAGTCAGATGACGGATCTTGACAAGGTTATCTACGTCGCAGACTATATCGAGCACAATCGTGCCTTTCCAGGAGTGGATGAGGCGCGTGAGATTGCTGAACTATCACTAAATAAGGCGGTGGCCTATGAGACAGCTCACACTGTTGAGCATTTAGCTCACCAGGGATTTCCCATCTATCCCCAAACCCTTGAAACCTATAACGCCTATGTGCACTATTTGAAAGAGGATTAAATGAACGAAAAAGAATTATTAGAACTAGTCGTGAAAGCGGCTGATGAGAAACGTGCGGAGGATATCCTCGCACTTGACGTACAAGAATTGACCAGTGTGACAGACTACTTTGTCATTACTAGCTCTATGAACAGTCGTCAGTTGGATGCTATCGCTGACAATATTCGTGAAAAAGTAGCTGAAGCAGGCTTTAAAGGCAGCCATGTCGAAGGCGATGCAGCTGGTGGCTGGGTTTTGCTAGACCTTGGTGGAGTCGTTGTGCATATCTTCTCAGAAGAAATGCGTGCCCACTATAATCTAGAAAAACTATGGCATGAGGCAAGTGCTGTCGATCTTTCAACAGCCCTAGCTTAAGCAGGTAAACTCAGTTGGCAGCAACTGAGTTTTGTTGATTAAATTGAAATTCTATGGAAAGAAAGGATAGGGCCTTGTGTTTAGTTGGTCTCTTAATTGAACACGAGCTAAAAGCTGCGAGAAAAAGATAAACTTCCTTTGTATCTGACGATACAGCAGAAAGTTTCCTATTTTCTCCTTGCTTTTAACGCTCTTTGTATCTTAATTATGGCTACTTATGAAACTTTTGCGGCTGTTTACGATGCAGTCATGGATGATAGTTTATATGACAAATGGACGGACTTTTCCCTCCGTCATCTGCCTAAGACTAAGGAGAGAAAGAGACTCTTGGAATTGGCTTGTGGGACAGGGATTCAGTCTGTGCGCTTTTCTCAAGCTGGTTTTGATGTGACAGGATTAGACCTGAGTGCTGATATGCTGAAAATTGCTGAGAAGAGAGCGGCTTCAGCCAAACAAAAGATTGATTTTATTGAAGGCAATATGCTGGATTTATCCAAGGCTGGTAAATACGACTTTGTGACTTGCTATTCGGACTCTATCTGCTATATGCAGGACGAGGTGGAAGTAGGGGATGTCTTTAAAGAAGTTTATGATGCTCTTAATGAGGACGGAGTCTTTATCTTTGATGTGCATTCGACCTACCAGACTGATGAGGTTTTCCCAGGTTATTCTTATCATGAAATGCGGAAGATTTTGCCATGCTCTGGGATACCTATGAGGATGCAGCACCACATTCTATCGTCCATGAGTTGACTTTCTTTGTCAAGGAAGCAGACGGTTCCTTTAGTCGTCATGATGAAGTGCATGAGGAGCGCACTTACGAGGTCTTAACCTATGATATTCTGCTTGAGCAGGCTGGTTTCAAGTCTTTTAAACTCTTTGCGGACTTTGAAGACAAGGAGCCAACAGAGACTAGTACCCGTTGGTTTTTCGTCGCACAGAAGTAGGAGATTACCATGACCATTACAGGTATTATCGCAGAGTTCAATCCTTTTCATAATGGCCACAAATACCTGCTGGATCAGGCGGAAGGACTGAAAATCGTTGCCATGTCTGGGAATTTTGTTCAACGTGGCGAACCTGCTATTGTGGACAAGTGGACACGGGCTCAAATGGCAATAGAGAATGGGGCGGATTTAGTTGTAGAATTGCCCTTTTTAGTCAGTGTCCAAGCGGCGGACTTTTTTGGTCAAGGTGCAGTGGCTATCTTGGCTCGTTTGGGGATGGATACCCTAGCCTTTGGGACAGAAGAAGTTCTGGATTACCAGCAAATTGCTAACCTATATACAGAGCGTGGTCAAGAGATGGAACTTTTCATGGAAAACTTACCTAATTCTCTATCTTACCCACAGAAAACTCAAGCCATGTGGAAGGAATTTGCAGACCTTGATTTTTCTGGTGATACGCCCAATCATGTTCTTGCACTTGCCTATGCTAAAGCGGTAGCAGGGCGAAAGATCAAACTTCATCCAATTCAACGTCAGGGAGCGGGATACCATTCTGTGGACAAGGATGTGGACTTTGCCTCGGCGACAGCTCTTCGTCAGCATCAAAATGATCAAAATTTTTTAGAACGCTTTATGCCTTCGATTGCTCTTTTTGAAAATGCTAGCAAGGTAAACTGGGAAGATTATTATCCTTTGCTTCGCTATCAAATCTTGTCAAACCCTGACTTAACCACTATCTATCAGGTCAATCAAGAAATGGCTGTTCGTATCAAGGATGCTATCAAGACAGCTCAGTCTATGGAAGAATTGGTTGAGGTAGTTGCCACTAAACGATACACAAAAGCACGAGTTAGACGACTCTTGACTTATATCTTGGTACAAGCCAGAGAGAGTGACTTGTCAGAAACCATTCATGTCCTTGGATTTACCGAAAAAGGCAGGCAACATCTCAAGTCTCTGAAAGAGCAGGTCCATTTAGTCAGTCGAATCGGTAAAGAGCCCTGGGATGTCATGACTCAAAAGGCAGACCAGATTTACCAACTAGGACACCCAAGTATCGCAGAACAAAATTTTGGCAGAGTGCCAATCAGAATCGAAACAAAGTAAGTCTACTGAAAGGTAGGCTTTTTTACTTATTTTTTGTAAAAAAATTCTATAAAAAAATTGGGTTCGTTAAAGAAGCCTATTTTACTAGGAAAATAACAATTTCAACTCAAAAATGACCAAAATATCTTCCATTTAAGGTTTGTTAAAAAAATAGTTTTTTTGTGGTAGAAATGTATAAGAATGCATGTCATTCGGATAAACAAATAAATTGAGGTAAAAACATGGAAATTATGACAATTGTTATAGTTGTTTTTTTGCCGTCATCATTGGTTTAGTCATTGGATATGTCAGCATCTCAGTCAAGATGAAATCATCACAAGAGGCTGCAGAGTTGATGCTTTTTAAATGCTGAACAAGAAGCAACTAATTTACGAGGACAAGCTGAGCGCGAAGCGGATTTATTACTCAATGAAGCTAAAAGCGAAAGCAAATCCCTTTAAAAAAAGAAGCACTATTGGAGGCTAAAGAGGAAGCCAGAAAATACCGCGAAGAAGTGGACGCTGAATTTAAGTCAGAGCGTCAAGAACTCAAGCAAATCGAAAGTCGTTTGACGGAGAGAGCTACGAGCCTTGACCGTAAAGACGATAATTTGACGAACAAAGAAAAAAACACTTGAACAAAAAAAGAACAAAGTATTTCTGATAGAGCAAAAAAACCTTGATGCACGTGAAGAGCAACTAGAGGAAATTGAAAAGCAAAAAGCAAGCTGAACTTGAGCGTGTCGGAAGTCTGACTCAGTCAGAGGCAAAAGACATTATCTTAGCTCAAACAGAGGAAGACTTGACCAAGGAAATTGCTAGTCGCATTCGTGAGGCAGAGCAAGAAGTTAAGGAACGTTCTGATAAGCTTGCTAAGGATATTTTGTCCCAAGCCATGCAGAGAATTGCTGGTGAGTATGTAGCTGAGTCTACCAACTCAACCGTTCATCTGCCTGATGATACCATGAAAGGTCGTATCATTGGTCGTGAAGGGCGTAACATCCGTACCTTTGAAAGTTTGACAGGGGTTGATGTCATCATTGATGATACGCCAGAAGTGGTAACCTTGTCAGGTTTTGATCCTATCCGCCGTGAGATTGCCCGTATGACGATGGAAACCTTGCTTAAGGATGGACGTATTCATCCCAGCTCGTATCGAAGAGTTGGTTGAGAAAAACCGTCAAGAAATTGATAACCGTATTCGTGAATATGGTGAAGCTGCTGCCTATGAGATCGGGGCACCTAACCTTCACCCGGACTTGATGAAGATCATGGGTCGCTTACAGTTCCGTACTTCATACGGACAAAATGTCTTGCGACACTCAATCGAAGTGGCTAAGTTGGCTGGTATCATGGCTAGCGAACTTGGTGAAAATGCAGCCCTTGCCCGTCGTGCAGGATTCCTTCACGATATCGGTAAAGCCATTGACCGTGAAGTGGAAGGTAGCCACGTTGAGATTGGTACTGAATTGGCTCGCAAGTACAAAGAGCATCCAGTCGTGATTAACACGATTGCTAGTCACCACGGTGATGTAGAGCCTGAAAGTGTGATTGCAGTTCTCGTTGCTGCAGCGGACGCCTTAAGTGCAGCCCGTCCAGGAGCTCGTAGCGAATCACTTGAAAGCTACATCAAACGTCTCCATGATTTGGAAGAAATCGCTAATAGCTTTGAAGGTGTTCAAAAACAGCTTTGCCCTTCAAGCAGGTCGTGAAATCCGTATCATGGTAAATCCAGGTCAAATCAAGGACGACAAGGTCACAATCTTGGCTCACAAAGTTCGTGAGAAAATCGAAAGCAACCTCGATTACCCAGGAAATATCAAGGTAACCGTGATTCGTGAACTTCGTGCAGTTGATTATGCAAAATAAATAAGAAAGAGCAGTTGAAAAATTACTGCTTTTTTGTTACACTAGATAGAAAGATTGTAGTAAGCAGAAATGCCTTCACAAAGAGAATTCTGATGAATTTTCAAGTCATTTCACAAACTATCCCCAAAGGAGACATCATGGCAGACCGTGGCTTACTAATCGTTTTTTCAGGTCCTTCTGGAGTTGGAAAAGGAACGGTTAGACGAGAAATTTTTGAGAGTTCTGAAAATCAATTCCAATATTCTGTATCTATGACAACACGGGCTCAACGTCCAGGTGAAGTAGACGGAGTTGACTATTTCTTCCGTACGCGTGCAGAATTTGAAGAATTGATCCGTCAAGGACAAATGTTAGAGTATGCAGAGTATGTAGGCAACTACTACGGAACTCCTCTGACTTATGTCAACGAAACCCTTGATAAGGGAATCGACGTCTTTCTTGAAATTGAAGTGCAGGGAGCTCTTCAGGTCAAGAAAAAAGTTCCAGATGCGGTCTTTATATTTTTGACACCACCAGATTTGGAAGAATTGCAAGATCGTCTCGTTGGCCGTGGTACAGATAGCGCAGAAGTGATTGCACAGCGTATCGAAAAAGCCAAAGAAGAAATTGCTTTGATGCGTGAGTATGACTATGCTATTGTCAATGACCATGTTCCTCTTGCTGCAGAACGTGTCAAACGTGTGATTGAAGCTGAACATTTCCGTGTGGATCGTGTTATCGGTCACTATCAGGATATGCTACCAAAGTCTCCGACTATTCGATAAACTATAGAAAACAGGTACAAACAAATGATGCTTAAACCCTCTATTGATACCTTACTTGACAAGGTACCATCAAAATATTCACTCGTAATCTTGGAAGCAAAACGTGCTCACGAATTAGAAGCTGGAGCAACTCCAACACAAGAATTCAAATCTGAAAAATCTACACTTCGTGCTTTGGAAGAAATTGAATCAGGGAATGTCACCATCCACCCAGATCCAGAAGGAAAACGCGAAGCTGTTCGTCGTCGTATCGAAGAAGAAAGACGCTTGAGAGAAGAAGAAGAAAAGAAAATCAAAGAGCAAATCGCGAAAGAAAAAGAAGAAGGTGAAAAAATTTAAGGTTGGGGGGACTCAATCTTATTTTTTCTATTGCAAGAATACTCAATCAATTGAAACGATTTAAGAAGAGAAGGAGGTGAGGATATGGCTATTGCAAAAATCATTGTCGATGTTCCTTTGATGCAGACGGACCAACCATATAGTTACAAGATTCCCTGAAGAATTTGAAAGATATGTTAGAAGTTGGTATGCGGGTTCATGTTCCATTTGGGAAGGCCAATCGCTTGATTCAGGGATTGTTCTTGGAATGGAACAAGAAATCTGATGCAGATGTGGCAGACGAGGACTTGAAAGAGATTGCTGAAGTGCTGGACTTTTTCTCCTGTCTTAACGGAGGAACAACTCTGGCTAGCTGAAGAACTACGTAAGTCAGTTTTTTCATACAAGATTTCTATTCTAAAAGCTATGCTTCCTGGGTTTTTGAACTCTAGCTATGATAAGATCCTCTATCCTCTGGAAGGCTTGAGTCAAGAAGACAGAGACCGTTTGTTTGGTTCGCAGGAGTCTCTAGCATTTTCATCTCTAGACTTAGAAAAGCAAGCTGAGATGATGCGCTTGACTCGAAAAGGTCTTTTAAAACTAGAGTATCAGGCTGTAGACCAGAAGAAGGTTAAAACACAGTCTTGGGTTGAAGTGAATCCTGACAAATTAGAAAAACTAGAAATCTCAAAGCGTGCCAAGAAGAAATTGGAACTGCGAGAATATTTATTAGCACATCCTGAAACAGTTCCTTTGGCTGATTTGTTAGAATATTACTCACGCGAGCAAGTTAACTTCTTTGTGGGAACGTGGTGCTGTTACCATCGTTCAAAAAGGAAGTCCAACGTTCAGCTGCCTACTTTGAAGGAATTGAATCGAATCAAGCCCTAGAGTTAAATCCAGAACAAAAAAAGAAGCCTGTGAGGCGGTTGTTGGAGCGATTGGGAAAGAACATCCTCCATTTCTTCTACAAGGAATTACAGGAAGTGGGAAAACAGAGGTGTACTTGCAGATTATCCAAGGAGCCTTGGATATGGGGAAAAACAGCTATCGTTTTAGTTCCCAGAAATCTCTCTGACACCTCAAATGACAGAGCGTTTCATTGCTCGTTTTGGTGATAAAGTAGCCATTCTCCATTCAGGTTTGTCTAATGGTGAAAAATACGATGAATGGCGCAAGGTCGAGCGTGGAGAAGCGCAGGTAGTGGTTGGGGCTCGCTCAGCTATTTTTGCACCTTTGAAAAATCTAGGGGTAATCATTATCGATGAGGAGCACGAGGCCAGCTACAAGCAAGACAGCAATCCTCGTTATCATGCTAGAGATGTGGCCATTTTAAGAGCTCAGTACAATCAAGCTGCTCTAGTCCTTGGTTCTGCAACACCGAGTCTAGAAAGCCGTGCGCGTGCTAGCAAGGGTGTTTATCAACATCTGCGCCTGACGCAAAGGGCCAATCCTTTAGCAAGTATTCCTGAAGTTCAAGTGATTGACTTCCGAGATTATATCGGGCAGAATGAAACATCAAACTTTACACCACCACTGATTGAGGCCATTCAAGATCGATTGGATAAAAAAGAACAGGTTGTTCTCATGCTCAATCGCCGTGGTTATTCTAGTTTTGTCATGTGTCGAGAATGTGGAACCGTGGATACCTGTCCGAATTGTGATATTTCCTTGACTCTCCACATGGATACCAAAACTATGAACTGCCATTACTGTGGCTTTTCGAAAGAAATTCCTCATGTCTGTCCAAACTGTCAGAGTCGCAGCATTCGTTATTACGGGACAGGAACTCAAAAGGCATACGATGAGCTAGCAGAACTCTTTCCAGAGGCACGCATTCTACGCATGGATGTGGATACAACTCGCAAAAAGGGTAGTCACCAAGCCTTACTTGAGCAATTTGGAAAAGGGGAAGCGGATATTTTACTTGGCACCCAGATGATTGCCAAGGGCTTGGATTTTCCAAATGTAACCTTGGTTGGTGTTCTCAATGCGGATACAGCCTTGAATCTGCCTGACTTTCGTTCTTCTGAGAGGACTTTCCAACTCTTGACCCAGGTAGCCGGTCGTGCCGGTCGTGCTGAAAAGGCAGGTCAGGTCTTGATTCAGTCCTATAATCCTAATCATTATGCCATTCGTTTTGCCAAGGAACAGGACTACGAAGGTTTTTATGCCTATGAAATGGGCATCAGACGTCAATTAGGGTTATCCACCTTATTATTTCACTATTGGGATTACCTTGTCTCATAAGAAAGAAGAAGAGGTTCTTAGAAGAGCTTATGAGGTCATGGAAATTTTGCGGTCAGGTTTGTCGGATGCTAGTATCATCCTTGGTCCAACGCCTAAACCTATCGCTCGTACTCATAACCTCTATCACTACCAAATATTGATTAAATACCGTTTAGAAGATGAGTTGGCCTCGACTCTTAATCAGGTCTTGGCCCTAACTCAAGAACGTGAAAATAGTGAGCTTCGTCTCAGTATTGATCACGAACCGCAGCAATTTGTAAAAAGGAGAAAAGATGACAAAACTAATCTTTATGGGAACGCCCGATTTTTCAGCGACCGTTTTGAAGGGACTTTTGTCAGATGATCGCTATGAAATCGTGGCCGTCGTGACTCAGCCAGATCGCGCGGTCGGTCGTAAAAAAGTTATCCAAGAAACCCCAGTCAAACAAGCAGCTAAAGAAGCAGGACTTCCTATCTACCAACCCGAAAAATTATCAGGTAGTCCAGAAATGGAAGCTATCATGAACTTGGGTGCTGATGGAATTGTGACTGCAGCTTTTGGACAATTCCTCCCAAGTAAACTCCTTGATAGCATGGATTTTGCAGTCAACGTTCATGCTTCGCTTCTTCCAAAGCACCGTGGTGGAGCTCCCATTCATTATGCCTTGATTCAAGGAGATAAGGAAGCAGGTGTTACCATTATGGAAATGGTCAAGGAAATGGATGCAGGAGATATGATTTCTCGTCGTAGTATTCCGATTACAGATGAGGACAATGTCGGAACCTTGTTTGAAAAATTGGCGATTGTTGGTCGTGATCTGCTTTTGGATACTCTACCTGCTTATATTGCTGGTGAAATTCAGCCAGAACCACAAGAACCAAACCAGGTTACATTTTCTCCAAATATCAAACCTGAGGAAGAAAAGTTGGATTGGAACAAGACCAACCGTCAACTCTTTAACCAAATCCGTGGGATGAATCCATGGCCTGTTGCTCATACTTTCCTCAAGGGAGATCGTTTTAAAATTTATGAAGCCCTGCCAGTAGAAGGTCAAGGGACTCCAGGTGAAATTCTCTCCATCGGTAAGAAAGAATTGATTGTCGCAACAGCAGAAGGAGCTCTATCACTCAAACAAGTTCAACCAGCAGGGAAACCTAAGATGGACATTGCTTCCTTCCTCAACGGTGTGGGACGAACTTTGACAGTAGGAGAACGATTTGGTGACTAAAGTAGAAACGGCTAGAAGTTTAGCCTTAGAGGTGCTAGAAGACGTCTTTGTCAATCAAGCATACTCCAATATCGCCTTAAATAAACACCTCAAGGGAAGTCAACTGTCAACGGCAGACAAAGGTTTGGTGACAGAGTTGGTCTATGGAACTGTAGCTCGAAAACTCACACTAGAGTGGTACATTTCTCACTTTATTGAGGATAGAGATAAGCTAGATAGCTGGCTCTATGTTCTGCTTCTCATGAGCGTCTATCAACTCCAATACTTGGATAAGCTTCCTGATCATGCAGTGGTCAATGAAGCGGTAGAAATTGCAAAATCTCGTAAGAAAGGCAGTGAAAAACTAGTCAATGCTGTTTTGCGCCGTATTTTGCGAGAAGGTTTGCCAGATATTACCAGTATCAAACGTAAAAATAAGCGTGATTCCATTGCTTACTCTCTTCCAGTTTGGTTGGTTTCTAAAGCTCAAGGAAGAGTATGGAGAAGAGCGAGCTCAAGCGATTTTTGAAAGTCTATTAAAACGCAACAAAGCTAGTATCCGTGTGACAGATTTGGGGTCGAAAAGATGAAATAAAACTTTACTTGATGCAAGTGATTCGATTCTGTCAGCTACTGGTCTAGTCAAGGAGCAGGGCATTTTGCTAGTCATGACTTATTTACTGAGGGGGCTATTACCATCCAGGATGAGTCTAGTCAGTTGGTTGCACCGACACTAGATTTACAAGGAGATGAGCAGGTTTTAGATGCTTGTGCGGCTCCAGGTGGCAAGACAGCCCATATGGCGTCTTATCTAACGACAGGTCAGGTAACAGCTCTGGATCTCTACGACCATAAACTCACTTTGATACAAGAGAATGCGGAGCGTTTAGGTGTAGCGGACCGTGTTCAAACGCAAAAACTGGATGCACGAAAAGTGCATGAGTTTTTTGGCAAGGATCAATTTGATAAAATTTTAGTCGATGCCCCTTGTTCTGGTATTGGACTCTTACGTCGAAAACCAGATATCAAATACAATAAAGACACTGCTGATTTCGCGTCATTACAGGAAATTCAGTTGGAAATATTAGGTAGTGTTTGTCAAACACTACGTAAAGGTGGTATAATAACTTATAGTACCTGTACTATTGTCTCTGAAGAGAACTTTCAAGTTGTTCAAGCATTTTTAGAAAGTCATCCAGAGTTCGAGCAGGTTAAACTAGAACACGAATGTAAGGATATCCTGAAAGATGGCTGCATCCTCATTACTCCAGAATTGTATGGAAGTGATGGATTCTTTATCAGCCAATTTCGCAAGATATCCGATTAGGGAGGAACTGACACAATGGAGATTTCATTATTAACAGATGTTGGTCAGAAACGTACAAATAATCAAGACTATGTTAATCTTTTTGTCAACCGTGCCGGTCGTACATTGATTATCTTAGCAGACGGGATGGGAGGACACCGAGCAGGGAATATTGCCAGTGAGATGGCAGTAACAGATTTAGGTGTAGCCTGGGTTGATACTCATATCGATACCGTAAATGAAGTTCGTGAATGGTTTGCAGAACATCTAGAAATCGAAAATCAAAAAATTTATCAAATGGGGCGTGATGATGCTTACAAGGGAATGGGAACAACTTTAGAAGCCCTTGCAATTATTGATAATCAAGCTATTTATGCCCACATTGGAGATTCTCGTATCGGCTTGATTCGTGGTGAAGAATACCATCAATTAACGAGTGATCATTCTTTGGTGAATGAATTGCTCAAGGCAGGTCAATTAACACCTGAAGAAGCTGAAGCTCATCCACAAAAGAATATCATCACCCAGTCTATTGGACAAAAAGATGAGATTCAACCTGATTTAGGAATTGTAAGCTTGGAACCGGGTGATTATCTTGTTATGAACAGTGATGGTCTAACTAATATGATTTCAGGTAGTGAAATCTATGACATCGTGACAAGTGATATCTCACTTGACGACAAGGCGGCAACTTTAGTGCGTTTTGCAAACAATGCCGGAGGGCTCGATAACATTACTGTTGCCTTGATTGCGATTGAGGAGGAATCAGAATGATCCAAATCGGCAAGATATTTGCCGGACGATATCGGATTATCAAACAAATTGGCCGCGGAGGGATGGCAGATGTCTACCTGGCCAAAGATTTGATTCTGGATGGGGAAGAAGTTGCAGTGAAGGTTCTTAGAACCAACTACCAGACTGACCCAATCGCTGTTGCACGTTTTCAGCGTGAAGCGCGTGCGATGGCAGATCTTGATCATCCTCATATCGTTCGAATTACAGATATCGGTGAAGAAGACGGTCAACAGTACTTAGCTATGGAATATGTAGCTGGTCTTGACCTCAAACGCTATATCAAAGAACACTATCCTCTCTCTAACGAGGAGGCTGTTCGTATCATGGGACAAATTCTCTTGGCTATGCGTTTGGCACATGCAAAGGGGATTGTTCACCGTGATTTGAAACCTCAAAATATTCTCTTGACTCCTGATGGTACTGCGAAAGTTACAGACTTTGGGATTGCAGTAGCCTTCGCAGAAACCAGTTTGACACAGACCAACTCTATGTTGGGTTCTGTCCACTATCTATCACCTGAGCAGGCGCGTGGTTCTAAGGCAACTATACAGAGTGATATTTATGCGATGGGAATTATTTTCTTTGAAATGTTGACCGGTCATATTCCTTATGACGGAGATAGTGCTGTTACGATTGCACTGCAGCATTTCCAGAAACCACTTCCTTCTGTCATCGCAGAAAATCCATCAGTGCCACAATCATTGGAGAACGTGGTCATTAAAGCGACAGCTAAAAAGTTAACAGACCGTTATCAAACAGTTTCTGAGATGTACGTTGACTTGTTGAGTAGTCTTTCATACAATCGTCGCAATGAACCAAAGCTAGTATTTGACGATACAAGTAAGGTTGATACAAAAACCTTACCAAAGATGTCCCAATCTACTCTGACTGCGATTCCTAAAGTCCAACCGAAGGAAGAAAATCCTCAGACTAAAATGCCAAATAAAAAGGTAGCAAGTAAAGAAACTGCTCCAAAACCAGTCAAGAAACGCCGTTTCAAAGCAAGATATTTGGTACTTTTGGCCAGCTTTATACTTGTTTTAGCTTCCCTTTTCTGGATTGTATCGAAAACACCAGCTACTGTTGAGATTCCAAAAGTTGCAGGTCAAACTGTTGCTGAAGCTAAGGAAAACTTGAAAAAAGCGAATTTTGAGATTGGTGAGGAGAAGACCGAAGCTAGTGATACTGTAGAAGAAGGTCGAGTTATCCGAACAGATCCAGATGCTGGCTCAGCACGAAAAGAAGGAACAAAAGTTAATCTTATTATCTCTTCAGGTCAACAATCCTTCAAGCTTGGAAATTATGTTGGTCGTAAATCAACAGATGTTATTGCAGAGTTGAAAGGAAAAAAAGTTCCTGAAAACCTCATTAAGGTTGTAGAAGAAGAATCAAGTGAAATAGAGGCAGGTCTTGTTATGAAACAGAGTCTGTCAGAAGGAACTACCTATGATCTTAGCAAGGCGACAGAGATTGTCTTGACAGTAGCTAAAAAAGGTAACGACTGTTTACATATGCCAAGTTATATTGGTTCAAGTCTTGAATTTACCAAGAATAACTTAATTCAGATAGTTGGTGTAAAAGAAGCAAATATTGAAGTGGTAGAGGTTTCGACAGCTCCAGAAGGAACTGCTGAAGGATACAGTTGTGAAATCAAAAGTCCCAAAACCAGGGATGAAAGTGTAGATTTGAATACAACTCGATATTAAAGATTTCTATCTATAAACCTAAAAATAAACTACAACAACTAGCAAATCCTACAGTAAGACAATCCTAGTCGTGCGAAACATCTCCACAGATTAGAGAACCACAGGCTAATCAACAACACTACAAACGTCAGATTTGGGCATCGAGTAGATAATCTAATCAATCTTTGTCACAGTTTTTTTGTGACAAAGATTTTTTCCTTCAAATTTATGATAAAAATAAAAAGGAGTTTTAAAAAGGAGGGGAAAACATGGACGAAGTCAAAAACAACTGAATGCAGTGATCGATGTCATTATGTTAGCAGGAACAATACTGCTTCGCAATGGTTCTGAAATATATCGTGTCGAAGATACCATGATTCGGATTGCTCATTCACAGGGCATTATGGATTGTAATGTTTTAGCTATGCCTGCAGCCATTTTTTTCTCCATTGAAAATACAAATATCTCTCGCATGAAGCGAGTGACCTCCTCTGCTTATAATATTGAGAAGGTGTGTGATGTCAATCAGATTTCACGGCAACTCGTATCAGGACAACTTGATTTGGAAACAGCCTTTATCCAACTAAAGGAATTAAATGCTAAGCCGTCTCCCTACACCAATGTTCAACTGACTGCTGCAGCGACTCTCAGTGCTCCCTTCTTCTCTATCATGTTTGGTGGGAATGTCTACGATGCCATCGGAGCAGGAGTGGCGACCTTATTTGCCTTTACTTTCTCTCTCTATGTAGAAAAATTTATTCGTATTCCTTTTATGACAGCTTTTGCAGGTGCTCTTGTCTTCGGTTTGATTGCACAATTTTGGGCGCGCTATTCTGGTTTGCCATCGACAGCTGATTTGGTCATTGCAGGTGCGGTTATGCCATTTTGTACCTGGAATTGCCCTGACCAATGCTGTTCGAGATATTATGACCAATCACATTAACTCTGGTATGAGCAAGATGTTTGAATCCTTGCTAATTACCCTTGCCTTAGGGGCTGGAACATCAGTCGCCCTCGTACTCATGAACTAATATGACAGTAACAACATTTTTATTGCAAGCTCTGGCAAGTTTGCTTGCCATTATTACTTTTTAATCGTTTTAAATGTCCAGCGTTCCATGCTCATTCCCTGGTGGAGTTTTGGGGATGTCTATCTGGCTACTCTATCTGCTACTCAAGGAACCAACCAATGTTATTTTGGCTACCTTTATTGCCGCGGTGATTGGTTCTTGTGTCAGCCAGATTATGAGTATTCTCTACAAAACACCAGCCGTTGTTTTTGCTTTAGCCATCTTGGCTCCACTAGTTCCAGGTTACCTGTCCTATCGAACAACTTCCTTCTTCGTTACAGGTGACTACGGTCATGCCATTTCTAGTGCCATGCTAGTCATGATGTTGGCCCTTGTTATCTCCATTGGAATGGCCAGTGGAACAGTTTTGTTGAAATTGTATCATTATCTCAAAAAGAATCGAGCTAGCTAAGACTCGATTTTTTATGGCTCTTCAGTTCAGTTTGTTAGAGTATCCTAAAAATGAGATAAACTTTTAAAAATGAACTTGATTTGGGGAATCAAGTCTTTTTTTGCTCATTTGACCTCAATTATGATAAAATAGAGGTGTACGAATTTTTATAATGAATGATAAAAATAGAGGTAAATATGACAATCGGTATTGATAAGATTGGTTTTTGCGACCAGTCAATACGTTTTGAAATTACAAGATTTAGCAGAAACCCGAGGAATTGATTCTGAAAAAAATTGAGTAAAGGACTCCTTTTTAAAAAGAATTGAGTATCGCTCCTTTAACAGAGGATATTGTTACCTTGGCTGCTAGTGCAGGAAATTCTATCCTGACTGAAGAAGATAAGCAAGAGATTGATATGGTTATCGTAGCGACAGAGTCTGGAGTCGATCAAAGTAAGGCAGCTGCGGTTTTTGTACACGGTTTGCTTGGAATTCAACCTTTTGCTCGTAGTTTTGAAATCAAGGAAGCTTGCTATGGTGCAACTGCGGCTCTTCACTATGCTAAGTTACACGTAGAAAATTCTCCTAAATCAAAAAGTTTTAGTGCTGGCTAGCGATATTGCAAGATATGGTGTCGAAACTCCTGGAGAACCAACTCAAGGTGCAGGATGTGTTGCTATGTTGATTAGCCAAAATCCACGTGTGATGATTTTCAACAATGATAACGTTGCACAAACTCGTGACATCATGGACTTTTGGCGTCCAAACTATTCGACAACACCATTTGTAAATGGGGTTTACTCAACGCAACAATATCTTGATAGTTTAAAAACGACTTGGGAAGAGTATAAAAAGCGTTATAACTGTAACTTGGACGATTTTGAAGCTGTATGTTTCCACTTACCTTATCCAAAGCTAGCTCTCAAGGGATTGAAAAAAATTCTTGATAAATCTCTACCTCAAGAGAAAAAGGATTTACTTCAAAAACACTTTGATGAGTCCATTATTTATAGCCAAAAAGTTGGGAACATTTATACAGGTTCACTCTTCTTAGGTCTCTTATCTCTTCTTGAAAATTCTGATAGCCTGAAAGCTGGAGATAAGATTGCCCTCTACAGCTATGGTAGTGGTGCTGTATCTGAGTTCTTTAGTGTAGAATTGGTTGAAGGCTATGAAAAACAATTGCAGAATAATCGCTTAGAGTTGCTAGACCAACGTCAAGCTTTGAGTGTTGCTGACTATGAACGAATGTTCTTTGAGGAAGCCCAATTAGATGAGTCTGGATCTGCAACGATGTCAGGTTATGAAGGGCAAGACTATGCCCTTGTTGAGATTGTAGACCACCAACGTCGCTACAGCAAGGTTGAAAAATAATGAAAAAAAATTGGAATGGATTTGCTAAAAAATCAATTCAAGAGCGTCTAGAGTTCGTTAAGTCTCAGGCGCTTACTTCTATCGAAGCCCAAGAAAGTCTTGAACAGAATGAAAATCTCAGTCTAGCAGTAGCGGACCAATTGAGTGAAAATGTGGTAGGAACCTTCTCACTTCCATACTCAATCGTTCCAGAAGTTCTGGTAAATGGTCAAGAATACACAGTTCCCTATGTGACCGAAGAACCATCTGTAGTTGCTGCAGCTAGTTTTGCTAGTAAGATTATCAAACGTGCGGGTGGTTTTACTGCTCAGGTTCATCAACGCCAAATGATTGGTCAGGTAGCTCTTTATCAGGTTCCAGATAGGGATAAAGCTTGTCAGGCTATTCTGAGTCAAAAAGCAGAGCTACTCGAACAAGCAAACCAAGCCTATCCCTCCATTGTCAAACGGGGTGGTGGTGCTCGTGATTTAAAGGTTGAGAAAATTTCTGGTGAGACGGACTTTTTAGTGAGTTTATCTCCATGTAGATACTCAGGAAGCCATGGGCGCCAATATGCTCAATACCATGCTTGAAGCTTTAAAACCTAGTCTAGAGGCTATCAGTCAAGGACAAAGCTTAATGGGGATCCTATCCAACTATGCCACAGATTCGTTAGTAACAGCAACTTGTCGGATTGCCTTTCGTTATTTGAGTCGCCAGAAGGATGAAGCGCGTGAACTGTCAGAAAAAATGGTATTAGCCAGTCAGTTTGCCCAAGCAGATCCTTATCGAGCAGCCACTCATAACAAGGGTATCTTTAATGGCATTGATGCTCTCTTGATTGCTACTGGAAATGATTGGCGTGCTATTGAAGCGGGAGCGCATGCCTATGCGAGTCATGATGGCGCCTATCGAGGTCTCAGTCGTTGGAGGATAGATTTGGAAAGTGAAGAGCTAATTGGAGAGATGACCATGCCGATGCCGGTTGCTACCAAGGGTGGATCAATTGGTCTCAATCCTCGAGTCGTGCTCAGCCATGAGTTGCTAGGTCATCCATCTGCCAAAGAATTGGCTCAAATTATCGTTTCGATTGGTCTTGCACAAAACTTTGCAGCTCTTAAAGCTCTTGTCAGCACAGGGATTCAGCATGGACACATGAAACTTCAGGCAAAATCGTTAGCGCTTTTAGCAGGTGCGACTGAGGCAGAAGTGCCTAAGTTGGTAGAAAGCTTGATTGCAGAAAAAACTTTTAATCTAGAAAAAGCACAGACTCTTTTGAAAAAATTAAGATCATAAGAAAAACTCAGACTAAACTAGTCTGAGTTTTTTGTTTATACTCAATGAAAATCAAAGAACAAACTAGGAAGCTAGCCGCAGGTTGCTCAAAACACTGTTTTGAGGTTGTAGATGGAAGCTGACGTGGTTTGAAGAGATTTTCGAAGAGTATTAAATACTTTTACCTGGTAAGAGACTAACTGGTAAGAAATAACCAGTCGTGGCAACTTCTTTCCCCTCGATTTTTTGGAGTAGTAAATCAACTGTCAGGCGAGCAATTTCTTCCAAAGGGTTGTTTTAATGGTAGTAAGGTGAGGATAGAAATTCTCGATAAAATAAGTTCCGTCGTATCCAATAACCTTAAGTTGTTCTGGAACAGAAATACCAAGTTCCTGAGCGATCTTCATCACCAAGATGGCTGTCAAATCATCCGATGCGAAAATAGCATCTGGTTTTTGTTTGGTTAGGATAGTTTTGATTTCCATTTCCTTGCGGAGGGGTGAAAAGTCACTGGAAATATTAATAATGGGAGCTTTAGGGAAGATAGAAGCAAAGCCTGCATGACGAAGTCCAGTTGGTGAATTGGAGTTGTCATTACCTGTAATCATAATAACAGACTTAGCTCCAGTTTTAGCTAAGGTTTGAGCTGCTAGGACTCCCACCAGCATAGTTATCAGAGGAAACGACAGGAATGTCCGGTGATAGGTTACGGTCAAAAGAGATGATTGGTGCTGTGACGCGATTGTAGTCTTCAATTCCCAAGTTATGACTACCAGAGATGATGCCATCCACTTGGTTGGCTTCTAGCATTTCAAGATACTCACGTTCTTTTTCCGAATCGTGCTCACTATTACAGATGATCGTCTTGTAGCCTTTTTTGAAGAGTTCGTGTTCTAATTTGTCAATCAATTCAGCATAGAAAACATGGCTGATTTTTGGGAAAATCAAACCGATTAACTTGGCTGATTTTCCTTGAAGACTTCGAGCTAAGTTATTGGGTTTATAGCCCAGCTCTCGCATAGCATCATTAACCTTTTGAATGGTTTTTTCTGAAAGATAACCCTTTTTGTTGATGACACGTGAAACGGTAGTAGGGCTGACGCCAGCTAATTTTGCGACATCAGTTAGTTTTGCGACCATATTCTAATTCGTAGTAAGTTCCAGTTGGGTTTCCAGATTTAATGAGGATTCCATTTTGGTTCTCATGTGGGAAGACACGACCAGAAAATACTTTTTCTCCTTTATTAATGAAAATTTCAAAGACTGAATTATCGATGAAGATATTTACGGTAGTAGCTTGATTATCAATTGGACATGAGCGAGTAGTTCCAAATTCTTGAGCGTATTGCTCACCTGCCTGACTGCGGTCAACGGTAACTTGGCCATTGACAAGATCAAAGTTGATCGAGAGTCCTTTGCCGTCTTTATCAGCAAGAAGGACGATTTCACTTTGACTATTAGCCTCTAAGTTAAGCTCAAGTTCGTAAGTGTTTTTGGTTTCAGAGCGATTTGAAAATTCCTCTTCTGAAGCACGGAGTTCTTTGATAGCAGCTACAGGATACTGATAGAGTTTGCCATCTTTAATGGTAAGTTCTTTGACCAATGAGAAAGTTCCTTGGTGATCAAAGCGATCAGATGGATAAGAAACATCTGGTAAACCAAGCCAACTTACTGCTAAGGCACGTCCATCAGGAGCATTGAAGGCCTGAGTAGCATATGCTTCGAAACCATAGTCTAGATTGTGTAGTTCAGACACATCTACCAAACGAGCATTTTCAGGATCGAAGGAAGCACCAATTTTATACATATTTGGATAGATATTGTCATAGTCAAGAACCTTTTTATCCAAACCTTGTGGGCAGTAGAGAAGGACAGGTTGTTCTCCGACAAAGACAAGATTTGGGCACTCCATCATATAGGCAGTACGGTCATTGTTGAAGTCCAAATCACCCAACTTCTTGCCAGTTTGTATAATCATTATCGACCGCTTTGTAGAGACGGACAAATCCTTTTTTCTCCAAGTCTTGACCACCAACGATTGCGTAGTATTGTCCTTTAAAGTTAAAAATCTGTGGATCGCGGAAATGGTCGGTAGCGTCAGCAGGTTGATCAATCAAGACCTTATCAATCTTTTCAATCTTACCGTCCTTATCCATTAAGGCACCGATTTGATAAGGGTGACGCACCCAGTTTTCATCACGGACATTTCCTGTATAGAATAGGAACAATTGATCACCAAACTGCATAGCAGATCCAGAGTAAGCGCCGTGGCTATCAAGTGGAGTGTCAGGTAAGATTTTTACACCTGTTTCAGTAAAGTGAACCAAGTCGTCGCTTTCAAGCTGAACCCAAGATTTCAATCCATGAGCTGCACCAAAGGGGAAATTTTGGTAAAAGACAACCCACTTGCCATCAAAGTAAGAAAAACCGTTCGGGTCGTTAAGGAGTCCTTCCTTTGGTTCAATGTGATAGCTGACATGCCATGGGGATTGTGCCATCTTTTCTTGGATTTCTTTTCTTTCTTCTTGTGTCCAATCTTCATAACGTCTGTAACGACGTTCAGTAGTCCATTCCATTTCTATTCCCTCCATAAATTCTACTATCTTTATAGTAAACGTTTCCTTTTTAAAAAAAGCAAGTCTTTTATCATAAAATTAAGAAAAAAATGTCAAACGATTGACAGAAAACAGTTTGAAGAAATTTTATGAAAATAAATGAAAAAAATGAAAAGAATTTGCAAAAAAATCTTTAAAAAAACCTCACAATAATAGGTAAAATATTGCTTGTTTTATTTCAAAAAAACATCAAAAACAATCAAAAAAATTCAAAAATGCTAAAAATTTTTTTCTGCAAAAACGCTTGACATATTTTTAAAAAAACATGATAGAATTATATGCGTAGGGCGGATAAAATCGCTTTCAAACATTTTACAAATTTTTTATAAGGAGATTTTTGCAAATGACGAATACAGAAATTGCAAAAAAAGTCATCGAAGCCTTAGGTGGACGTGAGAACGTTAACAGTGTTGCGCACTGTGCGACTCGCCTTCGCGTTATGGTTAAAGATGAAGCGAAAATTAACAAAGATGCTATCGAGAGCTTGGAAAAAGTTCAAGGTGCTTTCTTTAACTCAGGTCAATACCAAATCATCTTTGGTACTGGTACAGTAAACAAGATGTACGATGAAGTCGTAGCCCTTGGTTTGCCAACTTCAACAAAAGCTGAAATGAAAGCAGAAGCTGCTAAACAAGGAAATTGGTTCCAACGTGCCATCCGTACTTTCGGTGACGTCTTCGTTCCAATCATTCCAGTTATCGTAGCAACTGGTCTCTTCATGGGTGTTCGTGGTCTCTTGACTGCTCTTGGAATGACACTTCCAGAAGATGTGACAACTTATACTCAGATCTTGACAGACACTGCCTTTATTATCTTGCCAGGTTTGGTTGTGTGGTCAACTTTCCGTGTATTCGGTGGTAACCCAGCTGTTGGTATCGTTCTTGGTATGATGCTCGTTTCTGGTTCACTTCCAAATGCCTGGGCTGTTGCGTCTGGTGGTGAAGTAACTGCAATGCAGTTCTTCGGATTTATCCCAGTTGTAGGTTTGCAAGGTTCAGTTCTTCCAGCCTTCATCATCGGGGGTTGTCGGAGCTAAGTTTGAAAAAAAGCAGTTCGTAAGGTTGTTCCAGATGTACTTGACCTCTTGGTAACACCGTTTGTAACACTCCTTGTAATGTCAATCCTTGGATTGTTTGTTATCGGACCAGTCTTCCACGTTGTTGAAAACTACATTCTCATTGGAACAAAAGCTATTCTTAACTTGCCATTCGGACTTGGTGGTTTCTTGATTGGTGGAGTTCACCAATTAATCGTCGTATCAGGTGTTCACCACATCTTCAACTTGCTTGAAGTTCAATTGCTTGCTGCTGACCATGCTAACCCATTCAACGCTATCATCACAGCTGCCATGACTGCTCAAGGTGCTGCGACAGTAGCCGTTGGTGTGAAAACTAAAAATCCTAAACTTAAAACACTTGCTTTCCCAGCTGCTCTTTCTGCCTTCCTAGGTATTACTGAGCCTGCTATCTTCGGGGTTAACTTGCGTTTCCGTAAACCATTCTTCCTTTCATTGATTGCTGGTGCAATCGGTGGTGGATTGGCATCTATCCTTGGACTTGCTGGTACTGGTAATGGTATCACAATCATCCCTGGTACAATGCTTTACATTGGTAACGGACAACTTCTACAATACCTTCTTATGGTAGCTGTATCATTTGCACTTGGTTTCGCTCTTACTTACATGTTTGGTTATGAAGATGAAGTAGAAGAAGCTGCAGGTGCTGTTACTGAAGCAGAAACAGATCGTTTGGCTGAAGAAGCAGTAACTGGTGCTGTTGTTGCACCGAGCGAAGGTGTTATCCAAACACCAATCGTTGGTGATGTCGTTGCTCTTTCAAATGTGAATGATCCAGTCTTCTCAAGTGGAGCTATGGGACAAGGTATCGCTGTAAAACCTAGTGAAGATGTCGTTTACGCACCAGCTGATGCTGAAGTGACAATTGTCTTCCCAACAGGACATGCTTATGGCCTAAGAACAGCTAACGGAGCTGAAATCTTGATCCACGTTGGTATCGACACTGTTTCAATGAATGGTGAAGGATTCAACCATAAAAGTTGCTCAAGGTGACAAGGTTAAAGCTGGAGATGTTCTTGGAACATTTGACTCAGCTAAGATTGCTGCTGCAGGTCTTGATAACACAACAATGGTTATCGTGACAAACACTGCAGACTTTGCTTCAGTAAATCCAGTTGCTTCTGGATCAGTTGCTAAGGGAGATGCAATCATCGAAGTTAAAGCTTAATACTCTTCGAAAATCAAATTCAAACTGCGTCATACTCGCTTTGCTGTATGTGTACTGACTTCGTCAGTTCTATTTACAACCTCAAAGCCGTGCTTTAGCAATCACAGCTCGATTCCTAGTTTGTTCTTTTGATTTTCATTGAGTATACTACTGTCGATTTAATAAATCAAAAAAACGAACAAATGTTATGTTTGTTCGTTTTTTTGATTGAATCGTAAAATTTACAGAGGAAAAACTAAAATATAGAGCAACTTTCCTTCTGGAAATATGCTATAATAGAGAAAATAAAAACTAGAGGTTTATCATGACAAAATTATATGGAAGCTTGGAAGCGGGCGGTACAAAATTTGTCTGTGCTGTCGGTGATGAAAACTTTAACGTTGTAGAAAAAGTACAATTTCCAACAACGACTCCTATTGAAACAATCGATAAAACGATCGAATTCTTTTCAAAATTTGATAATCTTGCAGGACTAGCAATCGGTTCATTTGGTCCTATTGATATCGATAAAAACTCAAAAACTTACGGGTTTATCACAACAACACCCAAACCTAACTGGGCAAATGTAGACTTACTTGGTGCCCTTCGTCGCGCTTTAAACGTGCCAATGTACTTCACAACAGACGTAAACAGTTCTGCCTACGGTGAAGTGGTTGCTCGTAATAATGCGGGTGGTCGTATCGAAAACTTGGTTTATTACACAATCGGTACAGGTATCGGAGCAGGTGTTATCCAACGTGGCGAGTTTATTGGCGGTGTTGGTCACCCTGAGATGGGTCATTATTATGTGGCTAGACACCCAATGGATATTGAAAAAGAATTTAAAGGTGTTTGTCCTTTCCATAATGGATGTTTGGAAGGTTATGCAGCTGGTCCAAGTTTGGAAGCTCGTACAGGTGTTCGTGGGGAAAACATTGAACTGAACAACTCTGTCTGGGATGTTCAAGCCTACTATATCGCTCAAGCTGCAGTTAATGCAACTGTAACTTTCCGTCCAGATGTTATCGTCTTTGGTGGTGGGGTTATGGCTCAACAACACATGCTTGACCGTGTACGTGAGAAATTCACAGCTCTTCTCAATGGCTACCTACCAGTTCCAGATGTACGTGACTATATCGTAACTCCAGCTGTTGCTGGTAATGGTTCAGCTACACTTGGAAACTTCGTTCTTGCTAAGAGTGTAGCAAAATAAGCAAAAAAATGAGGTCGGGATTTATCCCGACCTCTTTCTTTAGTCTTTTTCTATTTTGGTTTCCTGATGGAAAATATTTTGCCAAGTTTCGTGACGGCGCCAGATACTGGTATGAATGGTATCACCGACTTGATAGCGGATGAGTTTAGTCTTTTGACTGATGGAAGTTAAATGAAGCTCCTTGATAGCAGAGGTCAATTCTTTTTCAGCCTTATAGGCTCCCTTGTCTAGTTCTTGTCCGTCTTGGCGGATATAAATGAAATCTTCAGCAAGTAACTCTTCCAGTTGATTTCCTTGGTCAATCAGTTGCTCTCTCATGAGCAATTTTTTATAGACATTATCTAGGATTTCATCCTCAGGGATTGGGGCTGGTTCGATATGAATGTCTGTATCAAAAACACCAAATTGTTCTGATAACATGGATTCGACCTGGTCCGCAATTTCGTGGCTCTCGAAAACAGAGAGGTCTGGGTTCATCTCAAGTGTAATGTCTAGATAAATATTGCTTCCGTAGGTACGACCCCGTTGGGATTTGACCTTGCTAATCTTAGGAATTTCCATGATAGCTTTTTGGTAATCTTCCAGCAAGTGCTCATCAAAAGCCATCAGAAAGACTGAAGGATGACTCGATAAAAGATATCATAAGCAGTTTTAAGGATAAAGAAGGTGATGATAATCGCGACCAACTTATCCACGATTGGATAGTTGAAGCTACTAGCCAGGATAGCAATAGAAGTTCCAAGAGATGTTACGGCATCTGATAAATTATCCTTAGCGGCTGCCTTGAGAGCCTTGGACTTAGACTGTTTACTTAGATGAGTGTTATAAAGGTAGACTGCAAACATGATAATAGCAGAGATGACTCCCAACGTCGCCCCAAGTGGATCAATGACCGTTTGTTCTCGGCTGAGTATTTTTTGGATGGTATCACGTAGAACATCAAAACCAACGTAAAACATGATGATGGAAGTGATGAGACTTGCCAAGTCCTCGATTTTCCAGTGACCGAAGCGATGATCTCTGTCTGCCGGTTGGCGAGCCAAACGAATCCCGATTAGAAGGGCAACATTTCCAACGATATCTGAAACGTTATTAAAACCATCAGCCACTAAACTGGATGAATGGAGGAGGTGTCCGGTCGCTAGCTTAGCTGCAGACAAGAAAAGATAAGTCAAAATGCTGATAATGGCACCACGCTCAGCTAATTTTAAGTTTGAAACCGATTGATTCATCTAACTCCCCTTCTAGCATTTTAGTATTCTTTCATTATACTGGTTTTCCAAGGAAAATTCAAATGGAGGGTAACGAGTAACCCCACCTCAAGACTTGAAAATTTTTGAAATTCTGATATAATAGAACTACTCAAGGGAGTAGCTGGCGGTTAACCGCGATAGTGTCGTCATTACGAATTATTTCCGGCACTATATTAAACAGCGAGACTTGTTTTTTTAAAAAACAGGTCTCTTTTTTTGTAAAAAGAGGCCAAAAAGGAGGAGACTGTTTTGTCAAAAGAACAAAATAAAGATTTGTTTTACACGCAATCTTCTGAGGAAGTCCTAAAGAACTTGGACTCATCTGTCGAAGGTTTGTCAACTGCCCAGGCTCAAGAACGCTTAGCGAATTATGGTCGTAATGAGTTGGAAGAGGGAGAAAAACGTAGCCTACTAGCTAAATTCCTTGATCAATTTAAGGATTTGATGATTATCATCTTGCTTGCGGCAGCGGCACTTTCTGTGATTACAGAAGGAATGGACGGTCTAACGGATGCCATTATCATCTTGGCCGTTGTTGTCTTGAATGCAGCCTTTGGTGTTTACCAAGAAGGGCAAGCAGAAGCAGCCATTGAAGCTCTGAAAAATATGTCTAGCCCCATGGCTCGTGTTCGTCGTGATGGTCATGTCATTGAGATTGACTCAAAAGAATTGGTACCTGGAGATATCGTCTTGCTTGAAGCGGGAGATGTCGTGCCTGCAGATATGCGTTTGTTTGAAGCAGCTTCTCTTAAAATCGAAGAAGCAGCTCTTACAGGGGAGTCTGTGCCAGTTGAAAAAGATGTGACAGGACTTGTTGAAGCAGATGCTGGTATTGGGGATCGCGTTAATATGGGTTACCAAAACTCAAACGTAACTTACGGTCGTGGTATTGGTGTCGTGACCAACACTGGTATGTATACAGAAGTTGGTAAGATTGCAGATATGTTGGCCAATGCCGATGAGACTGAAACACCATTGAAGCAAAGCTTGGAACAATTATCTAAAGCCTTGACTTACTTAATCGTTGTGATTGCGATTATCACTTTCTTGGTTGGTGTCTTCGTTCGTGGAGAACATCCATTAGAAGGCTTGATGGTTGCGGTAGCCCTTGCGGTTGCGGCGATTCCAGAAGGACTTCCTGCCATTGTAACTATCGTTCTATCTTTAGGAACAACTACTCTTGCTAAACGTAATTCGATCGTTCGTAAATTGCCAGCCGTTGAAACACTTGGTTCAACAGAAATCATCGCATCTGATAAAACAGGTACTTTGACCATGAACCAAATGACGGTTGAAAAAGTCTATACCAACGGTCAATTGCAAAGCTCAGCAGCTGAAATTGCTGCTAGCAACAATACCCTTCGTATCATGAACTTTGCCAATGATACAAAGGTGGATCCCATCTGGCAAATTGATTGGTGATCCAACGGAGACAGCTCTTGTACAGTTTGGTTTGGACCACAACTTTGACGTTCGTGAAGTTTTGAAGGATGAGCCACGTGTGGCAGAATTGCCATTTGACTCAGACCGTAAACTTATGTCTACCATCCATAAGGAAGCAGACGGTACTTACTTTATCGCTGTTAAGGGTGCTCCTGACCAATTGCTCAAGCGTGTGACGCGTATTGAAGTCAATGGGGAAGTTCGTCCCAATCACAGAAGAAGACAAGACAAGCTATCCTTGCAACCAACAAAGATTTGGCCAAACAAGCCCTTCGTGTCTTGATGATGGCTTATAAGACAAGCAACGAAATTCCAACCTTGGAATCTGAAATCGTTGAGTCTGACCTCATCTTCTCTGGTTTGGTCGGCATGATTGACCCTGAGCGTCCAGAAGCTGCAGAAGCTGTCCGTGTCGCTAAGGAAGCAGGTATCCGCCCAATCATGATCACGGGTGACCACCAAGATACAGCTGAAGCCATTGCCAAACGTCTTGGAATCATCGATCCAAATGATACAGAAGACCATGTCTTCACGGGTGCTGAGTTGAATGAACTCACTGATGAAGAATTCCAAAAAGTCTTCAAGCAATACTCTGTTTACGCTCGTGTATCACCTGAACACAAGGTTCGTATCGTGAAAGCATGGCAAAAAGAAGGTAAAGTTGTTGCCATGACAGGTGATGGAGTCAATGATGCACCATCACTTAAGACAGCTGATATCGGTATCGGTATGGGGATTACTGGTACGGAGGTTTCTAAGGGAGCTTCTGATATGGTCCTTGCTGATGACAACTTCGCAACCATTATCGTAGCAGTTGAAGAAGGACGTAAGGTCTTCTCAAATATCCAAAAATCAATCCAATACCTCCTGTCTGCCAATATGGCTGAAGTCTTCACTATTTTCTTTGCAACCCTCTTTCGGTTGGGATGTGTTACAACCAGTGCATCTTCTTTGGATTAACTTGGTAACAGATACGCTACCAGCCATCGCTCTTGGTGTTGAACCAGCTGAGCCAGGCGTTATGACCCACAAACCTCGTGGTCGTAAGTCAAACTTCTTTGACGGTGGTGTCTTCGGAGCAATCATTTATCAAGGGATCTTCCAAACCATGCTGGTTCTTGGGTGTTTATGGTTGGGCATCTCTCTTCCCAGAGCATCAAGTTCATACTGAAATCCACGCAGATGCCCTTACCATGGCTTTTGCAACTCTCGGTTTGATCCAATTGCTCCATGCCTTTAACGTTAAGTCGGTTTACCAATCAATCTTTACAGTCGGACTCTTTACGAACAAGACCTTTAACTGGTCTATCCCAGTTGCCTTCGTCCTCTTTGTGGTGACAATTTTGGTTCCTGGATTTAACAACCTCTTCCACGTTTCACATTTGAGTTTGACTCAATGGATGGTGGTCGCTGTAGGAGCACTTATGATTGTAGTCCTTGTTGAGATTGTTAAAGCAGTTCAACGAGCACTTGGAAAAGATAAAAACGCTATTTAAACATTGAAAAGTCATCTTCGGATGGCTTTTTGCTTTTATATATGGTAAACTGACAAAGATTTTATGCTATAATCAAGTAGAATGATATAGATGGAGGAAAGAATCTTGGAAAAGAAAATTGTAAAAGATATCTTGTTTTTGTCGCAGGTATCCCAGCCTGCGAGTCAAGAGGATTTACCTCTAGCAAAGGATTTGCAGGACACTCTGCAGGCTAATCGTGAAACCTGTGTTGGACTAGCAGCTAATATGATTGGGGTGCAAAAACGTGTCATTATTTTTAATATCGGCATGATTCCTATGGTTATGTTTAATCCCGTTCTCAAGTCTTTTGAAGGGTCTTACGAGACCGAGGAAGGTTGCTTGTCTCTGACAGGAGTAAGACCAACAACCAGATATGAAAAAATTACAGTAAGTTACAGAGATATTCATTGGCAAGAGCAGACCATTACCCTGACAGGTTTTCCTGCTCAGATTTGTCAGCATGAATTGGATCATTTGGAAGGACGTATCATTTAGGCTCAAATCCTTGGTGCTCCTAGAAAAATATGCTACACTAACACTATGAAAATTTTAATCCCAACTGCAAAAGAAATGAACACTAAAGTCCCTAGTTTAGAAGCAAATCCCTTGCGTCCTGAAAGTCAGGCTATACTAGAGGAGTTAGCAACATACTCGGTCCAAGAACTAGAGAGTTTTTACAAAATTTCTGCCGAAAAAGCGCAAGAGGAGTATGAACGCATCCAAGCTTTAAAAAAAGGAACTGCGACAAACTATCCAGCCTTGCATCTCTTTGATGGACTCATGTATCGCAACATCAAACGGGACAAATCTAACCCAAGAAAGGAGCAAAGCCTATCTGGAGAAACACCTCATGATAACGTCAGCTCTCTATGGTGTGATCCCGGCCTTTGCACCCATTGCTCCCCACAGACTGGACTTTTTGATGAAACTTAAAATCGCTGGAAAAAGCCTGAAAAGTCACTGGCAGTCAGCCTATGAAGAGTCGGTGAATGGTGAAGAACTAATCTTTTCACTCTTGTCTTCGGAATTTGAAACTGTCTTTCCAAAAGAAATCCGTGAAAAAGATGGTGACCTTTCAAGTTTATGGAAGATAGAGATGGAAAAACTAAAAAGTCCACTCAACTATTTCAAAAAAAAAGCTAGAGGAGCCTTTCTTAACAGCCTTGATGGAAGGTCAGGTAACTTCGGTTGAAGAGATTAAAAACTCAGCTTTGCAGGTTTCAATTATCGAGAAGACCTGTCTAGTGACAAGGAATTGGCTTTTTGTGAAATAGATAGAAAATAGAGTCTGTCCTAAATTGTATCAGGGCAGGCTTTTTGTGATTTGGTGCTCCTATTTTTTTAGTTTTAGAATGGTAGGAATTTTTCGCACAATTTTTGGTATAATAGGACTATTAGAAAAATTTCGAGGAGACAAACATGTCAGTTAAGATTGCTTTACTTGGATTTGGTACAGTAGCCAGTGGTGTACCATTCTTGCTAAAGGAAAATGGAGAAAAAAATCGTTCAAGCAGCACATTCAGAAATTGAAGTAGCTAAAGGTTTTGGTCAAAGACGATGAAGAGAAAAGCACGCTTGCTTGAAGCAGGAAATGATTTTAATTTTGTAACAAATATCGATGAAATCTTGTCAGACAAAAGACATCACCATCGTTGTTGAGTTGATGGGACGTATCGAGCCTGCTAAAACTTTTTATTACTCGTGCCTTAGAAGCAGGGAAGCATGTCGTGACAGCCAACAAGGACCTTTTTGGCTGTTCATGGTGCAGAATTGCTTTGAGATTGCTAAAGCTCATAATGTTGCTCTTTACTATGAAGCAGCTGTTGCGGGAGGAATTCCAATCCTTCGTACCTTGGTTAACTCACTAGCATCAGACAAAATCACACGTGTTCTTGGTGTTGTCAATGGAACATCAAACTTCATGATGACCAAAAATGGTAGAAGAAGGCTGGTCTTATGCAGATGCCCTTGCTGAAGCTCAACGACTTGGCTTTTGCTGAAAGTGATCCAACTAATGACGTTGACGGGATTGATGCAGCCTACAAGATGGTCATCCTCAGCCAGTTTGCTTTTTGGGATGAATGTCAAAGTTTGAAGATGTTGCCCATCAAGGAATCCGCAACATCACTCCAGAGGATGTGGCAGTTGCCCAAGATCTTGGGTATGTGGTTAAATTAGTAGGTTCTATCGAAGAAACAGCTTCTGGAATCGCTGCTGAGGTTACTCCAACCTTCCTTCCTAAAGCTCACCCACTTGCAAGTGTCAATGGTGTTATGAATGCAGTCTTTGTAGAGTCTATCGGGATCGGCGAATCTATGTACTACGGACCAGGTGCTGGACAAAAACCAACTGCAACGAGTGTTGTGGCTGATATTGCCCGTATCGTTCGTCGTTTGAATGACGGTACAATTGGAAAAAGCCTTTAATGAATACAGCTGTCCAGTGGTCTTTGGCTAAGCCAGAAGATGTCAAAGCCAACTACTATTTCTCAATCTTGGCTCCAGACTCAAAAAGGTCAAGTCTTGAAATTGGCTGAACTCTTTAACGCAGAAGATATTTCCTTCAAGCAAATCCTTCAAGATGGCAAGCAAGAAGGCAAGGCTCGTATTGTCATCATCACTCATAAAAATCAACAAGGCGCAACTTGAAAATATTACAGCAGCTTTGAAGGGTGTATCTGAGTTTGAACTTCTCAATACCTTCAAGGTTTTTAGGAGACTAAGATGAAGATTATTGTACCTGCTACAAGTGCCAATGTGGGTCCTGGTTTTGACTCTGTTGGAGTAGCTGTAACCAAGTATCTAGAAATTCAGGTTTGTGAAGAACGTGAAGAATGGATGATTGAGCACCAACTAGGGCAAATGGATTCCACGTGATGAACGTAATCTTTTGCTGAAGATTGCTCTACAAATTGTTCCAGACCTACAACCAAGACGTCTGAAGATGATTAGTGATATTCCACTTGCGCGTGGACTAGGTTCATCTAGCTCTGTCATCGTTGCAGGAATTGAATTGGCAAATCAACTCGGAAACTTGAAGCTAAGCAAACATGAAAAATTACAGTTGGCGACTAAGATTGAAGGGCATCCTGATAATGTTGCACCTGCTATCTATGGAAATCTCGTCATTGCAAGCTCAGTCGAAGGCCAGGTTTCAGCAGTTGTGGCGCCCTTCCCAGAGTGTGCTTTCTTAGCTTATATTCCAAACTATGAATTGCGTACTCGCGATAGTCGTGGTGTCTTGCCTAAGAAACTTTCTTACAAGGAAGCTGTTGCAGCAAGTTCTATCGCCAATGTGGCTATTGCAGCCCTACTGACTGGAGATATGGTCAAAGCAGGCCAAGCTATTGAGAGTGACCTCTTCCACGAGCGTTACCGTCAAGAACTGGTGCGAGAATTTGCGACCATCAAAAAAGTTGCCAAGAAAAATGGTGCTTATGCAACCTACCTCTCTGGAGCTGGTCCGACTGTCATGGTCTTGGCTGACCCTGACAAGATGCCAAAGATTAAGGCAGAGCTTGAAAAGCAACCTTTCAAAGGCAAGCTTCATGATTTACAAGTAGACACAGAAGGCGTTCGCGTCGAAGCAAAATAAATTTAGCAATAGGATGGGGAAACTCTCTATTAGAGGGCTTCCTGTCCTTTTTTTGAAAATGAAAGATGGGATATGAAATGTTTCCCACTTTTGCTGACCGATAGATGGTCAAGGAGGATTTGAAATGGCAGAAATATATCTAGCAGGCGGTTGTTTTTGGGGCTTGGAAGAGTACTTTTCACGTATTTCTGGAGTGCTGCAAACCAGTGTTGGTTACGCTAATGGTCAAGTTGAAACTACCAATTATCAATTGATCAAAGAAACAGATCATGCAGAGACTGTGCAAGTTATCTATGATGAAAAGGCAGTCTCGCTTCGTGAGATTTTACTCTATTATTTCCGAGTTATCGATCCCCTTTCTGTCAACCAACAAGGAAATGACCGTGGTCGTCAATACCGCACAGGGATTTATTATCAAGATGAAGAGGATTTGCCAACCATCCATACGGTCGTTCGAGAACAAGAGCTTCTCATCGGTCGTAAAATAGCGGTAGAAGTGGAGAAGCTTCGTCACTATATCCTGGCTGAGGACTATCACCAAGACTACCTCAAGAAAAATCCTGGTGGCTATTGCCACATTGATGTGAGGGATGCTGAGAAACCACTGATAGATGCTGCCAACTATGAAAAACCTAGTCAGGCAGTTTTACGAGAGAATTTGTCAGAAGAGTCTTATAGAGTTACCCAAGAAGCAGCAACGGAAGCTCCATTTAGCAATGCCTACGACCAAACTTTTGAGGAAGGAATTTATGTCGATATCACGACTGGGGAGCCCCTCTTCTTTGCCAAGGATAAGTTTGCCTCAGGCTGTGGTTGGCCAAGTTTTTAGTAGACCCCATTTCTAAAGAGCTCATCCATTACTACAGAGACTTGAGTCACGGTATGGAGCGTATCGAAGTTCGGTCACGTTCGGGTAATGCCCACTTGGGTCATGTCTTTACAGACGGGCCTCAGGAACTGGGTGGCTTACGCTATTGCATCAATTCTGCTTCTTTACGATTTATCGCTAAGGATGAGTTGGAAAAGGCTGGATATGGCTACTTACTTCCGTATTTGAACAAGTAAAAAGATGGTGGTTTTTTTCCACCTTCTTCATTTTTGAAAATAGAAGGGACTTATGAAACACTTACTTTCTTACTTTAAACCCTACATCAAAGAGTCTTTCCTAGCGCCCTTGTTTAAGTTGCTAGAAGCTGTTTTTGAACTCTTGGTTCCCATGGTGATAGCAGGGATTGTTGACCAATCTATCCCTCACAAAAATCAGGGCCATCTGTGGATGCAAATGGGACTCCTTTTTGTGTTTGCAGTTATTGGTGTTTTGGTGGCTTTGGTTGCCCAATTTTACTCAGCTAAGGCAGCAGTCGGCTTCACCAAGGAGTTGACCAATGACCTCTATCGTCATATTCTCTCTTTGCCCAAGGAGAGTAGAGACCGTTTGACAACTTCGAGTTTGGTGACGCGTTTGACTTCAGATACCTATCAGATTCAGACAGGGAATTAATCAATTTTTACGCCTCTTTTTTAAGGGCGCCTATTATTGTTTTTGGTGCCATTTTCATGGCTTATCGTCTCTCGCCTGAGTTGACCTTCTGGTTTTTGGTCATGGTTGCCATTTTGACCCTTGTCATTGTCGTTTTATCACGGTTGGTCAATCCTCTCTACAGTAGTTTGAGAAAGAAAACTGACCAGCTGGTTCAGGAGACGCGCCAACAACTACAAGGTATGCGCGTGATTCGTGCCTTTGGTCAAGAAAAACGAGAGATTGAACATTTCCAAGTACTCAACCAAGTCTATACAGCCATCCAAATGAAAACAGGATACTGGTCTAGTCTCTTGACCCCCTTGACCTATTTGATCGTCAACGGAACTTTGCTGGTGATTATCTGGAATGGTTATATTTCTATCCAGGGAGGCTGGCTCAGTCAGGGCGCCTTGATTGCCCTGATCAACTATCTCCTACAAATCTTTGGTAGAGTTGATTAAACTAGCCATGCTGATTAATTCACTCAACCAGTCTTATATATCAGCTAAGCGGATTGAGGAAGTCTTCGCTGAAAAACCTGAAGATATTCATACTGAACTTAAGGCAGGAAGGGTTTCTGGAAATCAAGTTTTACACGTCCAAGGATTGACCTTTACTTATCCCAGATGCTGCTCAACCTTCTCTGAGAGATATTTCTTTTGATATGCAGCAAGGAGAAATTCTTGGGATCATCGGAGGAACTGGTTCTGGTAAGTCAACCTTGGTACAGGTTTTACTTGGTTTGTACAAACCAGATAAAGGAACAGTGGCCCTCTATCAGGCTGGACATAGTCCTCGGGATCTGGCTCAATGGCGGTCCTGGATAGCCTATGTTCCCTCAAAAAGGTTGAACTTTTTAAGGAACGATTCGTTCCAACTTTGACCTTGGGTATGGAAGAGCCTGTCTCTGACCAAGAACTCTGGCAGGCTTTGGAAATTGCTCAGGCCAAGGACTTTTGTCAGTGACAAAGGAAGGTCAGCTGGACGCAGAGGTCCAAGCAGGCGGTCGTAATTTTCTCAGGTGGGACAAAAAGCAACGTTTGTCGATTGCTCGAGCAGTCTTGCATCGAGCACCTTTTTCTCATCTTGGATGATGCGACTTCAGCCCTTGATACCATCACCGAGTCCAATCTTCTAAAGGCCATTCAGGAGAACTTGCCAAATACGAGCTTAATCTTGATTTCCCAACGAACTTCAACCTTGAAGATTGCAGATCAAATTCTCCTTTTAGAGAAAGGTCAGCAATTAGCACTTGGAAATCATGAGGAATTGATGAAGACTAGTCAAGTCTATCGTGAAATCAATGCATCCCAACATGGAAAGGAGGACTAGAATGAAAGGCAAACATGCAAGTCAAACCCTCAAACGTTTGGCAAAAAGATTTAGCAAGTCATCCCGTCCTTCTTTTCCTAGCTTTCTTGGGAACCATTGCTCAGGTATCCCTATCAATCTATCTGCCAATCTTGATTGGCCAGGTGATTGACCAAGTTCTAGTGACAGGCTCATCTCAGCTATTTTGGCAGATTTTTCTCCAGATGATATTTGGTGGTCATAGGAAATACACTGGTACAATGGGCCAATCCCTCCTCTACAACCGCCTCATTTTCAACTATACTAGAGATTTACGTGAAAAAATCATCGATAAACTCCATCGTCTCCCGATTGCTTTGGTAGACAGACAGGGTAGTGGGGAAATGGTCAGCCGTGTGACGACAGATATTGAGCAGTTGGCAGCGGGTCTGAATATGATTTTCAACCAATTTTTCATAGGAGTTTTGATGATTTTAGTCAGCATCCTTGCTATGCTCCAAATCCATCTATTGATGACTCTCTTGGTTCTGCTCTTAACACCTCTATCTATGGTCATTTCACGCTTTATTGCTAAGAGATCCTACCATCTCTTTCAAAAGCAGACAGAGACTAGGGGGATTCAGACTCAGTTGATAGAAGAATCGCTCACCCAACAGAACATTATCCAGTCCTTCAATGCTCAGGAAGAATTTATCGAGAGACTTCATGAGGCAAATGATAACTACGCAGGTTATTCTCAGTCAGCTATCTTTTTATTCTTCGACAGTCAATCCTTCCACCCGTTTTTGTCAATGCCCTCATTTATGCCCTACTAGCTGGTGTTGGAGCCTTCCGTATCATGGCGGGTTCCACTTTGACAGTTGGGCGTTTAGTGACCTTTTTGAACTATGTGCAGCAGTACACTAAGCCTTTTAACGATATTTCATCTGTCTTAGCCGAGTTGCAAAGCGCCTTAGCTTGTGCAGAACGTGTTTATGCAGTTTTAGAAAGTCCAGAGGTTACAGAAACTGGTCAGAAGTCTTGAACTAGCGACCAAGTCAAGGGGCTATTTCTTTAAAGCATGTCTCCTTTTGGCTACACTCCAGAAAAAAATCTTAATCAAGGACTTGTCTATTGATATTCCAGCTGGTAGTAAGGTTGCCATCGTTGGGACCAACGGGTGCTGGGAAGTCGACCCTTATCAATCTCCTCATGCGTTTTTTTACCCGATTAACTCTGGAGATATTTTTATTGGATGGTCATTCGATTTATGACTATACTCGAGCTTCTCTTCGACAGCAGTTTGGGATGGTGCTCCAAGAAACCTGGCTCAAGCAAGGAACCATTCATGACAATATTGCTTTTGGAAATCCTGATGCAAGTCGAGAGCAGGTTATTGCAGCAGCCAAGGCAGCCAAATGCAGATTTCTTTATCCAACAGTTGCCCACAGGGCTATGATACTAAGCTTGAAAATGCAGGTGAATCCTTGTCTGTCGGTCAGGCTCAGCTCTTGACCATTGCCCGTGTCTTTCTAGCCATTCCTAAGATTCTTATCTTAGATGAGGCAACTTCATCCATCGATACCCGTACCGAGGTATTGGTTCAGGATGCCTTTGCCAAACTCATGAAAGGGCGGACAAGCTTTATCATCGCCCACCGTTTGTCGACCATTCAGGATGCTGATTTGATTCTTGTCTTGGTGGATGGAGATATTGTCGAACATGGTAGCCATCAGGAACTCATGGCGAGAAAAGGCAAATACTATCAAATGCAAAAAGCAGCAGCCTTTAGTCTAGAGTAAATCGTAAAACGTTTTTAATCCAATAAACAACAAGAAAAGTTGCCTTCGGGTGACTTTTTTGTTACAATAGCTAGAAAAATTATCCAGTATGAATTCCTATTTAGAAAAGGAGCCTATTGATGAAAGTCTTTCAGCATGTAAATATCGTGACTTGTGACCAAGATTTCCACGTTTATCTGGATGGGATTTTAGCTGTTAAAGAATCCCAAATCGTCTATGTCGGTCAGGAAAATCAAGAGATTCTCAAACAAGCAGATCAAATCATAGACTATCAGGGTGCCTGGATTATGCCTGGTTTGGTTAACTGTCATACCCATTCTGCCATGACAGGTTTGAGAGGGATTCGTGATGATAGCAATCTCCACGAATGGCTGGAGGACTATATCTGGCCAGCTGAAGCAGAGTTCACACCAGAGATGACTACAAAAGCCGTCAAAGAGGCGCTGACAGAGATGCTCCAGTCAGGAACGACAACATTCAATGATATGTACAATCCGAATGGAGTAGAGATAGAGAAGATTTATGAAGCAGTCAAGGCATCCAAGATGCGTTGCTATTTTTCTCCAACCCTCTTTTCTTCAGACGTGGAGACGACAGATGAGACTATTGCAAGAACTCGTGCTGTTATCGAGACAATCAAAGGCTATCAGGATCCCAATTTCAAGGTTATGGTGGCTCCGCATTCGCCCTACAGTTGTAGTCGAGAATTGCTAGAGGCTAGCTTTGAACCTAGCAAAAGAAGAAGATATTCCACTTCATATCCACGTTGCAGAAACACAGGAAGAGTCAGGCATTATCCTGAAGCGTTATGGCAAACGTCCAATAGCCTTTTTAGATGAACTTGGCTATTTAGATCATCAGGCTGTCTTTGCTCACGGTGTAGAGTTAAATGAAGCAGAAATTACCCGTTTGGCAGATTCACAAGTCGCTATCGCCCACAATCCTATCAGCAACCTCAAACTAGCTTCAGGGATTGCACCAGTCGTTCAACTTCAAAGAGCAGGAGTACCAGTTGGTATTGCGACAGACTCTGTTGCTTCTAACAATAACCTTGATATGTTTGAAGAAGGTCGTACCGCAGCACTCTTGCAGAAGATGAAGAGTGGTGATGCCAGCCAAATTTCCAATCGAGACTGCCCTCAAGGCTCTGACCATTGAAGGAGCTAAGGTGTTGGGAATGGAAGATGAGATTGGTAGTCTAGAAGTTGGCAAGCAAGCAGATTTTCTCGTTATCCAACCCCAAGGGAAAATCCATCTCCAACCTCAAGAAAAACATGCTGTCTCACCTAGTCTATGCTGTCAAATCCAGTGATGTTGATGACGTCTACATTGCAGGTGAGCAAGTCGTGATAGCTGGGAAGGTACTAACAGTAGATTTGTAAGTGATACTCTTTCTAATTTTTTTAAAGCTAAGTCGGTGTTGTCTTGACCTTTATTTGCTCTAACAAGATTACTGAGTTAGTATTTATTGTGTGGACTATATAGAAAAAGAAGACCTTGTGAGTCTTCTTTTGTTGTATAATATTTAATCTGAACACTTTTGAGAGGGATACAGACCTTTATCCTCTTTTAATCTTAGCAAGAACTAGGTCAAGTGCATAATGAAGTGTTTTATCTTTGATAATAAAGAGTGTGATAGCGTAATAGATGCCGCAAGCAACAATTGTATAGAACCATGCTGAGCATCTTCATCGTAACTTCATAGCTATAAACTTGGAAGAGGATTTTAAAAACATAATAAATTGGGATGAAACCGAGTGATACGATTGTATATCGAGCCAAGGTTGTAAAAATCTCTTTCAAATCCAAGAGTTTATGTTTCTGAATAAAACGGATTTTCAAGCAGAACCACGATTGCTTTCGGCAATAATCGTTGTCCCGATGTAGTAGGCAGGAGTATAGATATGTTGAAAAAGGAGTAGAGAGTTTAGATGACATTGACACCGCCACCGATAAAGTAGAAAAGCTGTTAATCGGTTTTCGTGGTCATTGATAAAGATAATTTGCTTTACCAAGGATTAATTCGATAGCCCAGATAATGGTTCGAAAGGCAAAGACGCTTGTTACAATTCCCTGCTTCTATATACTTTCTCAGAAGAGTAGATAACAGTCGCATAAGTTCCTAAAACCATAATCCTGATACTAGTCGGAATCATGAGGAAGAAAAGAGAGATGCACCTTGATTAACCAGATACTTGTATGAAGTGTAAATCTTTTTCCTAAATAGTAACCAAGTCGTGGGATGCTGACGTTGATAGCTCCACTGAGGACACTAGCAATCAGCATAACGATACTGGAGGCGATGGTAGTAGGAGATAAAATTCTCATCAGGTCCTTTAGTGATGAACATACGGTCTAGCAAGGTATAGAGCATATTAGCATTTGCTAGAAGGAGCATGGTTAAGAGTGGTTTAGATGACTTGAGAAGTTCGATGAACTCAATCTTAACAAAGGAAACCTCTCGTTTAATCCAGAGGAAGCTGAGCAGATAGTTGATAATGGTTGTCGCACTCATGATTGTGGCATAAGGACGATATCATCAGGTGTCTTGACGAAGGCAAAGATAGCGACCAAACATTCCAATACGAATAACCAGTGTTTTATAAAGGATAAAAGAATAGTTCTCGTAGGCTTCATTCATCCACTGATATTCAGAAATTGGAAGAGAGCTTTGAATTCCAAGGATATAGTAAAGGATTTTCAGATTGACAATACTAGTATCAAAATGAATAAAGAGGAAATAGATAGCTGTTGTCAGAATTGAAGTAATTACTGAGATATAGAACAACTTTAGAAAAAGACATAATTGATCTTATTCTTATCATCCTTAACCTTACTGATAGCTCGAATCCCATAATTGTAAATCCCAAAGGCAGCGAGTGGAATGACAAAGCTCGCCCAGGTATTGGCAGTGTTGAAGTAACTGTAATTGATTTACTAAGAATCCGTGTTAGATAGGGATTAGTAATCAAAAGGAAAAACGATATTTAAGATATTGACCAGCAAGCTAGCCAAAAGCATTTACTTTTAATATTTTTCATGAAATTTTCTTTCTTATATTCTAAAAATAGATACTAGTATTATATCACATTCCAACGCCATTCTTTTGATAAAATCTGTGAAATCTTGTATAATAGATAGAACTGAAAGTATGAGGTTACGAACTATGAAAATGAAACAAATCAGTGATACGACATTAAAGATCACCATGTCTTTAGAGGATTTGATGGATCGTGGAATGGAAATCGCAGACTTTCTCGTTCCACAAGAGAAAACAGAAGAATTTTTTTCTATGCCATTTTGATGAGCTAGAGATGCCAGATAGTTTCTGGATACAGGTATGCTCAGCTTCCGAGTGACACTCTAAGCCAGACAAGGTTGATGTTTTTTGTGACAAAAATCTAAGATCGACCAGAATTTGGATTTTGACGATTTGGCAGATCTTCCTGATATGGATGAGTTGGCTAAAATGTCTCCAGATGAGTTTTTAAAAACCTTGGAGAAAACCATGGCAGAAAAAACTAAAGATGATATTGAAGCTATTCAATCTTTAGAGCAGGTTGAAAAAGGAAGAAGAAGCAGCGCTTGAAGAAGCCCTCGAAGTAGAAGAAGGAAAAAGAGCCTTTATATCTACTACATCTTACGTTTTGACGATTTATCTAGTTTGGTTTCTTTTGCCAAAACGGTTGACTACCAAATGGAAACTTCAGAACTCTACAAGATGAATGGCCAGTACTATTTGACAGTCTTAGTTGATGTAGAAGATCAACCTAGCCTTTTTATCCAGCTTGGTTGTTGGCACGTATGCGAGAATTTGCGGATGATAGTGATATCAGTCGTTCTGTCCTACAAGAATATGGGCAACTACTCATCAATCATGATGCTGTCCATGACCCAAAAGTTTAATCTAGAAAAGAGGTTGGGACAAAAGATCCTGACCTCACTTTTTATTAGCAATCAAACTTTGACGCGGTAGCTGATTGAACTTTTTGTTTGTCTTTTTAGACTCTAAAAAGCCCTAATCATTCTCGCGGGTTGGGACTACGAAATCGAGACTTTGTCTATCGATTTCTGTTCCACCGCCTTTTGTTATCTTCTCTGTAAAATCTATTTTTTAAAAATTGATTCAGTTTGTATTCAAAAACTGTCATATTATAATTTGAGGATAAAATTAAAGTTTTAGCATCATTTCATGAAAAATTTTCTAAATCATCATCTCAAAGCTACAAGGAAGAAAAAGTGCCTAAAAAA
>BNJU01002402.1_pt1 | contig 88389 bp, 116 predicted proteins | sample 8539281 | NCBI WGS metagenome assembly BNJU01 (sample SAMD00202456, study PRJDB9452) | human saliva metagenome | isolation source: human saliva | place: Japan
TAAGTTGGAGCTTGGCGTGTTTTTGTGTTGACAATATTCTTATTTAGATATATACTGTATAAGTACAGTCCCTTAAGTAAGGATTGTATCATATTCTAAATCGTTAGGTTTCTATAATAATCTTAGCAACTAAGGGCGGTAGTTTCGTACTATGCAGCTACGGTTGAGAGTTCTATTATTGAACCTAAGCAAAGCTCTAATCCACCCTTTAAGGGTGGATTATCTTTATATTGAATAAAAACCCTATTATCTTATAATGGGATTATGAAATACTCAATAGGTTTAGATATAGGTACAACCTCAATTGGTTGGGCTATAATCGATGAAGATAATAAAAAGAATCGAAAAAGTTGGTGTTCGGATTTTTCGAAAAACCAGAAAACCCAAAAGATGGTAAAAGTCTGTCCGAAACCCGTCGGACAGCTCGCTCTACAAGAAGAAGACTGAAACGTCGTCGTCAGCGGTTGAATTTTATTAAAAAAATTCTTCAGAGATAATAATCTATTAACCAAAGAACAAATTGAAGAGCTTTTTAAAACCAGAAAACAAACTTAATCCATATAAAGTTCGAGAAAAAGGCGTTGAATGAGAAGATTTCAAATGAGGAACTCTTTATTAGTTTGTATCATATTGCAAAAACGTCGGGGATATAAGAGTAATCGAAAAATCTGCCGAAGAAAAAAAGATAAGGAAGGCTCGAAAGTTCTTTCAGCAATTTCAAAAAAACGAGAAGTTGCTTAAAGAGTATAAAACTGTCGCCAGTGCGCTAAATTCGAATGAAAAAAATTTATAGCTCATAAAAAAGAAATAAAGCTGAAGATTATAGTAATTCTTTTGTACGAGCGAATTTTTGAAGATGAAGCGAAACTTATCCTAAAAAAACTCAAAAAGAATTTGGTTTAAATCTTTCAGATGAAAAGATTAATTTTCTACTTTTTGGAAACGAGAAGAAAGGTAACTTTAACGGAATTTTTTTCACAGCGTCCATTTATGACTAGTGAGCTAATTATGAAAATGCGCGGAAAGTGTAGTCTTGAGAAATCTGAACTTCGTGCACCAAAAGCGAGTTATAGTTTTGAGATGTTTCGTTTAGCAGAAAACTTAGCACACTTAAGAGTTGTGATAAATAACGAGGAGCGTAGCCTAACGGAAGAAGAAATTTCAAAAAGTTATTGAAAAAAAGTTAAAAGACATTAAAGTGCTAAAATATCAGCATATTCGTGAAGTTTTTGGGCTATAAAAAAGATGAAAACTTTAGCTTTCCAGCAAATATGATCCGTGGCGAGATTAAAAAAGATAGCAAAAATAACGGTGAAGAAAATAAATTCGGTGAACTTTCTTTTTATCATAAGGTTAAAACTGCTCTTTCTAACACTCCAGAAGATTGGCAAAAAGTTTGTGACAATAATTATGGAATGCTAGATGAGCTTGGTGAGATTCTTTCATGTAATAAAGATGACGAAAGTTTACGGAAAGAGATTTCGAAACTCGGCTTAAAGTGAAAAAGCAGTTGAAGTATTGATGACGATTAACGTTAGTGGTTTTGGCCATCTATCATTTAAAAGCACTTAGAAAAATCTTACCATTCTTGTTAAAAGGTGATATCTATTCTGATGCATTGAAAAATGCAGGATATGATGTAAAACAGCAGCTTTCTGGGGATAAAAATAAACTTCCTCCGCTTTCGAAAGAAGAATCGGCTCAAATTACAAACCCTGTTGTTAAACGAGCAGTTTCGCAGACTATTAAGGTTGTGAACGCGATTATTAGAGAGTATGGTGCGCCATATCAAATTAAAATTGAAGCCGCGGGTGATTTAGCTAAAAATTTCAAAGAACGCAAGAAAATTAAAAAAGCTCAAGATGAAAATGCCAGCTATAACGAAAGCATTAAAGAGCGACTTCAAAACGAATTTAATGTTCCTTCACCAACTGGCCTACAAATTACCAAGTTTAAACTTTATGAACAGCAAAACGGAAAATGTGTTTATTCTGGAAAGAGTCTTGTTTTAGAGGATCTATTCTCTAATGAGCATTACGCTGAAATTGATCATATCATTCCATTCTCTCGTTGTGGAAACGACAGCTTGATGAATAAAGTTTTAGTCTTAACTGAAGAGAATCGACAAAAAGGTAATTTAACACCCTTTAAAGCTTGGGGTGCTGACGAAAGTCGATGGGCTGAATACGAGGCGCGTGTTAATTCAATGAATCTTCCTTTCCGAAAGAAAGGGCGGTTACTCACAAAGTTCTACCAGAAGAAGATTGGAATATCCGTGCGTTAAATGATACGCGATATATTTCAAGGTTCTTAAGCCAGTATCTTCGTAAAAATTTGAAATTTGCCGAATTTGATAACAAAAATCCAGCCCAGCGAGTGGTTGTGCCGAATGGTTCAATAACATCTTATCTATGCCGGGTTTGGCGTGTAGGATCAAAGAATCGTGAAGAAAACAACCTTCATCATGCCACGGATGCTTGCGTGATTGCTGCAATCGATCAAAATGTTATTCAAAAAATTTCACGCCTGAACAAATATTTTGAACTCTTTAAGTATTCGGCAGAAGACGAAGTTGTTGATAAGGTAACGGGTGAGATTTCTAGCCGTGCGGATTTTGAACAGACTTTTGAAGATATTGAACCGTGGAAAGATTTTGGAAAAGAAGTTCGAAAAAGAACCGCTCATTACGAGTCGCCAATTGAACTTCATAATGAACTAATTGGTCTTGAGAATTATGATGAAGATTTTCGAAATAGAACAACGCCTATTTTCGTTTCGAGAATGCCAAAACGCTCGGGAAAGGGTAATATTAATAAAGAAACGATTCGTTCACCAAAAATTGTCAAAGGTTACGTAGATTCGAAAGAAAAGCCGGTTATAGCGCGAAAACAACGAATCCGACTAACAAGCGTAGATTTAAAAACACTCTACGATTCACCGGTTCGCGAAACAGACCCAGCTCTATATGAAATCTTAAGAGCACGATTGAATGAGTTTGATAATAAACCAGAAAAAGCTTTTGGCGACCCAAGTAACCCAGTTTATAAACCAACAAAAAATGGTAGTCGGGGTAATATTGTGCGCTCAATTAAGGTTTATGACACGCAAAATTCAAAAAGTGGTTTCTTGATTAATGAAGGTAAAGCTTTTGTTAATAATGGTGACACGATTCGATTAGATGTATTTAAACGCAAAAATTATAAGGGTGAGTTTGAGTACTATTTTTCACCAATTTATGCGCATATGTTGAATGCTAAAAAAGTTGAAATTTTACCAACACCAAATGGGCGAAGTGCGGCAGAAAAAAAGCCGATTTTAATAAAATTCGCGATGAAAATGGTAAGATTTTTGCGACTGAAGAAAATGGATTTGTTAAGCAATTTTCGTTGTATCCAAATGATTATGCACGGATTTATGCAGGGAATAAGATTGTTGAGGGTTATTACGTTAAATACGGTATAACAGGTGGAACCTTAAACCTAATGAACCATGATCAAACATCCAAAGATGACTTATCGCTTAAGCATATTGGTCGCGGTACAATAACCTTTATAGAACGCTACGATATCTCCGTTCTTGGCGATAACTACAGGTGGATTTAATGGCGTGGCGCATTATTTCTATCGAAAATCCCGCTCGACTAAGTGTTAAAAACAACCAACTCTTAATTTCGCAAGAAGAAGACGTTTCGATTCCGATTGAAGATATTGGCTCGTTAATAATTGATAATTATGGTGTAAACTTAACCACAAATCTGTTAAATGAGCTCTCTTCTCGAGCAGTGAGCGTTGTGATTTGTGATCAGAAACATCTTCCTGCAACCATGGTTTTACCATATTCTCAACATTCGCGGCAGGCTAAAGTATCTCGCCAGCAAATTGAGATGAAGATTCCACTAAAAAAACAGATTTGGCAGAATAATATTGTTCAAAAAATTTCCAATCAGGCTAATGTTTTAAAATATTTTGGCTTGAATGATGAGTATCTTCGAAAATGTGCAAGTGAGGTTAAGTCTGGAGATTCCACTAATCGTGAGTCTTTAGCGGCGCGTGATTACTTCTCGCAACTTCTCGATGATGCAACTCGTCGTCAGCCAATGTGGTATAATTCGGCATTAAATTACAGCTATTCGCTTGTTCGTACAGGGCTAGCGCGGCATTTAGCGGCTCGTGGATTAGTGGTCTCGCAGGGCATTTTTCACCACAACGAACTAAATAGCTTCAACTTGGCAGACGACCTAATTGAGGCGTATCGTCCGCTAATCGACCTATTCGTGCTTAAAAAAATTTGGTTTTCGCGGGTTCGAAAAAAAGAAGATTCGGCTCTTTCGAAAGAAGAACGTCGAATTTTTGCTTGAGGTTTTTAGAATTTCGAGTTAAGATCAAGGGTAAAAAAATTCGCAATTAAAAAAATGCAATCGAGATTACGGTTGAAAGTTTTGTTGATTGTATTTTTAAAGAAAGATTCAAGTAGTCTAGAGTTACCAAAAATATAAAAAAATAAAAAAACAAAAAAAGAGGAAAGATGGCATATAAATTTATGAGAGTAGCAGTATTTTTTTGATCTACCCACTGGTAGTAAGAAAGAAAGAAGAACAGCAACGCGTTTTCGAAACTTCTTACTAAAAAGATGGCTTTAATATGTTGCAGTATAGTGTTTACACGAGACTCTGCCCGAACAGAGATGTCGCTGAAAAAAACATATGAACCGCATTAGGCGAAATGCGCCAGATGTTGGTTCGATTCGGCTAATTTATTTAACAGAGCACCAATTTACAAAACATGTATGTAATTACTGGTAAAAAAACTGTGCAAGAAAGATGTGTTTCGAACGATCAACTTTCATTTTTTAAACTAAAATCCCCATCGTAACAGATGGGGATTTTAGTAAAGTATTATATCATATTCTAAATTGTCAGGGAACTATAACACACTTCCTTGACGCTCGTGAACATAGAAGATTATATCATATTCTAAATTGTCAGGGAACTATAACTCTACCTTCATATTTACAATATCTAAAATAATTATATCATATTCTAAATTGTCAGGGAACTATAACTCAGACATCTATGATACCCTGTCAGTGTATAATTAGATTATATCATATTCTAAATTGTCAGGAACTATAACAGAGCTTAAACTATCTAATAAATCAAATGCATTATATCATATTCTAAATTGTCAGGGAACTATAACAACGAGGCCTAAAGTATGTAGATATTTAAATTATATCATATTCTAAATTGTCAGGAACTATAACCCTGCCGATGTTCCACCACAAACAGCCCTAAATTATATCATATTCTAAATTGTCAGGAACTATAACTCGCACCGTTGATTACTTTATATTTACCTTATTATATCATATTCTAAATTGTCAGGAACTATAACTCAAACGGTGTGTTGCTGTTCAGCTTCTCGATTATATCATATTCTAAATTGTCAGGAACTATAACTTTATATGGTGGGTGATTTACAAACTTCCCATTATATCATATTCTAAATTGTCAGGGAACTATAACTTATTTGGCTTTGCATTATGCTGTGGTTTAATTATATCATATTCTAAATTGTTAGGGAACTATAACTTGGCGACATATCAATTTCATCTTCTGCTTATTATATCATATTCTAAATTGTCAGGGAACTATAACGGTGGGAAGAGCTAATTCCAACAAAGCTTTTGGGTGATATTAAAACCAAGATTGCGATGAAGACGGTGGAAAAAGACACTCAAGCAGGGACTTCAAAACGCCGAACCAATGTGGTAGATACTGCGGAGGCAACTTTTACGCTTTACCTACCAAGCTTGGACTTTTTAGGCAAAATCTTCCCAGAATATTACGCAAGTAGTACTGCTGGCGGTGGGGCTGTAACTTTTGGTGGTAAAAATGTAAAAGTGGCTGAAATGCCAGTGAATATGCACCAGAAAGGCGCTGATACTGATGAAAACGATGTACATTTCTTTAAGGCGTCGGTGAACGTGGATTTTGAGCTATCTCAAACAACAAGCGATGATCCAAGCGTAGAAATTACATTAAATGCACAACCAACTGAGAACGGCTATGTTCGACTTGGAACTGGTGACTTAACTAAAAAGTCGGTTTATGATGTTGCAACGCAACGAACAAAAGCTGTAGCTGGGTAAAAAAAATAGATATGAAAAACGCCCTTATTTATTGGGGGCGTTTTTTTAATATTGAGAAATAGTTTAGTTAGCGTATTTTTTATGTAATTTCAAACAAGCATTAATTCGATTCTTAGCGCTGGTAGCAGCCATTAGTAAACCATCGTAAGTGTAAGCATTTGAGCCCATTTTACCACCTTTAGAGTATTCACCCCTTAATACCAAGGTTCCTTTTGTGGTGTAAAGCATATTCTCGAAAACATATTTAGTCTTTTTACCTGCAGATTCTTTAATCTGGCGATAATCGAAGCCTTTAATTTCATCCCAAGAAAAAAAGCTTGCACGGTTTCATATTTAAAAGCTGAGCCATACGAAAACTGAAGTTCCACGCCACCGTCATAAGTAATTTTAAGGCGAGCTTTAGCTACTACCTCTTCTATCCCTTTGAAGTCGCCGTCATAACTCCCTAAAACATATTGGCGCATATTTAGATTTTTTTAACTCTTAGTTTGTCTATAAAATTCATAATATAATACCTTTTCTTATATTTAGATTTTTATATCTTTTTATCTTTTAAAATCAACTGTATTAACTCGACTATTTAGAATTAATAATCATATCATATTCTAAATAGTTAGGGAACTATAACAACTTCTAGTCTTTATCATCTATTAGAGGATTTTTACCTTTAGTTCTACCGCCAAGCTTCCCTCTTATAGCATTAGAACAAACCTCTGTTAAAGGTTCACCAATTGCTTCTTTATAGTTAAAAACCGAGTAGTTGCATTGTCTTTAACGTATCTTTATTAAGTAGAGCAACTAATTGTTTCATTGATTTTTTTCTTGCTCACTATCAAGCCCCTGTGAAAGAAGACAATAAGGAGATAACTTGCTTTTAAAGTGTTGTGTAAATACTCAATATCTTTGTCATCAATATGTACTTTTTCATATTCTTCTTTATATGCCTGAGCAATTCTGATTGCCTGTTCTCGTTCCGAAAGTAACTCATTTACAATTTCATCATAAGTATTTCGTAATTTATCAGCGTTACGTTCTTTCTTTAATGATTGAATTTTACTATTCACTAGTGTTGTTGTTCCTTAAGCGTTAACGTCGTCAACTCAATTCCAACCCTTACTAGGGCTTCTGCAATATTTGGATCCATGTCGCAATACCTCATTTTTCTTTTTGAAATAATAATCTACAGATGAATAAAATTACACCTATTATTACTATATTATACTTTAAATCATGAAAAAAACCATAACAATACACTTATCTTCAAAAACAATTGACTCACAAAATAAAATTAAGTATAATGTGCTTATGAATATAGTAGGTATATTAGCGATAATATCTCCAGTTGGTATTGCTTTTTGCAATATATGTTTATTTTGCCAACAAGCGTATAAAAAAATAAATTATCAGAAGATGAAAAAAACTTAAGAATAGTAAAAAAAGGTGCTTTTCTAGATTCTCTCCGCATTGGTTTAATCATTGAAGTTTTTTTATTGTTTCTTAAAAAAATAAACGCAATAGCGACTTGTGCTTCTATACTTGTGATATTACATTATGCTTGGAATGGGGGACCTTCTTATAACGATTTTTCGCTATATTTTTTTCCTGATCACGACTTGTGGCCTACTATAGAGTTTATAATAGAATGGATTGCACTAATATTGCTAGTATGTGTTTGTTATGGTTTTTTTGGCGGTCGTTAAATATTTTATAATGAGGCATATTTTTAAAAAAAGAATGGCCGCAAGCTTAAATTCAAAGAAATGTTCTCAGGCTTGATGGTTAGTGGTCTTGCCGGTTTTTGTATTTTTGGTTGCCGAATTTGTCTTTTTTTATTATTTTTTAAAAATATTACAATAATTATTCTAAATTCAAAAATCTTAATATTACACCATTAAATAAAAACACTCAAAAACTTGAAAAATATCTCTATTTTTTTGATAAAAATAAGCTTATAAAGGCGTTTTTATTTTTGATAAATGAGCGGCTATCAACCGCGAAGCTCCCAGAAGAAAGGGTTAACCGATTAGAACTGGGCGGGAAAGCTCCGTAAAAGCTAAAATTAAGGGCTAAAAGAATCACTTCTTTTGGAATCGAGATGGTATCGCCGAGCTTGCTTGGTTCTCGAATCTAAAAGAGGTGATTTTTAATTTAAAAAGGAGGAAGAATGAAATTTCAAGCAAACTCAAGAAGACGAGCAAAAGAATATGAAGCCGATGTTTTGGCGCGCTGGAAAGCAGAAAATACTTTCGAGCAATCAGTTGAAAACCGTAGCGAAGATAACGCTTTCGTGTTTTATGATGGTCCTCCATTCATTACTGGTGTGCCACACCATGGAACTCTTCTTAGCTCAATCGTGAAAGATGCTGTTCCACGCTACCAAACAATGAAAGGTAAGCGAGTTGAACGCCGTTGGGGTTGGGATACGCACGGTTTGCCAGCCGAAAACTTTGTTGAGAAAAAGCTCGGTATCACTTCTCGACACGAAGTTGGTGAAAAAATTTCACTTGCCGAATATATTACAACTGCGCGCGAAAGCATGGTTTCGAATGCGGCACTTTGGGAAAATACGATTGATCGCATTGGCCGTTGGGTTGAGTTTAAAAATGCCTACAAAACAATGGATAAAGACTTTATGGAAAGTGTTTGGTGGGCGTTTAAAACTCTTTACGAAAAGGGTAAAATTTATGAAGGTGAACGCGTTTTGATGTATGACACGGCGTGGGCAACTCCACTTTCGAAAAGTGAAGTTACAATGGATAACGACGCCTATAAAACTGTGACCGACCCAAGCGTTTTTGTGAAATTCTGGTTGAAAGATTTTGAAGATACAGAAGGTTCAAAAGATAAAACTGCAATGCTTGCTTGGACGACAACTCCTTGGACTTTGCCAGCAAATATGGGGCTATTTATTAACCCAGATTTCACCTATGCAAAAGTTAAAGTTGGTGATGAGTTCTATATTTTAGCAAAAGATTTGCTCGAAAAAGTTTTTGTTGATGAGAAAAAGCAACCGATTCCTTTTGAGATTGTTAATTTGATTGATGGTTCAGAATTGGTCGGTTTGAGCTACGAACCACTTTTCGAAGATTCGAAATATTCTGGCGAAGGTGAAGAGAACGCTTATAAAGTTTGGGGCGCAGATTATGTTTCTTTCGAAAGTGGAACGGGAATTGTTCACTCGGCGCCAGCATACGGTGAAGAAGACTTCAACTTTGGTAAAGAATACGGAATTCCAGTTTTCCACGTTCTAGATGAATATGGAAAATATTTGAACGGTGAGTTTGCTGGAAAAGATGTTTGGGAATTCAACAAACCACTTGCCAAAATCTTGAAAGAGCGTGGTGTGGTTTGGAAGATTGATTACATTCGCCACGAATACCCACACAATCCACGAACAGGCCACCGATTGATGTATCGCGCACACCCAAGCTGGTTCTTTGATATTCAAGGTCAAAAAGAATTAATGCTTGAGCAAAACGAAAATATCAATTGGTTCCCAGCACACTTGAAGCATGGTCGTTTCGAAAAGAATCTTGAAGCTGCACCAGATTGGAACTTGTCGCGCGACCGTTTTTGGGCAACTGCAATGCCGGTTTGGAAATCTGAAAGCGGCAAAATCCGCGTGGTTGGTTCTTATGCTGAACTTAAAGAATTGAGTGGCGTGGAACTTGAAGATTATCACCGACCTTGGGTTGATGAAATTACTTTCGAAATTGATGGTGAAAAATATACTCGAATTGATAAAGTTCTTGATTGTTGGTTCGAAAGTGGCTCAATGCCATTTGCGCAATTCCACTATCCTTTCGAAAACAAAGAAAAATTCGAAAAGAATTTCCCAGGCGACTTTATTGTTGAATATATCGGTCAGGTTCGTGCGTGGTTCTATTATGTTCATGCTGTAAACACTGCTTTGTTTGGCAAAAATGCCTTCAAAAATGTGATTACAACTGGTGTTGTTGCCGGAAACGACGGCCGCAAGATGAGTAAATCTCTTGGAAACTACACCGATCCAAACGAACTAATGGATCAATATTCAGCCGACAGTTTGCGATTCTTGTTGCTTACTAGCCCTCTTTTGAATGGTGAAGATTTTGCACTTCACGACAAGGATGTTTCAGATGTTGCGCGCAAGCTTTCAATGATTTGGAACATGTATGATTTCTTCACAATGTATGCCAGTGTTGACGGTTGGGAATTTAACGGCGAACTCAAAGATCCTTCAAAAGATCTAGAAAATCCACTTGATAAATGGATTGCGAGTCGTGTTCACGAACTCCGAAACGAAATTACAGAAAACATGGACGTTTATAACATTCCACGTGCGCTTGAAGGTGTTTTACCATTCCTCGATGATGCTTCGAACTGGTTTGTGCGCCGTTCACGACGTCGTTTCTGGAAGAGTGAAAATGGTGCCGATAAACTTCAAGCTTATCAAACGCTTCACTATGTTTTGAGCTATCTTGCGTTGATTCTTGCGCCTTTTGTGCCTTTCTTAGCAGAAGAACTTTGGAGCAAAATGGTTAACGATGGTTCAGTTCACTTGAAAGATTGGCCAGAAGCTGGTGAAATTGATAAAGATTTGATTGCTAAAATGGCTGAAGTTCGTGGTTATGTGAATGAAGCTCTCGCGCTTCGAGCAAAGAATGGTGTAAAAATTCGTCAACCGCTTGCTAGCGTGAAAGTTCCAAAAAAATGCCGATACTTTCGATTTTACACCAATTCTAATGGAAGAATTGAACGTTAAAGCTGTTGAATATGGTGGCGAAGAAGTTGGTTTCGACTTTGAATTAACTCCTGAACTCCGTGCGGAAGGCTTAATGCGTGAGATTATTCGCCATATTCAGGCCACTCGCAAGAAGGCTGGATTAAACGTTGATGATCGAATTGAACTTAACTTTACATCTAAAAATGCTGAAGTTCTCGACGCGTTTAAAAAATTTGAACAAGAAATTTCGAAAGAAGTTTTAGCTACAAAAGTTGAAATTTCAGAAGATGAACTTGACTTTACTCAAACTGTAAAAGTTGAAGGTTCTGAAGTAAAAAAATTTCACTCAAAAAAAGCTTAACCAAGATATTGACAATCAAAATAACTTATGCTATAATACGAGCATAAGTTATTTTTTTAAACAAAAAAACATAAAAAAATCAAAAAGGCAAAAATGGAAAAATTTTAAGATAAACGATTATAGTACGAACGAGCAGGATAAAAAGTCTCTTGAACGAGAGAATAGTTTTGAAGAGTTTCAAGATTTTAAATTCGATTCTTTCGAAAGCTTAAATTCCGAGCAGCAAAAAGAAATCGAAAAACACAAGAGAGTTCAAAAAAATGAAGCTCTTGAGAATTTGAACGATATTTATGCGCGCGAACGAAACACCGATCGCGAAAACAGTAGTTTTTTTCTTGCGAGATGATGAAATTAAAACTTGAATATTGTGCATTTCGAAGATTATGACGCAAACTTCGAAACTTATGAAGGTCGCGAAAACGAATTCAGTTTGCGTGAAAAATCAATTTAAAAACGCAAGAAGAACTTGTTCAAGAAATTAGCACAATGAAATCTGTTCGCCGAGAAGTTCCAGCAGGGCAACGTTTCTCAAATATTATTCGGGCAATTTCTGGAAAAAAATTGCAGCTTGATATTTAGTAAAAAAAGAAAGTCGGTAGAAATATCGATTTTTCTTTTTAAAAAAAGTGTTGACTTTTTATTACGCTTGTGGTAAAAATACGGGAGTAAATAAATTAAAAATAAACAAGGACAGAAATGAAGAACGGAATAATCTCAATTCTACACCTGACACAGGTAAGTCTTTCGAGGAAGCTTATGGTGCTTGGGATACTCTTCAAGAAGAGTTAGCTCAGCAAAACCAAGCTAAAGCTGAAGCTGAAGCTGCAAAAAGCGCGAAGAAGAACTTGCAAAGGGTGCAAAAAGATACGAGAAAGCTGTTCGTGATGCAATCTATAAAAGGCGATCAAACCGCTTTTAACGAGATGGCTGAACGTGACGAGCATTATCGTAAGATGGAGAATGGCGAAAATCAAATAGACGATGAACAGCCATACGAATCTTCAGTACTTTCACAAGAAGAAATGGCGCAAGCTGTAAAATCTAGCGATGAAATTCAAAAAATGGATTTGCTTGCTCGTAGAATCCAAAATGCTGGAAGTGATGAAGCTAAAGCCAAATTCCAACAACAACTAGTTGAACTTTCGAATGATTTTTCGAAAGGCGAAGGCGCTATTGCGGTTAAAGATTGGCACGATCAATCTCAATGGGATTTTCGAGAAGCTAGTCAAGCTGAAGGATTCCGCCAAAAAGTTCTTGATACAATTTGGGAAAAAGCAATGGAAACTCCAAAAGCTGACGATCAAGAAAATGACAACTCGAACGACAATGATCAAGAGCCTGAAGCTGTTGATAATGCTAATGATCAGGAGAACAAGCTTACTGTTAATGTTGATACTAATATCAATCAAAAACCAGAGCTAGTTGAATTAAATGATCATGAAAAGAAATTTAATGAAATGCTCGAGAATGGCGCGACTGCCGCAGAACTAGCTAACTATCGCCGTTCAATACGCGCAGACTTTATTAGTAAGGACGAGATGACACCTGAAAAATAAAGAAATGTTAGAGCGTATGGCAAAAACTAGCTTTGAAGTTGGCAATAAGGAGCGAGAGGCTGCTAAAAATAACAAAGATACGGAAACCAATCCTGAAGAAAAAGTTGGAAGATTCCAAAAACTCAAGAAAAAAATTGGTAAAAATATCTTGAAACTTGGTGCATTAGCTGGTCTTGGTATAACCGTATTCGGAGTTGGTCGCCAAGCTACTGAGTCGGTTCGCACTAACAATAGTGAACCAAAAGTAGAAAATAAAACTAAGACAGAACTTAGTGATGTTTCTGCGACTGAATTCAGCAAACACGCAAGCTTTGACAGTAGTAATACTCAAGAGCAAGAAAAGAACTTTAATAACGGAAAATACGATTCAGAAAATAACGACTACAATAAAGTTGATCAAAAAGAGAATCAGTATTCGATCGGTACAAGCGTAGCGGAACTTTCAAATGAAGACTTCCAAAAAAATATGATTGAATCGCACAGTGAAGATGACATTGAATATATGGGACAATTCTTTGTTAACGATTCTGAAGCGGCTCAAAAATATTTGGGAATGTCGAATAGCGAAGTTGACAATTTAGTTGATGCTGCACGAAACGGCGACCAATCTGCTTTCCAAAAATTGAATGAAGCTTATTCAAACTATATGGCTGGCGCTAAAGTTGTTGGTCAAGAAGCTTTGGAAGGTGATTATTACTCAATCTTTGTGAATGGTGATAAAAATTATGCTCACTCTGAAGGTGCGTTTGGCGGAACAGCGCGTGTTGTTCAATTGAAAAATGGTCAACAAATTTTGATCCGTGACCAATGTAAGCAGTTGATGATGAAGAAGCAGGTGAATGTTCCTAGCGGATGGACAACTCCAACAATTCCGTTTGAACAAACCCATACTCCACCCGCTCCAAATACACCTCCAACACCAGAAACTCCACCGGAGACACCTCCAAACACTCCACCGGAAACTCCACCGGAGACACCTCCAAACACTCCACCGGAAACTCCACCGGAGACACCTCCAACACCGGAAACTAAGTTTACAGAAGATCAGTCAATCTATAACTACGGCGGCTCTGTAACTAAAATGGATGCTGGAGAATTAACTCAAGCTCCAACTGCGGCAGAAGAAGCTGGTAAGGCGACTTATGATGTAGCACCAGGTGCTGAAACTACGATTGCTGCTGAAGGTATAGATAGTAGTATTGATAACTCAAATATAGCTAACCAAGCTAGTCAGTATGGTGGTGAAATAACTACTGATCAAGCTGCAGCACAAGCTGCGCAACAAGTTGAGGCTTCAGCAAATGCGCAAGCTAATGCTCAAGATCAAAATCAGTCTGTAAATATCGGTGGTCAGAATATTTCATATGATGATATTCAAAGAGCACAGAACGGGCAATAATTTAAAAAAATAAAAAGGCAAAAATGTTAATTAAAAAAATAAAGTACAAAAATTTGGGGGTTGCAGTAATTGCAACCCTCGTCGGGGCAGCATTTTTTTGGTTCAACAGCATTTGCTTATGGGCCAGAACGGCAAACTTTTACTGCCGAAAACCCTGCAGATCATGTGACATTTAACTCTATCACAAACAACCCAACAGTTGGTGATGAACGAAATTTCGTTCGAGTTCGCCAAGTTGGTAGCGCACAATTTGTTGACAGTGTTGATATTGTTCCTGGTCAAGAATATGAAGTTTATGTCTATTACCATAATAATGCAAAAAAGTTCTTTAAATTCAAAAGAAAATAATTATCGCGGTATTGCACTAGATGCAAAACTTCGAACAATTCTACCTTCAAAAAAATTGCTAAAAGGTGGAACAGAACGAGTTATTGCAGAAATTACTGCAAGTAATGCACGACCACAAAAAGTTTGGGATGAATCTACATTGCGATCACCTTCGCGAGAAGTTGCGTTGCGATATATCCAAGGTTCAGCCAAAATCACAACAAAAGGAAGCATTAATGGTCAAGCTATTTACGGTGAAAGTCTTCTAGGCAGCGGCGTAAAACTTGGTTTTGATGGTCTAAACGGTATCCTTCCTGGATGTGATCACTACTCAGGTTATATCACATATCGATTTAAAGCGGACTATCCTGATTTTTGAAACAACTAAAACTGTTTCAAAAGCTGGTGCAAATTCATTTGCAAAAAGCCAAACTGTAGGTATTAATGACGAAGTTGAATTCAAAGTTACTTACAAAAACACTGGAACAACCCTTCAAAGTAATGTTAATATTAAAGATATTCTTCCAACAGGTATGACACTTGTTCCTGGAACAACTCGAATTACAACTCCATCAGACCAAACTGGTAAAACTTTAAACGATGATATTTCAAAGGCTGGAATTAATATCGGAAATTACTCAGCTGGTGGTTCAGCAACGGTAGTGTTCCGCGTAAAAATTGATTCTTCAAAATTAATTTGTGGAGCTAACACTTTCACAAATACCGCACAAGCGATTACTCAAAATGGTGGAAAATCTGATTCTGCGAAAGTAGTTGTTCAAAAGAATTGTACACCACAAGAGAAAAAAAGAATATTGTGAAATTCCTGGAAAAGGTAATTTGAAGAAAGATGATGTAAACTGTAGCGATAAGTGTAAAATCCCTGGTCTTCAACATCTTTCAGCTAACGACGCGAACTGTGCTGAAGTTCCAACAGAGCTTCCACACACTGGTCCTGCTGAAGCTGCAATGATGGTAATTGCGATTATGGCAATCACAGGTGCTGTAGCATACTGGTTCCGAAGTCGTGAAGAGATGAAAAAAGCAACTGCAGGTCTTGCAACAAAAGCAAACGACATTGTTGACCACAAAGCAATAAAAACTGAAGCTAAAAAAATCTGAAAAAGTAGAGAAAAAAATAGTTTCAAAAATAAATAAACCTCGTTAAGTCGGGGTTTATTTTTTTGTTTTCTGAACGATTATTAGGGTGTTAAAAAGTTCAAAAATGCTTATGTCGCACAATTTTTTAAAAATAGCAATAAAAAAATACCTCTTGAGTAGGGAGGTATTTTTTTAATATAATGCTGTACGCCTTTTTATTATTTAATCGAAGTAATTTCGATTTTAGTATATTTTTGACGATGTCCGTTTTCTTTGTGAACGCGTTTTTTAGCTTTGTAGCGAATCACACGGATTTTTTTCGCCCTTAATAAGTTCGTCAACAACTTTAGCAGAAACTTTCACGCCTTTCACAAAAGGAGTTCCAACTTCCACTTTGTCGCCATCAATAAGCATCAAAGCGTCAAGTTTGAGCTCTTTTTGTTCCTTGCGGGAGGAGGTCCACCAGAAGGGTCTCTTTTTCGCTAACGATAAATTGTTTACCGCCAACTTTTTATGACTGCTTTTTTTCATAAAAATCCTCATTTAATTTAATATCTTTATTATTCTATCATAGAAAAACTTAAAAAAATCAAGTTAAAAGTTTATAAAGGGTTCTTTTTAAAAGGTTATGGTTTTTTTCAAAAAAAGTATGATATAATGTAGATATTATGAAGGTGATTTTCGATAACCAATCAAAAGGGAGGGGTTGGTAAAACTACCAGCGCTATTAATATTGCTTATTATATTGCTAAGCGTGGTTTTCGAACACTTCTAGTTGACTTTGACCCGCAAGGAAATGCAACTAGTGGTCTCGGTATAGATAAAAATGAGCTTGAATTTACTATGGCAGATGTAATTTCTGGCGAAAAAGAATTAAAAGATATTATTATTAAAACTAATTTTTCGAAATTAAGCATTGCGCCCTAGTACACCTGTTTTAGCTAATGCTGAGGTTGAGCTTGCGTCAGTTAAAGGTCGTTTTTCGCGGTTAAAAGATGCTCTAAAAACTATTGAAGCTGATTTTGACTATGTTATTTTAGATTCACCACCAAGCTTGAGTTTGCTCACAGTTAACGGCTTTATTGCTAGTGATTACTTAATTTTACCTGTTCAAGCTGAATTTTACGCAATGGAGGGTCTTGGACAGTTGTTGGAAAGTATGAAGCTCGTAAAGAAGGGGATGAACCCAAATCTTGAGCTTTTAGGTGTTCTACCAACAATGGTTGATGCAAGAACCACTTTAGGAAACCAGGTTCTTGAAGAGATTAAAAAATTCTTTCCAGATAAGATTTTTTCAAATGCAATCCCTCGAAATATTCGTCTAGCTGAAGCACCAAGCCATGGCGTGCCAATTGGTGTTTACGATAGATTTAGCAAAGGTTCGCGTGCATATAAAGCTGTTGCGAAAGAAGTTATTCAACGCATAGAAAGGGGTAAATAATGGCGAAAAAAGGTCTTGGCCGAGGTTTTTCTTCTCTTATTCCTACAGAAATGCTTGTTGATGAAAAACTTGACTCAGAGCTAGGTTTGGGCCAGGTTGATGGTGAATTAAAAGAAATTAAAATAAGTGATATTTCACCAGACCCAGAGCAACCTCGTAAATATTTTAACGACGAAAAGCTTAAGGAGCTAGCTAGCTCTATTGAAATTCACGGTGTTTTGCAGCCGATTGTGGTTGTTCGAAAAAGATTCAAAATTTTTGATTGTTGCCGGTGAAAGGCGATATCGTGCTTCGAAGATTGCTGGCTTGAAGAAAATTCCAGCAATAGTTCGTGAATTTTCAGACCAGAAACGATTAGAGCTTAGCTTGATTGAAAACATTCAACGTGATAATTTGAACGTTCTTGAAACGGCTGAAGCATATGCAAAACTTCGTGAACAATTTAATTTAACAGCTAAGCAAATTGGCGAAAGGGTTGGTGGAAGGAGCGAAAGTGCTATTCTGAACACTCTTCGATTGTTAAAACTTCCAAAAATCGTGAAAGATTGCGTTTTAGCGGGAAAAATAAAAGAAGGTCAAGCTCGACCACTACTTAAAATTGATGAAAAAACAATCGAGAAAATCCTTCCAAAGATTATTGAAGAAAATTGGAGTTCTCGTAAAATTGAACAATTTTTGGTAAATTACAAGAAGCAGAACGAAGGTGATAAAAAATCTGAATCTAAAAAAATGAACAGCAATCCTTTCGAAAAAACTGTTCAACATATTTCGAAACGATTGAGCGCTCCAGTAGATATTAAAACTTCAGCGCGTGGTTCTGGTAAAATTGTAATTAAATTTAAAACCGAAGAAGAGCTTAAAAGACTTGAAGAAATTCTTTCAAAATAAAAAACCGAGATTTTGCTCGGCTTTTTATATTTTTAAACTTGTTTATATTCGAAATTTCTAATTTTTATTAAATGGGAAAAATTCGAAAAGGCGACAGGGGCCAACGATTTTATACAAAGGGAACCGTACCAAGACCACTCCTTGAATCGTAAGAATTATTACCTTCACGGTTATCGCCAGAAACGAATATTTCATTTTCTGGAACAGTCCATTCGCCGTCGTGACTTGTATAACTTTTTGGTCTCATGGTTGAAATTGTCATCTGGATTGAAGCCGTTTGGATGGTTTTTATTATAAACTGTTAACTTACCATTTTCAACTTTAACTTTTTTCTCCAGCAAAAGGCAATCACGCGTTTAATAATGTATTGATCTCGCATTCCTTCAATATATTGTGGATTTTCGAAAACGATAACTTCGCCACGCTTTGGTGTGAATTTTGTATTTGTAAGGTTTGCCCAGGTTGTCTGAAGGCGGCTAATAATCACTTTATCTCCGTCGGCAAAAAGTCGGATCCATACTTGAGCCTACCACCGTAAAAGCTTTGGAATATAAAAAGTGTTAATTAAAATAGTTCCTAAAGTCACGCAAACTATAAAAAAATAAAAATCCCAAAAAGTGTCGGCTGCCCAAGGATGCCGTTGCCAAAAAAATTACTCTTCATTTTTCCATTTTTAACACGTTTTTTTGAAGCTTTTCAATTATGGTTATTTTTTTGAAATGTGTGATATAATGAAAGAAGTATGGATTTTATTAAAATTTCGAAAAAGAATTCTTTTTGGGGAAGTATTGCATATTTTTCTAAATATTATTTTAGCGGTAACCATATGGCTTTCAATTTACATTACAAAAAAACGCCGTGGGTTGCAATATTGTTAGTATTTATTAGTAAATGGCGAACTTTTGCGGTTCGACTCAAGGTTTTGGCTTTGCAAACGTAAAAATCAAATCTTGTAGACTTGATTTTCTCGTTAAGCCTAGTTATTCTAATGTTTTTCAACGGGTGTTGATTATATAATTTCGCAAGGTTTCTTGCTTGCAGTTTATATTTTTTGGCTAACAATAGTTAAACCGCACTCATCTGAAAATTCTATGAAAATTCAGGCATTATTAACAGTGTTTTTCGGTTTATCGGCCTTGTATTCTATAACTTACGCTTGGGGCGAAATTCCAGTTTTCGTGGCTGCTTTCTTGCTTGGGTATGCTACTCTTCGTCATATTCTATCTTCTCGCGTAAATAAAAATATTGAGATCTTAAGCTTATTTTGGGGAATGATTTTAGCTGAATTTGCATGGATTTTTTTAATTTTTTGGTGATCGGCTACAGGATTCTTCTTACGCCATACTTTAACTTCGTTATTCCACAAGCTGCGATAATTTTAACAGTTTTGAGCTTTGTTGCTTTTGATGTTTTGGATAGCGGAGAAGAGAAGAAGAAAGATATAAAAAGAGCTTTTTACCGGAAATTATTTTTGCTACAATTTTGATCTTAACGCTCTTTAATATTCTTTTCAACAATTCCGGTTGCGAAAAGCTAATTTAGAAAATAAGGAGGAAAAATGGATAATAAACCAGATAACGGACTACAAACAAAAGAACTGCAAACGAAAAAAATAATTCAAAAATCAAATTATCATAGCAGTTATCTTAACTACATTGGTTTTTTGGTACAATTGGTATCTTTCAGTTATTTTCAATGTTTGGATCGAAAAATAAATCAAGGTGCGTCAATTAATTTTTCAAATAGCAATGAGAATTCAAGTTTTTTTCAAAAACAGTCTGATTCGAATTCGATCGAATCAGTTGCAAGCAGAGTTTCGCAAAGCGTAGTTTCGATTGTTGGAAAAAAAGTCAAAAGGTCTTTAAGGTATTTTTAGTTCATCGGTTGAAACGGCTAGTGCCGGAACAGGGATTATAGTTAGTGAAAACGGATATATTTTAACGAATAAGCATGTTGTTTCAAAAGCTTCTGAAATTTCAGTTGTTACGAGCGACGGGAACTCTTACGATAATGTAAAAGTTGTATCGACTGATCCTTTGAATGATATTGCAATATTAAAAATTTCGAACGCAAAAGGTCTTAAAGCTGCTGAACTAGGTGATTCGAAAAAACTAAATATTGGCCAACAAGTGATTGCAATTGGCAATGCTCTTGGTGAATACGACGGTACAGTTACGAGCGGAATTATTTCTGGTGTTGGTCGAACTGTTGTCGCTGCAGATGGCGCTGGCTCAAATAAGGAGATGTTAACAGATATGATTCAAACAGATGCCGCAATTAATACGGGAAATTCTGGCGGACCATTAGTAAATGCACAGGGTCAAGTTATTGGAATTAATACTGCCGTAGCTTCAAGCGGTCAGGGAATCGGTTTTGCAATTCCAATCTCTTCTGTTAAAGGAATGCTTAAATCAATTAGTAAGGGTGAAACTCCAAAACGTGCATATTTGGGCGCTAATTATGTAGCAGTGACTCCACAAATTCAAAAAGGAATATAAACTTACTGTTTCGAAAGGTGCTTTGATTAAATCACGCGTTCGCAGTCGAAATGCTATAATTTCAGATAGCCCAGCACAACAAGCGGGTCTTCAAGAGGGTGACGTCATTACTAAGATTGATGGGATAGAAGTTTCAAAAAAATACCAGCTTAGGTTCTTTGATCGGTGAAAAAGAATGTTGGCGATAAAGTTCAAATTACATACATTCGCAATGGTCAAGAAAAAAACAACTTCAGTAATACTTGAAGAATATCAAAAATAAAAATAATACTAGGGTTATTACTCTAGTATTATTTTTTTATCTAAAACGATTGTGTAGTTTTTCGGATTTTCGATTTTTAAGAAACCGCAACTATTCGCATATTTTTTTCAATCTCTTCAAATTGGCACTGGGTCAGCCTCAAGAATAATTTTTCTTAATTTTGGCAAATCTTGCGCCTGGAATAGTAGCTCAAAAATAAGTTCTAGCCCGTTTTTTCGAGCATAAAGCGCAATTTGTGGTTCATGATGTAGTTCGTTGTTCTTTTCAAAGTCAACCCAATCACGATTAACGTAAGGCAAATTTGCGGTAATAATTGTGATTTTTCGAAAAGAATATCTGATGGGATTTTTCTCTAATAAATTACTTTCGAAAAAGAGGGATTTCTTGGTTTAAAAGCTTTTTGCGTTCAGATTTGCTACAGCGAGAGCTTGTAGAGAAATGTCACTCGCAAAAACTTCAACTCTTTCACCGCATTCAGCTTTTAAGGTTATGGGAATAATTCCTGAACCTGTACCGACATCTAGAATAACATCATTTGGTTGGAGTATTTTTTTGTGTAATTTCGATTAGTGTTTCGGTCTCTGGGCGAGGAACTAGAACATTTTCACTCACAAAAAAAGTTCGGCCAAAAAAATCTTTTTGAAAAAAATATAAGCAAGCGGAACCCGTTTAATTCGTTTATTCAAAAAGTTATTAGCGTGAAAAACCAGAGTTTTTCGAAAGCTTTTTGTGGATTTGCGTGCAAAAAGTCCGTTCAACACCTAAAACATGCGCCAAGATTAATTCGGCATCAAGTTGTGCGCTAGCGATTTCAGCGTCTTTAAGTTTTTTGACTGATTTTTTCAGCCAAGTTTCAACTGTTTCGCGCATAGAATTAATTGTTTTCCGAGGCGTTTGCAGCCAAAAATTCTAGTTCAGCAGCCTGCAAATGATCAACGATGTCAGAAATTTGGCCATTCATTGCAGCAGGAATGTTGCTTCGTGAATAACCAATTCGGTGATCGGTAATGCGGTCTTGCGGGAAGTTGTAAGTTCGAATCTTCTCAGATCGATCACCAGAACCGATTAAACTGCGTCGTTCAGCGGTAAGTTTAGCGTTTTCTTCATCAATTTTAGCTTGAAGAAGTCGGGCACGCAAAATACCGAGAGCTTTTTCTTTATTCTTAATCTGTGACTTTTCGTCCTGATTTGTAACCACCATTCCAGTTGGTAAGTGTGTGATTCGCACTGCAGAATCGGTTGTGTTCACGCTTTGGCCACCATGACCACCAGAACGGTAAACATCAATTCGTAAATCGTTCGGATTAATTTCAATATCAGCTTCTTCGGCTTCAGGCAGAACAGCCACAGTTACGGTTGAAGTGTGAATTCGTCCCTGAGATTCTGTTGCTGGGATTCGTTGAACGCGATGAACGCCGCTTTCGAATTTTAATTTAGAATAAGGGGCATCGCCTTTAACACCGAAAACAACTTCTTTATATCCACCAGCATCGTTAGCAGATTCACTCAAAAGCTCAGTTTTCAAGCCGTTTTGTTCACAATAACGCAAATACATGCGATAGAGTTCACTTGCAAAAAGGGAAGCTTCATCACCACCCGCTCCAGCACGAATTTCAACAATCACGTTTTTATCATCGTTCGGGTCTTTTGGTAGAAGCATTTCGAAAAAGCTCTTGCTCAAGCGCGGCAAGTTTTTCTTCATTTTCGGCAATTTCCATTTTGGCGAGTTCAGCAAGTTCACCTGTTTCGAGGTTAGCAAGCTCACGTGCTTCCTCAAGGTTTTTTTCAAGATTTTCGCGCATTTCACCTTTTTCAATAATTTTTTCAAGTTCAGTGAAACGTTTATTTTTAGCTGAAAAATCTGGTGAAGAATAAGCATTCGGCTCGCTTAAAAAAGCCTGAATTTCTTCTCGTTCAGCTTTTAAGTTTATCAAGATTTAAATCAATTTTTGGCATATAAAAATATTATACCAAAAAAATCGCTTGAATTTAAAGTGTTGAAAAAGAATGTGGTTATGATAATATTTTTGATATGAAAAATAACCTCTTGGCGTGAATTTATCGAGAACGAAGCTGAAAAGCCATATTTTAAAAAGCTGTGGCAAAAAGTTGAACACGAACGTGTTTCGAAAGAGATTTTTCCGGTAAGAGAAGAGATTTTTTCTTGTTTCGAAAAATGTCCGCTTGAAAAAAACTAAGGTTGTGATTATCGGTCAAGATCCTTATCATGGTGTGGGGCAGGCGCACGGAATGAGTTTTTCGGTTAAAAAAGGTGTTAGAATTCCGCCAAGTTTGCAAAATATCTACAAAGAGCTTCAAAGCGATTTAGGTATTGAGCCAGCTGACAATGGTTTTTTGGAATCTTGGGCGGAGCAGGGCGTTTTGTTGTTAAACACTTCTTTTAGTGTTGAAAAAGGTAAACCTGCGAGCCATGCGAATTTTGGCTGGATGGAGTTTTCGGAACACGTTTTAGATTTTTTGAATGATTGTGAACACCCACTAGTGTTTATTTTATGGGGAGCGCATGCGCAAAAAGTTGGCGCTCGAATAACAAATCCAAAACACCTTAAAATCGAAAGTGCGCATCCTTCGCCATTTTCGGCACGCCGTGGATTTTTTGGCTCAAAACCGTTTTCGAAAGCGAACAAATTTTTAGAACAAAATGGTGAAACGCCGATTGACTGGCGAGTGCGCTAATAAGCATTTTTTATTTTTAAAGGGATTATTATGAATGATATTGATAAAAATAAAAGAGACTTATAGAATTGTTAATTTTCTTTTATCAAAAATCTTGATGAAAAAAATTTTCAGATATTTTTTTGATTTAGCCGCAGAGCTTGAGCTTCCCATAGGGGTTGGTCGGTTTGGAGATAATGAAAGCTGGCTAAAAATTACAATGAGTTAAATAAAAATGATGATCGAAAATAGTTTGGTTAAAGATTTCGAAAAAAATATCTGAAAGAAACTTCAAATAACAAAAAAATCTCGCAACCAAATGCGAGATTTTTTTATATTTAAACGAATTATCGTTCAGCTTTTTTTAGCTTTTTCAGCAGCTTGTTTTTTTAGCTTTGTTTGCCAAAGCTTCTTTACGAGCAGCAGCCATTTCTTGTGCTCGTTTGAATCGATCAACACGACCTTCGGTGTCGATGATTTTTTTCTTCACCAGTAAAGAATGGGTGAGAAGCACTTGAGATGTGCATTTTTACAAGTGGGTATTCGTTGCCGTCTTCCCATTTGATAGTTTCTTTTGAATCTGCTGTTGAGCGAGTCAAGAAAGCAAATCCAGCCACCTCGTCGCTAAATACGACAGGGCGATAGTTGGTTGGATGTAAATTCTTTTTCATAACTTTCCTATTTTTAGCATATTGTTTCAAGAAAGTAAATAGAGAATTCTATTAAAAAAATAAGCATATTATGTAATATTTTTAATAGAATAAAATGTCTATGCTTGCTTTTTAGTCTTAAGGTGTACTAGGATGGTCTTGAAATAAAGTTTAAATATGGAGTAATATCATGAAAATAAATTTTGGGTTTTTTGTTCTATTTTGTGCCTTTTCTATTCTCGGTGTTTTATTTAAGGGGATAGACAATAATGCATACGCTTCTATGGCGCGGTGTGGTCGTACTAATGGTGTGGTTGGAAGTTCTAATTATACAATTAGCATAAGGAAGTATTGTATCGATTCACAAAAAAACTCTTACGGTTTATGGCCAAATTAAGAATTTAAAAGATGCAAAAAATGAGTCGCTTACTGCTGCTGTAAAAACTATGGGTGGTAAAATGGTTAGCGTTCCAGTAACGAAAGAAAACTATATTGATGTGAAAGAATATAGAAAGATAGCGGATTATTTTGAACAGGACGGTATTCCATATAAGGTTAATATAGATATATCATCATTACCTTATGGTAGGCTATTCGTTAGTGTAGGGGGCTCTTGGAATGGTTATGCTCCTTATGGCCCTGGAGTGGGTAATGATGCTTTTGGCATAGACTATATTGCACAGACTAATATTGACTCAATTGTAACATTAGATGAAAAACGCGGAATTTTAAACATTAACGGAACTACTAAAAACGTACCTGCAGGCGAAACTGTAACATTTGATGTTGGCGGGGGTTTTATGGCGGGTGGTCCCACTGAGAATGGTTCAGCGATTGTTCGTGCGGATGGAACATTTTCTACAACCGTTAATGTTATGTCTATGTTAGATCAGCCGTGGTTGAGGCAGCTTTCTGTAGTATCTAAGGTAAAGGACGTTAATGGAGATATTATTCAGGATTTTGATAATGTGGAAACCCCACCTATATATTCTTGTAATTTCGTAGAAAATAAAACAGTGCAGCGAACGATTAATTACTTATATGAAGATGGATCTATTGCTGCTAAATCTACGGTTCAAAAGGTAGATTTTAAACGAATTACTAACGGACAATGTTATCGTGGCAAGTTAGTTGAAGGAACTTATACTATTGACGACAGTGATTGGGAGAAATCTCATACTTTTGAAAAGGTTAATATTCCGGTTGTTGAAGGGTATACTTACAATAAAGAAACAGTAGATGAAATAATAGTTAATGCTAATAATAAAGATATTGTTGAAAAATATTATTTATAAAAAGAATATAATTCTGAAAGATGATAAAAATTCTGGCACAGGAAACAGGTGGCAAAAATGGGTTTGAAGCCAAAACGACTTCAGTTTGGGGTTATGCACCAAATACCGGTATTAAGAAGAAGCAAGATGTAAACGCTATACTTACGCTGAGTTATGTAGTTTTTAACTTTGATTAGTAGTGTAGCTGTTGCTCGAAGGAAGTTCTAGCTTTAAAGTTTAGGATTTAGAAATAAAAAGAAAGGAGTTAAAAACCTCTTTCTTTTTTATGTAGAATATGATAAAAATTATAGAGCAATATAAATTAATGAAACAATTTTTGGGAGAATTCCTTTCGAATATAATTTCGAAAAATAACCCCTAAAAAAATGAAGACAAAGGAGTTAAAATGTCTGTAAAAGTTGATATCAAGCAATTGCTTGAAGCTGGCGTTCATTTTGGTCACAAAACTTCACGCTGGCACCCAAAAATGGCGCCATACATTCACAGCAAGCGTCAAGATAGCCACATTATCGATCTAACTAAAAACTGTTGAAGGTCTTGAAAAAGCTCTTCCAGCTATCACAAAAGCAGTTGAAGGTGGTCGAAAAGTTCTTTTTGTTGGAACTAAAAAACAAGTTAAAGAAGCTGTTCGTGAAGCTGCAGAAAGTGTAAATCAACCATACGTTGTTGAACGATGGGTTGGCGGAATGCTTACAAACTCAGCAACAATTAACCAACAAATCAAGAAACTAAAAACTCTTGAAAAACGAATGGAAAGTGGTGAACTTGCAAAAACGCTATTCAAAAACTTGAAGTTCAACGATATGCTGAAGAAATCGAATCTTTGAACACAAAATATGGTGGAATCAAAGATCTAATGGGTCGCCCAGGAATTTTGTTTGTAACTGACGCTATTGCTGATGCAAATGCAATTCGAGAAGCTAAAACTTTGAATATTCCAGTTGTTGCGATTGTTGACACAAACGTTAACCCAGAAGGAATCGATTATGTAATTCCAGCCAATGACGACGCTATTAAAGGTGTTAAATTGCTTTTGGATTACGCTATTGAAGCTATTAAAGAAGCTAAAGCTGATAAATAATTTCTAAATTCGAAAGGATAAACATGGCTGTTTCTATTGAAGAAATTAAGAAACTTAAAGAATTGACAGGTCTTGGTTTAACTGACGCTAAAAAAGCTCTTGTTGAAGCTGATGGCGATTTTGATAAAGCTCTTGAAGCTCTTCGCAAAAAAGGTCTAACAAAGGCTGAGAAAAAGGGTGATCGTGAAGCTCGTGAAGGTTTGGTTGAAGCTTACGTTCACGGTGGTCGAATTGGTGTTATTGTTGAAGTTAACTGTGAAACCGACTTTGTTGCGCGAACAGAAGATTTCAAGAATTTTGCACACCAAGTTGCGATGCAAATTGCTGCTATGGCTCCAATTTATGCTAGCGAAGCTGATATTCCAGAAGAAGAAATCGCTCGCGTAAAAGCTGAAGCTGAAGAGCGCGTTGCTAAAGAAAAACAAAGCCAGCCGATATCGCTGCTAAAATTGTTGAAGGTCAAGTAAAGAAATACTTTGCTGAAAAAGTTCTTCTTTCACAAGCTTACATCATGGATGACAGCAAAAACAGTTGAACAATTCTTAAAAAGAAACTGTTGCGAAACTCGGTGAAAAATATTGTTGTTCGCCAATTCTCACGAATCGAACTTGGTGTTAACGAATAAATTTTGCTAAAAATAAAATCCCGCTAATCTTGGCGGGTTTTTATTATTTTCGAAAGAGAATTAAGCTAAACTTTTTTCGACAAAAGCAATAATTCGCACGTCGCGAGATTCTAAATCACTTTCTTCGTTAATTTCATCAATTCCAAAAAGCTCTTCAGCACCTTCACCAAATTTAGCGTGTAGATTTTTAATCCAATTGCCGTTTGCGAGTTTTTTCAAACTAACATTTTCGCTAAAACTAACACCGCGAAAGAAATTTTTTTCTTCGGGAAGGGTAATTTTAAGTTCTGCGTCTTTCGAGATTCCTTTTTCAATTTTCAATTTGAAATTTTTTTCTTAAAAATCGGGTCAAAATAATCAGTATCTTTTTGTAGTTTTTGTTTCATTTGATTCCTTTTTGATTTTTGCTTTAAAACATAACTATAATAACATAAAAAAATAAAAAGTCAATAGAAAAACCCCGCAAAAATGACAGGGTGTGTTGACCGCGAGCTTCTAGGAACGATATAATGTATGATTTTTTTGCAAAAATTTTCGAATATTACCATGAAGCCAAATCCGTGCAAATCCTTCATTTTCTTTTATTAGAAAATCAATTCTTTGAATAGATTTAAATAACGGACTCATACTTATGACATTATTGATATCGTAGACATATTCTTTTTTGAAAGTCTCACTAAGTGGAACTTCAACAATACAACTTCTTCCAATAGAGCATAGGTTAACAAGTCTTCTAACTTCAGCATCAGGAAGGCTTTTAAAAGCCTCGCGAACGACTTTTGATAGCTCATTGTGATAAGCTACAGATGAGATATCGCGGGCGTTTTTGAATACGTTCACCGCCTGTTAAGGTACTTTCAGACATAAGCAATGCCTCCTTTTCTAAAGTGCTTCCCAGGGTAGGGATAGTGTAATTTATAATATAATTTTACTTCCTTAACAGTAAAAAGTCAAGTAAAAAGCCCCAAATTTAGCTGGGGCTTTAAGGTTAAAAATCCAGCTTATTTATTTGAGCGTATAAATTATAACCTTGTTTACGAATTTCGCTATTAGCGTGTGGTTCTCGAAAACGAGTTATCATTTTTAAAGAGATCAGGGTGTTGACTTAAATATCTTTGAAGTACCTTCAAGCTGAATATGCTTAGGTAAAACGATTGAATTTCAACTTTTTTTATCAACATAAAGTTGCTCACGTAGTTTTTTTATATTCATTCTTCGGAAGTTTTTCTGATATGTTTTTTTAACTTCGTCTAACATTATTTTAGAATACTTTACAGCATTCTCGGTTGGTTTGTCTCTGCTTAAAATACGTTTCGGTTCTATTAGAAAAATAATCTGATCTACGCCATCTTTTTCGGCTTCATATTCTTCATAAATATGAAACTTGCTATTAACACTTCTGCGAACTTCGGTGAATTTATTATTTCCGTAACCCTTTTCAAGTGCTACAGATTTTTGGAATACTAATTTTTGTGGAATATTTCTCCAAAAATCAGAATGTCCTTCTGGAACTGTTTGCTGCTCCGTCGATTGACCTCAGATTTTTCACGGATATATTCGACAATTTCAGCTAAAAATTAGCATATACTCTTCTTGTAGTTTTTTTCTAGTTTGGCTGTTCGAGCTAAGGGTTTGCTAACAGAATTTGTCATAGAAAATTCCTCCTGATTTTTTTGATAGAGTTTTACTTTTTGGAAGTAAAAACAGTTTTAAAGAACTAAACATTTTATTATTATACAATTTTTATATTAATAAAGTCAAATTAAAAAGGGGTTAAAATTTCAGAAGAACTGTGGTAAAATTAGTTTATGTTAGATATTAGATTTATCCGTGAAAATGCCGAGCGTGTACAGAAAGACGCACTGAATAAAGGCTATAAAAATGCCGATATTCAAGCTGTAATTGCGCTTGATGACGAAAGAAAAACTCTTACAGCTCAGATTGATGAACTTCGCACACGACGCAACCAAATCGCTTCTTCAATGAAAAATTCTGGCGGAAGGCCAAGCGATGAACAAATTGCTGAAGGTAAAAAAATTAAAGAAGAGCTTACTGAAATCGAAAAGAAATACCGTGAACTTAATGAAAAACTTTCAACAGCTTTGAATGGGATTCCAAATATTCTTCAAGACGATGTGCCAATCGGTAAAGAAGGTGAAGATGATCTAGTTAAAACTTGGGGTGAAGAACTTTTCGAAAGCCGTAAAGGTGCGCAAGACCACCTTGATTTTGCAAACAAAAAGAACTGGGTTGATTTCGAACGTGGATCAAAAGTTGCTGGAACAAAATTCTATTTCTTAAAGGGTGATTTAGCGCTTCTTGAAAATGCGATTTATCAGTTTGCACTAAATAAATTAATTTCAAAGGACTTTAATTTTATGACTGTTCCACACATGGTGAACGGTGAAGTTGCTACCGGAACTGGTTTTGCTCCACGATCGAGCGATCAAAGTGACGAATATTTTATTGAAGGTGAAGATTTAAGTCTAATTGCTACAGCTGAAATGTCGCTAACCGGTTATCACGCTGGTGAAATCTTAAACGAAAAAGATTTACCAATTTTCTATGCTGGATATTCACCATGTTATCGAAAAGAAGCGGGAACTTATGGTAAACATACGCGTGGGCTTTTCCGCGTTCACCAGTTTAACAAGCTTGAAATGTATGCATACACTCTACCTGAACAAAGTGTTGAAACGCACCAGAAGATTTTAGCGGTTGAGGAAGAAATCTATCAAGACCTTGGTATTCCTTATCGTGTGATTAATATCGCAAGTGGTGACTTGGGTGCACCAGCTTCAAAGAAGTATGATATTGAATATTGGAGTCCAGTTGATGGAGCTTATCGCGAAATTACAAGTTGTTCAAACTGTACAGATTATCAGGCGCGAAACTTGAATATTCGTGTGCGTCGTGAGAATGGTGACTTGCAGGTTGTTCACACTTTGAATGGTACTGCGGTATCGCTTGCACGCTGTCTTGTTGCAGCTATCGAAAACTTCCAAGATGGTGACGATCTTGTTATCCCAGAAGTACTTCGACCATATATGAATAATCGCGAACGAATCTAAAAAATAAAATAAGCACTAAATATAGCGTTTTGTAAATTTTACAACACTAAATATAGTGCTTTTTATTTTGCTTGTGTTATAATATTAAATATAGCCAGATTAGAAAGAGGTGATTCATATGGCTAAAGTAGTTTACATATACACCAAAACCTAATTGTGTTCAGTGTAGAATGGTTAAGAAATATCTAAATAATAAAGAAATTCCTTTTGTAGAAATTGATATCGAAAATAATGAAAACAATGAAGATATAATTAACTTCTTAAAAAGGGCAAGGTATTTCATCTGCGCCTGCAATTTTTTTATGGTGAAACGGATAAAAATAACGGTCTTCTCTAGAAGATGCCACAAAATTTACAGGTAATAACCAAAATGAGTTGAAAAACTCGTTAAATTTTTTTGAATAACTCGTGTAGGGCGGGTTATTTTTTTCTTGACAAAATGAAATGTTTATGCTAATATGGAGCTGTAAACTAACAAAAAAAGGATTATATAATGATTTCACAAATTGAAATTACAGGAAACAAATACGAAGTTGATGAAACGACACAAAAATATGCAGAAAAACACATCGGTAAGTTAGATAAATATCTACCACGCTATGCTAAAAAAATCAGCATCAGCGCGTGTTGTGATCTCGCAAATTAACGGTGCTCACGACAATAAATATGAAGTTGAAGCAATTGTTGATGTGCCAGATAAGACTTTAGTTGCAAAAGATCAAAGTTCGAATGTTCTAGCTGCAATTGATATTGTTGAGGCTAAACTAGATGGTCAAATTCGTCGCTATAAAACAGAAAAAAATCCACGTCTTGGTAAATCTGGCATTATGGCAAGATTTAAACGCTCGCTAAAAACGCGGCTAAACTTTTAGCAAAAAAACAAGGTTATGAAAGCCTTGTTTTTTTATTTGATTTTAAAAAGTGCTTGAAAAATATGAATATACATGGTAGAATGTAAGCATAAGTGTTTTAAAATAAATTTCAAAAAGGGAGAAAATAAAGTGAAAAATAAAAATATACTTAGTTATTTTTTTATGGTTTTTTGGCGCATATTCAATTATAGCGCTCGGTTTTAGTGGTAGTGCTTTTGCTGCCGAAGTATCGAATTTTACGAAAGTACTTGAAGATAAAGGCCTTTTAACTATCACTTCAGCAGAAACTATAGATAAAGAGATTTCTGTTGTAAGAGGAAAGATAGATAACTTGAATTTTACTACAATCTCCTGGAATAAAAACGGTTCTTATAAGCTGCAAAAAGGTATAACACAAGCGCAGATTAATCAAAATTACACTGCACCTTGGAATAAAGACAATATCTTAAATGAGGCTAAAATCCACAATACGCCAGTAATTTTTACGGGTGGTTTTTGGCAACTTGAAAATGCTGATAATGGTTGGTCACAACGAGAACTTGGGCTAGGAAAAAATGGAATTATATACTCGGACGGTAAAGGTGATGTCGAAGTTACTAACTTGAGTAACTCGGAAGTTTCGAAAATCTTTCAAAAGATGGGTGATAAAGGTTGGAATATTGGTGCATTTTCACCAATCGTAAAAAATGGAGTTCTCGATTCAACTTTTGGTCAAAGTAGTGTGTGGCACGGTGATCCAAATGAAAAAAATGCTAGAACAATTTTTATGGAATTTAACAATGGTTTGCAAGCAGTTTTTGTGGTTGATGGCCACACCTCAACAAAGACAGGTTTAAACCATAACGAAATAATGAACTTGATTAATCAAATGGGTGTTTCAAATATTAAAAATGCCTTCATGCTTGATGGTGGCGGAACAACTCGTGCATACACTAAATCCGATAATGGAACTGAAACTGTAATGGGCTCATTTGTAGATAATCGTTTCGCTAGTCAATTCTTATATCTTTCGAAAAACGATGTTAAGCCAGAATTCTCAATTAGTAGGGATAATAACAAGGCTGCTAAAAATGAATCACAAACAGCTACATATGCCGACTGGAAAGCGGCTTATGATAAGGGTTTGAAATTTATACCCGGAACTCAATACCCAACGGGTGCACCAGAAAAAGCAGAATTGGTCAGTGATCCAAATAGCTCACAAGGAGCTTCCGTAAATCGACAAGATGTAGCCAAAAACGAGGCGGGCGAATCTGCTAAAGGACAGGCGATTAAAGCGCCGAATACAGGAAACAAAACTACTGCCGTGAACTATCAAGTGATATTTTTACCAATAGCTAGTGTTGTAGTTGTTGGCTTTGGCGGGTTTTGCAACTCTAAAAAGGTTTAAAAACTACAAAGTTAGAATTCAAAAATAATTACCAGATAGGTAATATAAAATAAAACGAGACTTACAACAGGGTCTCGTTTTTAAATGTGCGAAAGTTTAAAATATTTTGCTTTTTTATGAAAATATGATATAATCAGTTTAATGTTGTTATAAAGATTCGAGAGAGGGGTGATCATAATGAATCAACAGCAAGAAACTTTAAATAAGGAGATTGAAATTCCAGGAAATTGATCGCGTCAATTTCTCGTTCGATTGGTAGATATTTAACAAACTATACAATCTATTTTTATATGCAAGAGGAAGGTTTTCTTGTACCAGAAATTGGTGTTACAGTTATTTTTGATCGCAGGATGCCTTATCCTATAGTAGGTGCTATTATAGATACTATTAGGAAGGAAAATATGAGGGGTATATCGGTTGAAGATTGCCTTGAGGACTATCAACGATTTATAACTCAAGACTCCACTGAATGGGCGGATAAGCTTGTTGATATAGAGTTTTTAGCCACGTTAGTAGATGATGATGACTCATGGATGATGGATGAGGAGATGTCCCTAGTTGCGCTTCAAGACTTAGCTCAATATATAATGGATGTTATTCCGCGATTCTGTTTCTATGTTAATAGAGGAGGTGATTTTAGCTATGAATGGTGAAGTTACTATTGCTAAACTCTTTGCAAAGTTTGGGCGTAGGTTCGCAATGATTATCGAACCAGATCACGATCAAGTTTATGTTGTTACATTTTATGAAATCGTCTTTAATGGTTATGAAAAATATATTAAAAAGAAGAACTGTTGAATATTATCAACAAAAACTATGATTTAATACTTCCGGGTTTTGCCGATGAATACGATATAATTGATGCGGTAGATTTAGATTCTCACGTTGAGAATATGCTATTTCATCCGCTTTCGATTTTTGAATAGAAGGGCTAGTAGAAAAGCTTTTACGAACAGTCGAAAATCTTCGAAAGTTATCCTCGGCGCTGTTTAAATATGAACAAGCTAGAGAAAAATAACTTCGAAGAGTTTATCGAAAAAGGAGAAGAAATGCGAAAAGGAATTATCAATCTAATCGTGAAAACGTGCGAAAACGTTTAAACTAATCAAAAAGTCTTGTAAAAGGGGCTTTTTTTAATATTAAAATTATGGTAAAATTATAGATAGATTTTATACTGTTTTTTTAATGGAGAGGGAAATGTCTAGAAAAACTGCGAAGAAGAAAAATGTAATGGTGGAAGACAATAAAGTTGATAAAATTTTAACAACTGTTTTTGGTGATCCACAAAAGAAAATTTTGCGTCGATTGCAACGTAAAGTTGATGAAATTAATAAATTAAGCGAAAAAAATACGAAAAAAATGAGCGATGAAAAGCTCAAAAAGACTTTCGAAAAACTCAAGAAGAGCCTTTCGAAAAAGAGCTTGGATGATATTTTGCCAGATGTATTTGCGCTTGTTCGTGAAGCTTCAAACCGTGTTCTTGGAATGCGCCACTTTGACGTTCAGTTAATTGGTGGAATGGTTCTTCATGAAGGAAAAAGTTGCCGAAATGAAAAACAGGTGAAGGTAAAAACTTTAGTGGCAACTTTGCCGGTTTCTTTGAACGCGATGGAAGGAAAAAGGCGTGCATGTTGTGACCGTGAATGATTATCTTGCGCAGCGTGACGCTTCTTGGATGGGAAAGCTGTATGACTTTCTTGGTCTTTCAGTTGGTGTGATTATTAATGACGCTAGTTTTATCTTTGATCCAGAATATGATAACGAAGAGCATGAAGATGAAAAACATGCGAAAACTTCGTCCAGCAACTCGAAAAGAGGCTTACGCTGCGGATATTACTTATGGAACAAATAACGAATTTGGTTTCGATTATTTGCGCGACAACATGGTGAATGAAGTTGAGCTTTTGCGTCAGCGCGAGCTTAATTTTGCAATTGTCGACGAGGTTGACTCAATTTTGATCGATGAAGCTCGAACACCTTTGATTATTTCTGCTCCAGCTGCTGAAAATCCAGAAAGTTATATTCAATTTGCCAAGGTTGTTTCACAGCTTTCAAAAGAAGATTATGAAGTTGATGAAAAGCGCCGAAGCGTAGCTTTAACTGAATCTGGAATCGATAAGATTGAAAAACTTCTTAATATGAAAAATCTTTATACGCCAGAACATTCACGTGCGGTTTATCACGTTGAGCAAGCTTTGCGCGCCGAAACTCTTTTCAAACGTGATAAAGATTACGTTGTGACAAATGATGGTGAGGTGATTATTGTTGACGAACACACTGGTCGCTTGATGAACGGACGTCGCTATAATGAAGGTCTACACCAGGCAATTGAGGCAAAAGAAAAAGTTCCAGTTTTGCAAGAATCAATGACTTTGGCAACAATTTCGTTCCAGAATTTCTTCCGTCTTTATAATAAACTTTCAGGAATGACCGGAACCGCTTTCACTGAGGCTGAAGAGTTTCAACAAATTTATTCTTTTGAGGTTGTGCAAAATTCCTTCAAACAAACCAGTCATTCGCGACGACAAAGAAGATTTGATTTTTAAAACTGAAAAAGCAAAACTTAAAGCTGTTGCTGAAGCAATTAAAAAATATCACGCAGAAGGACGTCCAGTTTTGGTTGGTTCAGGCTCAATTGAAAAGAATGAGCAAATTGCAAAATATCTCGACCAAGAAGGAATTAAATACAATCTTCTGAACGCTAAAAACAACGAACATGAGGCTGCAATCGTGGCACGTGCCGGAGAAAAAGGTGCAATTACTCTTGCAACAAATATTGCTGGTCGTGGAACCGACATTAAGCTTGGTAAAGGTGTTAAGGAACTTGGTGGATTGGTTGTGATTGGTTCAGAGCGTCATGAATCTCGCCGAATTGACAACCAGTTCCGCGGTCGTGGTGGTCGTCAGGGAGATCCAGGCGAAACCCAATTCTACGTCTCAACTGAAGATGACTTGATGCGAATTTTCCAGGGTGAAAGAATTGCAGCATTGATGGATCGGCTTGGTGTACCAGAAGATACGCCAATTCAACATAAAGCTGTTTCGAAAACACTTGAAAATGCGCAAAAACGCGTTGAAGGATTCAACTTTGATACGCGTAAAAATGTTGTTCAATACGACAATGTGATCAACCGTCACCGAAAAGTTGTTTACGCGATGCGCCGAAAAATTCTTGAAGGTGAAGATATTACAGCCGAAATTAAAGAGCTATTTATTTCGAAAGCAGCAGAACTCGCTGAACTACCTTCAAAAAATAACGAAAAATTCGTTTCAGACTTTGTTGAAATCTTCCCAGTTGATGAAGAGAAAAATTGAGGCTCTTTGGCCGAATTTCTAACGACAAAAAAAGCGAATTAAATTAGCTAAACAAATTGCTGAAGAGCTTTACCAAGATAAAGAAAATGAACTAGGTAAAGAGGTGTTCCAAAAAGTTGAACGCGAAGTTTATATGCAAATTCTTGATACTCTTTGGATGAATCACCTTGAAAATATGAATTTCTTGCGTGAAGGAATTCACTGGCGAAGTGTTGGGCAACGCGATCCATTGGTTGAATACCGTGCAGAATCACAAAAATTGTTCGATGGTCTTCAGAACACTTTGCGCGATGAAACGATTCGAATTCTAACTCGAGTTACACCAAATGATGCAGTAGCACACCAAGACGAAGGTCACGATACTGAACTTACACGACTTGCTGAGAACTCAGTTGAAAAAGGTGTTAATGAGATCCAGTCTGGTGATAAAAATCGCGATGAAGATTTTTCGAAAGCTAAAAAAGCTGCTTCAAAAAATAACGAAAACGCAAAAAAGAATAATGCGCGAAAAGCTAAAAAAGCTCAACGCCAGAACAAAAAGAAGGGTCGCAAATAGATGCGCCACACCGTTGAAGAAGTACGCCTGAAAAAAATGGCGTACGCGGTCTTCTTGTGAATGTTCCAGATGCGACGGTGATGAGTTTTCAGTTTCAGTTTCGAGCAGGTTCTCGTTTCACTAAAAGTCCAGAAATTTATGAAACTGCGCACATTATGGAGCATATGGCTTTTGGTGCAAATGCAAGGTTTGCTAGTGAGCATGAATTTGAGGCTGAATTCACTAAAAATGGCGCTTATCACAACGCTTCAACATCTGATATGAGTATGAATTATGTCGCGGATTGTGCCGATTTTGAGTGGGATCGAATTTTTGAACTTCAACTCTTTTCGATTAGTCAACCAAGATTTAATGAGTTTGAATTTAAAGGCGGAAAAGGGTAATGTTCGAAACGAATTAACGGGTTATTTAAACAATAATGCACGTCTTCTTTGGCCAAAAATTCAGCAAGAATTTGGTGAAAAAGTTCTAACTTATGAAGAGCGTTTAAAAACTATCGATAACATCACACTTGATGATATTCGTGAACATCATAAACGAACGCACACTACTGATAATTTACGGTTTGTTATTGCTGGAAAAATCACACCAACTCGTAGAAGTAAAATTCTCGAAGGTTTCGAAAATCTTCAACTTGAAAGAGGCGAGCGTTTCGAAATTATCACCGACCCAACTAAAAAAACCACAAGCGCCGATTTTTTTATTCATCGACCAGATTTGAAGAACATTAGTTTTGGGATTTCACTATTGTTGCCACGCAAGCTAACTACGTCTGAGATGGATGCAATGCATGCGTTAAACCACATTTTAACTGGAACAATGCACGCGCGTATTCTTGGGCAAGCTCGTAAGCGAGGATTAACTTATGGCGTTTATTCTGGCGCTTCTCGTGGACCAAAAGATTCTTCTTGGGATTTTGAGGGCCAAACAAACTATAGCACAGCAAAAGAGCTTTTTGAGCTAATTGTATTGGAGCTTGAAAAAGGTTTTTGAATGAAGAAATCACCGAAAAAGAGCTTGAAGCTATGAAGAGCTATTCACTTGGTTCGTTCCAGATGGTGGCCAAACCGTTGCTTCAACGGCAGGATTTTATGCCTCAAGATATTTTTGGGATGGATATGTTCGTGATTATAAAGCTCAGCCAAAGTTTATTAAGCAAATTTCGCGTGAACAAATTTTTAAAGTAGCGAAAGAATTTATAGATGCGAACACTTGGATTTTAGGTGCAGTTTCTGGTGGTGAAGAGTCGCAAATTCAAGAATTGAATCAAGAATTTTTCTAAATTATTCGAAAAAAATAATCGCTTCACGGCGGTTATTTTTATTTTTAAAAAGGTTATGTTATAATAAAGAATATGGATTTTGACGAATTTGAAGAGTTGTTAAATTCTGAGATAAAAAAACCCTCAACCGCATGAGGTAATTTATAGTGTTTCAGATTTTATTGCAACTAGTAATGATATTTTCGAAAAGAGTTTTCCGAGTGTTTTAATTGAAGGTGAAATTTCAAGTTTTAAGGTGAATCAAAATAAGTTCGTTTTCTTCGATTTAAAAGATGAAGAATCGGTTCTTGGTTGCTTTATGACGGTTTGGCAATTACGTTTTCCACTCGAAGACGGCATGAAGGTTATTGCTCAGGTTAAGCCCAAATTAACAAACTGGGGAAAATTTAGTTTAACAGTTGAAAAAATTACGCCAAAAGGTGAGGGAAGTCTTAAAAAGTCTCTCGAAATCTTAAAAGAAAAAAATTAACGCGAGAAGGTTTGTTTGATGAAAATCGAAAGCGTAGAATTCCGCAAGATTTACAGAAAGTTGCGGTAATTTCGAGTACGCAAGCGGCCGGCTACGCGGATTTTATTAAAATTATCAATGAGCGTTGGGGTGGGTTAAAGATTATTGTGGCGCACACTCAGGTTCAAGGCATGGCGGCTAGTGATCAAATTATTCGTGCGATAGATTTTTTAAACAGTCAAAGTAAACTACCCGATGTGATTGCGATTATTCGTGGTGGCGGTAGTGCTGATGATTTAGCGGTTTTTAATGATGAAAAACTGGTTCGTGCGGTTGCAAATTCTCGCGTACCGATTATTACTGGAATTGGCCACGAAATCGATCAAAGCCTTTGTGATTTAGCTGCAGATTTTGCTGCCTCAACACCAAGCAATGTGGCACAAATTTTAACACCAAACAAATTTGACGAAATGCGTTTTTTGCGTTCAAAAATTTTACGCACAAATGATTTGTTGCTTTCGAAAATAGCTGAACTTAAAAAATTTAATAGAGAGAAAAATCAGGAAATTCGCAATAGAATTTTACAGAATATTCTTGACCAGAAAAGAGAGATTCAGGCTAAAAAACGAATTTTAGAAAGCTATAATCCGCAAAATATTTTGGCGAAAGGCTACGCACTGATTAGTGGGGAAATTGCAACTGGTAAAGAGATTACGATTAAAACAATAGATAAAACAATAACGGCGGAGGTGAAAAATGTCAATCAAAAATTAGTCAAAAAAATAAAAAGAAATCGACGAGATTCTAGCTGATATTGAAAGTGGAGCGATTCCTCTTGAAGAAACTGTCGAAAAATATAAAGAGGCGATTTCGAAAGCTGAGGCGCTTGAGAGTGAGTTGAATTCGCTCGAAAATGAAATTGAAGTTTTGAGTAAAAATTTTGCACAAGAAGAATAAAATCTCGCCGTAGCGAGATTGAAACTTTGAAAAGAATTTCAGTATTTTTCATTTTCGAAAAGCGAGAAGTTTTTAATATTTTAACATTTTTTTATAATTTTAGTCAAGAAAAGCCCCGCAGTTTGTTGCGGGGGAGTGAAATGTACTGCCTACCAAATAATCATATTTTCAAGCTCTTCGCTCAAATCAAGATCTACCTCTCGAAGAAATACAAGCCATACTCCTCATCTTCAGGATTTGTATTTTTACAATAAAGCGAAATGTTTAGTTTAATTCCTGCTTTATTACACTCTTCTTTTAAGATGATCAAGTTTCCAAGCTTATCGCTTCGCTTGTCGGCAAAAACGAGAAGCTTGTCTTCTTTATATCTCTTTATAAAGTTCCGAACAATTTTTCGAACAGATTTTTTTCAGTTTTTTTGGATTGTACGGTAGAATGAAACTATCAAGCTGTAGATTAGTGTTGATAAGTGTTGATTTGGTTAAGGCGATCGATACTAGTGCCATTTTGGGGGCACCTCCTTTTTTGAATTTTTTAGCTTTCTAAAAAGCTATAACCAGTATTATAGCATAAAAATGCTAAAAAGTCAATTTGAATAAAAAAAGCATAAGGTGTGTTATAATGTAGGCATGTTTGATACAGATGAATTTAAATTAAAAATGACCGAGGCTGTCGAGCATTTCAAAGGTGAAATGAAAAAAGTTCGAACTGGCCGTGCGCATCCTTCAATGCTTGACGGGGTGTCGGTTGAAGTTTATGGCGCAAAAATGCCATTGAACCAAGTTTCGAATATGACTGCACCAGAGGCGGGAATGATTTTGATCACACCTTTTGATGCAAATAATATTTCAGCAATTTCGGCAGCAATCCGCAACGATCAAAGCCTTGGTTTTAACCCAAGTGATGATGGTCGCGTTGTTCGTGTGCCAGTTCCACCATTAACAGAGGAGCGCCGCAAACAAATCGTAAAACAAACTTCTGAAAAAGTTGAAGGTGCAAAAATTACGCTTCGAAACATTCGTCAAGATGCTTTAAAACACGCCAAAAAACTTAAAGATGAAAAATCTTTAACAGAAGACGATTTAAAGCGAATTGAAAAAGAAATTGACGCTGAAATTAAAGAGTTTAGCACACAAATCGACGCAATTTTTAAAGAAAAAGAGAAAGAAATTCTCACAATTTAAGTTATTTTTTTGCTGGCGTTTTTGAAAGCGTCGGCAAAAAGCTAATTTAAGATTTTTCGAAAGGGTAAAATGGAGGTTTTTAATTTAATTTTTTTGGAATAATTATCGGTTTAATTTCGCTAACTTTTTAGTGGCACTTCATGAGCTTGGTCATGCGCTCGCAGCCAAGAAAAACGGCGTAAAACTCAAAGAATACGCAATTGGTTTTCCGCCAAGAATTAGAAGCTTTAAAGCTAAAACAGATAAAGTTCTACCAAAAGGTACAAAAATTTCGATTGGCGCAATTCCGCTTGGTGGTTTTGTGCGGCTTCAGGGTGAGCATGATTCTGATTCGAAAAAGGCGATTATGGTGCAGCAAGCTTTTTGGGGCAAAAACGCAGATTTTATTTGCCGGTGTTGCTATGAATTGGCTAGTTGCTTTTTGTGGTTTTTACAATTTTAGCGATTTTTTTGGAATGCCAAAACTACTTCCAAATCAATTTTATCTTTCTTCTGATGTAAAACTATCTGGCGGTGGCGTGCAAGTTTCTGCAATTTCAAAAGATTCTCCAGCAGAAAAAGCCGGGTTGAATAAAAATGACACACTTTTAGAGTTTAATGGTCAAAAGGTTGAAAACTCCACTAAAATTCGCCAAGATTTAAAAAATAACGCCGGTAAAACAGTTTCTTTAAAGATTAGTCGAAACGGTAAAGAGATTTCGAAAAGTGTGAAACTTAACGAAAAAGGAGATAATGGTTTTTTGGGTGCGGTTTTGTCTGACGGAATGCAAAAAATTCACTCAACTTGGAGTGCCCCAATTGTTGGTCTTGGTACAACGGTTCAATTTACGGGTGAAACATTTAAAGGTGTTGGTGAGCTTTTTGTAAACTTTTTTGGTGGAATTTTCGAAAAGGTTATTTCAAATTCTGATTCACAGAAAAATGCCAATACTCAGCTTTCGAAAGCGGGTGAGAGTGTTTCTGGGCCAGTGATGGTTATTGGAGGGATTTTTCCCAAACATTGTTTCGATGGGAATGGATATGATTTTAATGCTTACCGCCATTATTTCGATTAGCTTGGCCTGTATGAATGTTTTACCGATTCCAGCGTTAGATGGCGGTCGTTGGTTTATGACGTTTATTTTTCGAGTTCTGCTTAAAAAACCACTACCAAAAGAAACTGAAGAAAATATTAACGGTTGGAGTTTTTTGGCTCTAATGGGGCTTTCGGTTTTAATTATCGTTCTCGATTTTACGAAAATCTTTAGAGGTTAAAATGAAAGAAAAAAAATCATTCTTATTTGCAGTAAAATTCGAAAACGAAACGAGAAAATTCTTTCGAAAAAACCTTTAAAAATCATTTTCTGGGCAGTTTTGCCGATTTTAGCTTATTTTGTAGCGAGCTATACTTCAGCGGTTGTGATTCGCCTATATTTAGCGATAGCCTTTTGGGGTAATGATTCGGGCTACCAAAACGCAACTTCTAGCGTGATTACAACATCTGTTTACTCGATTTTATTCTTTGGTTTAATGTTTGCGATAATTTATCTTGTACCAGTTAAACTTTTCGGCCAAAAAATTTCTAGAAAAGAGATTGCTTTAAACGGGCTTATAACCTGGCAAGATTTAGCTTTAGCGTTGGTTGGATTTATTTTAGCTATGATATTGTCTGGAATTTTTCTCGACATAGCATCGCATATTCTACCAAATTTTAATAAAGCTCAATCTCAAAATCTATTGTTTCAGCGAGGAACGATGATTCACTCTTGGCAATTTTTGATGGCTTTTATTTCTATTGTTGTGATTACGCCATTTGTTGAGGAAGTTATTTTTCGTGGTATGATTTACGGTCAACTTCGTAAAATAAATATTCCGCTAGCAATTTTTTTAACCAGCCTGTTGTTTGGAATTGTTCATTTTCAGTTAAATGTAGGAATAACTGTATTCGTAATGAGTGTAATTATGTGTTTGATTCGTGAAAAATCACCAAAACGATTTGGTCGGGAATTGTGATTCATATGATTAAGAACGGAATTGCTTTTTGCGATACTTTACATCTATCCAGCAACTCAATTTCTCAACCTCTAACATTGACGCAAGATTAAAAAAATTTGATATAATTATATAACTTATAAAAAGGATTTTTATTTTTATGAAACAAGAATTTAATATTACAAAATTAGGAAAAAGAAGAACTTGAAGCTGAATTAGAGCTTCTAATTTCGCAACGAAAAGAAATTTCAGAAGAAGTTGCGACTGCGCGCGATTTTTGGTGATTTGCGCGAAAACTCAGAATACGATGCCGCTCGAAAAACAAGCTTTTGGCAGAATCTCGAATCATGGAGATTGAAAATATTTTTACAAAACGCTGTAATTATTGGTGGCGGCAAAAAGATGTTGTAGCACTTGGTAATCAAGTTAGCCTTTAAGAATCTCGAAAATGGCAAGGAAGTAAAATATACAATGGTTGGTGCTGTTGAGGCTAACCCCTTGAGGGTAAAAATTTCGAACGAATCACCAATTGGCCAACAAATTATGGGTAAAAAAACTTGGAGAAGAAGTTGATATTACGACACCAAAAAGGCGTAATTAAATACGAAATTACACAGATTAACTAAATTTTTTTAATGCTCGGTTGACCAAATCAGCCGAGTTTTATTTTTAAAGAGGAGAATTATGCGATTATCAAAATTATATACCAAAACTAGCAAAAACCGTTCCATCTGGCGAAGAAGCTAAAAACGCACAACTTTTGATTAAAGCTGGATTTGTACATAAAAAGAAATGGCTGGAGCCTACGATTATTTGCCACTCGGTTTCAAAGTGCTAGAAAATATTAAAAAAATCGTTCGTGAAGAGCTTGAAAAAAATCGACGCTAATGAAATTTTAATGACAACCCTCCAACGTCGTGAAGTTTGGGAGCGCACAACTCGCTGGAACGATGATGTCGTGGATGTTTGGTTTAAAAACCGCACTCAAAGATAAAACAGAAGTTGGTTTGGGTTGGAGTCATGAAGAGCCAATCGTTGAAATGCTTAAAAAGCCATATTCAATCATATAAAGACTTACCAGTTTCAGTTTTTTTCAATTCCAAAATAAAATGCGAAACGAACTCCGTGCAAAAAGTGGAATTATGCGTGGTCGTGAATTTTTTTGATGAAAGATTTGTATTCCGTTCACGCCACAAAAGAGGATTTGGAAAACTATTATTCTAAGGTTTCAAAAGCGTATGAGCGAATTTTCGAACGTCTCGGTTTGGGCGAAGATACTTTCGTAACTTTCGCTAGCGGTGGTGCATTCACAAAATTTAGATCATGAGTTCCAAACAATTTGTGATGCTGGTGAAGATTACGTTTATTTGAAGCGCGATGGTGAAAAAAACTCTTGCTTTCAATGAAGAGATTTTAGACCAAGCGATTGAGGAAGGCGAAATTGATTCGAAAGAAGGTTTAGAAAAAGTTAAAACTGCTGAAGTCGGCAATATCTTTAATTTTGGTACGCAAAAAACTGATGAAATGGGACTTTATTTTACCGATAAAAAAACGGTGAGCGAAAAATCTGCTTGGATGGGTTCATACGGAATTGGAATTACTCGTGTAATGGGTGTGATTGCTGAAAAAAATTCAGTGATGAAAAAGGTTTGATTTGGCCAGAAAACGTTGCTCCAGCTAAAATTTACCTTGTGCAAATTGGTGAGAAATCACAAGAATTAGCAGAAGAAATTTATAATGAATTTTCGAAAAAGGGAATCGAAGTTTTGTTTGATGATCGCAATCTTCGCCCAGGTCAAAAATTTGCCGACGCTGAATTGATGGGAATTCCTTATCGACTTACAGTTTCTGATCGACTGCTTGAAAGTGGTGAGTTTGAAATTGTAGAACGTTCAACTGGTGAAGTTCAAATGCTTTCAAAAGAAGAGCTTTTTCGAAAAAAATTCTCAAAATAATCAAAAATCTTGAAAAAAACAAGGCTTAAGCATTATAATTGGTATATATGAAAATCATTGCTTATAGTGTACGAAAAAGATGAGCTCCAGTATTTTTGAAAAATTTGCGGAGCAATTTGGTATTGAATATGCCACAACTTCAAAAGATTTAAATGCTGAAACAGTAAAAACTGGCCGAAGGTTTCGATGCGGTTTCTTCATATACTTCAAGTGAAGAATTGAATGATGTTTGGGAACCGCTTTCGAAAATGGGAATTTCTTATTTTACGGTTCGAACAGCTGGTTATGATGGTATAGATATCGAAAAAGGCTAAAAGTTTTGGTATTAAAATTTCGAATGTTCCGCAATATTCGCCAAGTGCGATTGCTGAATTCGCGGTTGCACTTGCACTTGCAACAATTCGAAATATTCCGCTTTGTCTTTCACGTGCAAAAAACCAGAATTTTTTCGGTTGATAATTTGATGGGTCGTGAGCTTAACACAATGACGATTGGAATTATCGGCACAGGCCACATCGGCTTAACAACAGCTAAGGTTTTTAAAGCTTTTGGTGCTAAAATTATTGCATATGATACTTTCGAAAATCCGCAAGCGCAAAATATTTTAGAATACAAATCTCTTGATGAGGTTTTTGCGGAAAGTGATTTAATTTCGCTTCATGTTCCATTAACACCGCAAAACCACCATATCATTAACGCTGAGAGTATTGCTAAAATGAAAGACGGTGTGGTTATTGTTAACACTGCCCGTGGCGGTCACATTAACACTGCAGATTTGCGCGATGCACTAGTTAGCGGAAAAGTTGCTGCAGCCGGCCTTGATGTTTTCGAAAACGAAAAACACCTTATTCGAAAAGACTTAAGCGGAAGGATCATTAAAGATTCAGTTTATCGCGATCTGTCGAATTTTCCAAATGTTATCATTACGCCACATGTTGCGTTTAATACAGATGTTGCCGTTCAAAATATGGTTAAAATGTCAACAGAAAATCTAATTAGCTTTAAAAATGCAGGAACAACCGATAATGAAATCACAAAATAATCGTTTGCAAAAAATTACCAAAATTACGTCACTATTTTTAGTGGCGGTTTTGGCGTTTAGTTTTGTCTCGGCGAGTTTTTCTCACCCGGCTTTTTGCGCGTCGCCGCAGAAGAAATAGCGCAGCTGAGCGAAGAGAGCTCGAAAGAAAGAATCAAAACATTAAATTCCCGAAGTTCGAGGGGACTTATAAATTTAGCGCTAACCAAAATGGTGATACCGACCTTGAAGTAACCGAACAGATTTCCGCAAGTTTCATTCTTGGTAATGTTAATCACGGAATTGAACGCGCTATCCCAAAATACTATAACGGTAAAACTGTTTTTGACGGTAAGGCTGATATCACAATGGATGGTGCAGATGTGCCATACAGTACAAGACCAAGCAATGGTAATGTTGTTTTTCGAATTGGCGATTCTAACCGGTATGTTTCCGGCCGACATAATTATCAAATCAAATACCATTTGAAAAATATTTTAAGAGCCGGGGAGGGCGAATTAAAGGATCGACAACTTCTAATCGTTAATGCAAATGGTTCGGAATGGCAGCAGCAGTTTGGTGAAGTTTCTGGAAAAGTTATTCTTGATCAATCTGTTAAAAATGAATTTAAAGGGATTGCGAAATGTTTTTCTGGTGCATATGGTTCAGATACTCAATGTGAAAAATCGTCCTTAAACCAAGAAAATGGTGAATATACATTCTCTGAAAAGAATGTTTTAAGCAATCAAAGCGTAACGTTCTTGATGGCTTTCAATAATAAATTTGCTCAGCCAACGCCTAATCCTTTAGACGTAACTACAATGATTGTGGCGATTGTTTCCATGATTGCTGCGCTAGTGATTGTGGCCTTGGCTATGATTGTTTTCTATAAGAAAAATGCAATTCGAAAGCGAAATTCACTTTCGAAAGAGGCTAAAACAGTTGTTCCGCAATATTTACCGCCAAAAATCGGAATATTAGATATTCTTGATGCTGGTAACCTAGTTAAATCTAATAAGAAAGTCACCGCTGCGATGCTGTTTTTTTGCAGTCAACGGTAACATTTTGATTGAGGAAGAAGAGAAGAAAAATCTTTTCGGTAAACACAAGATTTACAAGATAAAACTATTAAATTACAGTGGTCTAAACTCAGATATGCGCGAGCTTTTGGAATGTTTCTTTATTGATGGAGAAGAAGTTGACCTTTCGAAAACTATGAGCTCTTCTATAGCGTCAAGTATCTCTTCAAGAATCATAAACGACGGGTTTAAAGATACAGATTATTACGACCAAAGCGAGCCAGCTTTCAATAAAAGAATGCGTATCGTTGCTTATGTTATTGACGCTTTGATTTTTGCATCGTTTTTTTCTTTAGCGATTCTACATTCTCGGCGCTCTCGACTGTTTCGAAGTGGCATCCGTATATCTTCCTTTCAACTTTGATTGCGGGCGTATTTTCGACATTAATTATAGTCGTTGTAAGCATTAAGATTCCATCCAGAAAAGGTTATGAAATGAAGAATTACCTTATGGGATTAAAGCTTTATATTTCAGTTGCTGAAAGCGAACGGCTTAAATATCTCCAAAGCCTTGAAAAATCTGAACGCTTCAAAGATGAATTTGGCGGTTCACGAGTTAAGCTTTACGAAAAACTTTTACCTTGGGCTGCTTTGTTCGGTCTTGAAAAATCTTGGGCAAAGGTTCTTGAAGTTGAATTTGCGAACAATGACTATCAACCAAGTTGGTATTCTGGCGTGAATGCATTCAACGCAGCCGTTTTTGCAGATACGCTCAATAGCTTCAGCAGTGCCGTTAACAGCTATTCTGCGCCAAGCTCTGGTGGTGCCGGTGGCGGCGGCGGATTTTCTGGCGGCGGTGCCGGTGGCGGCGGCGGTGGTGGTTGGTAAAACCCCGCTAAATCCTATAAAAAAATAACCCAAACTTAACGGGTTATTTTTTTATTTTTAAAAAAAGCATAATTGTATTGATTTTTTTAACTTTTTTTATGATTAAATATAAGCATTATGAATAATTTTTTTGGGTTGGGTTTAAAAAAACAAAAAAAGGGATCTTTTTAGCTATTTTAGCTTTGTTTACAGTGGCAACATCTTTAGTAGATAATCGCTATCAGGCTTACGCTGATGATTATCAATATAGCAAAGAAGAGTGTGAGAAGATGGGATTCAAGTATGATGGTACTGGATTTAATACTGCTGCGGGTGCCGGTTGTCTTATTGAAGAGGTTAAAATTGTAAATGGTAAAGTGGATGTTCGTGGTTCACAAACTATTGGTGGTCCTAAAAATTTGGTTGATTTAAGGCCTATTTACGCACTTCCAGAGGGTAAGTCTTGTGTTAAAGGCTATACTCAAAAAAAATATGATAATCATAAGGTCTGCGAATTAACTAATAAAAAAAGCAAGGATGCGGGCTATGTTTCAGGATCTAGCTCTAAAGATGCTATAGATGCTAAGAGCTGTGAAAAAGCAGGGGGATATTATAATGGAAATGGTGGTGATAAAATGAGGTGTTTTTTAAACAACATGAAAGGTGATCTAGAGCCATTTAACAATTTTTCATCTTTTCCTAGTAAATATTTAACAAAGGGAGATTGTGCTCCAGGATATATAAAAAGTAAAGATGGAGCATATAAAGACTTTACAGAGGGTGACAGGGTGCGGGATGGACGTCCAAAACAAAAAACTGCTGTTTTTGTCTGTGCTAAAAAAGGTACCAAAGCTGGTGACAGTGTAGAAGAATGTAATAAAGAAGAAAATAAAGATAGCGAAAAATGTAAAGATAATCCAGCTGGTGATGATGATGGTGATGGCTCTAAAGATAAAAACTCTTGCGCAATCGAATGGGTTGGTTGGATTATGTGCCCAGTCATTCGCGGTGCGAACGGTATGGTTGTTAGTACCTATAGTCTTATGCAGCAACACTTTTTGAATATCAAGGCTGATGAAATCTTTCAACAAGATAAGCCAGCATTCAAAACTTGGTCTAGTTTCCGTGATATTGCTAACGTATTTTTTGTGATAATACTGTCTATTATTATCTTCTCGCAAGTTTCGGGTGTGGGTATTTCAAACTATGGCATTAAGAAAATGCTACCAAAAATTATTGTTTTTGCAATTCTAGTTAATATTTCCTGGTATATTTCTGTCATTATGATTGATATATCTAATATTCTAGGACACTCATTATTTGAATGGTTGTCTGGTGATGGCACTTGGCAGTTCTCTAGCGACTCTCAATCGGAAGATAGTCCTGTTGAACAAATTCTTAGTGGAGGGAACACTGCTGCTGCTATCGGTGTTGGTACTGCTGCCGCCATTTCTGGTGCTTTTGCTGCAGGATCTTCGATTCTATTGTTTATCTTTTCGGCAGCTCTTGCATTGATTATGATGGTGTTTATCTTGCTAATTCGGCAGGCTGCTGTGATCGTGCTTGTAGTTGTTTCACCAGTAGCTTTTGTTGCTGGAATCCTACCTAACACAGAAGGATTCTTCAAAAAATGGATGAAGTTCCTTAAAAATATGTTAATGATTTATCCAATTTGTTCGCTAATTGTGGGTGGTTCAATATTCGTTTCAAACTTGCTTTATAATAATGAAAGCAGTCCGCTATTGAAAGTTGCCTATGGCTTACTACCAATTCTATCATTATTTACGATTGTTGCTATAATCAAGAGCGTGCTTTCGATTATAGATGGTCTAACTGGTGGCAATTTGCGTGGAACTCTTGATAAAATGTCTGGAAAACTAACTAATGCTACAGCTAATAGTCGACCTCTCAAGCGTGCTGAAGAATTCCACCGAAACCTAAAGGTTGGTGGTTTAGCGATAGGTAAAGATGCTCGCGAAGCTAAATATCAAGAAGGAAAGGCTGGCCGAACATATACCAGAAATCGTAGAGAGCTTCAAAGACTGCAATCTAAAGACAATCCAAGCACGGCAGACTATCGTCGAATTGCGCAATTGGGAGCCGGGATTGGTGCATACGAAAAAGCACAATCTGAGGGTATGGTATCTGCTATGACAACTGCAATTGGTGGAAAGGTTGGTAATGTAGCCGGTCAATTACAAAAGGTTGCCGGTGTGACCGACCCTGTTCAACAAGGTTTAATGTATGGTGCTATTTCGCAGGCAGTTACAAAAGCTGGTTTGAGCAATGCCGATCAATCTTCTGCTTTAGGTGATGTTGTTGACAGTGCTTTAAACACTAGTGATGCGACACAGAGACAGGCCATTATGTCTCAAATCGCTTCAAAGTCTGGTGCTGATATGAAAAAGGTTAATCCGGCTGCAGCTAAAGCTGCTATGCAAAATGTTGCCAATAAAGATAACATCAAGAGTGTGTCTGATTTTGAAAAAGAGGTTTCAACGTACGCCGGTGCAAGCGCTCAACAAATGGCTGGATGGTCTGCGATGTCAAGTTCTAATACTGCAGACAATAAGGCTCTTGATGCTATGAAGAACGCCTATGCTAGTGGTGATCAAACGCAAATTTCACATGCGCAGAATATGGGTAAGGTAGCCGACCAAGCCCTTAATGCAAACAGTAAGGGTACAATGTTCTTAACACCAGATCAACAAAAGAACTTCCAGGCAATGTCGAATCTTGCCAAAGAACACGATCCTGTAAGCGCTACTTCTTCATCTGCTTCTACTGCATCTGTGCCTGCACCTACACCTGCGCCTGTGCCTGCAGGTTCGCAAAATATGCAAGTTGGTGTAAACTATAGCGTTAATAGTAATTCACAAGCTTCGCAATATGGCGCTCCAGCACCAACGCAACAAGTAGTTGTAGATCAATATAAATCAAATAGAAGGTTTGGACCACAGCGATCTAAATAGATAAAAACACCTCATCTCAAGGGGTGTTTTTTCTATGTAAGTGTGCTAAAATAAAGATAGAATTCAACCTAAAAAAGGAGAGATATGAAAATTGCATTAATTGGTTTTGGCCTTGAAACAAAAAGTGCTTACGAATATTTTAAAAAGTTAGATAAAAACACCGTTTTTGAGGTTTACGATGAACATGAAAAACGGAAAGCTCAAATTACCAGAAGGTGTAAAAATTTTTTTGGTAATTTTCACGATTTTTCAAAAATTCAGGCAGATTTAATCGTGCGAACTCCTGCAGTTAACCCCTCGCGATTGCCAAAAAATGTTAAAGTTACATCTGTTACGAATTTATTTTTCGAAAACTGCCCAGCACCAATTATTGGTGTGACGGGTTCAAAAAGGTGAGGTACGGTCTCAAGTTTTATTGCCGAAATTCTGCGAGCCGCAGGATTGAGAACCCACTTACTCGGCAATATTGGTATCCCCGCGCTAGATAAAATGAATGAAATTAACGATCAGGATGTGGTCGTTTATGAATTAAGTAGTTTCCAACTTTGGGATGCGCAAAAATCGCCGCACATTTCGATTTTAAACAATATTGAACCAGACCATCTAGACGTTCATAATGATTTCGAAGATTATGTTCAGGCCAAATTGAATATTGCAAAAAAACCAAAAAGAAGGTGATTTCTTTATATTTAACCAAGAAAATTCAACGGTTTTTGAATATGGTAGAAAGAATAAAATCAAACTTAAAATCTGAACTTCAGCCGTTTCCAAATTATGACTTGGCGCATGTTCAGGATGGTCATTTCTTGTGGGGTGATGAACTAATTTTTAGTACAGATATTCTGAAAATCCCTGGCGAACATAATCAAAAAAATGCTTGCGCGGCAATGATTGCAACTTTTGATTTATTACGTGAAAAAGGTTTTGCACTTGAAGAAATCTTTTGATTTTTGGCAAAAAGGACTTTCGAGTTTTACTGGATTGCCACACCGATTAAAATTTGTGAAAGAAGTTTCAGGAGTGCGTTTTTATGATGATTCTATTGCGACAACTCCTGGTAGCGCAATTGCAGCGCTCAATGCTTTTAGTCAACCAAAAATTTTAATTCTTGGCGGTAGTGATAAGGGTGCAGACTTGAGCGAATTGATTGATAAAATCTCTAATTCATCTGAAGGCGAGCTTCGAGAGGTAGTTTTAATGGGCGCAGAATCTTCGAAATTAGCTCAAAAAAATTAACTCAAGCAGGTTTCGAACGATTCGTAAATTTGGGTCGAGAAACAAATATGAAAGAAGTTGTAAAAGCTTCTTTCGAAAATGCCCAAAGCGGCGACGTGGTTATTCTAAGCCCAGCGCATGCCAGTTTTGATATGTTTAAAAGCTATACTGACCGAGGTGAACAGTTTATTGAAAATGTAAACCTTTTATGATAGAATGTATGGTATGAGTAAAAAAGATAATACAGTTAAGAAGACTACAAAAGTGAAGGCGGTTAAAAAAGCAACTGCTAAGCTTAAAAAAGTAGATCCAAAAGCACAGTTTGCGGGCTTTAAAAAGTTCATTAAAGACCAAGGTCTAATCGGTATGGCTATCGGTTTGATTCTCGGAACCGCTTCTGGTGATCTTGTGAAATCTCTAATCAATAACATCATTATGCCTCCACTAGGCTTCGTTCTTGGTTCATCTGAAGGACTTAAGGGTGTTGTTTGGCATATGGGAAAAACTCCAGCCGGAAAAGATGCGGTTCTTTCTTATGGTACATTCCTAAACGATGTAATTAACTTTTTGGTTATTGCTTTCGTTGTTTACTTTGTGCTTTTGTTCATTGAAAAACTTTTTGTTGACGATGAAGAAGAAGCAGCAGAAGCTGAAAAGGCGGCTAAAAAATAATTTTTTATGGATAAGCTGAAAGCTCGCACGGGCAATATTTTTAGATGAGCTTGAAAAAGCGAGCTTGAAGCTTAATCTTGAAGATAAAAAACAGCAACTAAATAACCTCGAAAGCGAAGTTTCAAATCCCGAAATTTGGTTGAATCCTTCTGTTGCGCAAGAAAAAATTAAAAAACTTGCCAATCTAAAGAAGGAAATTCATCCTTGGGTTGTTTTGAGAACGCAGGTCGAGGATATTTTTGAGTTGATAAATCTTGGTGATGAAGATCTCATAGAGGAATTCGAAAGTCAAATTTGTCAGTTCGAAAATGATTTTAAAGAGTTGCAAAAACAACTTCTTTTTAGCGGAGAATTTGATCACGGCGATGCGATTGTGCGCATTACATCTGGTGTTGGCGGAACCGACGCACAAGATTTTGCCGAAATGCTGGAGCGAATGTATTTGCGCTGGTCGGAGAAAAATGAATTTAAAACTGAGCAAATTGAGCGCAGTACTGGTGAAGAAGCTGGAATAAAAACCAGTGTTTTTGAGGTCCAAGGGTTAAACGCTTACGGTAAACTTCGCAGCGAAAACGGAGTACATCGTTTGGTGCGAATTTCGCCGTTTAATAGTGCTGGAAGCCGTGAAACTTCTTTTTGCATTGGTTGAGATTTTACCAAAAATTGATGCGCCCGAACAAGTTGAGATTGCTGAAAAAGACTTACGAGTTGATGTTTATCGTTCTGGTGGAAAAGGCGGGCAGGGCGTGAACACGACCGATTCGGCAGTTCGAATTACACACTTGCCAACCGGAATTGTTGTAGCGATTCAAAATGAGCGTTCGCAGACTCAAAATAAAGAGACCGCTATGAAGATTTTACGCGGAAGGCTTGTGCAGATGAAAATGGAACAGCACGCGCAAAATTTAAGCGAACTTCAGGCCGGAAAGTCTGCTGATTGGGGCTCGCAAATTCGAAACTATGTTCTCAACCCTTACAAGTTAGTGAAAGACACTCGAACGAAATATGAAGAAAAAGATGTAGATAAAGTCCCTAAATGGTGAAATCGACGGATTTATTTACGCCTTTTTTTGGAATATTCTGAAGAGTAAAAAAACTTAAACATATTGACAAAATGCTGTTTTTTATGATATTATTTAAGTATTAATAAAAAAATAAAACAAAAATATGAAAAAAATTTAATACACTACAAATAGCAGAAACTTCCGAAAATGTGCAAGAATCAATAGATAACCCGCTTCCAAAAGAGAAAGCGCGAGGTTTAGGTGGTGCAATTTTGGAAATTTCTGAAAAAACTAAGCATTTTTCGAAAAAGCGCGAACGGTTTACGTATTTAAACAATCCAGATAGCCAAGAAGCGAAAGAGCATCTTGAAGATGAAATTGCGCTTAAAAACCGTCGTCAAGAAGAAATCGAAAATGGCTATTTTGACGAGAAAGATGATTTCATCGTAAATCCAAAAGACTATAGAATTCTTTCGAAACAATTAGTTAACGGTGCTGGAAAAGCCGGAATCGATCTGGTTGCTTCAAAATATCTAAAACATGGAATTGCGCTTGCAGATATGGCTTCTCGATATGATACGGTTGTTTATCTCGACAAATCTGCACGACCGCTTGATGGCCTAGCTCGAAAAGTTCTTAAAAATGTAATGCCAGATAAAAAACGGCCAGATTCAAAATTTTTGAACATTGATAGAAATCAGATTTTTACGGAGCTTGGGTTCGGTATTCGTGACGGCTATTTTAGTGATGGAACAGAAGGGAATAAACTGGCTGAAACAAGTCACTTTATTAACCGTTGGCAAATGGGAACTTCTCAAGAAACGAAAGACCGAATTTTAGCAGCGGTTCGTTCACAATTTTTAGACAAGGATGCTGAAATTGACATGAACGCATCAGAGGATGAGATTATTCAGCAGATTTTGAAAGCGAAAACAACAGTTGAAGGTAAAAAAGTGATTGCAGTTGATGAGACTAGCTTTTCGGGTGCTACAATTGGCGTAGCTGGATTTCTGCTCAAGAAAGCATTGCCAGAAGCTAAAGTTAACGAAAAAGGTTTTACTTTTTGGGAAAGTGAAGACAAGCAAGTTAAGTCTGAAGTTAATGGCGAAGTTAAACTAGTCCACGGTTCTGTGCCTGTTTGGTACGATAAAAACGATGATTTTGGTCGTGGTATTGGTGAACGTAGTGAAAGCTACCATACTCGTCGTTTCGAAAAATAATCCAACGCAATTAAACCTACTTCGAAAAGTTGGTGCTTCTGTTTTAGCTTCACCGCACCGTGATATTAATGAAAAATATCTTCGAGATGATAAATATGAAGATTTAATGTATGACTTTGACCAGTTGATGCACGACTATAAAGCTAATAAAATTTTAATTTCAGCGCCAATAACAAATTATGAAAGTCTAGATATTTTTTACGATTTGATGGATGCGCAAGCTGAAAGTAAAAACTTAGAATTTAAAGATTTAGTTGAAATGAATAAAGTTCGAAACGAACATCGTAAAGAGATTTCGAATTTGAGACATTTAAAAAGCCCATGTAAAATGGGCTTTAGCTTTGTGCAACTTTTTTAATTTTGATTTTAGCTTCAGTCTGATCGTTTAAAAGATTTAATTCAAATCGCTGTTTTTCGTTTATAGCGATTTTTCCTTCAATGCGAATATAGTTTTCATACTGTTTTAAAAAATCAATTACAGCAGAGAATTTGCCATTCTCGGTTTTTAGTCGAACTCTATGCGGCAGTTCTACACCACTTGAAGCTAGATTACGGAAAAATTTGCACATTAGTTATTGTTAATAACAAATAAAAGAACCTCCTTTTTGGAATACCTATATAATAACATTTTTTTAGGAAAAAAAGTCAATACGTAGATTATTTAGCTGAAATTAAAAACTTAAAAAAACGCTTGCAATAAAAAAAGCGTATACTGTATAATTAAAAAGGTTGGCTCTTTAGCTCAGTTGGTAGAGCAGAGGCCTGAAGAGCCTTGTGTCCCCAGTTCGAGTCTGGGAGGAGCCACCAATTTTTGATAAATTCCGCTTTGGCGGTTTTTATTTTTTTCGAAAATCAAATTAAAAAGCACTTGAAAATTTTTAAAAACATAAGTATAATGGTAGTATGAATAGATTCAAAAAAGGTGCAGTAGAAGGCTCAACAATTGCAATTATTCTTTTGAGCATTGGATTTGCCGGTGCGGGTTCATTTGGTATTTGGGCTTATATTCAATATAATAATTCTAAAACCGATGTTGATGGTCAAATCAGCCTTGCCGTAGCTGATGCAAAAAGAAAACAACAAGAAGATGACGAAAAGAAATACAACGAGGAAAGGCGAAAAAAACTGTTAAAGAATTTCGTGCCCCAGAAGACCTAGGAAAAGTAACATTTAGTTATCCAACATTCTGGAACCAATACGTTGAATCAAACGGTTCTGACCGTAAAGGCTTCTTTGCTTATTTTTACCCTGAATCAGTTCCACCAGTTCCAAAGGACGAGCGAACTACACAGCGATTTGGATTGCGAGTATTCATCTACGAAAAGAACATGGACGAAGTTCTCAAAGAATTCAACGAAGCAATTAAAAAGGTGAGCTTTCTTCTGAGACGGTAACTGTTAATGGTTATCCAGCAACCAAGATTGCAGGTTTGTTCCCAGGACCAGAAAAGAACAATCGAATCCGTGGAACAGCCTACTACTTCAAATTAAACAACAAAACGTTAATGATTCGAACAGACGCTGATACTTACAATAATGTTTTTGAACGAAAACGTTTTGAGCACTCTAAAAATTAATGACTAGCTTTTAAAAAAATAGCAAAAATTTGCTATAATAAAAGCATGAATGAGCGGGAGTTTTTAAATCTGGTAGCGAAAGAAAGTAGTTTTCTTGTTGCTGCTCACGAGATGAAGACCCCGCTTTCTATTATCCGGCAACTTTCGTTAACTCTAAATGATGACGATACTGAAATTTCGGATGATGAGCGATCGCGAATCCTTCACCAGATTGACATAACTAGCGAAAGGGCTTTTGCGATTAGTTCAGGATTTAACTAAAATTTCAAAGCTTGAAGATGCGATGTTTGAGCTGGAGCCAATAAATTCTAAAAAAAATTTGTTGCGATGTTGTTTCTGAAATTTCAGATGTATTTAAACTCCATAATCGAGTTATCAGATTTAAAAATGTACGAAAAATGAACTTATTGTTGCAAATTATGAACTTTTGCGTTCAGTTTTGATGAATTTTTCAGATAACGCGCTTTATTCTTCGAACGAAAAAACTGAAGTTGAAATCAAGGTTTCGAATGTTGGCGAAAAGGTTCGAATTTCTGTGCGTGATTTTGGTGATGAATTGCCACTTTCAATTTGGCGTGCCATTAAAAAGCAAAATCATCAACCTGTGCAGGCTAGTTCACGCCCGCAAAGTTCAGGTTTGGGTATTTTCATTGCGCAAAGTTTTGCTACGGCAATGGGTGCTAAGATTGGTGTAATTCGCCACCGCAACGGAAGCACATTTTATATAGATTTAAACCGTTCTGGTCAATTGAGTTTGTTGTGAAAAAAATTTTAATTATTGAAGACAATGTGATTTTGGCTGAAAATTTTGAGCGAATTCTACGCAAGAATTTTGAGATTTCGCACGCCAATTCAGCCGAAAAGGCGATTTTAAAAATTAATAAAAAGGTTGCCAGATTTGATTCTTTTTAGATATTCTGCTTGAAGGTCATTCGGCATTTGCGCTATTAAACGAGCTCCAAAGTTATGCTGATACGGCAAGGATTCCAGTTGTCGTTTGTTCGGATTTAGCAGATGAACTCGAAATGGAAAGTTTAAAACATTTTAATGTTCGGGATATTTTCGAAAAATCACAGCTTCAACCACGAGAGCTGCGAGAAAGAATAAGTGAGATTATAGATGAATAACGCACGAAAAAAACTTTGGCGATAGTTTTGCGACGAACTGATTTTTGGCGAGGCTGATCGAATCATAAATTTATTAACACCAAGCGGGAAAGTGAGCGCAATGGCGCGTGGTGTTCGAAAGCCAAAATCGAAACTTGCTGGTGGAATCGAATTTTTTTGCGCTAAACGAAGTTGTTTTAATTGAGGGCAAGAGTGAAATGCGCACACTTTCCTCGGCGCGAATGCGAGAATTTTTGGTGAAATTTTGAAGGACTTCGAGCGAACTGAATTTGCGTATCAGGCAATAAAAACGGTTTCTTGGCTTTTGCGAACAAATTGAAAGTGATGATTTTTTTCGAAATTCTACTAACAGTTTTTCGAAGTTTAAATAATTTTGCGATTGACTTAAGTCTAACAAAAAAATGGTTTAATTTAAAAAAATCGCTGAATTTTCTGGCGATGAAATTAACCTTGAAAGCGACAAGAATGGCAAACCTTTGCAGGTAGATTTAACTTATAGCTTCGATTTTTTTATGATAAAGTTTTTTGTTGAAGATAGTGAAGGGATTTTAATGCTAATCATATAAAAATTTTTAAGATTAATGCTTTCTAGCCAGCCGCAAATTATCTCAAAAGTAAAGGGTAATGAGAGAATTTTTAGAGGATTTAAAAGAGTTATTTTTTTATGCTAAATAAAAAAATAAAAACGCTTGCGTTTATTTTTTAAAAAGATGTTATACTTGGGGTAAGATAAGTGTTTTATTTAATATAAAAAAATAGGAGAGAAAATGATTTCTAGAAGCAAAACATTAATAATTGCCGCAGCTGTGGTGTTATCGGTGGTTGGGTTTAAGTCTGCTTTGGCGGCGCCGCAAGATGTTACTAACCAAATAAAAGTTACACCAACGCAAATTAAATCAGATGGTCGTGAATGGACTATTGAAGTTTCTGGTGTTACTGCCCACGAGGGCGACTGGGCAACTTTCCGTGCAGAGAATGTTTCATTGATTCCTAGTGAAAAAGCAGATCTGAAATATAACAATGATAAAATTGGTGAAGTTATAGTTGATAAAAAGTTTAATAATGGATATGATATCAATAATGAGATTGTGCCTCGTGATGATGAGACTGCTAAGCCAGCTGGATATATCTGGCAGGGTAAAATTGTGTTCAATAAAAATATTGAGAAATACACAAATTTCCGAGCAGTAATTTCTAATAATAACGTAAACTATTTTGCCTATTCTGATCACGATGTAGTTTTGGAAACAAAGATTATCGGAACAACAACCCTCAAGGGTAATGACGTTGCGGTTAAAAAGCCAAACTTGCTAGTCGCTAATGATACACATCTTGATACAGGATATATAAGTCTCAATACTAACGATAACAGCTCTGTTTTTGGTCCAACTATTATTCAATCAAAGAACAACCCAATCAAAGCTGGAACAAAGCTAAAAATCACAATGAGTGATGATTCATCGGTTCGCTTTGATAGTAAAGGTTATCCGGTTGGGTCAATTGTGTCTCTCTTGAGGATGCGCGAAAGTATTTCGGCATCTACTCCTGTGAACAAATACGGTGTTTATTTTGCTGGTGGTCCATCAATTAGTGCAAAAAAATTATTTCGACATCAGATACTGAAATTGTGATCGAGGTAACAAAAGATATGCCAGCAACAGATGGAATTTACCGAAACTGGATTTCTTCAATCAAGGTTGTTGATGGTTCAAAAAAATTGCAAACGGCAAAATTAATGATATTAAATATAATACTGAATTAATTGCGCCAAACGGCAATACTATAGCTAAATCTACTTTTAATCAGAACGGTGCAATTTTTGGAAGTAATGTAGAAACTTATGCTAGAATTAAGCCAGTTAAGCCAGTTAAACCAAAGGACCCTGAAAAATAAGCCAGTTGTTGTTGAGCCAGCAGAACCAGCTAAAGAAAATCCTAAAAAGAAGATGCTCCAAAAGAAATTAAGGCACCAAACACTGGTTTCGAAAAAGTTGCTAACGTATTAGCTTGGGCGATTCCAGCTCTTGGAACTATTGGCACTTTGACTGCTGTAGTTTTTCGAAAGAAACTACTTGGCTCAAAAGTTAAATTCTAAACGCTTAAAACAGTTATAAAAAAATAGCTTTCGAAAGAGGGCTATTTTTTTGTGTTTTTAGGATTTTTGATATAATATTAGATAGATTTTAATGGAGGAAAAATGAAGAACGAAGACTTAATGGACAGAATCGTTAGCCTCGCGAAACGGCGTGGTTTTATTTGGCAAGGTAGCGAAGTTTATGGCGGAATGCGCGGAACTTGGGATTACGGCCCACTTGGTTTGGCGTTAAAGCGCAAAATAATGAACGAATGGTGGGAGTTTTTCGTTGAAAATCGCGAAGATATGTTTGGTGTTGATGCGGCGATTATTATGAACCCAAAAAGTTTGGAAAGCTAGTGGTCATCTGCAACTTTTGCCGACCCTTTGGTTGAAGATTTAAAAACTGGTGAGCGCTATCGAGCAGATCACCTTTTGAAAGATGCCGGAATTGAAGCCGAAGGTCTTTCGAATGAAAAAATTACTGAAATTATTCGTGAAAAAGGTTTGAAATCACCAAAAGGCAATGATTTGAGTGACGTTCGTAGCTTTAACATGATGTTCCAAACTAATGTTGGCGCAGTTGTTAATGAAAACTCTGTAGCTTATCTTCGTCCAGAAACTGCTCAGGGAATTTTTACAAACTATAAAAATGTAGTCGACGCTTTTTATCCAAGCTTGCCGTTTGGGCTTGCGCAACAAGGAAAAGCTTTTCGAAACGAGATTAGCCCGCGTGATTTTGTGTTCCGTTCGCGAGAATTTGAGCAAATGGAAATTGAGTATTTCGTAAAGCCTGAAAACTGGGAATCTGAGTTCGAAAAGCTTCTTCAACTAGTTCGAAAATTCTTAACTGAAAAAATGGGCCTTCCAAAAGAGTCTTTGTTTGAACTTGAAGTTCCGGCCGAGGATCGAGCACATTATTCAAAACGAACAGTGGATTTCGAATTTAATTACCCAATCGGTAAAGAAGAATTGATGGGGATTGCTTATCGAACCGACTTCGACCTTGGGAATATTCAACGGGCAAGTGGTAAAAGTATGGAATACACGGATAAACAAACTCGCGAAAAGTTTATTCCACATGTGATTGAGCCAAGCTTTGGTGTTGAGCGCTTATTGATGGCGGTTCTTTCGAATGCTTATACTGAGGTTGAATCTGAAGGCAAAACTCGAACTTATCTAGCTTTTACCAGAAAACCTTGCGCCAACTAAAATCATCGTGGCTCCACTTTTGAAAAAAACAAAGAGGTTTTTAGTTGAAAAAGCTAAAGAAGTTTATTCTGAGCTTCGCAAAAAGTACAAAAAAATGTAGAATTTGATTTGAGCGGAAAAAGTTGGTAAAGTTTACGCTAAAAGCAGATGAAATTGGTGTGCCAAAAGTTGTTGTGATCGATTTCGAAACAGTTGAAGGTGATGGCTTAGTTAGCGTCCGAAATCGTGATGATGCCTCACAGATTCGTGTAAAATCAAGCGAGATTTAATGAAGAAGATTAGTTCGGTGCAAAAATCCATTGGTTAAAAAAACTTGTTCAGCTTTCAGAAAAGCAAAGTTTTTCGAAACAAGCAAAAATGACCATTATTGAGGGTGTGCACCTGACGGCCGAGTGGCTTAAGCACTTCGGTGCGCCGGATTTTGCGTGATTTCGAGTTCTTCAAAAAGAAGCGAAGAAGTTGAAGGAATTATTCAAAAATGTGAAGAATTAAATACTGAAATTATCGAGCTTGAAGCTAAAATATATTCAAAGATTAGTCCTGTTATTGAGGGTGTTGGTGTTCTGTTTGTTGTGAAAATACCAGAAAAATCAAGGTGTTGATTTTTGTGAAGATTCAATTATTCTCGACAGGGTTCAGGATCCGGGAAATTTGGGAACAATTTTACGCAGTGCAGTCGGTTTTGGTGCTAAACAAATAATTTGTTCAAAAGGGACTGTTTCGGTTTGGTCGCCAAAAGTTTTGCGAGCAGGGATGGGGGCACATTTTCAACTAGAGATTTTTGAGAATGAGGATTTAAAAAATGTTATCGAAAAGCTTAAAGTTCCAACTTTTTGCAACAAGCTTTAAAAAGCCCAAAAAAACAATTTATGATGAGGATTTTTACAGTAAAAACTGCTTGGATTTTTTTGGCAATGAAGGTTCTGGTGTTTCAGAAGAAGTTCTTTCGAAAGTTAGGAAGAAAGTGATAATTCCGCAAATTGGTGAAATCGAAAGTTTGAATGTTGCGATGGCTGCAACGGTTTGTCTTTCAGAACAATCTCGGCAACGACTAAAATATAAGCATCTTGGCAATAATTAGAATATATGATATAATCAAGCTATGAAAAAAAGTTATTGTAAAAAGCAAAAATTAAAAAAATAAGGTTGATTTTATCAAGCGCTTAACAGATACAGGGGCATGATTTTGGTCGTGTTATTTTTTTCAGAATGACCGCGTTTTTTTGCCGCGTGGTTACCAACCAAGTCGAAACTTGCCAAAAATGATGATTCGAACAGAGATTATTGATCCAAAGCGTAAGCCGTGGTATCAGCTAATCCAAAAACGACACATTCAAAGTGAAAATGTCGACTTAATTCATGAAACACCTGTTTTTGAATTATTCTGAAACAGCGCACATTGTACAACAATTAGGTTTCGAAATGAAAGTTGAAGTTCTCCGAAATCGTCAAAAGCTTCAAGTAGAAGATACAACTTTTTACTTAGATGATGTTGAAAAAAACTTGGAACATTCATTAAACTTGAAAGAGAAGTTAAAAAAGGTGATAATCCAGATGCGATTCGCCAAGAGTTGTGGGATGTTTTGGAAGTTCTCGGAATTGATAAAACCGCAAACTCTCCAGAAAACTATACTGCACAACTTCTTCGAAAGAAAGAAAAAGTCTAAAAAATAAAATAATGCGGTTAACTTTGACCGCTTATTTTTTTATATGTAAAAATAAAATATATAAATAAGCTTGAACGCTTTACGAAAAGCTGTTATAATAGAAAGCGATGATATTATTAGATCGTGTAACTAAAGTTTATGGGAATTCAAACACTCCTGCAATCAACAGGATCAGTCTTCATATTAAACCAAAAGAGTTTGTGATTTTAGTGGGAACTAGTGGTGCTGGAAAATCATCACTGTTAAAGATGCTAACTCGCGAAGAGAAGCAAACTAGCGGTAAAATTGTAGTTGGCGGAATTGACTACGATAAACTTCGAGATAAAGATATTCCACTTTTGCGTCGTCGAATTGGTGTGATTTTTCAGGATTTTAAACTTTTACCAAATCGAACTGTTTTCGAAAATGTTGCTTTTGCGCTTGAAATTGCTGGAATGACGAATCATGAAATTAAAGCAACGGTTCCAAAAGTTATTAAGCTTGTTGGGCTTCAAGGTAAAGAGAATAATTTCCCGCATCAGTTAAGCGGTGGTGAACGTCAGCGTGTTGCAATTGCACGTGCGCTCGCTCGTCAGCCGAAAATTCTAATCGCCGATGAGCCAACAGGAAATCTCGACCCAAAACACAGTTGGGATATTATTCGCTTGCTTGAAAAAAATTAACGATTACGGAACAACAGTGGTGCTAACTACGCACAATGTTGAAATTGTTAACAGATTAAAGCGCCGTGTTATTACATTGAGTCACGGAAAAATTACTCACGATCAGTCACAGGGGGAATATAGACAGTAATGAAAGAAGATTTTTCAAACTCTCCAGCAGCAAAAGCACAAAATGACGATGAAAAACGTTTGCATGCTTCTTCGAAAGTTCAAAGCTTGAGACATCATCGAAAACCACAAACATCTCAAGGACGAAAGAAGCAAAATTCGAAAGTTATAATGCAACAAAAACAGCGTCGCCGCAAGGCTTTAACTTTTTGGAGAATTACAAAATATGGTGCAAATAGTTTTGTGCGAAACGCTTGGCTTTCAGTTGCCGCAACAGCAGTGATGACAGTTACTTTGGTTATTATATTTGGTTCATTGTTGGCTCGTTCAATCTTGATGGATACGGTTGAAGATATCAAGAATAAGGTTGATATGTCGATTTATCTCAAAAAAGGTGTGTCCGACAAGGATATCGCCAAGATGAAGAAATCAATTCAAAATTTGAAATCAGTAACAAGCATTACATACACATCACCGCAACAAGCACGTGAAAAATTCGCAAGCAAGAATTCTTCCGACGCAGATATTCGAAAAGCCTTGCTTGAGTCAAATAATGAATTTTTTGGAATTTTTAATATTAAACTGGTTAATATTTCGGATACAACAGAACTTAAGAATCTCGTTGACAGTGATAAACTAATTAAATCGAGTCTTGACCCTGACCACCCACCAACATATGCGAGTGATCGCAACGAGATAATCAAGAATATTTCTAATACGATTAATTTTGCCGAAAAAGTTGGACTTTTGGCTGGTTCGATCTTTGTTATTATTGCAAGTTTAATCATCTTTAATACGATTCGAATGGCAATTTTTTAACCGTCGAGAAGAGATTTATATGATGAAACTAATTGGTGCGAATAAGAGCTTTATTGCAGGACCTTTTCTGGTCGAAGCAATAATTTGTGGAACGATTGCAGCAGTTTTGGCGACAATCATTGGTTATACGATAGTTTTCTTGTCGAAGTCGAAGCTTGAAGCATATGGAATTATCGTTTCTCCGATTATTTCATTCTTGCAAGTATACGGGGTTGTGGTTGTTCTTGGGCTAATTCTAATAGGTTCAACAATTGGTGTAATTTCTGCATTTACTGCAACAAGGAAATATTTAAAAAAATATAATAGGAAAGGGCTTGTCTTCACAAACAAAAGTGTGGTATACTGTAAACAGTAATAAAATAAAAGCAAAAAGAAAAAAACAACTATGAAGAAAATCAATAAGAAGAATTTACTTATCAATGGTGCGATATCTATGGGTGTCGCGGCTGCTGGTGTTGTTGCAGTTTTGCCTAAAAAAACAACGCTCAAGCTGAAAAAGAGTATTGATCAGCTTGATAAAGAAATCAAAAGCAATTCAGTCACAAATTAGTGATGCGGAATCTCAAGCGAGCCAATTACGAAACAAGGCTCAGACTCTTCAAAACGAGTTGAATGGAATTGAAAACGAAAAGACTATGATTCAGTCTCAAATTTCAATCTATCAAAAAGCAATTCGAAAAAGCTTCAGATTGAGATTAAGAATAATGAAGATAGTATTCAGAGAAACCGGAATGCGCTTGGTTCTATTTTTGGCAACAATGTCTCTTGATGACGATATAACGCCTATTGAACGAATTGCTGGAAGTAGCAATCTTTCGAAAGCACTTGATAACTTCGAGTACCAGAGTGCGGTTAAGAATCAATTGGTTGAAAAAGTTGACAGCATTAAGCGGGCTAAAGCAGAACTTGAAAAACAACGCGATGAAACTAAGGTTGCGTTAACCAATCAAAAACAAGCGGAGTCTGCATTGCAAGAAAAGATTCGTCAACAGAATGATTTGATTGCTAAAACTAAGAACGATGAAGCTGAATATACTAAATATGCTAGTGAACGTTCTTCACAAAAAGCAGAACTTCAAAAGCAGCAACAAGATATGATTCAGGCGCAAATTTTACGCGCTGCTCGTGCTGCCGGTGGTGGTGCTATCCCACAAGCTATTGCTGGAACAAGTAGTTATCCTTGGAACGATGCAAACTGTTATGTTGACGGTAACGCCGTAAGTCATGGTGGCGCAGATGGAAATGGTGGTGATGGTTATGGTTATGGTTGTCGTCAATGTGTGAGCTATGTTGCTTGGAAATTGCGCGCAACAAAAGGTATTAACGCTGCGTATTGGGGAAATGCTAAGAACGTCCCAGCTAGTGCGCGTAATGCCGGATTCCGAACCGGAAGCACACCAAAGGCAGGATCGTTCGGTGTTATGACTGGTGGTCAATACGGTCACATCGTCTGGGTTGAATCTGTTAACGGTAATATGGTTACAATTTCTCAATACAATTACCTCGTTAACGGACGCTGGGGACAATTCTCTACAATGACAGTTCCTGCAAGCACTTACGATACATATGTATATTTTGATTAATATTTAGCGAGTCAGTTTATTTGGCTCGCTTTTTTTATTATTTTCTTTTCTAATAAACTTGCAGTAAATATCGCTGAACAATGTGATTGAGTTTTTATATTAGATAGTTTATGAATTATAATCTTATAAATCAGCTAATTTATTATTTTTAATGGCTAGCTAAAAATTATTCATTTTAAATTTTTCACTAAGCCAGGGTGTTTTTGTTTAAAAAGTTTTACTTTATCTATCAAAAGATAAATGATATAATGAGAAAATGAAAAGGGGATACAATGGATACTTTTTTGTTAAAGAAATAAGGATAAAACCTATACCTAAAAGGGAAATACTACTCTGAAATTCCATCAATAAATTCCATTGATTCTTTAAATTTGTCTTCTCCTATTACCTTTTTTATGGGCGAAAATGGGAGTGGTAAATCAACTTTACTTGAAGGTATTGCGGTTTCTTTAGGGTTTAATCCTGAGGGTGGAACTGTTAATTTTAATTTTTGCAACTAAAAGAAACTCATTCAAACCTTAGTGAATATATTCAGATTGTTAGAGGAGCTAAGCGGCCACGGGATGGATTTTTTTCTTGAGGGCTGAAAGTTTTTTTATAATGTAGCTACTTATCTGGAAGATATATACAGTAGAGAGATTGCTATGGGCTATAAATTAGATTCTTACGGCGGAATCCCTCATGAACGTTCTCACGGTCAGGCATTCTTAGGTCTGGTTTTAAATAAATTTAAACCTAATGGATTATATATCTTAGACGAACCAGAAGCTGCTCTTTCGCCACAAAATCAATTAGCCTTTTATGGCAAAAATATATGAACTAACGCAAAGCGGAGCTCAATTTATCATAGCTACTCATTCCCCTATTATTACAGCTTTTACCAAATTCAAAAAAATATACAATTTTAATGAATCTATTCAAGAAATTGATTATCACGATTCTGAAAGCTATCAAATTACCAAGCTTACTTTAGAAAATCCTGAGCTTATATTGCGAAATCTTTTGAAGAAATAAAAAAATAATATATCACAAAAACAGTGTAAATTCGGATTATTTTTATAGCATTAAATATCAAACTGTAAATGTTTCTAAATGCGATTGCATAGCTTCCATTATTGCAACTATTGAATAGTTAAGTAATATGAGAGTTGTTCGTGACAATATGAACCGTGTTTGTGAACAAGCACCTATAGAAGACAGTCGGTCAATATTCCAAAAGATTAATTTTTCTAAAAACTATTTTTTTGCAATTTTTTTAGCATACAGCAGGAGGGGTTTTAAAATGTCAGAAGAAAAAAACAAATAACTAGTGCTGAATCTGGTAGAAGATTAACAGAAGATAATAGGTATTTTTTTCTGCTTTCTTTTTCCGCAAATTTGCTGAATCTGATAGAAGATTAATAGAAGATAATAGGAATTAATACGAATAATAGGTAATGCCCTTTATCCAGCAACTGAACAACTGAAATTATTACAAGAAGCTCAGGAAGAAATTAGAAATATGAAATTAGAAGAAAAAGAAAGAACTTCATATGAGCTCAAAAGTTCAAGAAAAAGGCAATCGCCTGGGAAAAAGAATATCTAAATGGAAATAACTTTTAGCTAGTCTTCAAGACCCAAAAAAATGGGTCTTTTTATTTTGACACTCTTCTAAGATACGTCTAACCTGCCATAATTACAGAAAAAGAGAACTTTTGGGCAAAATCAGCACAAGAATAGTGCGAATTTGGATTATTTTAGAGCATTAAATATTAAACTTATTTTTTTCAGAGTTTATTTTTTTGTTATGCTTGTGCTTTTGTGATATAATGGGGTTTATGGATAGAGGTAAAAAGTTGAACGCTCAACGCTTATCATTGTTTCGACGTTTATGTTGGTTTTTGGGATTTGCTGGCGGTTCACGAATAGATGACATTAAAAAAATTTAATTGCACCGGTTTTTCGGAATGAAGAGAGTTGAGAAACTTGATCTTTCGGCGGTTGAAAAAAACATATAATCAATTAGCTTCAAATTTTGATGGTAAATTAGATCAACAAAAAGTTAACAGAGGGCGCTTCAAAGGGCTTAGTTGAAGCCGCTGGAGATAAATATACAGAATATATGACAGCAAAAGAGGCCGAAGAATTCAATAAAAAGTTTAAGTGGCGATGTTGGCGCTGGGATTGGAGTTGAACTCGCAAAGGATGGTCAGTCTGTTAAGGTGGTACGCGTTTTAGCAAAAACTCTGCTCAAAGTGCAGGAATTTTACCAGGAGATATAATTTTAAAAGTTAATGATGAAGATGTGTCCAAAAAGAGCACAGCAGAAGTTAGCTCAAAAATTCGAGGTGATGCTGGTACTACTGTTAAAAATTAGCTTATTAAGAGGTCAGGATATAAAAAGAATTCTCGGTAACTCGAGCAAAAAATCGAAAAATCCAAGTGTGGAGCTTTTCGAAAAAAATGGAGATGTTGCGATTCTTTCAATCTATCGCTTTGACAGCGAGACGGGTGCCTTAGCTAAAAAAATATGCCGAAGAAATTAAAAATGAAGGATTTTTCGAAGGTTATTCTAGACTTGCGTGGAAATGGTGGCGGCTACGTTCAAGCTGCAAAAACTGTTGCAAGTTTATGGCTTGAAAAAAATGCGTTAATTGTTAGCGAAAAAAACAGGTTCAAAAACTATCGAAGAAATTCGAGCAACAGGCAATAATCCGTTAAAAGGGATGAAAACCGTTATTCTTCTTGACGGAACATCTGCAAGTGCTAGCGAAATTGTGGCAGGAGCACTAAAAGAGAATAAAGCAGCAACGATTGTCGGTGAAAAAAATCTTACGGAAAAGGGAAGTGTTCAGACTACGGTTGATATGTTTGGAGGAGCTTTTACTGAAGGTTACTATTGCAAAATGGTACACACCAAATGGAGAAAATATTTCAAATAATGGAATTTCACCAGATGTTGAGGTTAAGGCCCCAGAAAATCAAAGTTATTTGTTAAATGATGTCCAGAAAAATAAAGCACTAGATTTGTTAAAATAAGGAGTTGGTATGCAAATTAAGAAGAAAAATTTTTACTAGTTGAAGATGATGAAGTGTTGGCAAGTATTTATCGTGCTCGACTTGAGATGGAAGATTTTTGAAGTCATTGAGGGTTCATGATGGCGAGCAGGCTCTAACGGCTGCCCTTAAATATCGTCCAGATTTAATTTTTGCTCGATGCGATGATGCCAAAAAAATATCTGGTTTTGATGTTTTGGATATTTTACGAAATACACCAGAAACAATGAATCTTCAGATTATTATGCTTACTGCCTTAAGTCAAGAGAGTGACAGGAAGCGTGCTGAAGAGCTGGGCGTTGATGATTATCTTGTGAAATCTCAAGTTGTGATTTCTGATGTAATCGAAAAAAATTCGTGAGCACCTAGGTCTTGATGAAAGCTATTAGATAATAAATAAAAATGAGTCGATCGATACGAAAGACTCATTTTTTTATTGCAAATTACGCAGCTACAACTTCTACAACTGTACGTCGTTCAGTCTTGCCAGTAAATTTGCGTTTTTTTGGATTTGTTTAAATTTCACAACACCGTCTTGTTTGGCATGAATCGTGAAATTTCGGCTCATGTAAGTTCCTTCACCAGCCAATTTAGTTGCACCAGTTTGTCGAACGAGAACTTCACCCTCGTTAACTTTTTGGCCACCAAATCGTTTTAACACCAAAGGCGTTGACCGGCGTTATTGTGGATGTTCTTACTTGAACCACCCGATTTAACGTGTGACATTTTTACTCCTTATTAGTACTAATAATTCACGCGCCACAACTTGATTTTTCGCGATAATATATTAAATCTTGTGGTTTAACGCGCATAAATTCTTTTCTATTATACCCCAGCTCATTTTAAAAAAAGTCAACAAGTGGAAGGTGTGAAAAATGACCATTTTGTGTTCTCCAAGCAGGAACGGCAATGCAAATTTGGGTTCCGGCTGGAATTTGTGAGGCAAGGTTTTTTTCAAAAAAATTTGAAATTATACGATTACAATTTTCACGAACTTCTGTTAATTTTTTTGGTGAAGGCGGAGCGGAGAATGGTTGTCCTAGATAAGTTTCGCAAACAACAGTTGAAAGTGTATCAGCAAAAGTCCATTTTTTTCATCTGTTGCGTCAGCTTGATAAATCTCGCCAAGTTTGCCGTGCGGTTTAAATTCTTGCAAAAACCACTCACTGTTTTCTTTCGAAAAATTCTATCATTTTTTTCACTTAAATCTGTTCCGTTAACTTCAAAAACCTTTTTAAAAGTGCTTCTTGAAGAACTGTGCCTGTTCCACAAAAACGGATCAAGGATTTTTAGGTTTTTCGAAAGATTTTTCACCCAAAAAGCTTTTAATTTGTGGCTGATTTTTACCGGCGCCAAAATTGATCATTGTTTGAGCAAGTTTTTGGTGGTAGCATTCCCTACAAAAGCATCACGCTTTTGGTCTATTTTGGTCACGTCTAGCGTAGCTTGTGATATTTTGCGCACCTTCGCTTAAGGCAATAATTGTTTTTTGCCGCCACGAACTGCTAAAATTTCAATCTTTTTTTCACTTAAGCCAAGTTTGTTATTGTGTGAAATTGCGGTTGAAAGCGCTAATTGTTTTTGAAGGAACAATCCGCACAGAAACATCGTGATTTTTAAGTTTTTGTTTAATAACTGAGCTCGTTTTTGAAAGTTCATTTGGTCGAAGTTTTTAGTCCGTAAGTGGAGATTCCCAAGGTGATTTTTTTCCTTTAAAGTTTGAAAAAAATCTTGTTCAAAAATTTTAGTCATCTTTTTGAAACTTCTCGCCAATCTGTTGAGTTGATTTCGAAAGCTACTTGACCAGTTTTTAAGATTGAACCAAAATGTGAAACATTAAGTTTTTCAGTTTCGATAAGACAGGCATAATCACCAAGCACACGAATTTTTTTCTCCGCCAAAAAAACACTTTCGAGTTCGGCAATCCCAATGCTCGGCTGTCGCCCTAAAATTGCAATTTTCATTTTAAAATTATAACATAAAATAAGCTTAATATCAAAGCAAAAAGCATGTTGATATTTTTTTATAAACAATGATAAAATGTTGATAAACATAAGAGTAATGGAAAAAGTAAGGTGGAATAAATAAATGCAAGATTTAAAACTTAAAAAGCTTATCTGTCTAGATAAGCCTGCAGAAAACAATGTGGTTTCTGCAGCTCCATCTCCAACAACAGATGGAAAAACAGAAACTGTAGCTGTTCAACCAGCTCCAAAAAACATCCAAGCTCCAAACACTGGAGTGCAAAATACAACAGGAATTATTACAACAATCCTTGTTCTAGCTCTAATCCTTGGACTAACAACTCTCATTGTTTCAAAGCTAAGCAAGAAATCTAAAAAGATTATCCTTTCAATCTTCATGCTAGCTACAGCTACATTCGGTGGAATTAACGCTTTCTCGAAACTATCTTATGCCGAAACCCTAGTTGACGGCAAACCTTGCCAAACCACTGGCTACACTGACTATGAGGTTGGAGCGGAAGTAAGTATTACGCTAGACGTTAGAGGACAAGGTAATCTTACTGCTATATCTAAATTCATCAAAGTCAAAGGTACTGGCGATCCAGAAAAAGATAAGGCCGCTCTAGCCGCAGAAATTGACAAGCTAAAGGATGACAAAGAATCGATTAAAAAAATATGGTACGACAGTTTAATATTAATAATCCATCGCTTGTCTTATTATACGATATAACTAAGCAACTTTAGTCCCGACAATTTCAGTTCGGAATTAGTCAAAAAAATTATTAAAGAACCAAGAGTGGATGATGAAAAACAGCTTTTATAAGATTGACGCTGAATATTTGAGTACAAACACAGGAAAACCAGTTAAATTGGTTGATTATCTATAAAATCAATACTAAAAAAATAGCACCAAAAGGTGTTATTTTTATTTTGCGTTTATGCTATAATATAATAGATGGAAGATGAAATTAGAACTGAACATTCAGAAAATACCGAGAACAAACAATACGAAACAGAAGAAAAAAACCACGAGGTTGAATCTTCTCCAGAAAAAGATGAATCAACCGATATTTTTCAATGGGCGAATTTAACAGATGGTATTAAAGGCGAGCTTGATGTCGAGTTTTTCCTTTTCAATAAAAATTTCGCTCCTTTCACTACAAGCTTTGCGGGCGAATTAAACTCACAAATTAAGCCACTATTTTTATACGACATGATTAATTTCGTAAATATGGGGGCGGGCACTGGCTGAGTGTGCGTAATTACGAAAACCGATGGTGGAGCAAGCAAAGATGTGCTTTTGAAAACTGAGTTGAAAAAAGTTCAACATGCGGATGCGCTTTTGAATGTGATTGAGACGCAATATTCTGACATTCCTGAATTTAATGAAAACGAGCATGACTTTAAGCGAATTAAAGGAATTTTGGCACGCTTCACAAATTCAAAAGGTGAAAAGTTTTATGTTGCCAAACAAATTATGCAAGGGCAAGTTTTGCGCGGTGCAACAGCTTGGGAGTTTCGAAACGGTAAATTTGGCGCTTTCGAACCTGAATTTGGTTTAAAAATCCAGCCAGATAACCAAGTTTTAATTGTAAATAACGACATCTTTATTTTTTTAACCAAAAGTAAATTCGAAAAAAACTCTTCAATTATGATTATAAGAAACAAGTTTTGGCTGATCAAAAAAAGTGCTTGAAATCGAACGAAAATATAAACTGAGTTTTTCCAGACGGTTTAGATTTGCAAACCTTAGTTCGTGATCATAAAAAAAGCCGCAACAAAACTACAAAAAAATGGATGAAATTGGCGAGATTTCACAAGAAAAAGTGGTTGAATATGCTGATGAAATGCAGCTTGAACTTATGACAGATGACAACGGCGCGATTATTATTATGGACGGCAATGATTTGGATATGTTCGTAAATCTGATTAACGAAGATTATATTATGAGTGAAATTACGGGTCGCCGATACGAAATTAAAAGCAAAAAATTGCTTGATGAGCCAGAGGGTGAACCACCACGAATGATTGGGAGCGAATAGTCTTCGAAAATGAAACAAGCGCTAGCTTTAGAAATTATGCTTTCGGGCGAGAACGTCTTTTTAACTGGAGCGGCGGGAAGTGGAAAAACCTTCACGCTTAACCAGTTTATTAAGCTTGCAAAAAATTCTGGAAAAAAAGTTAGTGTCACAGCCACTACTGGTTTGGCGGCAACTCATCTTGGTGGAAACACAATTCACGCTTGGAGCGGAATTGGTATTTACGATTATCTTTCTAAGAAGTTTTTCGAAAAAATCCCTAAAAATCGTGCGGAAATCATTAAAAATACTGATATTCTAGTGATTGATGAAATTTCAATGTTGCATGATTTTCGGCTTGATATGGTTGAAGAAATTTGTCGCACAATTCGCCAAAATGACAAACCTTTTGGTGGAATTCAAGTAATTTTGTGTGGCGATTTTTTTCAGCTACCGCCAATTAATCGAAATGGTAGTCGAACCGGTGGTTTTGCGATTCATTCTGAAGCTTGGCGTCTAGCGGATTTTACGGTTTGTTATCTTGAGGAGAATTATCGCCAGAAAGATAGCGAGTTGACTGAAATTTTAAACGCACTTCGGGCGGATGATTTGCGCCGAAAACACGCTGAAAGCTTGCTTAATCGTGTTGATGCTGAGCCAGAATTCGAAAATGAAGATTTTTCGAAAAACCTAACCGAACTTCACACTACGAATATTGATGTCGATAAAATCAACGAGCAAAAACTTGCCGAACTTGAGGGTAAAGAATTTCATTTTGCTCAAACCACAACGGGCGCAAAAAATTATGTTGAAACTTTACAAAAATCAGTTCTTGCGCCAGAGCTTTTGCGGCTTAAAAAGGGTAGCTTTAGTTATGGCTGTAAAAAATGCGCAAAATCGTCAATATGTAAATGGCTCAATTGGCGAGGTGATTGATTTTCGAAACTTTAACAGATTATCCGATTGTGCAATTTCAAAACGGAAAAGTCGTTACAATGGTTCCAGATACCTGGGAGATGCGCGACGGTGAAAGAAAACGAGCAAGTATTATGCAAATTCCACTACGGCTGGCATATGCAATTACGGTTCATAAAAGTCAAGGAATGACCCTTGATGCTGCGCGAATTGATCTTCGAAAAGCTTTTGCCGAAGGAATGGGTTATGTGGCTCTTTCACGAGTTCGATCGTTAGATAGGTTATATTTAATCGGGATAAATCGAATGGCGCTAGTTGTTAGCGAAGAAGCGCAAAGAATTGATACGCGACTAAAAAAATGAAAGTCAAAAAGGCGGAGAAACGTTTTGCTCATCTGTTAGAAATTGCCAAAAAGCGCGAGGCGGGTGATATTATTGAAAAGGCTCCAGCAAAAACAACCTGGGCGCAAAAACTAGAAAAAATGCGAGAAGAATTCCCAAATGCGTATCGACCATGGAAGCTTTCCGATGATGCACGTCTTCAAGAGGCGATTTTTCGAAAACGGCAAAAATAGATGAAGCGTTAACATTAAAAATTAAGCAAAGAACTTGGCCGACATAAAAGGCTCGATTGAGGCGCGTATTAAAAAGCTTTTTGGTGAAGATTCTTTGCAGTAATTATTGACCTTTCCCCCAAACAATGATAAAATGTTGATAAACATAAGAGTAATGGAAAAAAAGTAAGGTGGAATAAATAAATGCAAGATTTAAAACTTAAAAAGCTTATCTGTCTCAGATAAGCCTGCAGAAAACAATGTGGTTTCTGCAGCTCCATCTCCAACAACAGATGGAAAAACAGAAACTGTAGCTGTTCAACCAGCTCCAAAAAACATCCAAGCTCCAAACACTGGAGTGCAAAATACAACAGGAATTATTACAACAATCCTTGTTCTAGCTCTAATCCTTGGACTAACAACTCTCATTGTTTCAAAGCTAAGCAAGAAATCTAAAAAGATTATCCTTTCAATCTTCATGCTAGCTACAGCTACATTCGGTGGAATTAACGCTTTCTCGAAACTATCTTATGCCGAAACCCTAGTTGACGGCAAACCTTGACAAACCACTGGCTACACTGACTATGAGGTTGGGGCAAACATTTCTCTAGGTCTTAAGGTTAATGAAGATGGAGCACAAGGTGCTAGCGTAGCTGCTGGTGTAGAAAAGTTTTTCATCAAGGTCAAGGGTACTGGCGATCCAGGAAAAGACAAAGCAGCTTTAGCCGCAGAAATTGACAAGCTAAAAGACGACAAAGAATTGCTTAAAAAATTCAAAGACAACTATAATGCGGTAAAATGTACTGGACATGCTGGAAGCGATGAATATTGTATAGATACTGACATAGATATTTTTCCTCTAGAGGTGGGTAAAAATATTACTACAGAACCTAAAGTGGGTGACGAAAAACAACTCTATGAAATTAGTGCATTAATCCAGCAAGAAGGCGGACTTGGAGTTCTCGCAAATCCACATATCTAGGGATAAACTAAAAGACAACCGAGCGAGGTTGTCTTTTTTATTTTGCTTGTAAGAAATAAAGGAGAAAGGTCTGATTGAAGGGGGTGGATGTCAAACAGGGGTTATTTAATATTGTGTCCGAGTTTATTTTAGTTTTATCTTTTTACGCAAGGTGGGTTAATTCTATAGTGTTAGCTACTACAAAAGGGGCATAAAGCAGGTTTATTATGAACACAATAAAAATAGATAATGTCAAAAAAATAAATAAAATAAAAACAATAGAAAGTCAAGCGAACAAAAGTTTTGGCAAGGGAAAACAAAATGTTTTTAGAATATTGTAAAATAAAAACTATTGACTTTTTAAAAAAACTTATGCTATTATATAAACATACAAAACAATTAAGATTAAATAAGTCAAATAAAATAAAAAGGAATAAAATGACAAAAACAAACAGAAACTAAAATTGTTAAAAACTCCAGCTAAAAAAAGATGCTGTATCAACTGCAAAAGTTTCAAAAAGATAATGAAATCAAAAAAAGCTAAGACTTTATTAACAAACAATGGAATTATTATTGCTGAAGATGGAACAGTAGTTGTAGATCAGGTCACTCAAGACTTTCGAAGTGCCGTTTTTGGTTCTTTTCACTCGCAATTAATCTCGTTATTTTTGTAACTTACTTAATTCTTATGTCTACAAGTAAGTATGACGCAGCATTAATTAGTGCTTTGTTGCCACGATAGTCTGGTTTTCAACAACTAAACGTAAGCTTTGTGGAAAAACAGGGGAATATCTGTTATTAGCCTTGCTTTTTCCACAAAGTTGTGGAAAAAAATATAAAAAAATTATTTCTATATTTGCGTGTTTGTCAAAAATAGGTCTTGCGAAAAATAAATTCATGGTAAACTTGAATCAGTGGAAACGACAGAAACCAACAGAAAAAAACCCACTAAACAAAAACAAAAGCACGTTAAAAATAGATGTAGTTTTTAGTTTAAGGTCAACTACCTGGTGATTAAACAGCTGGACAAATACCAGTAACCAGGTTAAAATAATAGCTGGAGTACATTCTAAAAACCTCCCAAAATAAAACTCCACCTCATATATAAGTCTCTCAAACAGCAATATGGTTGGCTATACGCCAAGCAAAAGGCTAAACTTATAATGAATCTTAAAACAAAAAAATAAACAAAAAAACAAAAAGTTTAATCATCAGATAGGTGGCTTTAAATTATGAATTACACAGAAAAAAATCAGTTCACATACCAGTTCTATTGCAGGCTAGCTTAGCACAAATCCAGCCAAAAAAGGGGGAAAGTTATCTCGATTTTACAGCAGGATATGGCGGACACGCTGGCGAGTTTTTAAATATTACTAAAAATTTTAAAGACTCAGTTTTAGTGGATAGAGATGAAAATGCAATTCGCACGCTTCAACGGTTTTAAAAAAATGAAGGCGTAGGGCTTTTTGCATATGGATTTTTCTTTTCTGCAGCAAGAGAATTAGTAAAAAGAAGGTCGAAAATTCGATATAATTTTGGCGGATTTGGGTGTTTCTTCACCCCAGTTAGATATTGCCGAAAGGGGATTTTCTTTTCGAAAAGATGGACCACTTGACATGCGAATGAATCCTGCTCAAGAAAAAACGGCAGCGGATATTGTTAATTTCGCAAATAAAAGTGAGTTAATGCAAATTTTAATTGAATTTGGCGAAGAGAAACGCGGATTTGCTGAAAGAATTGTTTCGAAAATAATAGAAGTTCGAAAAAAGCAGAGAATTGAGACCACAACACAATTAGCTGATTTAATTTTAAGCGTGCATAAAGGCGGGTGGCAAAAAACACATCCCGCAACGCGCACTTTTCAGGCGATTCGAATCGCAGTAAATAATGAACTTCAACAGGTTGAAGAAGTTTTAGGATTGCTTCCAAAACTTTTGAATCATGGCGGAAGAGTTGGAATTATTACTTTTCATAGTCTCGAGGATAAGCTCGTGAAGAATTATTTTAAAGAAGATTCGAAAAAAGGTTTGGAATCGAAATTCCAAATTGTTACTAAAAAACCGCTTGATGGTGCGAAAGAAGACGCCAACAATCCGCGAGCTCGTAGTGCAAAATTGCGAGTAAGCATTAGAAAATAAAAACAAAAAGGAGGCGAGATGCCAAAAACAATCAAAAGTAAGCTACGCTAACGAACAAGCTCGCGTAAAAGTTAATTTTCGATAGTATTTAAAGCTTTCGAAAAAAACAAAAACAAAAAAATTTGAAACAAAAAAATTAAACTTTAAAGCACCAGCCAATGACTGGTTTGGTGCTTTATTTTATTGAACAAAATTAAAATAATATTAAATTTAAACGCAACAAAAAAATCAATGTATAAGACAAACACAAATTATGTTAGTCGCCGTCGTCAAACACAGGCTTTCGTCGCGATCATATGGAAGAAATAACAATATCGCTATTTTTTTCAACCCACAGCAAAACTTGGTGCGGTAACGCAGTTTTTGATGCTTGGTATTTTGATTGCGGTACTTGGAATTATCTTCCTAATGAATTCTTCAAAACCGGCGCTTTATGGAAATGAAATTCAACAAATTGATTCGAAGATTTCAGATTTAGAGACAAAAAGGCTGATTTAGAAGTTGAGAACGCGCGACTTACAGCGCTTTCGAATATCGAAAATAGCGAAGTTGCAAAAGAAAAATGACAACTCCGGCGTCAGTTTCTTACGCAAAATAAGAATAAGTTTAAGCTTTTTTTCGAAAAAAATCACAAAACTGTGATACAATATAAATATATGATTTTAGGTTTTAAAAGTAAAAGTCGAACTGGTTATCTAGCGGTCTCAATTTTGAGTATTTTTGCGATAATCGTTATGCGACTTTTTTTCTTGCAAGTTATTGAGGGTGCAGATTATCGTGCGCGTGCAGACAAAGGTCAGAGGAAGCAATTTGAAATTAAATCTCAAAGAGGTTTAATTTATGCTATGGATGGCAAAAAAAGCTTACAAAAAAATGGTTTTGAATGAGACTGTCTACACTCTCTGGATCGATCCGCAAGAAATTGCTAATGCAAAAAAAGTAAAGAAAAGTGAAATTATTTCAGAATTTAGAAAAGTTGCTGGCGGAAATCTAAAAAATGATTTCGAGAAACTTTTCGAAAAAACAGATACGAGATATCAAGTCGTCGGAACGAAACTTTCATTAAAACAAGCTAATGCGATTCGTGAAAAAAAGTTCCACGGAATTGGTTTTACCGCTGAAGCGAGAAGGGTTTATCCGGAAGGTAACTTAGGTGCGCAGATTCTAGGTTTTGTGAATGATAACGGTGGAAACTATGGCATCGAACAGGCGATGAATAAAGAGTTAACTGGAACTGATGGCTACAAAAAAATTACAACAGATGCGTTCAATCAAACGATTGAAGTTGGAAGCGAAAATATTGAAAAACCAGCTGTGAATGGAAAAAACATTGCGCTTTCAATAGATCGAAATATTCAAGCAAAAGTTGAAAAGGTGCTAAAAAGCGCAAATGGAAGCCAAAAAAATGAAACATGGTGCGGTTTTGGTTATGGATCCGAAAACTGGTAAAATTATGGCGATGGCAAATTACCCGACATACGATCCGGCGGCTTATGCTAAAGTTGAAAATAGTTCGGTTTATAACAATAACACAACAACAATGGCTTACGAAAACGGTTCGGTGATTAAATCATTTACGATGGCAACGGGCATTAACGAGGGTGTTGCAAACGCAAATACTCGTTACTATAATACCGACTCGATAAAAATTGAGGATATTACGATTAATAACGCGGCTCTTGGATATACGGGTTCAATTACGTTGCAGACGGCGATGAATTATTCGCTTAATACCGGAATGGTGACTATCGGAAAACTACTAGGTGGCGGTTCGTTAAATAGTACTGCTAGAAATAAAATTTACGATTATTTCCATAATAGATTTGGCTTTGGTCGTGAAACAGGAATTGAAGTTCTGGAGAGTCGGGGTTCACTAGTTTCGCCAAAAGACGCAGAAGGTAATGCGGTTCGATATTCGAATATGATTTTTGGTCAGGGTATGGCAACAACGATGTTGCAAACTTCAACAGCATTTTCATCTCTCGTTAATGGTGGAACGCTATACAAACCAAGTATAGTAGCTGGAACCGTTGATGAGGACGGCAATCTTTCGAAAAAATCACCTGAAATTAGTCGTGAAGGTGTTATTTCTAAAGAAACTAGCCAACAAATGAAGCAAGTTTTGGAAGGTGTTCGAAAAGTTGGTGGTGCAAAAGATCCGGCTGGATACCAAATTGGCGGAAAAACTGGAACCAGTCAAACGATTGTCGGTGGAAAGTATGTCGACTATCAAACGATTGGTAGCTATGTCGGTTTTGGTGGCGGAGATCAGGCGGAATATGTTATAATGGTAGCTGTTTGGGGTGAAAATCAAAACTTACAGGGTTCTAAAGACGCCGCACCAATTTTTACGGAAATTTCAAACTGGCTATTGAACTATTTAGAAGTTAAACCAACGAATTAGAAAAAGAGGAATATGTTAAACATTACAAATCACTTAATAGTTTCGGCATTGTTTAGCCTCGCTGGATTTATTCTTGCGATGGGGTTAACACCGCTATACACATTTTTTGCATACAAATATGAGTTTTGGAAGAAGCAAAAAACAGCTTCCGTTACGGGTGAAGCTCTAACTGTAGTGAATAAACTTCACGCCAAAAAGATCGCAAGACATATTCCAACAATGGCTGGAGTTATTGGTGTTATTGCGGTTGTCGTACTTACAGTTCTATTGAATTTAAAGCGCGAGCAGACTTGGCTACCATTGGCTGGTCTTGCTGGTGGTGCAGCCATTGGTTTGATTGATGATATTCTGAATGTATGGGGTTCAAATCGTAAAGATGCCGGACTTCGTGCTCCTGTGAAATTTGCGATGATTATTGCACTTTCTGGTTTTTTGGCATGGTTTTTCGCATTCAAGCTTCATTTTACAACCGTCATGATTCCATTTATCGGTAATTTTGAAATTGGTTACTGGATGGTTCCGTTATTTATTTTTGCTATAGTAGCGACAAGTAATGCGGTAAATATTTCCGATGGTCTTGATGGTCTAGCTGGCGGATTATTAAGTGCGGCCTTTGGTGCTTTTGGAATCATTGCTCTAGTGCAGAATCAACATAATCTAGCAGCATTTTGTTTTACTGTCCTTGGAGCATTGCTTGCATATCTATGGTTTAACGTATATCCCGCTCGTTTCTTTATGGGTGATGTTGGATCTTTCGCTTGGGGAACATCTCTTGGTGTTGTGGCAATGTTAACTAACTCGCTTCTTCTTTTGCCTGTAATCGGATTAATTTTTGTGATTGAAGCCGGTTCGAGCGCTGTTCAGATTTTTTCGAAAAAAGTTTTTAAGCGTAAAGTATTTATCTCAGCACCAATACATCACCATCTTGAAGCAACGGGCTGGGAAGAGACCAAAATTACAATGCGATTTTGGATTATTGGAATGGTTACTGCATTCGTTGGCATAATTTTGGCGCTGGCAGAGCATAAAATCCTGTAATGGAAAATCGAAGAAGGCAACCTGTGCGAGATAGTGCTAGGCGCAATCCTGGACGTCTAGCAGTTTCAGATTCGCCGCGTCGAAACAACCTAAGTGGTCAAAAAAGAACTGTTCAGAAAAATAGTTTTTTTGATGGCGATTTAAAAAACGATAGCTTTATGGCTGTTATCCAGGATTTCTTAAAGGGTCAGTTTGGTAGCTTGCTGGAAAGAGTTTGGTTTTTAGTAAGGTCGTCAATTATAATTTTCATTATAAACCCCTGTGTTCGAATTCGTGAAAGTGTTAAGGCTGATAATAAAAAACGCTTAAACCTTTGAAGGTTTCGAGAAGATCCGAAAACATCGAGCGAACTATATACTATTCTTGTTTATTGGTTTATTGCTTTTGATTGGACTCGTTGTGATGTTTTCATTGAGTCCACAAAGAGCAAACTCTCTCAATATCGCCAAGGGTACAAATTATGATGACTACTACTTTTTCTGGCGACATCTTACGTATATTGTTATCGGGCTTTTATTCTTTTTTGGAATGAAAGCAATCCCGTTGAACTGGATTTTTTCGAGATCTTCGCAGATTTTTGTATTTTCTTTAATTTTGTGCGTTGTTCTTGCGGGGTTAGCAATGTTCAACTTACCACCAGTAATTTGTGAAAATGGCGCTTGTCGTTGGTTCGGTTTTTCTGGATTTAGCTTCCAGCAGGCTGAATTTTTGAAAATTGGTGCAATATTGTTGCTTTCAACATTTCTTGGCGCGCAGGCTTCTAAGGGTAAAATCAATAGTTATAAGGAAACTATTTTGCCTGCAGGTGTTATTATTATTGCAGTGTTGTTGGTTGTGGCTGGTTTTCAAAAGGATCTTGGAACGGCAACTACGATTATTATTGCGATAGCTTTTCAGTTTGTTATTGCTGGTATGAAGTCAGACAAGCTTGTTCCCGTGGGCTTGGTGGTTCTAGCTGGAGTTGTTTTATTGATTGTTTTTGAACCACACCGAATTTCGCGTATTTTAACATTTTCGAAAGGTGATTGTAGTAATATTTTAACGGAAAGTGGAAAAGATCAATATCATATCTGTAATGCTAAGCTCGCAATTGGTTCAGGCGGAATTTTAGGCTTAGGAATTGGAAACTCAGTTCAGTCTGCAGGATATTTACCTGAAACCATTAATGACTCAATTTTTGCAGTGATGGGTGAGATGTTTGGTTTTGTGGGGTTGGTTGGAATATTAGCAATTTATTTTGGGCTAATATATCAACTTCTTAAAGTTATTTCGAGAATGGAAAACCCTGCAAGTAGACTTTTTGTCGCTGGGGTTACTGGGTGGATAACTTCACAAACAGTAATTAATGTGGCGGCGATGGTTGGACTTTTCCCGCTAAAAGGAATTACAATTCCATTAATTTCTTACGGAGGAACCAGTCTGGTTGTGATCTTGGGTGTTCTCGGAATTGTTTTCAATATTTCAAATTACACATCGTTTAAACAAGTTGAAGATTTTAAGGAGGAAGGCTATGAAAATACTAGCAATCGGCGGCGGGTCGGGCGGTCACGTGGTGCCCGTAGTAGCAGTTTTTAAAGAGATATTAAAGAAAAAACCTGATACTGAGTTGTATTTTTGGTGCGATAAAAAATTTGCGCCACAAGCTACAAAAATTATGCAGCAGTCTTTTGGTGAGCAAGTTAGTGTTTCGAAAATTTCAAGTGGTAAATTTCGTAGATATAATCATCTAAGTTTTTGGCAACATTTAACGGTTCCCGAGTGTTGTCTTTTGGTAATTTTATTGATATCTTTAAGAATATTGCAGGTATTTTTCAGGCTTTTACGAAATTGGTCGCCAACCGTCCAGATGTTGTTTTTTGTAAAGGTGGGTTTGTTTGTGTTCCAGCTGGATTGGCAGCGTGGGCGCTGAGAATTCCAATTGTTATTCATGATTCTGATGCGCACCCTGGTTTGGCAAATCGCATAATTTCAAGATTTGCTAAAAAAATTGCAACAGGCGCACCATTGGAGTTCTATAATTATCCTATTGAGAAAACTGAATATGTGGGTATTCCGGTTCTAGATAAATTTAAGAAGTATAGTAAAAGTGAACGACAACAGTTTAAAAAAGAGCTTGGATTTTTAAGTGAAAAGCCACTAGTTTTAGTAACGGGCGGCGGTCTTGGTGCTGCTCGATTAAATAATGCTGTGGTTTATGAAGGCGCTAAGCTTTCAAAAAAAGCTCAAATTATTTTAATATCAGGCGTTGCTCAATTTGAAGAGCTTCAAAAAGAAACTGAAGGATTTCCTGAGGATTTTCATCTTTTAAGTTTTGTTTCAAAAGATATGTGGAAATTTCTAGCTGCTGCTGATTTAGTCGTTGCTAGAGCCGGCGCAACATCCAATCTTGAGCTTGCATCATTGCATAAACCTACAATTTTAGTTCCTAATGCGAGATTGACTGGTGGTCATCAGCTAAAAAATGCTCAGGTATATGAAAAGTCTGGTGCGGTTGAGGTTGTTTCAGACGATCTAATAGAAGAAAATCCTGAAATTCTTTCAAATAAAAATTATTCGAATATTAGATGATCCAAACAGGATGAATAAATTAGGGTGAAGAATTTGGTAAATTTTGCTAAACCGAATGCAGCAAAAAGATGTTGCGAAATTAATTTTTGAATCGATAGATATGTAAAAAAACATCAAAGCTTATGGTATAATTTAAAGAGATGAAAGAAGCGGAAAACTTAACGCGTCGAGAAAAAAACGCGAGCAAATTTTTGAAAAAGCACTCGAAGAGAAGGGTGCTTTTTCGCCGTGGTGTAACTATTTCTAACAGGGAATGGAATAAATCTGAAAGAACACAAGAGCGTAAATTAATTGTGCGCCGACGAAAACTAAGTGTATTTTTTATAAGTATTGCAGCTATTTCAATTTTAATGGTTGTATTTTTGCTCCAGTTTGTATCTAGGGTTTCAGTTACTGCTAAGAGTGTTTCAAAGTAGTAATTTGGAAAAAAATATAAAACCTCGATAGAAGAATATTTTTCGGCAAACCCTAGCGAGAGATTTATGCCAAATCTAAATAAAAAAGCATTAGTTTTGAAGGTTCAGAATGATAATCCTGAAATCCTGGATATTTCTAATATAAGCTTGAATGGTATTACTTCTTATAATTTTGAATTAAGTTTTCGAAAACCAGTTGCTTCATGGAATGCTGAAGGGAAGGAGTTATTTGTTGATTCTGAGGGTGTTTCTTTTTCTACGACTCTTTTTGATAAGCCTACATTAGCAATTGTTGATGATAGTGGTTTGACAGCATCAAACGGTAAAAATGTTGCAAGCAGCAGTTTCTTTAGTTTTGTCGGAAAGCTAGTTGCTGCAGCTAATAATAACGGTTTGGAGATTACGAAAATTCGTATTCCTCCCGCTAGTTTAAGGCAGGTCGAGGTGTCCGTGAATGGTGTAAAATATTATGCTAAAATGTCCACATCTGAGTCGGCCGAGGGGCAAATAGCTAACTTTAAAACAGCGATCAATTATTTTGCGACGCATAAGGTTTCACCTAGTTATGTAGATTTAAGAATTGAAGGAAAAGGATATTATAAATAGATACTTTTTCGAAAAAGATTAAAAAGGGGATATATATTTTGTTCGCTTTTTTTGTTCTATTTGATTAGTTAGAATATAAATAAAAGAGAAGTCTATAAAAAAACTATATTATTATATAAAATAATAAAAAGTCAAATTTGTCAAATAATAGCAAAGCAGGGGGTTAAAACAATAATTTAATAAGCTATAAAAATGATATTTTATCGGTAAATAATCTAAAGTTTTATAAAAATATCAATAAAGATATTAAACCACGGCAATAAAGCAATTTATCCCATATAATAAAAAAAGATACATGTATTAATTCTCTTTTTGTTTTTGAGATTTTTAATACTGGGAGTTTGATGACAAAAAAAATACAGATAAAAATATTACATTAAGAAAAAAAGGTATATTAATCTATTAAATTATTAAAAAGTAACACATTGTCTGTAGAGATATAAGAATGTAAAATAATAAATTTGAAGATTATATATTTATATAATACATATATAAATATGGATTAAGTATTATGATGATGATGAACACTTAGTTATCTTATAGTACCTAAGTATTTGTCGTAAAAGATATATTGTGCGACGCTTGACATAATTTTCTCTTTTTGATACAATGATCATGTAATATAAAAATAATTTTAAATTTAATTAAGGAAAAAAATTAGATGAATAAAGAAAAATTTACTAAACGAAGATAATATTATTTCGGCACTTTCCCGTTTGTCTATTAAAACTCAAGAATCGCAAAAAAACTGGCAAATGTCTATACTACTATGACTTTTGCATTTTTAAAAATGGTCTTGAAATCTGTTATTTTTGTAGATCCTAAAGATAAATTTGGTCTTAAAGATGCTGTTTACTCGAATCTCTCAATCCGAAAAAAACTAGACAATATCCTAAACGAGGACTAACAGCTTATGTGAAATTTAAACCGTTAGTCCCAAAACTCGCAAACAAAAAAAGCGAACAAAAAAATATTTAAAGTAATTAGTTTTTTTAGAAACGCTTCAAATCATATAACCGAACCGAAGAGGGGTATTTTGTGTCTAGATTTGATCTTATCTTGTTGGATATTAGTAAGAGACTGTTGACTGTGAAGTATAAAAATAGACTACTCCCCTACTCACCCTGGAGCTTTTTTTAATTGAATGGTGTTATGTTATAATGACATTATGAATGAAAAAAATAATAAAAGCCCTTTAAATAATAATATAAAAATTGAAGAAAATAAAAAGTTTCGCCTCGAAAGATATTCAAAAAAAGGCTTCAGATGCGTATAGTGAAAATATACAGAAAGAAGCTCTAGCTATTGAGACACGAAGTATTTTTGAAGCAACGATCTAAGTATAGCATACAGCAAGAAATTGCTAAAATGCGAAAAATGTTTTATGGTTGACGCTATTCTTTGTTATTATGTCTATTATTTACCATTCTCAAAAAGTAATCTTTCGTTAATGTGGATTATTTTTATTATTTTACAGGCTCCGTATTATATTTTTAAAAAGGAGTAAAATAATTAAAAACACAAAGATGATTTTAAAATATAAAAATTTATTGCCAAGTTACAGACCCAGTAGTATTACCAACAGCAACAATCCAGGTTTGACCACGGTTCAGTTTAATGGGTGTTCCATCTTTATTTTTTTAAGTATTAGTGGGGAGTTCTCATTTGCTTTAGACCAAATTATTTCAGTAGCTAAGCCATCTTGAAAAAAACCAACCCGCTTCCCTAATCCTAAATTCTCATAAGTGCTGTGATATCTATCGCTAGCTAAACCATTGTTCATTTTTAAAATAACTATAGATTTTGGGGAAATTTGACCACCAGATAAATCTGTGTGCGCAACACCAGCCTGACTACGTAAATAACAATTGCAATCATCCCTATGGATATAGGTTGAATTATAAGAAAAAAACCAGATATATTCACTTGAATCTGAGAAGCATTTTTGGCTGAAGCTAACGAATCATTTTTTCGAGAAAATCCTTCAAAATTTGAAGAATTCCAACCTTTTGAATTTGCCAATGCGGTTAAATTTGCCGAATTGGTGTAAACGTTATGAGGCGCGTAACGATTTCTTGAACGCCAAAAAGTTCGGGTGTTAAAAAATTCATCCATATCTTTGTGTTTACCGTCACGAATTCGCGCAAGCGCATCACCGGATCCGCCAACGTGAGCAATTGAAGCATCAAATCCAGAAGCCCAATCATATAATATCCACGGACGCTTCGAACTGGTCCAATTAATTCAGGTTTGTTTTGTTGGTATAAGGCCAAAAACCGGGTTATTCCGCCCTCTGCGATAGCCTCAAAAACAACTTCTGCTTGATTTAACCCTGATTGAGGGCGCGCAGGAATTGAATTTTTCAATCATTACGCCAAAAACTGGTGCGGTTTCGAGTTCTTTGTTCGCAACTTCCACGCCCGATAGTCTTGAATAAAATTTTTCCGGCACGGCTGGCTTTTTAACTTCTGTTTTTTGGATTTTTGTAACTGTTTTGGCTGGTTTTGGCTGGTTCTTTGCTAACAAAAAATAGATACCAACCGAAATAACTAGCAAAACTAAAACAACAATAATTGTAATGATGATTTTCTTTTTTTCTTGATAGTTTCGAGAAAGGCTTTTTATTTTTTTGAGAATGACTAAAATCAACTTTTTTAGTTAAAGTTTCGTTTTTAACAATATTATTCACCTCTTTTTGGGTGACTTTTTGTTGATTTCGATCATTTGCCCTCCTGATTTTAAACCATTATACCGCTTATGCTTTTTAAAAATCAAGATGAAACTGCTGTAATTGCAGCTTTTTGAACGTTGGTGTTTATTCCAGATTTGCCAAGTCGTAATTTTTTTGTGGGGACTTCTCCTGACCAAATTTTTTTATTGGAGAAAAGCTTACCGATATTTAAATTTGAATTTAAAGGTGTTGAAAAAAACTTCACCGTTTTCGGAGATGATAAAGTTTTCGTTATTTAAAGTTAAAAATTTCTACAGGGTAAGATAATGTAAATTTATGCAAAACCTCAACAATGTTTGAAAGATTCATTGAAAAGGTTAAAACTTTTGGGATAGAAAAATTTTTCGAAAAAATTTTTTTGAAGTTGCGCAAAACTAGCTAGGATGCTAATATTTTTCTTTTAAATAGAATTTCACTAAAAAGAATCTAAAAGAATATCAACTGCGTCGCGAGTGATGAAAAATTGGTTTTTCGCTTTCGAGAATGAATTTTTCAAAGAGGATGGCTGTTTCAGAATTTTTTTATTAGTGTCGCCAATAAATAGAATTGAATCAGCCCATTTTTTCACCTGCTTTGAAAGTCTTCCCATGCTTGGTTTGAAAAAAACCGCCAGATTGATTGCTTTTTGCAAAAATAAGTTCGTGGGAATCAATTTTTTATATCTTTTTAAACTGTCAGGTAGAAGCACTCGAACCTCCCCTACTCCAGTTTGAAGGGCTGTTTTATGCGCATTTACTAGACCATGAAAACTCCCTGCCCCGCCCCCGATAATCAAAAGTTTGCCGGCGTGCGCCCGTTGTTCGGGCTTACTCCATTCAATTTCTGGAAAAAGTAGTTTTGAAGATTGAGTGTGCCAAAAATCAAGCATTATTTAGCTCCAAAGAAATTGGACAGTGATCGCTACCAAGAATTTTATTATGAATTTCAGCACGATTGTTTTGCGAGTTTAACTCTTTCGAAACTACAAAATAATCAATCCGCCAACCAACGTTCCGTTCACGAGATTTTGCGAAATGACTCCACCAAGTATAAATTTCGGCTTTTTCTGGATTTTGAATTCGAAAAATATCAACAAGATCCGCTGAAATAAAATTCGAAAATCCTTGGCGCTCTTCGTCTGTAAAGCCGTGTTTGCCACGATTAGACTTTGGATTTGAAAGGTCAATTTCTTCGTGAGCAACGTTTAAATCGCCACAAAAAATCACGGGTTTTGGTAAGAATATTTCGTTTGGATCGTTTTCGAAAATATCAATATTATTTGAAAAGTCTTCGCAAGAAAATTCACCAAGCTCTAAGCCTTTTATGAAAGCTAAAAACGCCGTGTCCCAATTTTCGCGTAATTTTAATCGGCCTAAAGTCATTTTTGTGTTTGGTGTGTAAACGGTAATTAGCCAGAAATCTGTAAATCTAGCTACACAAATTCGCCCTTCGGTGGAAGAATCACCAAAAGAGTCGGCAAGATTAAATTTATCTAGAATTTGTTGTGGAAAATTTCGCAAAAATCGCTTTGTGGCTTTTTGCTTTGACCAAATTGCTGTTCCGGCGTAACCTTTTCTTTCAGCATGAGAATAAAATTTAAAATATTCTGGATATTTTTTTCATCAAAATTCTCTTTCGAAATTTGCGTTTTGTCAATTTTAATTTCTTGAAAACACGCGATGTCAGGATTTTTTTACACTTAAAAAAATCAGCTAAATTGCCTTTTTTCGACTGCACGAATTCCATTAACATTCCAAGAAAAAAATTTTCATTTAATACCTCTTTAACATTCTCGCATTTTCGCGTTCAGATTGGCGACGTTTTTAGAGTTTCGCGCTTGTCGTATTGTTTTTTTACCTTTTCCGAGTGCGATTACAATTTTAATAAAGCGCGCTTCGGCTAAAATTTCTAACAGGCACAATAGTTAAGCCGGCTTTTTTTGCGTGGCAAAAATTTTGAATTTGTTTACGAGTTGCTAATAATTTTTTTAGGTGAAGTATCGATTGTGTCGGCTTTTTGAAAGTCCTTCGCCCTGATTTTTGAGTGAAAAACTGGCGTTATTAAGCCATAATTCCTCACCTTTTCTACCGTTTCGAAGCGTTACGAAAGCGCCCTTTAAACTAACGCGACCATCACGAACTGCGCGAACTTCAACGCCGCGAAGACTCATTCCGGCAACCAGTTCTTCGCCGAGTTCATAATCAAATCTCGCGCGTCGATTTACGATATTTT
>BNJU01001015.1_pt1 | contig 88376 bp, 116 predicted proteins | sample 8539281 | NCBI WGS metagenome assembly BNJU01 (sample SAMD00202456, study PRJDB9452) | human saliva metagenome | isolation source: human saliva | place: Japan
GTTATAGTGTAACTTGGGTTGCTTAAAGAAAGCTGAAGGAAAGCTGATTATTTTTTTCAAATTGCTCCATTATTTCTTTTAAAAGTCCTGCTAACTCCAAACGTAGGAGACACTACTCCGACACTTTTTAATATTGGTATCGATCTATATCAAATGATTAACTTATCAATAATCACCATTGATGTTGCTTCTTTCCTTGAATAAAATAAACACTAATATTATCAGATGTTAGACGACTTACCCAACCTTTATTTTTTATAGCCTAGGAACAACAATACCAACCCTTGGAGACTTTGTATTTTTCATAAAATGACGTGTATAAAACGGTAACTCGTCAGATTTAACAACTTCTGTTGTTCAAAAAGCTTCTGCTATCTTCCTTTCGTTGTCAACGATAGAATCTGGAAGCTCACTGTACCTAGATTTATATAATGTGAGATTCCTAGACTTTATCATTCTGTGATTATAGTCAATTTGAAATATAGATAGTTTGAAGCATCTGAACTTATTTTTGTTATAATATCTTATATAACTATTTACTTGTAATCGAAAGGAAATAAAATGAGTTTTACAATTTTGAAAGAGGAAGAGTTTACATCTTTCATAGAAAAATGTAAAGAAAATTCGTTCATGCAAACAGTATCAATGTCTAATCTCCTAAGAAAAAGAGGATTCGAGACTAAGTTTTTAGGTTGGAAAAGTAATAATGAAATTACTGTTGCTGCTATTGCTTTCATGAAGCATTTGACTGGAGGAGTCAGAATAGAAATTAATAGTGGTCCATCGTATACAGATGAATCCGACTTAAAGAGTTTTTATCATGAATTACAACTTTTTGCTAAGAAACAGGGAGCTCTAGAACTGGTTGTAAAGCCAGACGACACTTATCAGACATTTGAAATTGATGGAAAGCCTACTGAACCTGAGAAAACAGAATTAATTTCTACACTAACAGATCTTGGCTACAAATTTGATGGTTTACAGGTAGGCTATCCTGAAGGGGAACCAACCTGGCATTATTTGAAAAATCTTGAGGGCTTTGATGAAACATCCTTATTAAAATCATTTAACAAAAATAGCGTCAGAAACATCAAAACTGCTCTCGACTATAATGTTATTGTTCGCAAAATAAATAAAGGCGAAATCCCAGAATTCAAAAAGATTATAGAAGAAACCGGAAAAAGGCAAGGGTTTGAAGATAAAAGTTTAGATTATTATACAGATCTATATGATGCATTTGGTGATAACGCTGATTTCTTGGTAGCAGAGTTAGATTTTGAAAAAAGCTTAGATCACATAAATAGTAAACTTACCTCACTGAACCCTAAGAGCAAACAGTATGAGCAACAAGCTCAAAAATTGAATAAACAAAAACAGATCATTTCAGAGCTCAAACAAAAAATTAATACAGAGAAGATACTTCTTGCTTGTGCTTTAATACTATATACACAAGATCAGGCCACCTATCTATTTGGAGGTTCCTATACAGAATTTCAAAAATTCTCTGCTGCTTTCTTAATTCAGTATCATGCCATGAAATGCACTTTGAAGAGAAATATTATGAGTTATAATTTCCTTGGAATTACAGGCGTGTTTGACGGCTCTGATGGAGTTCTACGATTTAAACAAAACTTTAACGGTTATATTGTTCGTAAGATGGGAACCTTCCGTTATTACCCACAACCTTTAAAATACAAACTTATCCAAGGACTTAAAAAGCTTCTTAAACGTTCTTAGTTTAAAGAATACTGTTTGCTATTCTCTCCTTGAAAATAAACACAAAATTCTAATACAACAAAAAGTCATCATATGATGACTTTTTGTTGTATTAGAATCGACGTGAGACTATTCTCAATAGTCATAATCACCCGTCTAACAGTTAATTTGCTTAAACGCTAAAAAACCAAATACCGGCCAGTGCCCAAGCATTTTCTTCAAATCTTAGTGCACTTGACTCGTCACAAACTCTCAAAGAAGAATTCGCAGTACTTAGTATTATCAGTAAAGCTTTCAATACACTCTCGCATAATAGGTGATTTATTTGTCTCATACCTTCGAAGCGAGACAAGCTTAAACTCACATAAAAAAAATCCAACCCTAAGGCTGGACGCTATCACAGATGCCACCACCGAGAATTGAACTCGGAACGGAGCATTACCATTGCTCTATTATACCATTTAACTATAGCGGCAACTGTTTTAATCTTACCATACTTCTATTTACTGTGGCAAGATTTTTTGCTTATTTTTTATAAATTTAAGTCTTGGTAAGGCGTACGGTAACCAACCTGTAAAACCTTACCATCTTTAATCAAGATAGGACGTTTAATCAACATACCATCTGAAGCCAAAAGTTCAACAGCTTCATCAAGGGATAGGGTTGGCAACTTATCCTTTAGACCTAGAGAGCGGTAGGATTGACCACTCGTATTAAAGAATTTCTTAAGTTCTAAATCTGACCCTTCCAAAAGCTCTTTTAAAAATTGAGCCGAAGGTGGATTTTCCTTAATATTAATAGATTCAACATCTAAACCTAATTGATCGAGTTCTGCCTTTGCCTTACGACAAGTGCTACATTTGGGATATTCATAAAAAATGTACATAATTTTCTCCTTTTTTCTAGCATAAGATATCTATCTAAGGATTGTCAAACCTAATGCCTTCTAAATGAAGTAAGAAACGCTTGGCGTCTTCTCCTGCAGCATATTTTCCTATATGACCACTACTAGGAAGAACCCGATGGCAAGGGACCAGAATCAACCAAGGATTCTTACCAACAGCAGTTCCTACGGCCTGTGCCGATTGACATAAAATCACTTTACCAATCTGACTATAAGTTCTGCTCTCCCCCACAGGAATGTCCCGTAAAGCTGACCAAACCTTTAGCTGAAAGGTTGTCCCTCTATCAGCTAGAGGGAGGGTATCTGGACTTGGATGATCACCTTTAAAATAAGCCTCTAACCAATTCTTGGTCATTTTCAAGATAGGATTTGAGGTGTCTACTAGCTCCTCTTCCCTGATTCCTGACTGAAAATGTTTTTGCCCCTCCAACCAAACACCATAAAGCGCTTGGTCACTTGCCACCAAGCACAAGCGTCCAATAGGAGATAAATAATACTGACGATAAAGCATGTCTTTATTATAACAAAAAAAGACAGGAATCTCTTGTTCCTGTCAATTAACTCTTATTATTTACCTTTAATCAAACGCACACGAACGATATTGTCACTAGCTTCAAACTTGGCAACCAATTCATCAATCTTAGATTTGTCTGTTTCATCAAGGTCAAGAAGTGTATAGGCATAGTCGCCCTTAGAACGGTTGATGATATTATCGATATTGATATTAAAATCAGAAACCGCAGTAGAGATACGAGCCACAATATTAGGCACGTTTTTATTAATCAAGGTGATGCGGTATGGGGCACTCAAGGCCTGTTGCACACGTGGGAAGTTAACAGAGTTAACAATTTCACCTGTTTCCATGAAACGACGGATGGTTTGACCTGCCATAATCGCACAGTTAAGTTCTGCTTCACCTGTTGATCCACCAACGTGTGGGAAGACAGTCACATTAGGTTTGTTAAGGAGATCTTCTGTACCAAAGTCGGTGATATAGCGTTTAACCACACCTGTTTCCAAAGCATCAAAGAGGGCATCATTATCTACCAACTCTGCACGGGCAAAGTTAATGATAGTTGTCCCTTTTTGCATGAGGTTAAAGGCATCCGCATTGAAAGTACCTTTTGTATCTGGTGTCAATGGAACGTGAACAGTGATATAGTCACAGTTTTCAAAAATCTCTTTAAGATCAGAAACACGTTTTACATGGTGAGAGATATTCCAAGCAGCTTCAATAGAAACATATGATCGTAACCATAGACCTTCATTCCCAAACGGTAAGCATCATTGGCAATACGTGCACCAATAGCACCGAGCCCGATAACACCCAATGTCTTACCAGTAATCTCGCTACCAGCAAACTGTTTCTTACCTGCTTCAATTTGTTTAGGAACATCGTCACCACTAAGTGTGTTAACCCAAGCATTGGCTGCAATATAGTCACGTGCTGAGAGTAAGATAGAGGCCAAAACAGCTTCTTTAACAGCGTTAGCATTGGCACCTGGAGTATTGAAGACAACAATCCCTTTTTCAGTTGCTTCGTCAACTGGGATATTGTTAGTACCTGCACCAGCACGCGCAATAGCTTTCAAGTTGTCAGGAAAAACAGTGTCATGGAGATTTTGACTACGAATGATATAGGCATCCGGATTTTCCGCTAAATCACCATCAATTTGGAAATGATTTCCAAGTTCCTTCAAACCAATCTGGTTAATATTGTTATACGTTTTTACACTAAATACCATAATTTTATTCCTCTTAAATCAATGTATCCCGTGGTGAGCTGCTTCATCAAGTTCTTGATAAAAGGCTTTCTCTCGCTTAGTTTTGATTTTCTGATAAGCAAGACGTTCACCATCAATAGGAACCTTGCCACAATAGACATAGCCAAGCTTCTTCAAAATATGCTGCATGGCAGTATTCTTTTCATGCGTATTGCAACGAAAATCATGGGCATCCGTTCCCTCAATAAGACCTTGAATAAAGGTTTGAGCAATGCCCTGACCCGTAAATTCACTTAAAACGGCGATTCTATGAAAAGTAATATAGCGCTTATTGTGATGTTTCCAGTCTCCGTCATAGATTTTGTCGTAAGCAGGGTCTCCATCAACAATCACCGCAGCATAAGAAACGATTTGACCATCAACAATTCCTACATAGGCCTGCCCATTAAGGACATCGTCAAAGATAGTTTCTTCAGTAGGGTAACCATCAGCTCCTTGCCATTGGGTACTCCCCGCTTCTGCTAAAGCAGTTCTAGCACTCTCAATCACAGTCATGATAGCCCCAATTTCATTTGGGAAGGCTTGTCTAATTTCCATCTCTTTACCTAATTATTTATTTTCGGCTTCAAATTTCTTCATAAAGTCAATCAAGTCAAGTACACCCTGACGTGGGAATGCATTATAAACACTAGCACGCATACCACCTACTGAACGGTGTCCTTTGATATTCTTGAAACCAAGAGCATCTGCTTCTGCTACAAATTTAGCATCCAACTCTTTACTTGGTGTTACAAATGGGATATTGCAGACAGAACGATCCTTGGCATCTTTGACAGGATTTGTGTAGAAATCAGATGACTCAATGTAGTCGTAGAGAAGGCCTGATTTCTCACGTTGAATTTCAGCCATCTTGTCCACGCCACCAATTTCATTTTTAACCCAGTCAAAGACGAGTTTTGAAATATAGATGTTGAAACATGGTGGTGTATTGTAAAGTGATCCTGCTTCAGCTTGAATACGGTAATCCAACATGGCAGACAATTGTGGTTGGTCGTTAAGGAAGTCTTCACGAACGATAACAACTGTCACCCCAGCAGGTCCAATATTTTTCTGAGCACCAGCATAGATAAGGGCAAAGTCCTCAACATTGTAACGAGCAGCCAAAATATTTGAAGACATATCAGCTACGATTGGCACACCATTAGTATCAGGCAAATCGTAGATAGATGTTCCTTCAATGGTATTGTTCGTTGTCAAGTGAACATAAGCTGCTTCTGGATCAATTGTTGCTGGGTCAAAACTTGGGATATGATCGTAAACAGTTTCTTCTGAAGAGGCCAAAAGAATTGGTTCAAAAGGAATAGTTTTTGAAAGTTTAACAGCTTCTGTATAAGCTTTTTTACCCCATGAACCACCTACAAGGTAGTAAGCTTTCTTACCTTGAGCGAGGTTAAGTGGGACCATTGTAAATTGTGTTGAAGCGCCACCTTGCAAGAAAATAACCTTATAGTTATCAGGAATGGCCATAAGCTCACGAAGTGTCGCTTCCGCATCTTTAACGATTTTGTCAAATTCTGGAGAACGGTGGGACATTTCTAGCACGGACATACCGGAATCTTGATAGTTAAGCAATTCAGCTTGGGCTTTTTCAAGCACTGGTTTTGGTAATGTAGCAGGTCCTGCTGAGAAATTATAAATTGTCATAAAGACACCTCCAAAATTTTAATGGTCCTATTATAGCGAATTTTCTGAATATTGTAAAGTGTTAACAGTAAAAAACGAACGGGATTAACCGCTCGCCTCAAAAAAGTTAGCTATTTTATGTATATTTTGATCAGTAATTGATTTTAGTATCCGTTTATTTTTGCTTAAGAAAATAGGATGCCCCAATTAGATTAGCTCCATTATGATGATGACAAGCAACAATCTTGGGACGTTTAATAATTTTACCGATAAAGTCAATCTCATGGTGAACCTTATCAAACTGGCGGTTGACCTCCTCGATAAGTATCGGCTGGGCTGAAATACCACCTCCAATAACAAAGGTTTCCATATCAAAGATGGTTTGAAGATTCAAAATGGTGATGGCTAGGTTACGGCAATAGTTTTCAAAAAGCGGATAGACTGTCTCATCTCCTGCATTTATGGCCCTAAACGCCGCTAAACCATCCTTTAAATCAGAGTTACCCAGCACTTCATTTACCTTGGTAATTAAACCAACAGCCGACAAAGTCATGCCTCGCATCAATGAAGGATCAACTTTCCATTTGAACTGGTAACAGAAAGGTCAACTCACCCGCTTGAAAGTGGCTTCCTTGAAAAAGTTTACCATTAATAATGAATCCACCACCTAGACCTGAACCCAAAACAAGGGCTGCACCATTGGTCACTCCTTGCAAATGACCTGTGGCTAGCTCTGCCAAGGCCGCTGCTTTACCATCATTAAGTGCCATTACAGGCAGATGGTACTTGGCTTCAAGGACCTCTTTAATACGAAAGCCGTGGAAGAACCTCAATAAGCCACCATGATAAATCACACCTTCCTCAGTATCAACCGTCCCTGGAACACTAATTGCTATACCTGATAAGTCTACTTCAACTGAAGTAACTATCTGATCAATCACGTCAATAGCTTGTTCTAAGTTTTGTGGGGATGACTGCGTCGGCAGACTCTTTTTAATGGCGAACTGCTCCGAAACAAGTGCTGACTTCACCTGTGTTCCCCCAAAATCAATCGCTAAAATCGTCATAAGCATCCTCCACAGATTGTTTTTCGTCATTATAACACAAAAAGAGCAAAAAAACTAGAAAAAAACGGTTCCAAAATGCTATCATAAACTTACAGAATTAGATAAAAGGAGTATCTCACATGACTAAATTTCTACACACTTGTGTCCGTGTCAAGGACCTAGAAGCCTCACTTAAATTTTATAAAGAGGCACTTGGTTTCAAAGAAGCTCGTCGCAATGATTTTCCAGAATATAAATTCACCCTTGTCTACTTGCAACTCGAAGATGATCCTGATTACGAGTTGGAATTAACCTACAACTACGACCATGAAGCTTATGATCTCGGAGATGGATATGGGCATATCGCCGTTGGTGTTGATGACCTAGAAGCTACACACCAAGCTCATAAAGAGGCTGGCTATACTGTCACAGACCTCTCAGGTCTTCCTGGTAAACCCAAAAATGTACTACTTTCATCACTGATCCAGATGGCTATAAGATTGAAGTTATCCGTTTGACGCAATTCCTAGAAAAATAAAACAAAAAAAGTCAGATCGTATAGATCTGGCTTCTTTTTGTGATTAATTTTTATTATCTGTCTTTAAGGCTGACAAAATTTGGGTACGAATATCATCCACACCGTTTGGATTATTTGGTAGGAATAAGGTTTGATTGCCTTTAGCCGCAAAAGTATTAAGAGTATCTAAGTATTGGTTAGTCAAGAGAATAGACATAATCTGCTCTTCAGACATACCCACATTGGCCTCTTTAAGTTCTGCGATAGATTCAGCCAATCCATCAACGATTGCCTTACGTTGTTGAGCAATACCAACCCCGTGAAGACGATCCTTTTTCAGCTTCGGCTTCAGCTGCTGTGACAATCTTAATCTTATCAGCTTCTGCCAATTCTTGAGCTGCTACACGCTTACGTTGGGCAGCATTGATTTCGTTCATAGACTGTTTAACTTCAGCATCTGGTTCAACTTTGGTAATCAAGGTCTTAACAATGATATAACCCATAAGTTGTCATTTCTTCGGCCACTTGGTGTTGAACCTCAAGGGCAATTTCATCTTTCTTCTCAAAGAGCTCATCAAGTGTCAATTTAGGAACTGATGAACGGAGAGCATCCTCAATGTATGATTTAATTTGAGCCTCTGGACGCATGAGTTTATAGTAAGCATCTGTAACATTTTGCTCATTAACACGATATTGAGTAGCCACATTCATCATGACAAAGACATTGTCCTTTGTCTTTAGTCTCAACCACAATCTCACTTTGAAGCAAACGTAGTTGAATACGAGCGGCAATTTTATCGATACCAAATGGTAAACGCATATGAATCCCACTCGTTGCAATTTTTTGATAACGTCCAAAACGTTCAACGATAGCCACTGACTGTTGACGTACAACGTAAAGCATACTGATGAGAATTCCCAAAATAATCAGGAAGGAAAACAGTAAAAAGAGAAGTGCTGCTTGCATGTTAAGTCCTCCAAAATAAACATTAAAAATTTCTTTGCTTTATTATAGCACAGTGATACAATTTTTCAAGAAAAATAGCATGGCTCGTTCGAAATAGTGTAAAAGAGACACTTTCTTTATCGCTTATGTGTCAGCACTCCTGAAAAGTTGGAAACTCCTGTCAATCGAGAGAGAGTTGTACGCAACAGGCGAGACTTTTCGATGTAAGAAAAAGGCTGAAACGATTGCGTTTCAGCCTCTTAGTATTTTCGAAAATAAAATCGTTTGAAGAATCATTCTAGATGGCATCTAAAACTCAAATCTCAAAAGACTTATTTACGATACATCTTGACTTGAAGGTAAATATCGTTATAGATTCCTAGCCATTTTTGTCCCAAGTTGTTATAGACTTCAAGGTTTTTAATGGTTGATTCTGAGGGATAAAAGGCTTTATCATCAGTGATACTCTTTGGAAGCAAGGCTTTAGCTGCTTGGTTAGGTGTGGCATAACCGATATATTCAGCATTTTTGGGCTGCATTTTCTGGTTTAAGCATGAAATTGATAAAGGCATAGGCCTCTTTTTCATGCTTTACAGTCTTAGGAATCACCAGATTATCAAACCAAAGATTTGAGCCTTCAGATGGGACAACATAACGTAGGTCCTCATTTTTATCAAGCATCTCACTAGCTTCCCCTGAGAAGGTTACTCCAATGGCCGCATCACCTTGAACCATGTAGCCCTTCATCTCGTCACCAACAATAGCCTTGATATTTGGTGTTAGACTATTAAGTTTAGTTTCAGCCAAACGTAATTCAGTCATGTTCTTCGTATTCAAGCTATATCCCAGGCTATTGAGTGAGAAACCAAGGACTTCACGCGCGCCATCCACAAGCATAATCTGATTTTTGTAATCTGGTGACCAAAGATCATCCCAGTGCTGTGGTGCTTTTTTCACCAATTTTGTATTATAAACAATGCCGACAGTTCCCCAGAAATAAGGGATGGAATAGTCATTGTGAGGGTCAAAACTAAGTCCTTTAAAGCTTGAGCCAATCTGGTCAAAACCTTTGATTTTAGATTTATCCAACTTCACCAAAAGGTCTTCCTTAACCATTTTATCAATGGTATAGTCTGACGGCACAGCGATATCGTAGGTTGTTCCGCCCTGCTTAATCTTGGTATACATGGCTTCATTGGAATCAAAGGTTTCGTACTGGACCTTGATCCCCGTTTCTTTTGTAAACTTGGTCAGGAGGTCTGGGTCAATATAATCACCCCAGTTATAGATAACTAATTTGTCCGACACATTTCCTGTACGACTCTGCATGTAGGCAGAGATGCCCCAAAGGAAGAAGATAATGGCTAAGATACCTGCCAGAAATTGATAGAGTCTACGCATCCTGCTCCTCCTTCTCCTTGGTAATCGCATAATAACCTATCACTAAAAGAATAGAGAATAGGAAAACAACGGTTGACAAGGCATTGATTTCCAGAGAAATCCCCTTACGTGCACGTGAGTAAATTTCCACAGCAAGTGTTGAAAAACCATTCCCCGTTACAAAGAAGGTTACTGCAAAGTCATCCAATGAATAGGTAAAGGCCATGAAATAACCAGCAATAATACCAGGTGTCAAGTATGGCAACATAACCTCACGTAACATCTGCCATTGAGTTGCACCTAGGTCATAAGCGGCATTCACCATATCTCGATTCATTTCCTTGAGACGTGGCAACACCATGAGAACCACGATTGGGATTGAAAAGGCAATGTGACTCAATAAGACAGATACAAAGCCTAGTTGGAAACCAATCAAGGTGAAGAGAATCAAGAAACTTGCACCAATCATGACGTCCGGTGCAACCATGAGCACGTTATTTAGAGATAAAATCCCAGTCTGTTGCTTCTGTTTACTCTCATAGATAAAGATAGACCCAAAGGTACCAATAATCGTTGCCAGAAGAGCGCTAAGGAAAGCTAAAAAGAAGGTTTGAGCCAGAATTAACATAAGACGGCTATCTGAAAACATGCTCTGATAGTTATCCAGAGTAAAACCTGTGAAACTATTCATATCGCCACCACTATTGAAAGAATAGGCGATTAAATAAAAGATTGGCAGGTAAAGGATAACAAAGACAAGAGCTAAATAGAGATTTGCAAATTTTTTCATTGACGTCTCTCCTTTGTTAACCACATTGTCGCAATCATAGCAACAATAAGAACAACACCAATGGTTGCCCCCATTCCCCAGTTTTGTGTCGTGAGGAAGTGCTGTTCGATAGCTGTCCCTAGGGTGATAACTCGGTTACCACCAATCAAGCGTGTCAGCATAAAGAGGCTGAGACTAGGAATAAAGACCGACTGGACACCAGAGCGTACCCCATTAAGCGATAAGGGAAAAATAACCTTGGTAAAGGTCTGCCAATCATTGGCTCCCAAATCTTTACTTGCATTCACAATATTTTCATCCAAATCATCCAGTGCATTGAAAATCGGTAGAAATCATAAAGGGAATTTCAATGTAGCTAGCCACGAAAATAAAGGAGAAGTCCGTAAAGAGTATTTGCATGGGTGCAATCCCAAAGAAACCAAGAAAGGCATTGATACCACCTTGTTGGCCAAAAATCCCCATAAAAGCATAGGCTTTCAGAAGGAGATTGACCCAGGTTGGCAAAATGACCAACATCAACCAAAGTTGTTTATGCTTCAATCTGGTTAAGAGATATGCCGTCGGATAAGAAATGAGGAGGGTTACCAGAGTAATGATGGCTGCATAAAGAACCGAGTTAAAACTCATCCTTAAGTAAGTCCAACTGGAAAAGAAGGTGCCATAATTATCCAATGTAAAGTTGCCACTGATATCAAAGAAAGACTGATAGAGTAGCATGAGCACTGGAGCAACCACGAAGAGTAGGAGCCAAAGCAGGTAAGGTACCGAGAAGAGGCTAGCTGTTTTCTTCATAGCGCTCCTCCTCAATGGCATTAATCAAGCCATCTTCATGCTCTTCCACTTCCACATATTCTTCAATACGTGCATCAAATTCTTCTTCTGTCTCATTAAGACGCATGATATGAATATCCTCAGGCGTAAAATCAAGACCGATAATCTCACCCTCAATCGCCTTACGGGTTGAGTGAATCATCCATTCATTGCCAAGATTGTCATAGGCAATGATTTCATAGTGGACCCCACGGAAGAGCTGAGTTTCCACACGAACTTGCAGTTTACCTTCCTCAGGAAGTGTAATCTGTAAATCTTCAGGACGAATAACCACTTCGACAGGTTCGTTAGGACGCATTCCTCCATCAACAGATTCAAAACGTTTCCCATTGAACTCAACCAAATAGTCCTCAATCATAACGCCTGGCAGGATGTTAGATTCTCCAATAAAGGTTGCAACGAAGTGATTGATAGGTTCGTCATAGATATCAACCGGAGTTCCTGATTGAACAATTTCACCATCGTTCATAACAAATCCAATCCGACATGGCCAAGGCTTCTTCTTGGTCGTGGGTAACAAAGACAAAGGTAATCCCTAGACGTTGCTGTAATTCGCGCAACTCGTATTGCATTTCAGTACGTAGTTTCAAATCCAGTGCTGACAAGGGCTCATCCAAAAGGACCACACGTGGTTGGTTAATAATCGCACGGGCAATGGCCACACGTTGACGTTGACCACCTGATAATTTTTGAATTGAGCGCTTTTGATAACCATTTAGTTGAACCATCTTTAAGGCTTCTTCTACACGCTCTTCGATTTCCTTTTTTGGCACCTTTTTCAATTTAAGGGCAAAAGCCACATTGTCAAAGACATTCATATGTGGAAAGAGGGCGTAAGATTGAAAAACGGTGTGGACATCCCTTTTATTAATAGGAATATCATTGATACGCTTTCCATCCAAAAGGACGTCACCACTGGTCGCATCTAAGAGACCTGCAATGATGTTCAAAATCGTTGATTTACCAGAACCAGAAGCCCCGAGTAGGGTATAGAACTTACCTTCTTCTAGTTCAAAGTTGATGTCTTTTAAAACTTGTGTGCCACTATCTTCAAACACTTTTGAGACGTTTCGAAAGGCAATAATCGGATTAGTCAATTGTCATAAATCCTCCATGGATAGCAAATATAGGGATAGGGTTTTATTAGTTTAATTTGTCGCCAATGATACGTACTTCAGGCTCAAGTGTTACACCTGAATTTTCCTTAACCTTAGCGATGACATCTGCAATAAGGTCTTCATAGTCTTTAGCTGTTCCGTGATCAACATTGACCATGAATCCAGCATGCTTAGTTGACACCTCAACACCACCGATACGATGTCCCTTGAGATTAGCTTCCACAATAAGCTGACCTGCAAAATGACCTGGTGGGCGTTTAAAGACCGAACCACATGAAGGGTATTCAAGAGGTTGTTTAAGCTCTCGCAAATGATTAAGACGATTCATCTCATTCTTGATTTGCTCGTAATCTCCTGGTTTGAGGTTAAATTTAGCTGAGATAACCACTTCACCTGTTTCTTGGAGCACTGAACGACGATAACCAAAACGCATATCTCTTGCGTCAATCGTACGAATATCACCGTCTTTTGTAAGAACCTGAGCAGAAACCAAGACATGGGCAATCTCGCCACCATAGGCACCAGCATTCATAAAGACGGCACCACCAACACTGCCTGGAATCCCCGCTGCAAATTCAAAACCTGTCAAACTTTGGAAACGGGCTACCTTGGTTGTCGCAATCAAGTTAGCTCCCGCTTCAGCTTCAATTTGATAACCATTAACTGCGATACCATTGAGCCTGTCAAACATAATCACAAAACCTCTGATACCACCATCACGGACAATCAAATTACTGGCATTACCAAGCACCATCCAAGGAATGTCATGCTTATTAGCAAATTTGACAATACGAGAGAGTTCATAGCGGTTTCGTGGAAAGGCCAAATAATCTGCTGGACCACCAACCTTGGTATATGTATAACGTTTTAAGGGTTCGTCGAAACGAATATCAATCCCCACTAAATCTTCTTTAAGTTCATCTAACATGTTATTTTCCATACTTTTTCTATACATTGTTTTCTTTGTAGGTATCGTGATAGACTTCCCCATATTACTATCACTACCTAAAAATGAGTGAGTATTTTTCCCTAAAAATTAGAAGAAAAATACAGCAAAAAGCCAAGTTTAATTATAGCAAAAATTCCCCATCTTGACGATAAGGAATTTCACGCAAAGCTAGTCCATAAGCTCCAATTTACGGACATCACTAGTGTTTAATTGACTCAAATAATTTTTGTAGGCTTGCCCAGTTTTGGGGTCAACCAAATCATCTGCTATTTCTACTAAGGGCACCAAAACAAAAGCTCTCTGGCTCATATAAGGGTGGGGCACTTTAAGGTGGTCAGTCTCCCAGATTTCCTGCCCATATAGAAGAATATCTATATCTACTGTTCGAGGCCCCCAATGCTCATGACGAACGCGATCAAGGTCTTTTTCAATTTGCTGACATGACCTTAGTAAGGTCTCTGCTGGCAACTTCGTCTCTAAAGCCAAGGCAAGGTTCAAAAAATCAGCCTGATCAGTCAGTCCCCAAGCAGCCGTTTCATAATAAGAGGATACCGCTTTAACCTCCGTCTCAGGTAGGTCATTCAAGGCCTTCACAGCTTTTTGAAGATAGCCCTGACGGTCTCCCATATTAGATCCCAAACTCAAATAAACTCTTGTCATCGGCTACGCTCCAATTCGATACCAACACTCTTATAATGCCCATTAATTGGGGGATTTTCCTTGGTAATTCGAACTTTAATAGATTGAATTGGTGGAAACTGTGCAAATAGATCCTCGCAAATTGCACCAGCTAAACGCTCAATCAAAATGTACTTTTTATCTTCCACTTGTTTTTGCACAGCTTCAAAAACCAATCCATAGTGAACCGTATCATCTAGATTGTCACTCTGTGAGGCCTTGGTTAGATCAACAGCCAATTCCAAATCTACCACAAAAATTTGTCCCAGGGTCTGTTCCTCAGCAAAAGCCCCGTGATAGCCATAAAAACGGCAACCATTTAAAATAATTTTATCCATAGTTTCTCCTTCACACGACTAGACTCCTCTTTATTCTAGCACAAAACAGTTGAAAAGTTGGTCTCTAATTAGTATGATATTTTAGACAGATCTGAAGTTATTGTGTTTACGCTTATGCAATCGGTTGCATAATTCTTCTGATTTGGTAAAATATAGGCACAGGAGTTAAAAAGACTCCTGAATTACAAGCAAGACTATCTCAACTAATAAGGAAAAAAACTATGACAAATCAAACCGCAATGCAATACTTTGAGTGGTATCTCCCAAGTGACGGACAACACTGGAACAATTTGGCTGAAGATGCCCAACATTTAGCAGACCTGGGCATCAGCCACGTTTGGATGCCACCTGCTTTTAAGGCCACCAACAAAGATGATGTTGGTTACGGAGTCTATGACCTCTTTGACCTTGGAGAATTCGACCAAAAAGGAACAGTCCGCACAAAATACGGCCTCAAAGAAGAGTATCTCAATGCTATCAACCAACTCAAAGAAGTTGGTATTGTACCTATGGCCGACGTTGTGCTTAACCACAAGGCCGCAGCCGATAAACTCGAGACCTTCGAAGTGGTCGAAGTTGACCCAGAGGACCGCACCCAAGAAATCAGCGAACCATTTGAAATCGAAGGCTGGACACATTTCACCTTTGACGGACGCAATAAAGCCTACAACGATTTTGAATGGCACTGGTACCACTTTAACGGAACTGACTTCGATGCCAAACGTAATAAAAGTGGCATCTATCTTATCCAAGGTGACAACAAAGGTTGGGCAGACAACGACTTGGTTGACAATGAGAATGGGTAACTTTGACTACCTTATGTATGCTAACCTAGACTATAAACACCCTGAAGTTATTGAAAACATTTACGAATGGGCAGATTGGTTCGTTGAAACAACAGGTGTTCAAGGATTCCGCATGGATGCAATCAAGCACATCGATTCATTCTTCATGCGTAACTTTATCCGTGATGTCAAAGAAAAACAAGGGCAGGATTTCTATGTCTTTGGTGAATTTTGGAATGGTAATGAAGAAGATAATAATACCTATCTTGAAAAGATTGAAAAACGTTTTGACCTCGTCGATGTTCCGCTTCACAACAATCTACACAACGCTAGCACAGCTGGAGCTGATTATGATTTAACAACAATTTTCGATCATTCCTTTGGTCAAAAATCATCCTGAACATGCTGTAACCTTCGTAGACAACCACGACACTCAACGCGGACAAGCTCTAGAATCTACTGTTGAAGAATGGTTTAAACCAGCTGCTTATGCTCTCATCCTTCTCCGTGAAGACGGTCTTCCTTGCCTATTTTATGGTGACTACTATGGCATCGAAGGTGAATTTGCCCAAGAAAATTTCCAAGAAATCCTAGATACCTTGCTCTACGCTCGTAAAGACCTAGCTTACGGAGAGCAAACAGACTACTTTGATGATCCAAACTGTATTGGATGGACACGCTCTGGCAACGAAGATGGCTCTCCATTAGCTGTAACAATCTCTAATGATGCTGCTAACAGCAAGTCTATGGAAATTGGTAGTGATTGGGCCGGCCAAACCTTCTACGACATTCTTGGAAACTGCTCTGATACTGTAACCATCGACGAAGACGGATGGGGAGACTTCCCAGTTTCTGAAAAATCTGTCAGCGTTTGGACAATTCAAGACTAAGAAAAAAAGCTCAATTGAGCTTTTTTTAGTATCATAAAATTCCTGAAATGGTCTTTAACAATATCACGATTGGCATCAACATTATGCACACGGACAATCTGACAACCCTTGCTAACAGCATAGCCAGATAGAGCAGCCGTTCCCTGATCACGGTCCTTAGCTTGGGTATTTCCACCTAGTAGGTAGTCCACAACACGCTTACGAGAAATCCCAAAAAGAACAGGATAGCCCAAGGCAACGACCTTGTCCAAACCTTTTAGCAGGTCAATATTGTGTTGGACATTTTTCGCAAAGCCAAAGCCTGGATCAATCCAGATATTGTCCTTGGCCACACCTGCTTCCAAGGCGGCCTGGGCACGTTGACTAAGGAATGTACAGACATCTTCTGTGACATCATTGTATACTTCTTCTTTTTGATTATGCATGAGGATAATCGGCACATTCTTTTCAGCTGCTAAAGCTAGCATCTGACCATCATAGAGTCCAGCCCAGACGTCATTTAGAATATCTGCACCTGCTTCAAGAGCAGCTCTGGCAGTGACTGTCTTATAGGTATCAATACTGATGAGCACATCATATTTTGCCTTGATAGCCTGAATAACTGGCACGATACGAGCAATCTCTTCTTCCTCAGTCACAAATTCTGCTCCTGGTCTTGTAGATTCGCCACCTACATCGATAATGGCAGCCCCCTGGGCAATCATACGCTCAACCTGAGCCAACGCATCCTCTACAGTGTCAAAATCGCCACCATCTGAGAAAGAATCAGGGGTGACATTCAAGATTCCCATAATACAGGCCTTACCTGCAATCTCATGTTTGCCAATAAACATCTTAACTCCTAAAAATCACGCATCAATGAAAGAATTTCCTTGCGTTCTTCACGGTCTTCTTTATAAAGGCCCTTAGCGACAGTTGTGATTGTCTTACTTCCTGGTTTCTTAATGCCTCGCATGGTCATGCACATGTGCTCTGCTTCAACCATGACAAAAACTCCTCGAGGATTCAGAGCTTCTTCAAGTGCTGTAGCAACTTGATCTGTAAGACGTTCTTGCAACTGTGGACGACGAGCAGCTACTTCAACCGCACGCGCTAATTTGGAAAGTCCTGTCACCTTGTCTCCACTTGGCAAATAAGCCACGTGGGCCTTACCATAAAATGGAACCAAATGGTGCTCACACATAGAGTAAAAAGGAATATCCTTGACAAGGACAACTTCGTCATGGACTTCTGAAAAGACAGCTGTAAATTGATCCTTAGGGTCTTCATTTAGACCTGAAAACATTTCAGCATACATCTTAGCCACACGTTTTGGTGTGTCCAAAAGTCCCTCACGCTCAGGGATTTTCACCTAGAGCTTCCAATAGTTGATAGACTGCTTGTTCTACTTTTTCTTGATTTGCCATAATTTCCTCTTGCAACGTTATAATACTATCTATTATACCTTATTTTGCTGGATTTTTCTTGCAAAAAATAAGATTTCCTAGCTACCTAAATCTCAAAAAAAGCGAAGACCACCTTTCATATAGAGGTTATCTTCGCTTATATTTTTTAGTCTTTCAAGTGGTAAGAATAAGATGAAACCACAATATTCTCACGCCATTTGAGATAATATTTCAATCGTAAACTCATTTGGTTATGAAGCATGGTTTGCCATGATTTTTTAGGTACAAACTGAGGAATCATGACTGTCAGAGTCGCATTATCCTTCTCAGCTTGAGTGGCGACCTCGTCCACATACTGAATGGTTGACTGAGTGATTGAGCTGTACGGTGATTGGATATGAACCATCTCAATTTCAGGGAAATATTTTTTAAACTCTTGTTCAGTTTCCTTGTCCTTGTTCTCAGTATCCTTAGTAGATACATGCATGGCGATAACCTTGTCACCAATAGAACGCGCATAGGAAATAGCTCCGATATTAGCCTTGGTAACATTCCCAACGAGGATAAGAACAATATTTCCTTGATAATGGTGTTCTTCTACCGCTCCATCAATACGCAACTGTTGAGCAACACCATTATAGTGTTTTTTAATCTTAAGGAACATCCACATCAAGATTGCAATAATTGGGAAGAATGGCCAGATATCTCCTAAACGGAAAAGGAAGAGAATGAGAACAATAGCATAACAAATGAGGGCGCCCAAGATATTAGCTAAAGAATGTTTCCAGAATCCCTTACCATATTCACGAATCCAATGGATAACCATCCCCGTTTGAGAAAGAGCAAATGGAATGAATACACCGATGGTATAAAGCGGAATCAAACCGTTCCGTATTTCCTCGGAAAATAAACAAAAGGGTAATGGCACCAATTGCAAGTGTCAAGATCCCATTAGAGTATCCCATACGTGCCCCTTTTTCAAGGTACATGTGAGGCATGTATTTATTTTTCGCCATATTGAAGGACAACATCGGAAAGGCTGAAAAACCTGTGTTAGCTGCTACTGCAAGAATCATGGCAGTAGAGAATTGGAAAACGTAAAATAGAATACTACCAATCCATGACTGACCAAGGATTTCTCTAGCCATTTGTGACAAGATAGTTACTCCTGCATGAGGTGTAATACCTGTCCACCAGTTGAGGAAAGTAATTCCCGCAAACATAGCCCCCAAAATGCTAGACATAATAAAGAGGGTTGAGGCTGCATTTTTGGCCTTAGGTTTCTTAAAGAAAGGCACCGCGTTAGAGATAGCTTCTACCCCTGTCAATGAGGCAGAACCTGAAGTAAAGGCCCTTAAAATAAGAATCAATGACACACCTGTAATTGGTTGTCCTAAATGCGCTGTGGCTGCGTAAGGCATATGACCCGTTAAAATTTGAAAGAAACCAAATCCCAACAAGAAGAGCGTCGAAACAATGAAGAGATAAACTGGTATCATCAAAGATTTTGCCGATTCACGCATTCCCCTAAGGTTCATAACCATCAAAACAAGCACCAAAATCATTGATATTTCAAGATTGAAAGGATGCAGGAAGGGAAGGGCTGAAGTAATGGCATCTGCACCTGAGGCCACTGAAACAGCAACCGTCAACATGTAATCGACCAAAAGACTACCACCAGCTATCAAGCCAAACTTAGGAGACAGATTTCCGTCGTTACCATATAGGCGCCACCACCTTGAGGATAGGCTTTGATAACCTGTCTATAAGAAATGGTAAGACTGGCCAAAAGGACGAGAACCAAAAGTCCAATAGGGATTGACCACCAAATAGCCGCACTAGATACAGCTGTCAGAACCAAGACGACCTGCTCTGGACCATAGGCGATAGATGAAAGTGCATCACTCGACAACATGGCCAAGGCCTGAATCTTGGACAATAAGTGTCCGTCACCACTATCATCATGAGTTAAAGGTTCACCGATTAAAATGTTTTTCAGACGTTGAAACATTGTGATCTCCTTACTTTTAAAACATACGAGGGCTATTATACGCCCCTAAATGTCATCTTTCAAGTCTTAACCATCACTTGCCTGCTCTAAAACCCATTTTCTGACCTGAGAAATGAAGTATAGAGATCCCGTTACCACATAAAGTTTCTTATTATCAGTCGTCACATGTTCTTTAATCCATGTTTTGAAGTCTGGTACCTGCTTATAAGCCTCTGGGTATTTATCTAATTTAACACTGTTTGGATAGTCAAAACTCGTTACAGTCAAGTCACCAACCGATTTTAGTTGGGCAAGCATTCCGTCAATAGGCTTGGTGTCAATAGCCGCAAAGAGAAGTTCAATCTCCTTATCTGCATATTCTGATTGCAACAAGTCAATCAAAACTTTAACACTCTCATTATTATGAGCACCATCAATCATGAGATTAGGTCTTAAAAATTCTGTTCGACCTCGCCAATTGGCATGAGCCAGGGCATCCTTTATGAGTTCAGGCGTTACTTTAGGATAATCTTTTTGAAGCAATAGAGAAGCCATGATAGCCAAGCTAGCATTTGCTACTTGGTGTTGACCGGCCATAGCCAAAACTATATCATCTAACCTTTGCTCTCCATAGGTAAAATCAAAGGAATGGCTTGACCCTTCAGCTGTGAAATCTCTCCCCAGCTCATAGGTCTTAGACCCTTCTTCACGCGCCTTCTTCTCGAAAACATCTCGAACATCAGTACGATCAGTCGCATAAATAAAGGGAGCCCCATTCTTCAAAACACCAGCTTTTTCTGCTGCAATTTCAGCATGGGTATTTCCCAAAATAGCCTGATGGTCCAAACCAATCGATGGACACAGGACTGCCAAGGGCTTAAAGAGATTAGTCGAATCATGAAGACCACCCATTCCAGCTTCAATGAATGCGATATCCACAGGATGGGCCTGACCAAAATAGAGGAACATCAAGACTGTGATAATTTCAAACTCTGTCGCATTTTCATGCTCTGTCTCTTTTGGCAGCCGTTCAACCACAGGCTTCACACGATTAACCAGGTCAAGTAAGTCCTCTTCTGAAATCATCTGACCATTAAGAGAGATTCGTTCCTTGAAGTCAATAATATAGGGTGAAGTAAAGGTTCCAACTTCATAGCCCGCCTGGGTAAAAATGGTTTGTAGGGCATTGACTGTAGACCCTTTGCCGTTTGTTCCCACGATATGCACAGCCTTGAGATTATCTTGTGGATTTCCCAACTCTTTAAGCATCCAAGCCATACGCTCCAAGCCAGGCTTGATGCCAAATTTTAATTGTCCATGAATCCAATCCAACGCTTCCTGATAAGTCATAACTACTCCTTTTTTAGGCTAATGCTTCAACTTAGTCATTAAGCTGACCTCTAAACTAGATTTCTAGTTTTTCCTTGAGCTTAATGCTTTGACGCTCTTATTATACCAAAGACTTCTAGGTATAACCAAAATATGCAAAAAAGGCAACCCTAGGGTCACCTCTTAAGCTTTCTCTTTTTCGTCAATAACAAGACGAACTTTTTTACCTTGAGTAGGTACCGAATAGACAATCGCTCTTATCGCCGTAATAGTACGTCCTTTTTTCCCGATAACTCGCCCAATATCGGCTGGGGCAAGATCAAGATGGTACTCCAAAAACTCAGGACCGTCAATAATTTTGATGGTCAACTGATCTGGTGAAGCAATTAAAGGTTTAACGATAGCGATAATAAGATTTTCAATGGTATCCATAGGCTAAAAAATTATTTTGAGAATTTTGATTCGTGGAATTTCTTCATAACGCCTTCTTTTGAAAGGATGTTACGAACTGTATCTGAAGGTTGTGCACCTTTAGACAACCACTCAAGAACACGTTCTTCTTTAAGTGTTACTTGGTTTTCTTCAACGAGTGGGTTGTAAGTACCAACTGTTTCGATGAAACGTCCATCACGTGGAGCACGTGAATCTGCAACGTTAATACGGTAGAAAGGTTTTTTCTTAGAACCCATACGAGTCAAACGGATTTTTACTGCCATTTTTAATATCTCTTTTCTTTAGTTTTTTATTATGGTGAGGGCACTTATCGCCCCTCGACCTTAACTAGTATACCATATCATTTTTATGTGTCAAGAAAAAAACTTGACAGACTTAAAATTTCTACAAAAAAAGTTAGAGTCAAACTCTAACTTCCTTTTCGACTATTTCTTAGTCGTAGTCTTATGATTTTTTTCATAAGCTACCTTTGCTCCAGCATATTCAGCTTCTAAACCCTTAGCCGCTGCCTTCGACACTTTCTCGTAAGTATCACGACTGGTCAACTTGCCATCCTCGTTGTAGGTAGAAACAACCAAGGTATCTTTATTTACAGTATAGGACTGGTGCGTTTCCCTTTACGGTAGAGTCGGTAGTTATCTACGTTATCCGAAATATAGTAATCTACTAGATTCTTATCTGCATTTGGATAAAGTTGCGAGACAACTTTAGTTAACTCACGCTTAAATTCTGAAACTTCTTTAGTATAGGTGACCGATTTATTCCACTGATCAACAACTTGATATTCCTTCAAATAATCTGAAGCTGTAAAAGTAGGCTGATCCTCCTCACCTTTTTTATAAAAGTAAGAATGTGTTTGTAAATTATTAGACTGATCAACTTTAAGGAAAGAGACGTAAATTTCATCTTTATCTTCATGTTCTTTCAGAGCATTGGTTAACTTTCCAGAATTTTCGTCCAAGACCTTAGACGATTTTAATTCCCAAGTCCCCTCAATGTTCCCCGAAGCATTACGCCAAAAACCGTAGACACCACCGACAAGCAACATCAAAACAACAGCAACAAGACTAGAAATCAAGGTTCCTTTACCCCAATTTTTGGCCTTTTGCGATTTTTGATTAGCGTTTTGAATCGTTTCTAGAAGACGAACCTGACTTTCCAATCTCTTTTCTAGTTTGGCAACTGTCTGTTCTTCCTTAGATTTAGCTTTAGCAGCTAATTTTTCAGCCTTTTTCTTATCACGAGCAGCTTGACGAGCAATCTTCTTAGCTGCTTTTTCTTCCTTATAATCAAGTTTTGTCAAATCCTCAGACAATCCAAGATGCTGTGCTTGGTTACTGAAAACTGGAATAGATTGATTAGGCTCACTCGAGGTATTAACAGAATGATTTCCTACATCTGGACGGGTTGGCGCATAACTTGCCAAACGCTCCTTAGCCTCTGCGACGCGTTTGCGTTGTTCCTCTTCTTTTTGAATATCCTCAGCCTGACGGCCCGACTGAATGGTTCTTACTTGACCAACAGTCTCTTGAGATAGGGCCTTTCTCTTTTCTTGGGCCGCATTTGCCATAGCCTCTTGCGCGTTGTCACGCTCTTTCTGAGACTGGGCTAGTGCTCTGGCAGTTGCGGTTCCTTCTTCAAACTGTTGGTCAGCTGATGTTTCTCCTTGATCAGCTACTTGGTTAGCCTCTGCACCTTCAGAGAGAACAAACTCTCCTCGTTCCAAGGCTTCTTTAAAGTCGATTGGTCTTGGTTTTCGGCCATTCACAGCCTCAAAGTACTCTAACCATTCGTCTTTCAACATAATAAATCCCCCTGAATTAAAAAACACATGATTAACTTCCCTATTTTACCATACTTTTTAACATAAAAATAGGGATTAACAAGAATTCTAAAAATTCTTATTAAATCCCCATTAATCTTCTTTTGGTGTAATAGACAATAATTGGACAAAACGGTGTTGTGCTGATTCCGTTTCAAGCGTGACATTATCATATCTAAAGAGAATCTCTTCGATATTTGCCAAGCCCAATCCTCGACCTGTTCCTTTTGTTGAAAATCCTCTTTGTTTCAAAGGAGCCACATCAATAGAAGCTTCCTTAGTTGAATTCTCAACAACAATAACGGATTGATTTTCCATCTTAAAGATAGCGATAGATAATTTTGGTTCATCTGCTAATACAGTAGCTTCTATAGCATTATCACACAGAATAGATATGATTGTAATCAAGTCGAGTGGACGCACTTCTGTGAAGAAAACACCTTCTTCAACCTCAACATGACATTGAATTCCCTTATCAAAAGCTTCAGCCAATTTAGATGATAGAAGACTCTTGAGTGGCATGTTGGTCACTCGTGTTAGTTTTGCTAAATCAAACTTTTGCTGATTCAGATCTGATGCAGAATCTTTAAGGACACTGTCATAAATCATCTTAATCTGGTCAATGTCTTTCATCTGAATGGCTTCATTAAGCGAAATCATGACATTAGTATAGTCGTGACGGAAACTGCGTAACGTTTCGTAAAGACTTTCAACCTGCTCAGAATACTTCTCTAGGTCATCCAAGTGACGACGATTTTTCTTTTTCTTCGCTCATTTTCAAAGTACTCATCTGCGTATCTATTGACACTGTAAACAGCATAAAGAATCGCTATATAGCCAATCAAGGTTATAATATGGCCAGCATAGTACAAATCAAAGAAACGCGAAGCCACAACTACGGAATAGTTCATAATCACATAACTAATCAAAACAAAGTTAGTGAAAAACATTATCCGACCAAATTTGCGATCTCGCTCCAAAACCCTCAAATATTTAAAATCAATATTAAGAAGTTTGGAAAGAGCAACAAATGTTGGAATAATTAAAAGGTCAAAGAAAAGAAAATAAAGATAACTTTTGTTAAGAAAATCCGATGTGATACCAAATCCCGGCATCAAAAAGTAGGCATAACCATTAAAAATCAAAAGATAAAGAACAAGAGGATAGAAAGCATAAAATGCCAACATATTGGTGGTTCTTTCCTTGCCATAGAAATAAGCATAGAAAAGAAGGTAGAAAGGTGTCATAAAGGACAAACCGACATTATATGACATCCCCAGTATTCCCCCTATACATTCAACTAGGAACGCAATAGGAAGAATCATACGTGGTATCCTAACCAGGCTAGTCTTTTCGTAAATCCACTGTATAACGATGAAATGCAAAAGAAACTCTAATGCAATTTGTAAATTGAGTATCATTTAATGGTTAGCAACCTCCTTCTAGTAGATTCTAAATAAAGCAGTAAAAAGTCACATTACCATTTCTATCATACTTCCTGATAATATATGAGATAAAAGTTGAATAGTTATTTCGAATTTCAGAAAAACTTTCAATAATGATTAGAAGAAGAAAGGAGAGTCTGAAAACTTTAACGATTTTTTTCAATCGTTCCAAAAAGTTCCTTTTTACGTGTGCGCGATAGGAGGCATGACTCGTCTCCCTCAAAAGAAATACCATATTAGCTGTACGATCCACACTTGTCACATTACTCACATTGACAACAAAAGGAGCGATGCGTTTGGAAGAAAATATCATCCAACTTTTCGCTACTTCTGCAATCTTTTCCATAGAATTCTACTAGGTTTGACTTGGTGTGAGCTATCAACTTATGTGGCACAGGGAGCTGTTTCAATGTATAAAAATATCATCATAAGGAAGATTAACATCATTTTTATCTGTTTTTGACAGTCAGACTCTGTGCCTTGGTTTCTTGCTCAACCTGCGACTGACGCAAAAATCTAAAAAGTTCTACTAGGGCTCTCTTAAGATCTGCATCTTCCATGGATTTATCAACAAAAGTCCAGAGCTTGAATCTTATAACGAAAGGTCAAAGGCATAAATTCGGAATAGGCCGTTACAAAAGCAATTTGTGCCTTTAAATCTTCTTTTCGAATCTCCAAGCCAATATCTAGTCCCTGCTTGGTCTGATTCTTGAGGTCAATATCCAAAAGATAAACCATGGATTTACCTGAGTCCCTGTCAGTATCTAACAATTCCTGACCCTGCTCATAAAAGGTAATCCCATCAACAACGGCCTTCGACTCCTCAACTGCTTCGTCCAATAAACGACTAACACGATGACGCTGCAAGGCATCATCTTCAAGGACGATAATAGAAAGCATCTTATTTCCCTCTTTCTTTCTAATATACTTTAATATACCTACCTAACATTTTATCATAATTAATCGGATAATATTCCTTTTTTTACAGCATAAAATCTTTTTAACTCACCACATTTCATTTATAAAACAATTGTTATCTCCTTGTCATTTCATCTTCATTTTTAGGTGTTATCATGAGAACTGTTTTTGTTTGATATTAAAAAGGAGAAAGTTATGTTACGTTCATTTAAAACACAAGGGACTAAGACAAAGACCATCTTGACCCTTGCAACTGTCGGTATCATTAGTGCTTTTCTTGTGGGAAGTCCTCAGCATGCCTCTGCGGATCAAACCTATGTTTCAGATCCTAATCAGGCTCTGACATTTTCCGAACTTGAAACAGCTACAAATACAAATATCATCGCTCAAACAGGTGTATCTAGTGAAACACCTACTACTGTGACTACTGTGTCACATACCTCTGTGGATGGTCTTCATACACATGAAAATGACTATGAACAAACTCCCGCAAATACTACGACTTTTGAGGAATTGAAACAAGATAGTCAAACAGCTAATAGTACTGTCGACAGCCAGACTGGCAGCAAAACCTATGAGACTAGAATTCCGACAAATACAGATAGCAATCAGAAGGCTGTAGAAAATCAAGCTGAACCAAAGACCGAAACTGTCGCTCAAGCACAAACCTGGTCAAAAGATGGTGCTACATGGGTATCAACAGAAATTAACAATGGTAACGTTCATAAGATTCTATCTACTTATATTCCAAAACCATTAACACCTTCTACAAAACCAACGACAACAGCTACACCGAAACCTAAACAATCAACTCCTGCTGTTAGTCAACCTAAAAAAGTGGCCACAGTCGCTAACAAACCTACAACTCCTACAACTCAACCCAAGAAACCAACAACGACTGTCACTAAACCTACAGCTCCTAAAGCCACTCCTATCCAACCTGCTAAACCAGTGGACCGAGTTGCTCAAGTATGGCAAAAGAATAACGAACTGGTAAAAGAGAATTACGACACTCCTCACTGGTCAACTAAGGAAGCAACAGTCTTCATCAATGCTAAGAATCCTGAAATCGTGAATGCCTACAAACAAGCTATCACTTCTTGGAATAACACTGGTGCCTTTAATTTCTTGCTCACTAACGATAAACAAAAAGCTAACATCATTGCTGATGAACGTTATGAAGGTAATGTAGCAGCTCCTCTTGGGGTTACCTACTCTACTTACTACCTCCCAACTAAGCAATATAGTAATGCTACTGTTTACTTGAACACCTTCCATGTTCAAAACAATTATTACCAAAAGAACGGTGGGAAAACTCCTTAACACTGCGCAACACGAATTAGGACACTCAATTGGACTTGAGCACAACAGTGCCGTTGCCTCTGTAATGGAACCTAAAGGTGGTAAGACAAGTATCCAACCTGTTGATATTAACAATGTTAAGAAACTCTATAGCAAGATTGTCTAAGTTCTTACACTATTACTACAATTCATAAGCAGACCTATCAGGTTCTGCTTTTTTTATACAGGTGAGTTGACCATTCAAGACTAGAAAATGACTGTTCATGATTATTTCTTACATATTTTAAAAATATGTAAGATTTTCTTCGTTTTTTTTGGTAAAATAGAAAATGTAAAGAGAGACCGGATGAGTTATAGAACTCAACTTTGTTAGTTTTTGCTCATTATTCTCATAAACAGAATAACATAGTCTAGGAACCCTTCTTAACATTTATACCTATCTTCCCCAAACACTTTTCCCCCATTCCTAGATTTCCAGATCTCTCCTAATAAAGAACGTCTAGCAACAGCAGCTAGGCGTTTTTTAGTCTATTAAAGCACATAGTCGTTGGTATTAGCTCACTAGATTAGTAATCGTTCAAAATAATTCTCACAAAATTACCATTCAAGACCAGAAAATGACTGTTCATGATTAGTTTCTTACATATTTTTGATATATGTAAGTTTTCTCTGGTTTTTTTTGGTACAATAGATAATGTAAAGAGAGATATAATGAGCTGTAGATAAGCGTTTTATCATTTAAAATTTATTATTCTCATAAACATTTTCTAAATAGTCTAGGAACCCTTCTTAACATTTATAACTATCTTCCCCAAACACTTTTCCCATTCCTAGATTATCAGATCTCTCACAAGAAAAGCGTCTAGCTCACCCGGCTAGGCTTTTTTTCTTTTTCCATACTTTGCTATAATAGAGCCATACCGTTTGAAAGGAACTCATAAAATGACTATAGATCAGCAACTTCTTTGCTACAAACGTTTACCAAACTGGACAGCTACAACACTTCCGGAAATGGTGACGCAAAAACACAATACTAAGGTGGGAACTTGGGCTAAATTGACCATTCTATCAGGATCTCTTCACTTCTATGAATTAGATGAAGAGGGAGAGGTTACTGCAGAGCACCTCTTTACCCCCGAGACAGAGATTCCTTTTGTTGAACCACAAGCTTGGCATCGCATCGCTGCTGCTTCAGATGATTTGGAATGCTATCTTTCTTTTTACTGTAAACCTGAAGACTACATGGCTAAAAAGTATGATACTAAAGCCCATTCCGAGGTTCTTGAAGCAGTCCAGTCTGGCCATATCAAACCTGGTCGTACCCTTGACCTAGGCTGTGGTCACGGTCGTAACGCTCTTTATTTGGCATCTCTTGGGCATGATGTTACAGCCGTTGATGTTAATAACGAAGCTACACAACGCATCCAAATGATTGCAGATGAGGAAAATTACAATGTTAGAGCTGGCTACTACGATATCAATGTTGCTGCCCTTCCTGAGTCTGAGACCTTTGATTTCATCCTCTCAACAGTAGTCTTTATGTTCCTTGATCCGGATCAAATTCCGGCTATTATCAAGAATATGCAAGAGCGTACTGTCGTAGGTGGTTACAATCTGATTGTTTGTGCCATGGATACCGAGAAACACCCTTGTACCATGCCTTTCCCATTTACGTTTGAAGAGGGTGAGTTGAAAAATTATTATAGTGACTGGGAGTTAGTCAAGTATAATGAAAATCTTGGTCACCTTCACCGTTTGGATGAATATGGCAATCCCATAGCTCTTCAATTTGCAACCATGTTAGCTAAGAAGGTTAAATAAGAGCGAATGACTGCAGACGAGCTGAGCACAGCTTGACTTGTCTTCAAAGTAAAAACTAGGAACCCAGTCGGATTCCTAGTTTTTAATTGTTTACAATATCTGCATATCCTGATTTAAGGTCTGCATTTTCTGTTTCTTTGACATAATAGACACCACCATTGGTAGTTGGTGAATAAAGCACAAAGGGAGTCCCATCTTTTTTAATGGTGAAGAAATAACGGTGAACAGATACATTTTCCCATCTCTCGTAAACCGAAACAATGGTATACTCAGAACTGCTATTACCATTTGCAGCATAAGTAGCATCCACAGTCTGGTTATGGTCTGACATCCAACGGATAGGCAAGGAAGAGGCTTCATTGGTAATTTCTTTGTATCCAGGCTGATTCATCTGATTGCCCCAAGAAACCATCAAACTAGCAAGTCGACTAGCTTTGTCATTGGTCCAACGTGGATTTTCAGTATAGGCTTCCTTGGCATGGTTAGCATCAGGTGTGTCAATACTTGCACTGCTAGATTCACTTGTCTTCGTATTTCCGGCCAATGAAGTACTTGATGTGGCACTAGCCTTCTCTGTCGATGAAAATATCGAGCTAGGCACTGTGGCAGATGACTTAGTCTGTTTGACGTTCTTCATTGAACTAGAGACTAGAGTCAAGCCAATGCCAACTACGATTGCTACTAGAGCCCCCAGAAGAATATAGATATAATTATAATTTTTCGAGATTCCAATAAGGCCAGACTGATAAGCTAATTGTAGTTCATCTGGTTTCGGTTTCCGCCCTTGAACTTGCTCAAAACGACTTATCCATTCTGCTTCTGACAGCTTTCGCATAATTTTCCTCTTCTCTTTATCAATTATCTTCCATCCTATCATAGAACAGTGATGATGACAATAGTAGAGAGAACTTGAGGTCTACCTTCAACCAATTACCCTTTATTTTCAAAATAACGACGAACAATCGGCGCCACTTCTTCACCATAAAGTTTAATGGCCTTTAGAACGTCTTCATGTGGCATAGAACCAATCGGGAGATGAAGCATGAAGCGATCTAGCTGTAAATCCTCAATAATACGAATGATTTTTTGAGCGACGTGAGCAGGGTCCCCAACGAACATGGCTCCGTTTGGTCCAACACTAGCATAGTACTGCTCTTTAGTCATTTCAGACCAGTGTGGGCGATCCTTAGCAATGTTATCCACTGTTTGTTTTGTTGGATAAAAATAATTCTCTATCGCTTGGAAATTATTTTCTTCAATCCAACCCCAAGAATGAGCAGCCACCTTAAGTTGTTCATCCGAATAACCATTTCGAGCACCAATTTCCTTATAAACCTCAACTAATTTTGCAAAGGCCTTTCGGATTTCCTCCAATTGTAGCATAGGCAATTGGCAGACCTTTTTCTGCAATTTGAATGGTCGACTCAATGTGACCACCTGTCGCTACCCATACCGGAAAGTCTTCTTGGACTGCTCGCGGATACACAGGGCGATTGTCAACAGATTGAGTGTGCTTACCTTGCCAAGTTAAATTCGTTTGCTTTTTCACTTCCAGAAGCATGTCTAGTTTTTCATTGAAAAGTTCATCCTAGTCTGAAAGATCATAGCCAAAAAGAGGGAAACTCTCAACAAAGGAGCCTCTACCCGCCATGATTTCTGCACGACCATTTGACAGAGCATCAATGGTTGCATACTGCTGATAAATACGAACAGGATCAATAGATGACAAAATGGTTACTGCACTAGATAAACGAATCTTCTTGGTATTCACAGCACCTGCTGCAAGAACAATTTCCGGTGCCGATACCGCAAAGTCTTCACGGTGATGCTCTCCAATCGCATAAATGTCTAGCCCAACCTGATCCGCCAATTCAATTTCTTCAACGAGTTCTCGAATACGTTGGTCATGAGAGATAGCTTTTCCAGTCGATTCTAGGAGGGTTGTTTCTCCAAAAGTTGAAATGCCAAGTTCAATCGTCATAAATCTTTCCTCCAGTAATTCTTTTATTTGTTATGAGAACGACATTATCACTAATTAGTGATAAATACAAATAAAAAAGCCTAAGACTCTATTTTCCAAGAAAGGCTAATAGGGTTAGGCAGAAAAGGAGAACTAAAACACCCATGACCACTAGGAGACTAAGCTTATAACCCAGAGGATTTTGAGGATTTAAACTAGTTCCAAGACCACTCCTACGAAGGACAAATAAGGGTTCTGAAGGAGATTGCTTAAGATTGTAGCCTAAGAGATACCTTAAGCAAAACAGAAAGAAGAGACTCATCCCTGGAAAAATGGCAAGGGGAAGAATCATTCCCCGTGACAGACCAATCATGACAGTAATAATGATTTCTATCAACAAGAGCACCCAAAACAAGTAATAAATGTAGGATTGCTTTTTCATTAATATGTACCTCTCAATCTAAGATAAGTATACTCCTCCTAGCTTCCCTTATCAAGCCCATAACTCGCCTGACACCTTATTTTCTGCTACAATAGATAGGAAAGACTCAAAAAAGGAAACTGTACACATGAAATTAATTTCTTGGAATATTGATTCCCTAAATGCCGCCCTTACTAGTGATTCTGCACGCGCTCAATTATCACGCGCTGTTATCGACACCTTGGTCGCTGAAAATGCAGACATCATTGCTATTCAAGAGACAAAACTGTCTGCCAAAGGTCCGACTAAAAAGCATTTGCAAATCTTGGAAGACTACTTCCCTGACTATGACAATACTTGGCGTTCATCTGTTGAACCTGCCCGTAAAGGTTATGCTGGAACCATGTTCTTGTATAAAAAAGAATTGACACCAGTTATTACTTATCCTGAAATTGGGGCACCTTCAACCATGGACTGTGAAGGGCGTATCATCACTCTCGAATTTGACAATTTCTTTGTGACACAGGTTTACACACCAAACGCTGGCGATGGCCTCAAACGTCTGCTTGAACGTCAAATCTGGGATGAAAAATATGCGGATTATCTAGCTGAATTGGACGCTCAGAAACCAGTTCTTGCGACTGGTGACTACAATGTTGCCCACAAGGAAATCGACTTGGCTAATCCTTCAAGTAATCGTCGTTCACCAGGATTTACAGATGAAGAACGTGCTGGCTTCACTAACCTCCTCGCAAAAGGTTTCACAGATACCTACCGTCACCTCAACGGCGACGTTACAGGAGCTTACACTTGGTGGGCCCAACGTAGCAAAACATCTAAAATCAACAATACAGGCTGGAGAATCGACTACTGGTTGACTTCAAATCGTATTGCCGATAAGGTCACAAAATCAGACATGATTGACTCTGGTGATCGCCAAGACCACACACCTATCGTCTTAGAGATTGATTTATAAAATAACTCTAGACCTAAATCACAAAAAGAGTAGACCTGCTACTCTTTTACTATGCCCAATTAAGGAGAAATTATGAAAACCAAACTTAATACCACTCAAAAGCTCGTTCTGTCAGCTATTATGATGGCTCTTTACATCGCTATCCTCTTTGTATCTCAAGCCATTTCCTTTGGTGCAGTTCAGATGCGTCTGGCCACTGCTTTATATGGATTAACCTACATCTTCCCATTTTTGGTATTCCCAATTAGTCTGGCTAATGCCATCGCAAACTCTTTTGGAGGTTTGGGATTGATTGACGTGGTTGGTGGTTTCTGTGCTAGCTTTTTAACAACTGGTAGCATCTACCTCATCCGTAAAGCTAAGTTATCTAGCTGGTTCATCATCCTTCCAATCCTACTCGTTCCTGCCTTAGTGGTACCAATCTGGCTTAGTGCTTTGCTCAAACTTCCTTATTTTGCTCTCGTTATTAATCTCCTCCTAGGACAATTAGTGCCTGCAATCTTGGGAGCAGTTCTAGTACAAGAGTTAGCTAAACGAGGATATAAAGACTGACAAACAAAAATATCTCTGCACATTGCAGAGATATTTTTTAGTAATGATATGCTTTCTTGTAAGCTTCTCTTGGTGTCAGCTTGTCACCAGAGATAAGCAAACGGTAGTCAACATTAGTAGGATCTTTTTGATACTCATCAACCCAATCTTGATTCATTTCGAGGTAAAGATTATAAGTTCCCAACTCAGTCGAAACAGTACCTACTTTATAAAAATCTTTATAACGCTTTTGGTTATCCGTTTTTTTCAATTTTTCATATCGATAATAGGTTCTGGCAAAGTCAGTGAACTGGTATTCTTTCTTATCTTTTCCAGAGCCAGTTGTGACTTCAATGGTGCCCTTGTTATTTGTTAAATGCAAATCATAATCATAATCATTGTGACTATTCACTTGGAAAACACCTGAAGTAATGTCACTATCATCAGAGAATGTCTGAATGTCAGCGAACTTAGCAGCCTGCCAAGAAGTAGGGACTCCTTCATATTCACCATCACTCTGTAGACCTAGAAGTGACCAATAGTGACCGAGATAGAAGGTATTAGACTTCTCACGATCTGTCACCAGTTCACCTACCATCTTAAGATTTTCAGCACCCAGACGGTATGGGTTAGAAAGATAACCAAAGACTGGGAAGAAATAAATGATGACTGTAAAGGTCAAGAGGGTCTTCATATTAATCTTATTGATAGCCCAGAAGAAATAAGCAGCTGAGAATAAGAGAGCGTAAGCAGCCCCGTAGCTGAACTTATGCGCATGGGCAATCAAAAGTAAAATGAAGAAAATAGGTTGAATAGGACGGACCTTATGATAGATGATAGAGAAAACGTCCTCCTTGTCTTCCTCAGATTTGAAAATCAAGGACAAGACAATGGTCAAGAGTACAAAGAAGGCACCAAAGCCGAAGCCAACATCATTTGGACGGAAGAAATAAGCCAAGATGGACATGTCCATCACCAAAAGCCAGACAGATGCAAATTTGATTATGTTGTTACCAAATTTTGCAGCCGTTTGACTAGGTGCCTTTAAAGGTACCTCGAAATGCCTGTGCAAGTGCTCTTTCTTTGGCTTGGCGTTCGGCCTCTATTGCTGCTTTCATTTCCTTAGTACGGCGTTCCTTTTGGAACAAATGAGCAACCTTGGTCGGTTCATCTTCCCTTGACTTGGTAATACTCAAAAAGAGTAAATATTGCATGGCAAAGATGAGAGCTGTGTTCCCACCGTATTCTAGGAAGGAACCATTCCAAATACTAGAAACAACTGTAAAAACGATATAACCTCCAATTGAGATTAAAACCGTTAAGAGCAAATGAATCCAACGATAGCGGTAAGTGTATTTATCAGTTGTATCTCGCCTCAAAAACGTGTCACGTGGGTAAAGATACCAGATAACGAAGATAAGTTCAATGGCTTGAACTGCTGTTAGAAAACCAACGTAGTTGAAGCCAAAAACGGCTGCTACCACATTGATGAGATAGGAAATAATGGCCAAAACTCGCAGACTGGTGCGCTTAGATAAGAGTCCAATACTCATCAGGGTGATAGTTGAGAAGGCAGAAAAACCAGCGCCCATCTTATTATCAAAGATAAACACATTGACAAAGGCAAAAATCAAGATTCCTAAAAGAGTTAAGACTTGTTTTTGCATTTCTTTTTTCTTTTCTTTCATATTTTCCCTCCTTATGGAAATGATAACGTTTCCGTACTCCTATTTTAACACAATTATACTATTTTTGTCAGATTTAAAAAGGCATTCGGATAACCGAAGGCCTTTTTCATTTGTTATCTATTGCTTCAATCTTGAGGAACACAAAATCCCCATCAAAGCGTTGAATATACTTTTGAAAACCTAATAAACTAAAGGTTTCAATCTCATAACGGACCTGATCAACACCATCACTAGTGCTTTCTTCAAGCAATTTTAGTTTTGGAATATCTGATTCCAAGACATCACGGTAAAGTCCTTTATACTCAAAGGTAATTCGAGCCCACTCGTTACCAGAAAGCATTGAGAAAGCCTGATAACGCACCTGCTCATCTGTAATAAGACGGTCTTTTTGTTCTGGACTGAGCGTGAAAGCCAAATCATTTTCAGATTTATGAATGGTTTGGAAACGATCCACACGGAAATAACGGATTTCAGAGAACTGATAATCACAAGTAAGGTTGTCATCCAGTTTGTAAGAAATACAGTAGAAATAGTGGTTGTCAAAAATGACTGAAATTGGAAAGACCTTATATTCCTCCACTTTTTCTCCTGGCTTACGGTAACTAAATGACAATGGGCGTTGGTCCACAATGGCATCGAAAATGGCTGAAATAGCTGGTAGGAGTGATTTATCTTGTTCCTGATAAATCTTAAGCTCTTGATAACTATCCAGTTCTAGCTCAGTCAATCGCTTGATACGTCTGCGCTCCTTGTCGTCTACAGCCCTCTCAACAAAGATGTTGATTATCTCTGCTACTTCATCCTTTCGAAGGGCACGACTCTCTAAAAGAATCTTAGATAGGATAACTGCCTGATTGTATTTAAGGTTACCGTAGCCTTGTTCATACTGAGCATGATAGGAACCGTATTTTCTGGAATACTTAACCTTCATATTTGGACGGAGTTCAGTCAAGTTCTCCTTTAGCTCACTCACATCCTCTTTAAGCGTACGCTCACTGATACCAAAGCGAGCTAGGTAGTCCGTTTTTGAAATGTCATTTCCCTTTTCTAATTCGGACATAAAGTACAAGAGACGTTTGGTTTTTGATGCTGTCATTATAAAATCCCCCTTTATAATCAAACCTCTTATTACTAAAAAATTGCTGTCTAGTTATTAATTTATCATAGATAGTCATCACCAGTGGCCACGATCCACAGAATTATAGCTCAAATAATAGTCCTTTTTCTTTTCGTTGTACTCATAAGAAGACCGACATCCAGCTCACACTTAAGAGTATCAATGGCAAAACAAGGGTCAAAAAGAAATGTCGCTTTTCAGCTTTTTCCTCCTGAAAAGCAGATTCAAACTCTGGCCCTTGATTACTAAAAGCCGACTCGAAAACCTGATCACCATTCTTTCGATGATCATCACTTAAATAACGTTCACTTTCTTTATTAAACATCTACTCCTCTAAATATTCTATATAACAATTTCCCAGTTTTTTCTATTGTAACAAATGAAAGCGTCATTTTCTACAGATATACTTAAAAAGCAGCCTATATTAGGTTGCTTAAAGGTTTAACATTAGTCATTCTCAATTTTTTCAGCTTCTGTACTGAATTTTTGTGCGATGGCTTCAAGGCTAATTCGTCTGTATCTGGAAGAGTGATGGCATCATCTGAAATCTCATCAATATTAGCATAGAATTCAATGTGATTTTTAAGATTTTGAAGCTGGATAGGTGCATCACCTCCGTATTCACCATCTAGGTTAATCATCATACGATCTTTCCCCTGAGGCTCAATATACAGCGAACTCGTTTTGATATAGGAAATTCTCTTGTCGTAGATGTGTTTACCACCTTGGAGAACCTGACGAATAAGGTCTACCAATTCAAAGAGGTTGGCTGTCTTAACCATGATTAGTGTAAATTTACCATCATCCAGTTTAGCATCTGGGGCAATCGTTTCAAAGCCACCAACTGAATTGGTCAAGGCAACGAAAATCATGGAAAGGCCACCTTCAAAGACACCCTCATCATGCGTAATGCGGACAGGAACCTTCTTAACTTGTGGCAGCAACTCCGCCCCCTTAACAAGGTAAGCCAAATAACCAAGCACTGTCTTTAAGCGGCTAGGCACACTATAAGTTAGTTCCGTAAAGGAACCCGCAGCTGCAATATTGATGAAGTATTTATCAGCATAGGCACGACCAATATCCATTTGAAGGGTTTGATTTAGCAATAACCTTGGCTGCTTCAACAGGATTTCCTCTTGGAATCTTTAAAGCGCGTGCAAAGTCATTTGTTGTCCCCGTTGGAATAACCGCCATTTGTGGGCGATTTTTGAGTGGGGCAATCCCAGAAACAACCTCATTGATTGTTCCATCGCCACCTGCAGCAATGACTAAGTCAAAGCCTGCTTTAGCCGCACGAGTGGCCTCATTTTTTGCTGAGTTCTCATCTGGTGTTGTTTGAAAGGCTGATGCTTCAAAGCCAGCGCCTTCCAGAATATCCAAGACCTCGGCAACATTTTTTTTCATAATTTCTTGTCCAGATGTTGGATTATAAATTAAGCGGGCACGTTTTTGTTTCATATTGAACTCCTATAAATCCAGCAACCAAGCCTCATCTTTTACTTCAATTCCTAGGCTTTGTGCTTTTTCCAACTTACTTCCGGCATCACTACCAGCAACTACTAAATCTGTTTTCTTAGAGACAGAACCTGTCACCTTAGCACCCAGAGCTTCAAGTTTTGCCTTTGCTTCACTACGTTTAAGATGCTCCAATTTTCCTGTCAAAACAACTGTCTTTCCAGATAGGATGGCATCATCTGCTACCTTTTGCCCAAGGTAGGACAAATTAACCCCATAGGTTTCCAGTTCTTTAAGAAGAACCTGAGCTTCTTCCTTGGCAAAATAACGCTGGATGGACTTGGCAATAACCTCTCCTAAACCATCTACAGCAGCAATTGCCTCGACATCTGCGCTTGCTAACTCTTGTATACTTCCAAATGCTTCTAGCAACTGCTTACTAACTTTGGCACCGACATGACGAATACCCAAACCATAGAGCAATTTCTCTGCAGAATTTTCTTTTGAGGCTTGAATGGCTGCATAAAGTTTCTCAGCAGACTTTTCCTTGAAACCTTCCAATTGGAGAAAATCCTGACTGTTCAAGCCATAGATATCAGCTACATCTTTAACCAATTCAGCTTTAAAGAGCTTTTCAACCACTGAAGGTCCCATACCTGCGATGTTCATGGCATCACGAGAGGCAAAATGGATGAGGCCTTCCTTAATCTGAGCAGGACAAGAAGGATTAATACAACGTAGGGCAACTTCATCTTCAAAATGTAAGAGACCACTGCCACAAGATGGACATTGCGTCGGTACTTCCATCGGTTCTTGCGTTGTACGCTTGCTTTCTACTACACGAAGTACTGCAGGGATAATATCACCAGCTTTGTAGACAATAACGGTATCCCCGATACGAATGTCTTTTTCAGCAATATAATCCACATTATGAAGAGTAGCACGACTAACCGTTGTCCCTGCTAATTGCACTGGAGTTAAATTAGCAGTCGGCGTTACTACACCCGTACGACCTACCTGCCAGTCCACTGAGAGAAGTTCTGCTTCCTTTTCCTCAGCAGGGAATTTATAAGCAATGGCCCAACGTGGTGCCTTAACTGTAAAACCTAGCTCTTCTTGCATAGCCAAACTATTGACTTTGATAACAACACCATCAATATCATAAGCCAAGTCATCACGATCCTGTCCAACAGCTTGAATAAAGTCCCAAATCTCATCCATCGATGATGTGACAATACGTCGTGGATTAACAGAGAAACCTAGTTCTGCCACTTCATTCAAGACATCATTTTGTGTGAGACGCTCCGTTGGACTCGCTTCCTGATAAAGGAAAGTCGCTAAACGACGCTCTGCAACCACTTTAGTATCCAACTGACGAAGGGTTCCGGCTGCTGCATTACGTGGATTGGCAAATTCGGCTTCACCGTTCTCCTGACGCTGGATGTTGATGCGTTCAAACTCAGCCCGTGGCAGGTAACACTCTCCACGAACGGTAATATTAAGCGGTTGGTCCAACTTGAGAGGAATGTCAGAGATACGCTTGACATTTTCAGTGATATTTTCACCGACAGAACCATCACCACGTGTCGCACCTACCTGGAGAACACCATCCACATAGGTCAGCGAGATAGAGAGACCATCAATTTTAAGTTCAGCCATATAATCAGCATTAGGAAATTCGGCCTTCACTCTCTGATCAAAGGCATCCAGTTCTTCTCGTGAAAAAGCATCCTGCAAACTATAAAGCGGATACTCATGTTGATATTTTTCAAAACCATCAAGAACCAGACCTCCCACACGATGCGTAGGACTATCTGCTTGAACATATTCAGGGTGCTCAGCCTCCAAAGCTACAAGCTCTCGATAGAGCTTATCATAGTCTGCATCTGACACCGATGGATTATCTTCCGTATAATACTCTTTTGCATACTGGTTAAGTTTAGCAACCAGCTCTTTCATTCGTTTTTCCATAGGAACATTTTAACATAAAAGCAGAAAAAAACGCCTTTACAGACGTTAATTTAGGAAACAAAATCAATGACTTTGGCCAATTTCTTAATAAGAATTGCACCAACCAAGAGAGAGGCCAATTCTCCCATAGCAACAGTGAACCAAGTTGCCCAAAATGGTGCTTGAGTAACTAGGGTCAACTCAGCCGCAATCGTCACCATGAAGAATGAGAAGTAAAAGGCAAAGAAAACATGAGCCTTGTCAAAAAGGCCACCCAAAATGTCTTGGTTTTTAAAACGATCAAAGAAATAAACGCCTGAACCAACAAAGACCAATGTTGATAGGCTTCCAACAACCACATCAATCATGTTAAAGCTAAAGAAATTAGCAATCACACAGCCCAAAGTAACGGCAATGATATACTTGCGATTATAAAATCCTAAAAGATTGAACATTTCTGCAATTCGGAACTGGTAGGGACCGTAGGAAATTAAGTTAAAGGGTGGCACGACAGTCAAGACCACATAAAGGGCTGCCACAATAGCAATATGTGTTAAATCACGAACAGTTTGTTTTTTCATTTTTCCTCCATAATCAATGTTTTTTATTAGTTACGAAAAATCAATAATCCCGTCAAAAGAGCCTGGATCTCACCAAGCTCTTTTTATCATCTAGGAATCATCCTCATGTTTTTTGTGTTTTTTGCTGTCACTACCATCTCCAGAAAAGCTCTGAATAATAGTAATCACATCTCCTCTTCTACTTTTTAGTTCACCTTGTCTAAGTTCTTGATAGGTCGCATTAAAGACGGCACCCAAAATCAAAATCCTGGCCAAAAAGATGAACCAAAGCATGAAGACGAAAATCATAATGGATCCAAATAACTTGATGTCAACTAATCGACTCAAGGTACGAATCACGTAGGTTCCAAACAAGTTGCTTAAATAACCAATCACTAAAGTCGTAAAGATAGTCCCTGGCATAACGTAACGGATTTTTCGAATCTTCACATTTGGAAGCACGAAATAAAGCACCATCATTCCCAGGAAGACAACTGCAATACTCAGAGGTTGAATACTATTTAGAATAAGCTGGGTCATCTTGGAACCAATAGGATAGGTCTGATTGATAACTCGAAGGACCGACTGAATAATTGTGGACAGCATTAGTGCAAAGGTGAGCAGGAACAAAATGACCAGACTCATGAAACCACCGATAATGTGACTAATAAAGACATCACGATGTTCTGAGGCACCATACACCTTGTTAATCGCCTTTTGAAGTGAAGACAAGGACTTAATCATGGTCCAGAATCCCGTCAAAGAGGCAACTCCCAACAACTGTCCAGAAGGTGTCGAGAAGATATCCTGAACAACGTTGGCTGCAGGTGCATAAAACTGCTTAGGAAGATGCTCATTCATAAACTTCAGAGATCTGTCGTATCAATATTCAGATAGGGAAAGACATTGGCCGCAATGACAATGAGCGGAAAAACCGTCAAAATGAGATAGTAAGCCACTGCGATAGTTGAAATGTCTATCTCTGCACTACGATAATGCCTAAGATAAACCTGCAAAGGGCGCCACTGGAGTTTATCCAGGAGACGGGCCATTAAGCCTTGTCGTTTCATATTAGTAAGTTCTTTCTTCACCTTGAGAAGTCAAAATTACTGGACCATCCTTAGTAATAACAAATTGGTGTTCATATTGACAAGAAAGTCCACCGTCAAGAGTTTTGTGAGCCCAACCCGTTTCAAGGTCAGTATCAATTTCCCAAGTACCAGTGTTAATCATTGGCTCGATAGTCAAAACCATTCCTTCTTTGAGACGGAGACCTCGTCCAGCCACCCCATAGTTTGGCACCATTGGTTCTTCGTGCATTGTTGGTCCAACTCCGTGTCCAACCAAATCACGAACAACACCGTAACCACGACTTTCAGCGTATTCTTGGATAGCCGCCCCGATATCACCGATACGGTTACCGACTACTGCTTGTTCAATACCAAGGTACATAGCCTCACGTGTTACTTCCATAAGTTTTTTAACTTCATCAGATGGCGTTCCAATCGCATAAGCCCAGCATGAGTCAGCCAAACCGCCAGAATATGATCCCGTGTATTTTTTAACCTGAGCAACATTGTCAAAGTCCAATTTTGACACATCAAGGACTGACTTATCAATAGGTTCTGACAAGACCATATCCACTTTCAAGAGGTCACCATCTTTCAAAATATAGTGACGTGGAAAGGCGTGTGCCACTTCGTCATTAAGGCCACAGCATGTTGCATAAGGGTAATCCATAATGCTTCCCTCAACTCCAATCTGAAGGGGAAGGACATTCTCTTCTTTACAACGACGACGCACATATTCTTCTACTTCCCACATGTCTACTCCTGGTTTCAAGAGATCACGTAGACCAATGTGAATGCTAGCAAGAAAATCCCCTGCCCTATCCATTGCTTCAATTTCACGTGCTGATTTTAATGTAATCATTGTTTTCTCCGTTTTCTTTATATCTTTTATTTTTTTATTCGTTACTAAGTTTTCTTAACCACAACAACTGATTTGCAGACGGTATGATTCCCGTGAGTAACCATAAGGTCCAGATGAGCTCTACGTCTGGTCTCAGCGATAATACTTGGTGTAATCGTCACCTTGTCATCGATCTGAGCTGCCTGAAGAAAGTAAAACATCATCTCTTCAATCACAAGACCATTTTGCTCCTGCTTTTCCATGATACGATAGACAACCTCTTTAACCATCTCTGCAAGGACACCCTGAGTGAGGTTTCAGAATTGTCAATCATAGTGGGCTCTACCTCAAAGCTGAAAGCATGCTTGTCCTGGTTTAGGTTAGCTATCATTTGATCGCTAAAGGTATGCAAGTTACCACGATTATTGTCCTGAAGTTCTTCCAAAACCTGACGACGGGTAATAACACCTAGATAGTGTTTTTCTTCATCCACAACAGGAATGATATCAAAGTCTTCAAAAATCATCTTTTGGGCAACAGTTGCCAAACTAGTCTCAAGTCGTGTCACCGTCGGCTTTGTCATGATTGCCTTAAGCATGGTCGTCGGTTGCTGATTAGACACATCCCGCATGGTCACAATCCCAATCACCTTTTCAGACTCAGATAGAATTGGAAAACGTACCAAGTTAGTCCGTTTAACCAAATTCTGAAAATCCCTGACCGTCATTTCTGGAGTCATGTAGTTGTAGTCTTCTCGTCTGGTATAGACTTGAGCTACAGTCTTGATATCTGTTTTGATGCGGACATTCGAAAGCGCCTGGTTAATCATGGTTGCCACGGTAAAGGTATCGTAAGTTGTTACCATAACCGGAAATTGCTTCAAACGAGAAAGCTCTTTTACCCTATCGGAAACCTGAAAGCCCCCCGTCACTAGAATAGCATTATTGTGTTCCAGGGCAAGCAATTGAATATCCTCACGGTCCCCAACAATAAGAAGGTCTCCCTTGGTTAGATAACGGGTGATATTCTCAATAGTCATGGCTCCAATATAGAACTTACTGAAGACACGTTCCAGACCTTCATGACCAGAGATAACCTCAGACTCTGTAATCTCTGCAATCTCCGCGAAGGTCAGCCTGTCAAGGCGAACTTGGACTTTCTTTTTCAATTCGAACCGTCCCACTCCGAGGACGAGTCTCAACCAACCCTCGATTTTTCAGCTTCTTTAATGGCTCGATAGGGCGGTTCCATCAGAAACCTGTAAGTGATTCGAAATACTACGCACACTAACACGCTTACCGATAGGCAAGGCCTCAAGATAATCTAGAATTTCTTGATGTTTACTCACAGTTCTCCTCCTTCTCAAAGCGGAGATAATCACGCATGGTACGAGTGTATCGGTCTGCTCCCTTAAAGCGGGACACAAGTTTAAAGCCTGATTTTTCCGCTACACGAATCGATGCCTTATTTTCCAAATGGGCAATAAGGATAATACGGTCCATTCCCATTGATGTCAAAGCCAAATCTGACAGACAGGTAACCGCCTCAGTCATTAGACCTCTACCCCAGTAAGAGGCATTCAGAAAATAGCCAAGCTCTGCAGTCCGTTTCTGGACATCAATCTTCTCAAAACGAACGACGCCAATCATCTTATCTAACTCTTTATCTACAATCGCCCACACACCTAGAGGCTCCTTCATGAAATAATGAACCAAAAGGCAATCCGTTTCATGCTGTGTTTGAGTGGCAGGAAAGAAAAATTGTAAATTCTGAGGATTTGATACAATTTCATGTAAATCAAAACGATCCAAAAAGATGAGTGGTCTAAAAGAAAGGCGCTCCGACTCAAAAAAGGCAAAAGCACCCAGACTAGTCCAAATATCCATGATAGTATTATAACACAGTTTTAGAAATGGAAAAAGGCTCAACCACTAGGGGTTGAACCTTAGACTTAATCTTCAATCAAACGAATATCTGCACCAAGGTCAGAAAGTTTCTCAATGATATTTGAATACCCGCGAAGGATAAACTCAATATTGGTAATTTCAGTTTGACCTTCTGCCATAAGACCCGCTGTAACAAGTGCCGCACCCGCACGCAAATCACTAGCTTTTACTGGTGCACCTGAGAGTTGCGTTGGACCGTTGTAAACAATCTGTCCACCGAGTACTTGAATATCAGCTCCCATACGAGCCAATTCAGGAACGTGGTTCACACGCTTTTCATAAATTGTATCTATGATTTTTCCTCGACCACTTGCTTTCAATAACAATGGTGTCATCGGTTGTTGCAAGTCAGTCGCAAAACCTGGATAAGGCGATGTCTTAATGTCAACAGGTTTTAGATCACCTTGCTCTTCCACAAAGATGGCATCTTCTTCAACGGTCATACGAACACCCATTGCTTCAAGTTTAGCAATAAAACTTTCAAGGTGTTCATAAAGAACATTTTTAACCTTAATTCCCTTACCGATAGCCGCAGCCATAGCAATGTAAGAACCCGCTTCAATACGGTCTGGAATGACCTGGTGACGAGTGCCATGTAAGCTTTCTACACCGTCAATCGTGATAACTTCTGTACCAGCGCCACGTACACGTGCGCCCATATTGTTAAGAAGAGTTGCTACATCAATAATCTCAGGTTCACGCGCCGCATTTTCAATAACCGTACGACCCTCAGCCTTAGCTGCTGCCAACATGGTATTGATAGTCGCTCCAACACTGACCGTATCCATGTAGATATGAGCACCCTTAATGCGTTGACCAGCATCAGTCGCAATACGCATAGACTCTGCTTCATAGGAAATGCTAGCACCCATCGCTTCAAACGCCTTAAGGTGAAGGTCAATAGGACGTGGTCCCAAATCACAGCCACCAGGCAAACCTACTGTTGCTTGACCGTAACGTCCAAGCAAGCTACCGTAGAAATAGTAAGAAGCACGAAGGCTGTTAATCTTACCAAATGGCATTGGCATATCCTTAACGCCTCGTGGATCAATTTCAAGTGTTTCGCCATCACGCTTAACAGAACCACCCATTACCTCTATAATTTCAATGAGGTTATCGACGTCGCTGATTGCTGGCACCCCATCAAGAGTAACCACTCCATCAGATAAAATGATGGCTGGAATCAATGCAACAACTGAATTTTTAGCCCCTGATACTGTAACTTCTCCCTGAAGTTTCTTACCACCATTGATGATAATTTTACGCATACTGTTCAATCTTTCTTATACTGGAATATTAGCCTTTACATTCTACCATAGATTGAGGTGCATGACAAATTAAGAACTCTAACAATTATCGGACAGTTTCACTTGACCACTTTAAACCAACCCTTTAAAACGGATAGCACCGTTCTGGTCTGTTCGTAAAACCTTAATGTGACGTTGCTTAAAACGTTCTAATGTTTCATCATTTGGATGTTTATAGCGATTATTCTCACCAGCTGAAACAAGGGCAAGGGAGGGCTGCAACTGGTCCAAAAAAGCTTCAGACGATGAGCCCTTTTGAACCGTGGTGTCCAGCTTTGAGGACGCTTGCTCTTTAAAGTTGGGATAACTGGCCATCAGCTCCTCCTCTCCTTCCTTTTTCCAGATCACCCGTAAACAGAAAACTGCTTCCTAATAATTTTCCATAGAGCACTATCGAATCGTTGTTACCACCATCACCAATTTTATTGGGATAAAGAACCTGTAGCTTACTTCCCATCATGGGTAATTTGTCTCCAGCCTTTAGAGTACGAACTGGGCGTTTTAAGGTCCGAAGTCGTTTCACAAAACTAGGTTTAGTCAAAGCTCCCTGACTGACACAGATTTCCTTAATCTTAAACCTCTTGGCCACTTCTTCCAAATCACCAATATGGTCTGTATCCGTATGAGTCAGGACCAGATGGTCAATTTGAGACACTCCTCTAGCCTGTAGATAGGGAATCAAGGTTTTCTCGCATTGCTCGTCTGACTAGCCCTCCTGCCATTTTTCCTTTGAGACCGAAAGTCACCTTGCCACCCACATCAATCAGGATGGTATCGCCTTTCATACTCCTCAGAAAAATACTATCTCCCTGACCAACGTCAACCATAGTCACCTCATTGGTTAAAGGATGTTTGACCCAGACCATCAAAAGACCAAAAATCATCAAAAGGCAAATCCTAAACTGAGGCTTTTTCCAAAAATCAAAGAGCAGAACCAATACAGCTATCATCAAGCTAAACTGTAAACAAACTAGGTTTCCCTAGAAATCAAAGGCTGGCCTATCCAGGATTGTATCCAAGTCAAAAAGGTCTCCATCCATTCAAAAAGTGGGTTGATTTGAGAAAAGATTACCAGTCCCTGAAAGGGACAAAGAAGACCGTCAAGACAGGCAAGAGAAAGTTATCAAAGACTATCGGAAAATATCGCCGTCAGAATTAAACTCACCGGTTGAAAGGTCCCATAATAGTAAGTTAGAAAAGGCAAAATCCCAAGACTCAATACCAAGCTCATACAGATTGACTTTTTAAGAGATGACATCTCCTCAAAATCAAACAAACACAACAAAAAAGCATAGGAACAACTTAAAACACCTCCCACTGTTAAAAGAAAATGAGGTAAAAAGAGAAACATTAGAAGCAAGGTTATTCCCATATTGTCCAGTTTTTTAATACCAAACTCAGCCAACAAACTTTGAATCAAGGGAACGTAGGACTGAAGCTGTCCAACCTGTCATTAAGCCATAGCATAAGGAAAAAGGTAGCAAGATAATAAATAGATAATCTTTAGGAAGGCCCAAGCGTAGGAGTCCATAGCGAAACCATCCCAGAAAAAAGCCCACTTGCATCCCCGAAAGTGCGAATAGATGAATAATACCTAAGCTTGTGTAAAGCTGACTCTGCTCATCAAACTCCTTGTCCAAATACCCAAAGAGCAGACCTGTCATATAGTGTCTCATAGGATTAGGAAAATGCGTCTGAATATGAACCAAAGCCCTCCTCCTCAGTTGATGGAAAAAAGCTAGGGAGATAGTGATTTTTTTGAGACACCACATGATCCAAGCGCTCAATCTGAGCCATTCGATAAATACCTTGACTGGCTAGATAAGACTGATAATTAAACCCTTGAAAATTACGTTGACCAGTTGCTGGGGATAACTTTATTTTCCCTTTTAATACCAAGGTTTGACTAGTAGTCTTAAAAAAATACTGCTCCTTCTCAGATTTGAGTCGGTAAAAAGACCTGATAGGTTTGTCCCTTTGCCTTTCCGATAGCTGATAATTGCTCACCATTAACCGATAGCGTATCAGCAACCAGAGTCACCTGATTGATTTCAGTAGGAGCTTGTTTATCTTGTATGGTAGCTTTGTGGTGTAAGAATAAAAAGTAGACCAAAAAGAAACTACCTACAATTCCCACCAACTTTAGGGCAGCCTTATTCTTCCAATGATGTTTCAAAAAACAGACCATAAGAAAGACAAAAGTCCCAATAGCATAAACATTAGTGACAAAAACCGTAAAATAAAGAGCAGCTATTAACAGAGTCAAGGAAAAAAGATTGATTGGGAGCTTTTTAAGCCACATAGAGGGACTCTCTGATTTTATCTAAAGTTTTTATCACCAATTCCCTGAGACATTTTTCAAGTCATCTATGGATTGAAAAGCCTCCATGACTTTCACGATAGGCAATGATATCCTCAGCACGCTTAGCTCCAATCCCAGAAATGGTTTGTAACTCCTCTGAGGTCGCTGTGTTTAAGTTGATTTTGCCATCCTTAGCACTAGTTTGCCCTCCTTTATCAGAGACCTGACCAGTTCCTGATTGACCAAGAACAGAGAGGTTTTCATCCTTAGTTGCCACATAGACAACCTCTTCGTCTGACAAGCTTGCAGCTAAGTTAACACTCTTAGCATCCGCATCCTCAGTCATTCCCCCAGCAGCTTTGATGGCATCAGTCACCCTAGCGCTTGCTTTTAAAGTATAAACACCCGGATTAGCCACAGCCCCCTTAACATCTACCGTTACTTTTGACTTCATCCTTTTTACTTCCTTCAGTCTTTGACTGGGAAGACGCCTCAGAAAGAGACTGTGAGCTTTGTTTGGAGGAGGAGGAGGTTGACAAAGCTGTCACATCTGTATAAGACGTCTCCGCCTCCATGCTGTTGCCGGCACAGTAAGTCATCCATAGGAAGAAGCAAAAAATCACCATCAGTACAGCGATGACACTCACAAACAGACGATTATCTTTGACATAGGCTAGAATCTTTTCCTTCACGCTATTCTCCTTAATTGATATATTTTCTTTCTTATTCGTAAAAAATTTGAAAAATATATCAAAAAGTAAAAAACTCCATCAGATCTATATCTGATAGAGTTATTAGCTTATTTCTGCGTTTCTTTGGCACGGTGTTTTTCAGGGTTCCAAACAAAGCTAGCTACATATGAGAAAGCCATGGTCAAAAGCACTGCAATGATAGCCACAAGACCGAGAGGTACACGGTAAATATAAGTCAATGGGTTTGGTTTTTTGCCTGTTTGATAGCTCAAAGCTTCTTCATCAAGACGATCAAATTCAGACTGGATACGACGAGCAACCTCTTGAATATTTTCGTCATTCAAACGCTTCAAATCTGAAATATCAATAGGATTACCATAGTTCATATCCACACGTTCACCCGTTAAGAGACCCTTGAGCTCACGAGGGCCTTGATAGACAACTGGCATTATCTTAACCTTGGCCATTTTAGCGATAACCGCAACCCCACCCTTAACATCAGAAGAATGACGGCTACCACTTGGAAACATAATCAAACTACGATTACTCTTCTTAAGCATGTTAACAGGGTACTTGATAGCTTCTTGACCAGGATTTTCACGGTCAATTGGAAAGGCGCCACACATGCGGATCCACCAACCAAAGATACGGCTCTTAAAGAGTTCTTTCTTAGCCATGAAAATAAACTGCTTAGGACGGGCTGAAAAAGGCCATATAAACAGGGTCCCACCAAGTTCGGTGCGGAGCAACCAAGATATAGTTTTCATCCTTGTCCAATAATTTATTGCGATTGTGGTAATGGGCATTGCCATTGATAATCCAAAGAAGGAAGACAACAAGCCCACGTAAATAAGCGTAAAACACGTTTTTACCTCTTTTTCTACAAGTTTTTTACTATTATACCAAAAAAGGAGCTCTTTTTTCATCGAATTTCTTTGCAAAAGTCTTGAAAATGGTGTGGCACTTTCTAATAGTTTGAGCTATAATGTAGCTATGATAAAAAGTATTAAGATTACAGGGGAAAATCGAAAGGCACTTAATATTTGCCTCATTATTGCAAACTTGGCTGTTTTGGCTATCCTAGGCTTTGTCCTATTCCAACGCCATAACACGAAATCTGAACAAGTAGCCAAGGTTGAAAAGACTGAACAAGTCGCTAATAGCACAAGTTCAGCTTCAGAAAAAGCTAAGGAAGAAGATAAAACACAACTCAAGAAAGGTAGTAACCACAGCATTGCAGCTTCTGACTATGCTTACGATGTTACTGCTGTTAATAACACTATTCGAGGCGAATCTCAGGATATCGACGACAAGGTAGTCTTTTTAACATTTGACGATGGGATTGATCCTACATTGACACCACAAGTCATGGATATTTTGAAAGAATATGGTGTTCATGCTACATTCTTCCACATTGGTTACACCATTACACAAGAAAATGCGGACATCCTCAAACGCCAAATTACAGAAGGACACGCGATTGCCAACCATAGCCTCAGCCATAACTTTAATCTCCTTTATCCAGGACGTGTTCCTAATCAAAGTCAGATTGTTTCTGAGGTTAACCAAACCATGGCTAATTTCCAAGCCATCCTAGGTAAAGACTTCAAGACAAGAATTTTCCGTTATCCTGGTGGTCATATGTCATGGCAAGGTCTAGAAAGTACTGACCAAGCTCTTGCCAAGGAAGGTGTCCAGTGGATTGATTGGAACATGCTTTGTGGTGATGCAGAACCAGCCTCTGTTCGCCCAACGACATCTGAAAGCATGATGGCCTACTTGGATGGTTCACAAAAATATTTCCCTGAGAGTCATGTTAAGGTTGTCCTTATGCACGACACTGCTGGTAAGGAACTCACAGTTCAGACCCTTCCACAAATCATCGAATACTTCAAAGACCAAGGCTACACCTTTGGTGTCCTAGAGTAATCACTCACAACAGTTCCTTTGGGAGCTGTTTTTTGTTACAATAAAAGCTATGACAAATCCAATTTTAAAAGATGGAGAACGCATTGACCAACTCTTCTCCACAGATGTAAAAATCATACAAAACAAGGAGGTCTTTAGCTATTCTATCGACAGTGTCCTCCTCTCTCGATTTCCAAAAATTCCCAAGAAGGGGTTAATCGTCGACCTCTGTTCCGGAAATGGTGCCGTTGGCCTCTTCGCTAGTACACGCACTGAGGCACCAATTACCTTGGTTGAGTTGCAAGAACGCCTGGCTGACATGGCCAAACGTTCCGTCACTCTTAACCAACTAGAGGACCAGGTGACCGTTGTTAATGACGACCTGAACAATTTGCTTGACCATGCTCCACGATCTCAGGTGGACCTTATTCTCTGTAACCCACCCTACTTTAAGGCGACAGAAACGTCCAAAAAGAATCTGTCCGAGCACTACCTCTTGGCCCGTCACGAAATCACAACCAATCTAGAGGAAATTTGCCAGGTCGCTCGTCATGCCCTCAAATCTAACGGACGTATTGCCATGGTGCATCGTCCTGACCGCTTTTTGGATATCATCGACACCATGCGCCAATATAATCTAGCACCTAAACGCATCCAGTTTATCTATCCTAAGATGGGACGTGAGGCTAATATGCTCCTGATTGAAGCCATTAAAGACGGCTCGACAGATGGCTTGAAAATCCTTCCACCTCTCTTTGTGCATAAGGAAAATGGTGATTATACTGACGAAATCTTTGAGATTTACTTTGGAAAAAAGACTGAGGGTGAGTCCTAGACGATGACAGAAAAGGATAACAAGGCCTACATGTATGTGGTTGAGTGTGCCGATGGCAGCCCTCTATACAGGCTATACCACAGACGTCGAACGCCGCCTCAAAACCCATAACGCAGGCAAAGGCGCCAAGTATACCAGAGCCCGCCTACCAGTTAAACTCCTCTATTCAGAAGTCTTTGACAGCAAGCCTGAAGCCATGAGCGCCGAAGCACTCTTTAAGAGAAAAAGCCGAGAGAAAAAACTAGCCTATATCAAAGAACACACGGAAAAATAACCGTGTGTTTTTATTTGAAAAAAACATCAAAAATAGCGCAAAAAACTCTTCTTGTGTTATACTGTAATTGAGATTTTTTAAATTTTTGGTGTTAGAACTGTTGCCTCAGTCCTAGCACTTTTTCTTTGTCGTATTCTTGGTGTGTTGCGAGAATTTTGTAAATGATACGAAGTAGCTTATGTGCGCAATCAATGACGGCTTTCATCTTACTTCCTCTTTGGGAAATTTTGCTATAAAAAGATGAAAACGCATTGTCTTTAGAGTGAGCCGCAATCAATCCCGACATGGTCAAAGCCTGTTTGATATATCGATTTCCTTGCGTGATATGTGAGGATTTTTTAATGCCAGCACTTTCATAAGATCCTGGGCAGAGCCCAGCCCAAGAAGCTAAGTGTGCGTCCGATTGAAAAGCCTTCACATCTGGTCCAATCTCAGCTAAAATAGTGGCTGCACAAGTTTCACTCACACCAGGAATCATTTGAAGTAATCTATTTTCTTCAGGGAAACTCCTTTTCGATATAAGCTATTATTTCACTCCTTAATTTATTCATGAGTTTTTGATACAATTGATATTCTTCTAGGCTTTGCTCCAAGAGAAATCGATCCTCCAGTGACAACTTCCCATTCATGGCCTCCATTAATTCTTCGGGACTTGCTTTGACATGCTTGTGAATACAAGCTGTCACATTGTCATAATCAATGAGTTCCCCATTGATAAAGAGCGTTAAAAGAGACTGTCCTGTCTTAGAGAAGATATCAGAAAGATAGCTGGTTAGTTTGATATTAGCACGTTGTAAGAGGTTATGAATCTCATTCTTTATTTGAGTTTGACGTTGTTTGTAAGAACGTAACCTACGAGTGAGTAAACGTAACTGCATCACTTCAGGGCTTGGAATGTAAGATGGCTCAATAAGTCCACAACGTCCGAGCTGTGCAATCCATTCGGCATCTTTCATGTCTGTTTTTCGACCAGGCACATTCTTAATATGTTGGGGGTTAGCTAATATCAAATTGAGTTCTGAGTCTGAGAATATATTAAAGAGTGGTACCCAATATTGGCCAGTGCTTTCAAAAAAGACATGTGTGACGTGATTTTCCAATAACCAATCTAAGGCGTTTTGGAGAGCTATAGTTGTTGTACCAAATTTTTTCTGAATCTTTTTAGGTTTATTGCTTTCTAGTGGACCATCTAGAATACAACAAACGATAGACTTTTGGTGGACATCAATTCCACAACAAGTTTCAATCATAACTTCCATTACAAAAACCTCCTGTTAACTATTGAACAATAGAACAAGAGGCTATTAGTAATTTTATTTTCATGCTCAAGGCATATTCGAGTTATCTCATGACTCTTGTTCATCCAGTTTTTGATACAGGCTAGGCAAAGCCCTATTAAAGACAACGGATTGGTATTGTTCACCTTCATTATAAGCCGAACTTTCTTTTCTGTCATGAGTTAGCAGGCTAAGCCTGCTTAGAGTTTTTGATATTGGAAAACGCTCTATTTTCATAGAGCGTTTTCATTGTTTATTTATCACCCTTGTTACGGATAACAAAGCCGTTTTTCTTTTCACTTGAGGTACGGTGTGGGCGTTTGTTGCCACGGTTTTCGAAGTCACGGCTATTCTTCTTAGACTTGCGTTTGAAGTCACGACGGCCACCATCTCGGTCATCGCGGTTACGGTCGCCACGGTATCCACCACGACGGTTGTTATCGCGACCACGGTTGCCACGGCCACCTTTGCCGCCTTTACCACCAAAGCCACCACCTGATGGTTTGAATGGCAATGGTTTTTCACGTGCAATTTCCACTTCTGGCATTGTCTCTGGGTCTTGAACGGTCAAGCTCAAGATGTAAAGTGCCAATTCTTCAGGAGTGAATTCTTGAGCCAATTTAACCGCATCACCCTTGAACTTGTCAAAGTTAGAACGGATAGCTTCATCCGCAAAGTCACGTTCGATCTTCTTAAGGGCAACTTTCTTCTTAGCTTGGAAGGCTTCTTGAGCTGTTGGTGGCTTAAGGCCTTTCATGCGTTTCTTGGTCAAATTTTCGATGATTCCCAAGTAACCCATTTCGTTTGGTGCTACGAAAGTAATAGATTGACCTGATTGGCCTGCACGTCCTGTACGTCCAATACGGTGAACGTAGCTTTCTGGATCTTGTGGAATATCGTAGTTGTAGACGTGAGTGACACCTGAAATGTCAAGACCACGCGCTGCAACGTCTGTCGCAACCAAGATATCGATTTGGTCGTTCTTGAAGTCACGGATAACACGAAGACGCTTGTTTTGGTCAAGGTCACCGTGGATACCTTCTGCACGGAAACCACGAAGTTTCAAACCACGTGTCAACTCATCCACACGACGTTTGGTACGACCAAAGACAATTGACAATTCTGATTGGTCAACGTCCATAAGGCGAGTCATGGTATCAAACTTCTCTTGTTCCTTCACTCGGATAAAGTATTGGTCAACGTTAACATTGGTCAATTCTTTAGCCTTGATTTTCACATGCTCAGGGTCTTTCATGAACTGCACACCAATACGTTTGATGGCATCAGGCATAGTTGCTGAGAAAAAGGAGAGTTTGACGTTCTTCTGGTACTCGGCTAATGATAGCTTCAATGTCTTCAAGGAAGCCCATGTTAAGCATTTCATCAGCTTCATCCAAAAATCAAAGTCTCAATGTTATTGAGTTTAAGAGCCTTACGTTTGATAAGGTCAAGGAGACGACCTGGTGTCCCTACAACGATGTGGGCACCTGAACGGAGGGCCTTGATTTGTTTTTCAATGCTAGAACCACCGTAGACTGAGCGAACTTTAACGCCTTTGTCACGACCAAAACGGAAAAGCTCTTCTTGAGATTGCACTGCTAACTCACGTGTTGGGGCAATAACAAGAGCTTGGATTGTATTTTCTTCTGTACGAATTTTATCTAGGGTAGGCAAACCAAAGGCAGCTGTTTTACCAGTACCAGTTTGGGCCTGACCGATAACATCCTTACCTTCAAGAGCGAGTGGAATTGTCAACTCTTGGATAGGTGATGGTTTTTCAAAACCGGCAGCTACAACAGCTGATTGGATGTCTTCTGATAGGTTTAAATCTGTAAATTTCAAAGTATTCTTCTTTCTATTTGAAGGCGGTGCGAAGCCACCTTATGAGACTTGGTTGTGTAGTAGATTAACTACCTGTATTTAATAGTCGTTTATTTTAACAACTCATCTAGTCTATCATATTTAGAAATAAAAAGACAGGAAATAACGTTTTAAAACCGCCTTCAATTTGAGAAGACGGTTTCACTCACGAATTATTATTTATGGACCAACCAACGCAGGTATCGGGCCAAGACCAAACAAAGAATCACACTACCGATAATGATGAAGATCCAGGCTGGACTGACAGTCATAAACGGTAAAGGAACATTCATCCCAAAGAAACCTGTAATGACGGCAAGCACTCCCAAGAGTACCTCAATAATGGTCAAATTACTCAAGTTGTTGTTCAGATTATTGTTTAGGATATTATTATAAGAACCTGATAATTGCTGTAAGACCTTAGAAATGAGGTCCGTCATGGCTACTAACTGTCTGGCTTCAATCATGGCATCATCAAACTGTTCTTTTTCAACCTCGTTGAGACGACGATAAATGGCGTGCCCCTTGATGTGCTCCAAAAGGAGACGGTTTTGTGTAGCGGCAGCCACCAAATAGACCATGCCTGTTTCCAAATCTGAAAGGTCGTAAAGATTCTTACTTGTCGTAGTCTGCCTTAGACGTCGACTAACCTCATCTTTTTGCTGATCCAAACGTTCAATGACGGGATAGTAGGCATTTGAAATCATCTCAAGTCCTGCAAAGAGTAATTTATAAATGGACAAATCCTCATGGTTATCCACATAGTCTTGCATTTTGCTGATCACATAAGCATTATCCTCGTTACTAATGGTCACCAAACGCGTATCTTGTACAATAAAGGTCAGAGGAATGGTTTCATAGTATTCCTTGTCCTTCTCAAGAGCTAGGACATTATAGATAAAGGTGATTGTTCCATTCTCACGGTTGTAGTCCATGTGAGCTCGTTCATTTTTATCCAAGGCATACTCTATGGTTTCCTGGTCAATATCATACTTGGTATAAAGGTAGGATTGCTCAGAAATAATATCTGAGTCAATATTAATCCAGTGACGCTTATAACCCAGTTCTTTTTCAATAAACATTTTTCTTCCTCATTACTTTAGCACTGCTGCTGCCAAAGCTTGTTGAATTTCAAAGACATTATTATCACTCTTAAATTGAAGGACCTCTGCGGGCTCCAATGCTGATGAAATCCAAATCTTAAGTTCAGCATCTAGGTCAAAGTGCCCTGAACTTTCTACAGTAAAACGAGAAATCGAGTGATAAGGGATAGACTTGTAGGAAGTCTTCTTGCCTGTAACACCTTGCTTATCGACTAAAATCAAGCGCTTCTCTGTAAAGACAATCAAGTCACGAACTAAAACATAGGCTAACTCCACCTGTTCACCTGGAATTAAGATGCCCTCCAATTGGCGCTCAACCTTATCATTATCTTTTTTAGATGCGTTACCAAGCAGTCCTGAAAAAAGTCCCATAGTTGTTTCTCCTTTTTTTATTGTAAAGATAATCCTTGCTTTAACTATACCACAATTTTAGGATTTCAGACACTTGCAGAAATGGGTTTCTAGTAGTACAATTAAAGAGTCACAAGAGGAGCAATTGCTGAGAATGGCTAGCTTGATTTTTTCTTCAAGACCTGCCTAAACTCTTACCACCTGATCAGGTTAGGACCTGCGTAGGGATGTGTCTCAAAATAGATTGAAATAGAGGAACTTCTATGACGTCGTTTTGATGTGGCAAAAAACAGCCAATCAAGACGATTGGTATAGGAGGTTTTTTTATGTCGAAAACAAATATTCGACCAATGATTGAGGTTGCCCTTTTTGCAACCATTGCTTATATCCTGGACCTAGTTACCCAGCCCATGTCACTAGGCCCTTGGATTTCCCTTTCCTTTAAGATGGTACCTATCTTTCTCCTCAGTTTTCGCTGGGGCTTAAAAGCTGGTGCTATGGGCGGTCTTATCTGGGGGCTACTTCAAGTGGTGACAGGACAGGCAGCCGGTGGTTGGCTAACCTTAACACAAGGTTTTCTGGAATATTTTGTCGCCTTTAGTCTGATTGGTATCAGTGGTGTGGTCAAACCAGCCCTTGATAAAGCCATTAAACAAGGCAATAAAGTCAAGTCTCTGATGGTGATTACTGAGGGGATTCTTCTTGGTAGCTTTGCTCGTTACCTCATTCACTTTATAGCCGGTGTCATCTTTTGGGGAAGCTATGCCCCTAAAGGACAAAGCCCTTATCTCTATTCATTTATTGTCAATAGCTCATCCTTCCTTGGAGAAACATTGGCCAGCCTCATCGTTTTCTTCGCCCTACAACGATTCCTAGGCAGGTTACTAAATACAGAAAAATAAAAGAAACCATAGGACAGTCTTAAGTGGCAGTCCTATGGTTTTTCTTGTTTATATAAAAAACAGCAATTATTGCCTATTCACAGTAATAACCTCACTTTTGTTTTACTGTAATTTTTTATGTTAAGATACAAAAAAATATATGTTCCCATATATGCAAACTGGAGGTTTCCCATGCAAAAATTTGGAGAAATTTTTTTTAAAAAATTTCGTGAATCAAGAGGGATACGATTAAAAGATGTCGCAAAAGCTGGTATCTCGACATCTCAACTGTCTCGTTTTGAAAAAGGTCAGACAGACTTAACCATTACAAAGTTTATGTTGATATTGGACGAGATTAACATGCCTATTGACGAATTCATGTATGCTGTCCATGATTTTCATCGTGATGAACTGAATGAACTATTAGCAAAGATTCAGCTTTTTGTATCGACTCATGATATTAATGGATTAAAGAAACTACTTAATTCCCAACTAAAATCAGAACCTAAACGAGAAAAAGTTTCATCACATTAATACTATTTTATTAAAAATTCGCTTGCAGGATTTATCGGGAGAAAGCTATTATACAAAGCAGGACCTAACTGATTTAACCGATTATCTATTTAGTGTTGAGTACTGGGGTTATTATGAATTATTGATTTTTGCAAATACCTTAGATGTGTTGAACCATGAGACTCTTATGGTTTTGGCAAAGGAGATGTCTAGAAGGTCTGATTTTTACAAAGAGATTCCTAATAATCGACGCATGATATCAACCATGTTATTAAATGTTTATATTACATGCATAGAAAGAGAAGAACTCATTGATGCACCGTATTTTGAAAAACAATTAAACCAATGCTTTTTTATCGAGACTGAAATCTATGAACGATTGGTTTTTCAATATGCACAAAATTATTATCAATATAAAAAAGAAGGAAGCAATCAGTCTATTATCGAAATGAAGAGATGTATTGATGCCATAAAATTGGTAGGGAGCAAGAATATTGCAAAGACTTATGAAGCGCATTTGAAAAAATTGATAGATATAAATAGTTAGCAAGCATATATGGGAATTTATTAAATAAGCTTATTATTCTTGTAAAATTATTTAAAAATATGTGTGAATCCAATTTCATTTCCAGATTTGGTAACCAATAAGGAGAAACGATATGTCTAAATCCTTTCTGAAATTACTTATCTCTCAGTTATTTGCTAACTTAGCTGACATTTTTCTTAGGGTATCTCTCATTGCAAATATTTACGTCATTACAAAATCCGTTATTGCAACCTCAATGGTTCCGATTTTAATCGGATTGTCAGCTTTCGTGGCAAGCCTTCTGGTGCCATTAGTAACTAAAAAACTAGCCTTAAATAGAGTGCTTTCATTCACTCAATGTGGAAAGACTTTTTTATTAGCAATACTCCTTGTAATGCTCATTAAGGCTCAATTTGTTCCAGCCTTAGGAATGTATATCTTTGTTGTCGCTATTTCTATCTTAGATGGCTTTGCGTCGCCCGTATCTTATGCCATGATTCCTAGATATGCCACAAATTTGGGAAAGGCAAATGCTGCCTTATCAATGAGTGGTGAGGGGAGTACAATTGATTGGTTGGGGACTAGGCGGTCTCTTATATACTTCGCTTGGTCTTTTTCCCACACTGTTGATAGTCTTACTCCTTTATCTCCTCTCCACTTTTGTGATGCTCTTTCTTCCTCAGGCTAAAATAGAGCAGTTAGAAGCGGAGACAAATATTGATACTCTAGTAAAAGGATGGAAGTTAGTTGCAAAAAATCCTAAATTAAAGTTATTTGTTCAAGCAAATTTATTAGAGGACTTCTCCAATACAATCTGGGTATCGTCTGTAATCCTTGTTTTTGTAACCGAGGTGTTAAAACAAACTGAAAGTTACTGGGGCTACTCAAATACAGCCTATTCCCTTGGTATCATTTTAGGTGGAATAATTGTCTACAAACTATCCGAAAAGTTTTTAGCGCATAAGTGGAAAAGTATTCTCTTTTCACTCTTAGCAATGGCGACCATCACAGCCAGTATCCTCTTTTTCTCAAATACACAAACATTTTTAATTTTCTCAAGTTTAATCGGCTTCTTTTCTCAGTTAAAAGAAGTACCTGAAAGTGTCTTTCTTCAGGAAACTGTCGATGAAAATCAGTTAGTACATGTTTATTCTGTATTTGAAGTCATTTCAACCCTTGCTTTTTCAGTTTTCGTCTTTCTGATGAGTTCTATTACTGAAAAATTTGGAATTACAACAAGTTTCTGGCTATCAACAATTTGCATACTTTTAGAAGCTGGCTTGATTTATCATAATCGTAATTATCTAAAGTAATTAATCATAGGTATACTTGATAACTATTAGGTTTATAAAAAATATAGGGCTATCTGATTAGATAGTCCTATATTTTTTTTTGTGTTGTTTTAGAGACGTGACGTAGTTAGTGAGACGGCTAGTTAGCTACAAGATAGGGGCTAGCGTCAAAAGATGAACGATTTACTTAAACTATACATAGTATTACGACATGAGAAAACGGAAACGATAATTTTCCGTTTTCGAGTTAGTAAAGGACTTAGTCACGGTCCTATAGGACGTGGCGTAGATTGCTTAGGCTATGATATAGCCAAGCAATCTTAGTACATTACATCTTCTCTTCCAATGTCACATCTGGATATTTATCCGCAAACCAACGAAGGGCAAAGTCATTTTCAAAGAGGAAGACTGGTTGGTCAAAGCGGTCTTTAGCCAAGATATTTCGGCTTGATGACATGCGTTCATCAAGGTCCTCAGGTTGGATCCAACGCACAGTCTTTTTACCCATTGGTGTCATAACAACTTCGGCATTGTATTCATTTTCCATACGGTGCTTGAAGACTTCAAACTGAAGTTGACCAACGGCACCAAGCATGTATTCGCCTGTTTGGTAGTTAGTATAGAGCTGGATGGCTCCTTCTTGCACCAATTGTTCAATTCCTTTGTGGAAGGACTTCTGTTTCATGACGTTTTTAGCAGAAACTTTCATGAACAACTCTGGCGTAAAGGTTGGTAGTGGCTCAAATTCAAATTTGTTTTTACCTACAGTAAGGGTATCACCAACCTGGTAAGTTCCTGTATCGTAAACCCCGATAATATCTCCAGCCACGGCATTTTCGACATTTTCACGAGATTCGGCCATGAACTGAGTGACGTTAGAGAGCTTAGCTCCTTTACCAGTACGGGTTAGGTTAACACTCATACCACGCTCGAATTCACCAGACACGATACGAACAAAGGCAATACGGTCACGGTGACGTGGGTCCATGTTGGCTTGGATTTTGAAAACAAAACCAGAGAAATCCTTGTTAAGAGGATCAATCTCGTCGCCATCAACTGTCTTGTGGCCATGTGGTTCTGGCGCAAATTTAAGGAAGGTATCGAGGAAGGTTTGAACCCCAAAGTTTGTAAGGGCAGAACCGAAGAAGACCGGTGTCAATTCACCAGCTAAAATAGCTTCCTCAGAGAATTCATTACCCGCTTCTGTCAAGAGTTCGATATCTTCTTTAGCTTGCTCATAGAATGGGTTGTTGGCAAAAAGAGTATCACCATCTTCAATCTTGGCAAAGCGCTCGTCACCCTTGTAAAGCTCCAAGCGTTCGTTATAGAGGTCATAAAGTCCTTCGAAGGCTTTACCCATACCGATAGGCCAGTTCATTGGGTAGCTGGCAATACCAAGCACTTCTTCCAACTCTTCCAAGAGGTCAAGTGGCTCACGTCCATCACGGTCCAATTTGTTCATGAAGGTGAAGACAGGAATACCCACGGTGTTTGACAACTTCGAAAAGTTTTTTGGTTTGGGCCTCGATACCTTTGGCTGAGTCAACGACCATGACGGCAGCGTCAACCGCCATAAGGGTACGGTAGGTATCTTCTGAGAAGTCCTCGTGCCCTGGGGTATCTAGGATATTGACACGTTTGCCGGCATAGTCAAACTGCATCACAGATGAAGTTACTGAGATACCACGTTGTTTCTCGATATCCATCCAGTCTGATTTAGCAAAGTTTCCAGGTTTTCTTACCTTTTACGGTACCAGCTTCACGGATTTCACCCCCAAAGTAAAGCAATTGTTCAGTGATTGTTGTTTTACCAGCATCGGGGTGAGAGATGATGGCAAAAGTACGGCGTTTTTTGATTTCGTCTTGAATACTCATAGTTTTCTTTCTTCTTTAAAAATAATCTTTTTGATACTTTTCTTTAGTGGTATCGGACATCAGCAACTTCCTTAGGGATTTCAAAACTTCCATGCTCAATAGGAACTGACAGTCATAGGTTTTTACCAGATTGAAAAGTAAGATAGTTGTAGCACTTCTTTCAGAAAATTTCTCTCTTTTTAGAGCTACATTTGTTGTCGAGGCTTGCGATAATCTCGCAGGCACAGCTCTTTTATTATATCCAAATTACAGTGTGAAAGCAATTCTGAAAGCGTTTTGTGTTAGAATAAAACAAATAAAATGAAAAAGCACGCTATCAACTTTCTGATAGCGTGTTTCTTCATTTATTTAATATTTGTCTTCAAAATGCTCCAGACCTTTTTTCATGATTATCATGAGAATAATCAGAGCTCCTGAAACAGCAAGGTATTTGACAAATAAGGGAGTTCCCATAATAAATGGCGTGTGTTTAAGCATGCCATAGTTTCCACCGATAGTCTGATTAACTATTACCAAAGCTAGATTCAGTAATAAGGTAGCCACGACAATCAGCCGCTGGCTGATGGGATGCGTTTTATAACTATTAAAAATTACATTCAGGCTATTGACCAGTAGGGCATAGTGGCCAATTAGGAAAGAAAAGCCTGTGATATGAGGAAACTCATAGGGATCAAATACTGGATAAATCAACGCACAGTAAGTCCCGACAACTCCCATAATAGCAAAATAGCTCTTTATTCTACTATTTTTTAAGAGGAGAACAGCAAACATGGCCATACGACAATGGTACAGGGGCAGACTAATATAAAGCGGGAAGCCCTGCCAGAGGTACCAAGTGTATAGGGCAAAGAGTTGAATGGCTTGGATAGTGAGAAAGGTCCAACGCCATATATTATTCTTATACCAACGCCAACTCAAGTAACTCAATGCTACCATCGCCAAAAGCATAAGCAAATAATAGGGCAAAGGTATCTGGGGTGGATCAGTTTGGGTGGTTGTCAAAAAATCCTTCATTCTCTTCTCCTGCTGAAATTACTATGCCTGCTATTATATCAAATTTCAGGGTAAAGCAAAAACCTGCTTGGAGAGCAGGTTAGAGAACTTAATCTTAGCTTGGAGTTCTTCCACGACCTTGGCTAGGTTCATAGAGTTAGAGCCCTTGAGCAAGATTTGATCGTGCTCGCCCAGGCTTTCTTTGATTTGTTTGACCATAGCGTCAAATTGGTCTTCATCAGCTGTTTTCTTGAAATAATAAACATGACCAAGAGGGAACATTTGACTAGCAAGTTGTGACAATTCTGCAATGTCTTCACCGTAGAAAATCACCGTATCAATAGCATCTGGTGTCAGGCTGAGAATCATCTGTGTGTGAAGTTGCACAGACTGTTCACCGAGTTCTTTCATATCAGCTAGGACAGCGAATTTTCTTGCCTCCTTCATTCTTTAGGAATGGCTGAGAAGGTCTCCAAAATGAGCTTCATGGCTGTTGGATTGGCATTGTAAACGTCTGAAAGGATATCCGCACCATTGGCTGCTTTTTTCCATTCGGTACGGTTTTTTGTAAGCTGCAAGTTAGCAAGAGCTGAGAGGATATTTTCCTCAGTTACACCCAAGTGTTTAGCCACATAGGCAGCAACCATGGCATTTGTAGCATTGTATTTTCCAGTGACTGGCAAGGTAACTTGTCCGTCTAGGAAGTTTAGTTGAGAAAGGTGAGATGGTCCTTGAATTCTGTCAAGTCAGAGACTGTAAGCTCTGCACCATCTCCAAAAGCGTACCACTTCAAGATTGCTTGGCAAGAAAGGATCAACGATTGGATCACTTGGCACAAGCAAGAGGCTACCATCAGGCATACCGTCTTGCATTTGCATTTTACCTTGGGCAATCTTGTCACGGCTACCGAAGAATTCCAAATGAGCCTCTCCGATTAAGGTAACAACGGCTGTTTGGCTTAGCCAAGGTTGACAAGAGATGAATGTCTCCCATGTGGTCTTGCCCCATCTCAAGGACGATTTTTTCAGTATCATCAGGCATGTGGAGGGCTGTATAGGGAAGACCAAGCTCGTTGTTGTAATTGCCTTGAGTTTTGTAAGTACGATAGGTTGTTGCCAAGATATCATGAATCATGTCCTTGGTTGTTGTCTTACCGTTAGAACCAGTCACAGCAATAACATCAACCTCAGTCTTTTCAAGATAGTAGGCAGCTAGCTTTTGGAAGGCTTCAAGAGCGTCATCAACTAGGATGTGGACTTGATCAGCTGGTAATTCTTTTTCTGTGAATGTCGCTAGGGCACCATTGTCAAAGGCTGTTTGGATAAAATCATGCCCATCACGCGCACCTTTTAGTGGCAAAAAGAGGTCACCCGCTGTAATCTTACGGCTATCAAACTCAATCTGGTTAATGGCAACATCTTCATAGGCTGTGACATCATTTTTAGCGCCAACAACCTTGGCAATTTCATGGAGTGTCAGTTTCATCTTAAAATCCTCTGTTTTATTTTTACAAGTCTGGCAAGAAATAAGATTTTCTTGCCTACAATCACTCCCAATTATATCACAAATCAGGCTAGCTTTTGCTTGGAAGACGAATTTGTTACAATGGTTGATGAAAGGATTAGGCATGACAAAGAAAAAATTAATCAACCTCTCTAAAGGAGAGGAAAATATAAATAGCGCCTGTCAAAGTATCGAAGAACCTAAAGGATGGCACCTTAATTGGAGAAAGATAATCCCACTAGAGCCAACAGCCGAATTGATTATTTTAGTGCTACTGGCACTGCTGTATGGTGGTTTTTATTATTATGATCATTATACAGTCAATGAAGATAACATATATGGTCTCTGGCAGTCTGATCATCATAAGTTAGCGATTTCCTATAAGCATATTCGGAAACGAGGAAATATCGACTGGCAAGTCGTACAGGATGGTAAGTATATTATCTATGCTGCTAGAACTCGCCCGGTCAAACGGCTTAATGACGGAACTCTTCACATGGAGCTCTACACTGTGGAAGGCTACCTGACAGACCTACCCACCAAGGACGGCTTCAGCTATATGGATTTCTATCTTCGCAAAAACAATTATCTTACCTATGACGGTGATTCCTACAAGCGTATCAATTCTGGAAACAAGACTATTACTTGGAAAGATGGTTCTACCAGCCCTTATGGTGAACGGAAAACAACTATAGATGAGGTTTTTGAATCCCTCTATTTGATACTTATGGGGATTTGCTCATTTCTTATCATTATAGAGGCTCGGCAAAAGAGGAGAGAAAAACTAAGTGAGACACCAATCAAAAAGAAAATACGCTGACCGAAAGAAACTCAATCGAAAGTATCATTCACAAAAAGCATATCGAAAAGAACAAAAACGTAAAACAGGATGGCGAGCACGCTGGAATAAATTTACAGACTGTTTAGCCAACATTTTTGGGATATGTTTCCTACTCATGATACCGATTTTCATCGTCCATATGATTTTCTTTGATGATGGGGTTTATAAAGATGGTATCTACGGTCTGTGGCAATCTGAAAATCATAAGCTTGCCATATCATATGAAGATGGGTCAAAGGGAAGTAAGCGTGATTGGGATATTGTTCAAGATGGAAATGTTCTCATCAAAGATGCACGCGTTGATGATATAAAACGCTTAGAGGATGGGACCCTCTACATTGAAGTATATGCCAAGGAAAGTCTGTTTTCAGACCTTCCCACAAAGAACGGCTACAACTATTTGAATATGTATGTCCGTAAAGATAACTACTTGACCTATGATGGCGAATCCTACAAACGGATTGATGATGAAAACAAGAGTATTACCTGGAACGATGGTTCAAAATCCCTTTATGGTCAACGAATAACCTTGTTTGATTGTCTTGAACCTTATATCTTTTTTGGAATGTGGGGAGTATTGCTTGTATACGTTCTTTTCATTGAATGGAAGATCAAAAGAAAATATAAAAACAAGAAAAACCACCCCTGCTTCTAGCTAAGCTAGATAGCCACGGGGTGGTTGTTTTATTCTAATTAAGCAAGACTTGCCCTTACGAAGGCTGTCAGTCTTATTTCACTTCGCCACCTTCAACCACGAGGTCATCAGCTTTAGCTGCATCACCGTAAGTTGGACGAAGTGTTTTTTCATAATCTTTGTGGAAGAAATTCTCTTTACCAAGTTTCTTAATGTCTTTATTGATAAAGTCAAGGAGTTCTTTGTTACCTTTTTGAACGGCTGGGGCAATGGTATCTGGGTTACCAAGTGATGTGATTCCTACTTCATAACCTTTATTTTCTAGAGCCCAAGCAAGAACTTCTGTATTATCAGTTGAGAAGGCATCGCCACGACCATCAAGGAGGGCTTGGTAAGCATCGCTATATTGGTCATACTTTTGCAATTTGATATTTGGGTAGTTCTTTTCAAAGTAAGTTTCAGCAGTTGTTCCCTTGGTAACAATCAAAGTTTTACCTTCAAGCTCTTTAACGTCCTTAATGACCTTGTCTTTAGGTGACACCACACCGATTGAGACTTTCATGTAAGGAAGGGCAAAGTCCACTTGTTTCTTACGTTCATCAGTTACTGTAAAGTTGGCAAGGGTAATATCTACCTTGTTTGAAATCAAGAATTCTGCACGGTTGGCCGCATCTACTGAGACGTATTTAGGTTTAACACCCAAATCTTTGGCCAAACGGTTACCAAGTTCAATATCGTAACCTTGGTAAGCACCCTTGTTATCTACATAACCGAAAGGTTTCTTGTCCGCAAAGACGGCGATACGGAGTTCACCACTCTTCTTAATTTCTTCGATAGTACGTGCTTTGGCTGTTGATTTACCAGAGCTACTGTTACTTGAGCAAGCAGTCACTGCCACCAAGGCAAAGACGAGGGCTAATAGGGCAAAAATTTTCTTTGTTAATTTCATAAATATCTCCTAAAATATTATATTTTTACTAAAAACAATGGGTTACAAATAGGCACCAAACTGACTAAAATCAAAGACATTGAGGAACTCTTGAGCCCGTTGTGTCTTCGGATGATTGAAGAATTCTTCAGCAGTCCCTTCCTCAGCGATGACTCCCTTATCCATAAAGATAATACGGTCAGCGATGGCACGCGCAAACTGAAGCTCATGGGTGACAATCAACATGGTACGCCCTTCTTGAGCGAGGTCGTTAATCAATTCCAGAACTTCACGAACCATCTCAGGGTCAAGCGAAGCTGTCACCTCGTCAAAGAGGATAACTTCAGGATGCATAAGCAGGGAACGGACAATAGCCACACGCTGCTTTTGACCTCCTGACAGTTGTCGTGCGAAGCTATGCTTCTTGTCCAGAAGTCCCACACGGTCCAAAAGTTTCTCAGCCTCCGCAATGACTTCTTCCTTGTTACGTCCTTGAGCTTTGACCGGCCCCAAAATCAGATTTTGCAGGATGTCCAAATGTGGAAAGAGGTCATAACTTTGAAAGACCATTCCGATTTTCTGACGAATCAAGTGGAAATCCTTCTTACTGCCAGTGATAGACTTGCCATCCAGGAGAATATCGCCTCCTTGAATGGTCTCCAAGCCATTGATGCAACGTAGCAAGGTCGATTTTCCCACAACCTGAGGAACCCAGGATAACAACGACTTCACCTTGTTTAACATCCAAGGAGATGCCTTTGAGAATCTCATTGTCCCCAAAGGACTTTTCTCAAATCCTTGATTTGTAAAATGCTTTCTGTCATCTTAATTCCTCCAACGATTTTCAAGATAAGTAGACAGCTTAGATACTGGGTAACAAATGGCAAAATAAAGAATCAAAATCGTGCCATAAATCCAGAAAGAAGCTGTTGGAATAGTCAGGCGGTTACTGTCGATAATCTGCTGACCAACCTTGGTCACCTCAACCACGCCAATCAAAACCACCAAGGACGTCGTTTTAATCATCCGTGTCACCAGGTTAATAGCCTGAGGCAACAAGCGACGCAAGACTTGTGGAATAATCACATAGGTATAGAGTTGCCCATTGGTCAGACCAAGGGCCCTTCCGCTCTCAAACTGGTGTTTAGGTAGCGATGTGATTGACCCACGCACCAAATCACCCATCTCAGCCGTTCCCCAAAGGGTAAAGACGATAATAGCCGATAGTTCGCCTGAGATGTTGATGTTAAAATTCCTAGCCAGACCAAAATAAACAATAAAGAGCAAGACCAACTGGGGCATGATACGAATAAATTCCAGATAAATACGTGACAAGAAACGAACAATCTTAGACTTCGAAGTCATGACAATCCCAAAAAGGGTTCCTAGTAAAAGGGACAGAAGAACTGAGACAATGGAAATTCCAATAGTTACGCCTAAACCTTGTAAGATACGTAGGAAATTATTCCCCTGAAGAAGAACCTGAAAGCCCGAATCCTGCATAGCGTAACCTCCTTTCAATCCAACTAAAGACTAGAGAAATCGGCAGCAACATCAAGAGATAAGCCACCACCAACATGCCTAGAGCCACATCGGTTTCGTAGTAAAGACCAATCAAATCCTTGGCCACATACATCAAATCCGCCAAGGCTACCGCTGAGAATACTGACGTTTCCTTGATAAGGAAGATGACGTTAGCACTAAATGACGGAAGCGCCACAGCCACTGCCTGAGGAAGGACCACATAGCGAAAGACTTGGAATGGCGTCAAACCAATAGACAACCCCACTTCATGCTGGGTCTCACTAACAGCCTCTAGGCCACTTCGGAAGGACTCCGCCATATAGGAACCACCCAAGAAAATCAAACCTACCACAGCACAAGCCTCTGACGATAGAACCAAACCTATACGAGGCAAGCCAAAGTAGAGAAAGAAAAGCTGAATCAAGAGCGGCGTATTACGAGATAACTCAATATAAGCCGTCGAAAGCTGACTCAAAATCGGCACTCGGTAATGACGAATAACACTCACCACCAAGCCCAAAGGAAGGAACCAAGAATCCCCAGAACGGCAATATGTAAGGTTAAAAAGAATGCCTTCTGATAAAAGGGCAAATATTGTTGAACAATGGACCAGTCCAAAACTTACCTCCTCATTTAAGATACAAAGGGCGTATAGAATTCCGTAAGCAAATAGGAAACTGACGACGTGTGCTGGCACACTAGGAAGTTTATCTTTTGCTCTAGGAATTTAGCCTGTGTTCAATTCTACAAGATACAAAAGGCGTGGAAAATTCCGTCAACACTTGCTGACTGCCATCTACTTCTAGCCCTTTGACCTTCACTCGCCTCTGATAATCATTGCGATACGCAAATCTTCATCAAACACGAACGAATTGCTTTATTTCATTTGAAACGTTAGATTTATTCTACCACCTGTTAGATTATTTGGATAATATGTATTTTTTATCGAGGTGATAAAGAAAAGATATAAATAAAATCTGGATTTCTGTAAAGAAAAAAACACCTCAGTCTCAGAGATTTCTCCAAGACTAAGATGTTTGTGTTCTAAATCATATTTCTTAAATCAAATGGCTTTCACGTTTATCAAACATTTCTTGTCCCAAGGCCACCAATTCCTTGATAAGGTCTGAGTAAGAAAGTCCCATATTTTCCCAAAGAAGTGGGTACATAGACCATTGGGTGAAACCTGGCATGGTGTTGAGCTCGTTAAGGTAGATGGCTCCATCCTCTGTCAGGAAGAAATCACAGCGGGCAAGACCACAACCACCGAGAGCACGGAAGGCCTTAGCCGCATAGGCACGCATTTGCGTCATGACTTCTGCAGGCACGTGAGCTGGGATGTCCATGGTAATCTTATTGTCGATGTACTTGGCTTGATAGTCATAAAAAGCCACGTCTTTGACCACTTCACCTGGATCTGTTGTCTTAACATTTGTATTGCCAAGGATACCAACTTCGATTTCTCGGGCAACCACACCTTGCTCAATCAAGATACGGCTATCATATTTGAGAGCCAGATCAATCGCTGCACGAAGCTCTGCTTCATTTTCAGCTTTAGAAATCCCAACAGATGACCCCATGTTAGCAGGTTTGACGAACACTGGGAAGGTCAATTTTTCAAGCGTCTCTGCTACTGCTACTTCCAAATCTTCACCCTCGATGAAGACTGTGTAGGCAACCTGAGGCACACCAGCAACTTCAAGAATATGCTTGGTCATAATCTTGTCCATAGCCACACTTGAAGAAAGAACATTAGTACCCACGTATGGCAATTTGAGGGTTTCGAGGAAACCTTGGATAGAACCATCCTCACCCATTGGACCATGAAGAACTGGGAATACCACAGCGCCTGCTTCATAAATATCGCTCGGTTTGATAGCCTGACTAGCCACAACTGTGTCATTAGTCATGAGCTTCTCGTCATCACCTGGTGTTTCTGTAAATTCTTGTGTTTTAATAAAATCACCAGACTGAGTGATAAAGTAGGTTTTAACCTCAAATGCGCTGTAATCCACCGCACGCATAACACTCTCAGCTGAGAGCACAGACACTTCACGTTCTGCTGAACGTCCACCGTAGAGAAGGATAAGAGTTTGTTTAGACATAGTATACCGTTTTCTTTTCTTGATTTTCTAGTCTCAATTTTGAGAACATAATTACCTTAATCATATCACAAAAGGAAGGGATTTTCAAAAAGATTATGGGTAGAGAAAAACAGCCTAAGAGCTGTTTCATTCCTGTCTTAAATTTCATCACCAAGTTCGAACTTAGTACCTTTGAGGGCACGTTTGAGAGACCACTTCCATGGTTTCCCTTCAATAGTGACTTGTTTGTTTTCGAGGTCAACTTTAACATTCTCAACGCCTTTAACAGCAGAGAGTTTTTCGGTAACGGTGTTGACACAACCTTGGCATTTCATTCCTGTAATGTTATATGTTTTTGTCATTTTTCTTTCTTCCTTTTCTTTAAATTGTTTTTTTGATACACGTCTTAATTGATAGAGGGCATAAGCAATCGACACTTAGACTTTGCGACGTTTGAGACGCAGAGCATTGAGGACGACTGAGACAGAGCTAAAGCTCATAGCCAGTCCTGCTATCATTGGGTCAAGAAGCGGGCCACCAAAGAGGTGGAGGACACCCATGGCCACTGGGATAGACAGGATATTGTAGATAAAGGCCCAGAAGAGGTTCTCTTTAATCGTTGTGATTGTCGCCTGACTAATTTTCAAGGCCTTAACGACATCCATGAGGTTGGGTTTCATAAGGACCATATCGGCACTTTCCATGGCAATATCTGTCCCAGAACCCATGGCAATACCGATATCTGCAGTCGCAAGGGCTGGGGCATCATTGATACCATCACCAACCATGATGACTGATTTTCCTTCTGCTTGAAGGTCGCTAATCACCCTAGATTTCTCTTGCGGAAGCACTTGACTGATAACACGCTTGATACCAACCTTTTGAGCGATGGCTTGAGCTGTTTGGTCATTATCACCAGTCAACATGATGACTTCTTTGCTCATTTGATGAAGAGCGGCCACCATATCGGCGCTATCTGCTTTAACCTGATCAGCTACACCAAAGAGTCCGATTAACTTACCATCTTCAGCCAAGAAAATAGGTGTCTGACCATCCGCTGTCAAGCTTTGGAAATCAGCTTGTGCTGAAGTCAAGTCGACTTTTTCCTCAGCCATAAGAGTTTGATTCCCAGCTAGATAAGTTTTGCCTGCATAGCTTGCAGTTAGTCCTCGTCCAGTCAAACTTGAGAAATTATCCATCTCTAACAAGTCCAAGTTAGCATTTTCTGCTGCCACAAGGATAGCTTGACCCTAAAGGGTGTTCGGACTTGGCTTCCAAGGATGCCAAAAGTTGCAAGGCTGCTCCGCTATTGCCATAAGTATAGCTAGAAACCAGCTGAGGTTTCCCCTGAGTAATGGTTCCTGTCTTGTCAAAAACGAGAACATCAGCCTTGTGAGCTAACTCGAGCACATCTCCACGCTTATAGAGAATACCATGCTCGGCACCAAGCCCTGTACCAACCATGATGGCTGTCGGTGTCGCAAGTCCCAATGCACATGGACAAGCAATAACCAAGACGCTGACTGCTACAGTCATAGCGAAGGTAAAGGTTTGTCCCATGATAAAGTACCAGAAGAGACCTGAAACAAGGGCGATAGCCATGACAACGGGAACAAAGACCGCTGACACCTGATCGGCAATCTTAGCAATCGGTGCCTTGGTTTGTTGGGCATCCTCAACCAATTTGATGATTTGGGAAAGCAAGGTGTCCTTACCAATCTTTTCAGCTTCATAAATCAAGCTACCCTGACCATTAATAGAACCTGCAAAAACTGGTTTACCAGCTGATTTTTCAATAGGGAGCGACTCACCTGTAAGCATACTCTCATCAATAGCAGAGCTACCAGAAATCACTCGACCATCCACGGCTATCTTTTCCCCAGGTTTGACCACAATATGGTCACCAAGAACAACCTTATCCACAGGAAGCTTGACTTCCTTACCATCACGAAGGACAGTTGCTTCCTTGGCTGACAAGTGCATAAGTTTCTTAATAGCTTCTGAAGTTCGACCCTTAGAGAGGGTTTCAAAGTACTTCCCTAGAGTAATCAGGGTCAAGATAACAGCCACTGACTCAAAATAAAGTTGGTGGGCGTGATGGGCATGCCCCAATGAAATGTGGTAAGTACCATAGAGACTATAAAGAAAGGCTGCCGACGTTGCCAAGGCTACCAAGGCATCCATGTTAGGATGACCCTTGGCCAAGGTACGAAAACCATTACTATAGAAAGAACGGCCTAACCACATGACGGGCACTGTCAAAACTAGCAACACCAAGGCATAAGTCAAAGCTGCATGATGAGGAGACAAGAAGTTTGGCACAGGTAGACCGACCATTGGCCCCATAGCTAGATAAAAGAGAGGAATGGTGAAGACCGATGACCAAATGAGGCGCTCACGCACCTTGTGAATCTTGTCTTCTTCACGTTCTTCCTGACTTTTAGCTGTATCTGGGTTGTAGACTTCAGCCGCATAACCAGCGTCAGCTACAGCCTTTTCAATAGTTTCTGGACTAACCTTATCCCCAGCATAATCTACAGACATTTTTTCGGTGGTTAGGTTAACCACAGCCTTGTCCACACCATCCAACTTATTAACAGCATTTTCAACGTTGGCTACACAGGATGCACAGGTCATCCCATTAACCACAAAGGTTTCTTTTGCCATTTCCTATATCACCTCCATATGATGCCCACAAGCACATTGGCCAGGCACACAGTCACAAACCACCTGATCCACAGGTTCTTTTGCTAAAAGCAAGGCCTGTAACTTGTCCACATCAGCTTGTGTCATCGGCGTCTTCTCGATGAGTTGACCCAACAAGTCGCTGTGTTTGGTCAAACAAATCTTGTCAAAAACTGCCTCTAAAGCTTGAAAAATTCGCTTCATCCTCACCCAAGCTGGCTTGATAGATAAACCCTCGTCCTTGACGCTGACTAGTTAGGTAACCCTTGTCCGCCAAACGCCCAAGCAAGGTCTTAACTGTCGAAGCCGACCAGTCTAGCTTCTTAGCTAGAATCGCTATAATCTCTGAAGAAGTCGCTTGCCCCTTAGCCCAGAGCACTCGCATGACTTCCCATTCCGCAGATGAAATTGTCAGCATGATAGCTCCTTTCTGAATGTTGTTATTTGTTTACGTTTGTAGATTTATTTTAACGCTATCGTGAAAAACGTGTCAAGGGTTTTGTTTACATTTGTAGATTTATTTTTTTAAAAAAATTTCCAAGACCACTTCAAGGACCTTGGAAACGCTTTTCATTATCTTAGGCAAAAAAATTATGACTTTAGATTTTTTTCTGATACAGTTTAGTCATAAGCATTATTCCCAAGACGAGTATAATGACTGGAAGACTGTATCCCAAATAAATCGTAGTGACCTGCAGACCTCTCTTGATAAGCATACCACTGACAAATACAACAATCCCTGTCAAAACCTGATTCAAGACTTCAATTTTTCAAATAAAGATTGTTAAGTTGTAAGGGATTCAACTTCTCCTGCAGGTAAACATTTTTGTGAGATTCCGGAAATAGTTTGACCAACTGCTAAAAAGATATAGCTAAGCAAAACAGTCGGTAGGTTAGGTACGAAATGGAAAGACGACAACGTAACCCAAATAGACAAGAGACCCTAACAAGTAAACGGTCATAGGGGAGTATTTAGTGAGACTTTTGAAAGATAGAATTGAACTCGTTGCTAGAAAGGCAATGGCTAAGAAGGACAGAGAGAAAGAATAGGCCTGACTAGAAATACCGACATCTTTGGTCAGGAAGATAACCTCATAAGCATCATATAAGACACCCACTGACTGTAAGAGTATAGTCATCATAACCATCTTAAGGACGATACTCTGCCTTCCAAAAATAGGACTACCTTGACCGGAAGAAACCTCCTCTTCTGAATCATTCTCACGGTCAAAAATAATCGGTCCCAGTTTAAACAATAAGAGGGTTGCTAGTAGCGTTAGCACACTGTAGACCAAAAATAAGCTCCCTAAATCAAGGCTACCCCAGAGACCAACTATCATAGGTGCTAAGAAATAGGAAGCTGACCCAATCATGGTATAGGTACTGTTAAATTTTTGTAAGTTGACTTTTTTAACAAGCACAGGCACCGCTGAGGACAACAAACTGTTAAAGTAAGTCGTCAGCACTTCAGTCAAAACCACCAAAGCAAATACAAAAACACTACCCATGGCAAGATAAATCAAAGCCAGACAGACTGCCTTAAGCAATTCAATACCAATCAAAACATATTTTTTATTTGTGATTTTTCCTACAAATTGATGTCCCACATTGGCAAGAATCCCTCCTAAGAATTTGGCAATCCATAACCCTAAGACATAGTCCACTGAGATTTTAGAGAAAATAATGCTCAGTGCTATCGCATAACCGTACTCGATAATCAGCGACAAAAACCTATTAAGGAAAATAATTCTGGAATTGTTGGTAAACATTAATGATTTCTAAACCTTTTCTTTTTCATTGCCCTTATTGTAACACTGAGCATACTAGCCTTCAATAGTTCAACGCATTAAAAAAGCACCTCCTAAGAGGTGTCACACTTTACTAAGATAAAATTGAGTTAACAAGGCTACGTCCAAAATCCCTACCTTCTATATACAAAAATGTAAACATGCCAGGGTAAATAACAGCCAAACAAATAATCATAAAGATTATTACTAGAGCTTTCTTGTGTGATACAAAGAATGAAAAAATATGATTAATCATCTTTACTGATACCTTCTCTTCTTTTTTAGCTATTAAATCATTCTATAGTTTTCGAAAAGAAAAAAATAGTGACATCTATGTCACTAAAAAACCTTATTCATTCGATACGAGATATACAAAAGCTGATTACGAGATTTACACTCTCAGCTCAGAGCCCTTGTAGAGATACAAGGCACCAACTAAAAGGAGAAAAATCAGTGCATAGTGATTCTCTCCTCGATAGAAAAAGAGTAAGGCTCCTATTAAGAAACAGACCCCTAGTATTACCCTCAATGATACTTTCATGTGTCTACCTTCTTTCTATAAGTAAGATGAAAATAAAAACAAGAGATACATTTAATTCGCTACAATCCACCCATATTATAAGCTTGATAACTAAGAAAATCAAATCGTCCCCAAAGAATGATTTTGAGGAAAAAATACTCCCCATTTCTGGAGAGTAGCATCTGCTATTTTTCAAAATGTGAACCGAATGTAACAAATTCAGCGACTTCTTCTTCCTTACCGTCGTGGAGGTCACGGACAATTTTTGATCCCACGATAACACCGTCTGACACAGCGTTAAAACGTTTGATGTCTTCCTCTGTTGACACACCGAAACCTGTGAGAACTGGAATGTCAGCATGAGCAGTCAAGTTAGCCAAGTGTTTATCAAGGTCATCACGGTAATTACCAGTCTTACCAGTAACGCCATTGATGGCAACGGCGTAGATAAAACCTTCTGCACCTTCAATCAACTGTTTCTGACGGTCAATACCTGTAGTCAAGCTTACCAAAGGCACGAGAGCAATATCACTGTCTTTCAAATAAGGGGTGATAAAGTCAGCGTGTTCATCTGGCAAATCAGGAATAATGAGCCCCTTGACAGATGTCTCTGCAAGATCCTTAACAAAGGCTTCAATACCATATTGATAAACTGGGTTGATGTAGGTCATGATAACCAAAGGTACCTGTGTTTTTTGTTCCTGAAGCTTCTTGATAATAGCTGTCAAAGTCACATCTTTAGCCAAACTACGTTGTCCTGCTAGTTCAATAACGGGACCATCGGCCACAGGGTCTGACCATGGAATACCCACCTCAATAGCTGAGACACCACTATTTTCTAAGAGAGCGATAGTCTCAAAGAGTCCATCTAGACCTTTAGCGTGGTCACCAGCCATGATATAAGGTACGAAAATACCGCGTTTACTGTCTTTGATAGCTTGTAGGTGTTTTGTTAGTGTTTTTGTCATGGTTTATTTCCCTTCTGCTTCAGCTTCCGAAACGTTCTTTAACCTGCATAACGTCCTTGTCCCCACGACCTGAGAGGCAGACGATGAGGCTTTGGTCTGGCGACATCTTAGCTGCCACTTTTTGCGCAAGTGCAATGGCATGGCTAGACTCAAGAGCTGGGATAATACCTTCCAAACGTGACAGAAGTTTGAAGCCTTCAAGAGCTTCTTCGTCTGTGATAGAGTCGTAAGTCGCACGGCCAATTTCGTTGAAATAACAGTGCTCAGGACCAACCCCTGGGTAGTCCAGACCAGCTGAGATAGAGAAGGCTTCCATGATTTGACCATGAGCATCTTGGAGGACATCCATAAGCGCTCCGTGAAGGATACCTGGACGGCCTTTGGCAAAGGTTGCGGCATGTTTTTCAGTATCAAGCCCCAAACCAGAAGCCTCAGCACCATACATGGCTACTGACTTATCATTAACAAATGGGTAGAACATACCGATAGCATTTGAACCACCACCGATACAAGCCATTACAGCATCTGGCAATTTACCACCTGAAATCTCAGCGTATTGGCGTTTGGCTTCACGACCGATGACAGATTGGAAGTCACGAACAATTTCTGGGAATGGTGCAGGACCAAGGGCAGATCCCATGATGTAGTGCGTATCCTCGATACCTGCAACCCAAGCACGAAGGGCTGCATTTACGGCATCCTTAAGCACTCGCGAACCATCTGTTACGCTAAATACCTTGGCACCAAGCAATTCCATACGGAAAACGTTAAGCGCCTGACGTTTAACATCTTCTTCACCCATATAGATTGTACAATCCATGTCGAAAAGGGCTGCGGCTGTCGCTGTTGCAACACCGTGTTGACCTGCACCTGTTTCGGCGATGATTTTCTTCTTGCCCATACGTTTGGCAAGCAAGACTTGACCAAGGGCATTGTTAATCTTGTGGGCACCTGTATGGTTAAGATCCTCACGTTTAAGATAAATTTGTGCTCCACCAATATGGTCAGTCAAACGTTTGGCGTGGTAAAGAGGTGTCTCACGTCCCACATAGTTTTTGAGGAGGTCATCCAATTCCACTTGGAAACTTGGATCTTCCTTGGCTTCACGATAAGCCTTGTCCAATTCAATAACGGCTGTCATCAGCGTTTCTGGAACGAACTGACCACCGAATTTTCCGTAAAATCCTTTTGCATCAGGTTGTTGATATGTCATGCTTTCACTCTTTCTATAAATGCTTTAATCTTGTCTAAATCTTTGTGACCATCTGTCTCGACACCTGAGGACACATCTAAGGCATAGGGGTGGAAAATCTCCTTGGCCTCTGCCACATTGTCCACAGTTAAGCCACCAGCGATGAAATAGTCCTGCTCAATCTGCTTATCAGCCAGGAGTTGCCAGTCAAAGGTCTGACCACTACCAGCAATGGGAGCATCAAAGAGAAGATAATCCGCCTGGCTCTTGACTTGAGAATCACTATCCGAAATCTGAATAGCTCGAATAACTGGTACTGATATCTCTGGAATCAGAGCTTCATCAAAAGTTCCATGAATCTGAACGATATCTAAGGGAACCTTACCGATCGCTTCTTCCAGTTCTTCAAGACTGGGTGAAACAAAGACACCGACGATTTTTGTCTGACCTGTCACACCTTTAGCTAGCTGGTGAGCTTGTTCAAGACTCACTTGACGCTTACTCTTGGCGAACACAAAGCCAATGTAGTCAGCACCTGCTTCAACTGCAGTTGCCACCGCTTCTGGTGTCGATAGTCCACAAATTTTAACCTTTGTCAATTTGCAACTCCTTGACCTTTTCAGCCACATTGTCAGCTGTCATAAGGGCAGTTCCTACTAGAATCCCATTAAAATATGGGGCAACTAAGGCAGCATCCTGACCTGTAAAAATAGCCGACTCAGAAATATAAACAGGCTTGTCCTTGAAATGCGTTGATAACTCTAGACTGGTGTTGATATCTGTCTCAAAAGTAACCAAATTACGGTTGTTAACGCCGATAATCTCAGCACCAATACGATGAGCAACTTCCAATTCTGGCAGATTATGCGTTTCAACCAAGACTTCCAAGCCAAGGCTTGTCGCAAAATCGTAGAGCTCCTTGAGACGAGCCTCTGGCAAGGCCGCTACAATCAAGAGAATGACTGTCGCACCCGCATTACGACTACGCACAATCTGTTTCTCATCAATAATGAAGTCCTTAGCCAAGGTTGGAATAGCCACCTGTGACGAAATTTCTTTCAAATAGGAAATATCACCCTTGAAGAAAACCTCATCCGTCAAAACAGAAATCATGGCTGCTCCCAATTTTCCTCATAGGTCTTGGCCTGAGCCACAATATCCACATCTAGGTTAATATCACCCATACTTGGACTAGCTTTTTTCACTTCAGAAATAATTTGCAGCTTGTTTTGATTTGACTTGAGAAAATCATAAAGACGATAGGTCTGACGTAAGGGCTGCAAGTCTTCCATGACCAACTGGGCCACTTCTTTTTCTTTTTGTTCTAAAATTGTTGGGAGAAAGGCTTTACTCATACTTGTACCTCTTGGAGTTGGCGAAGTTTTTCTAGGGCTGAGCCGTCCGCAATCAATTGACGAGCAAGCTCAACACCTTCCTTAATAGTCTCAACCTTACCATTGGCAAAGAAGCCTAGACCTGCATTAAGCACTGTTGTTTCAAGATAAGGACTAGCTTCATTTTTCAAGACACTTAGGAGAATCTCTGCATTTTCCTTGGCATCGCCACCTGTGATGTCAGATAACTCAACCTTTTCCATACCCAAATCCTCATAAGTGAAAGTGTGCTGACTGATGTGACCATCTTTCAAAAGGGTGTAGGTGTTAGTGCCATAGAGGGCAGCTTCGTCCATATTGTCAGGACCTGTGATAATAACCGCACGTTTACGTCCCAACTGTTGAATAGCATTAGCAACAATCTCCTGTAATTCCACACGATAGAGCCCCATGAGTTGTGTCTCAAGGTCAAGCGGATTAGCCAGTGGCCCAACCAAGTTCATAATCGTTGGAATTCCAAGAGCTTGGCGAGCTGGACCGATAAAACGCATAGCTGGGTGCATGGTTTGGGCAAAGATAAAGGCCAAACCAACCTCGTCAAGTGCTTTAGATAGGGTTTCTGGTGATGCCGCAACGTTGATTCCAAGGGCTTCAAGCACGTCAGCTGAACCAGATTTAGAGGAAATCGAACGGTTACCAGCCTTGGCCATACGAATACCGCCTGCTGCTAGGACAAAGCAAACAGTAGTCGAAATGTTGAAGCTATAAGACTGGTCCCCACCAGTTCCACAGTTACACATAGCATCTGTGAAAGTCTCAGGCAAGACAGTCGCATGTGATTTGAGGGCACGCACGATACCTGTGATTTCATCTGCTGTTTCTCCCTTAGTCTTAAGCCCCATAAGGAAGGCAGCAATTTGGCTTTCTGAGACTTCATTTTTAAGAATGCGGTCAAAGACTGCTTGGACTTGGTCTTGAGACAAGTCTTGGCGGTTTGAGATTTGTAGGAATATTTCTTTCATATCTGTTTTCCTTTTAAAAACTGTTCAATGTTTTCTGATGCACGAGGAGATTTTTGAGCGTAGAAAAATCTAGTCCAAAGACTGTCCAACTAGCCTGCAACGATTTTTACGAAATTTTCAACCATCTTAAGCCCATCTGGACTTCCGATGCTTTCTGGGTGATATTGCAAACCGTAAATAGGTAGCTCCTTATGTTGAATGGCCATGATTTCTTGATCATCAGTTGTGATAGCTGTCACATCAAAGCCCTCTGGCATTTGGTCAACAACGATGGAATGGTAACGCATGATTGGGACATCATTGTCGATATCCTTGAAAATAGGTGATGGCGTTTCAAAAGTGATGTTACTTTGTTTTCCATGCATGACATTTCTTTAGCCAAGCCAAGTTTACCACCAAAAGTTTCCGCAATAGCCTGATGCCCCAAGCAAATTCCCATCATCGGTTTTTTTACCAGCGAAATCCTTGATTAAGGCTTCCATTTTACCCGCATCAGCTGGCCAACCTGGACCCGGTGAAAAGACAAGCCCGTCAGCTTTTTCCGCCTCTTCATAGAGGTTCTCATCATCGTTACGCAAGACCTTTACCTCTGTAAATGTCCCTAGGTATTGTGCCAAATTATAGGTAAAAGAGTCATAGTTATCAACTAATAAAAATCATTGGGCATCTCCTATTCTTGTCATAGCTTTCGCCTTGTTAATCGTTTCGTAAAATTCATTTTCAGGAACACTATCGTAAACAACACCTGCACCTGCTTGAACATAGGCTTTTTGATTTTTTTGAGAATCATAGTACGGATGGCAATGGCAAAGTCCATATCTCCTGTCGCAGACAGATAACCAATAGCTCCCGCATAAATACCACGTTTTTTTCCTGCTCAAGCTCATAGATACGACGCATGGCACGAATCTTAGGTGCTCCTGACACGGTTCCAGCTGGAAGGGTTGATTTTAGCGCATCCAGTGCTGTCAATTCCGGCAAGAGTTGTCCCTTAACCACACTGGTAAGGTGCATCACATAGCGGAAATACTCAACTTCCATATACTTGGTCACCTTGACCGTACCATTTTTTAGCAATCTTACCAATATCATTACGTCCCAAGTCAACCAACATACGGTGTTCCGCAGTTTCTTTGACATCATGTGAGAGTTCATCTGCCAAAGCAGCATCTTCAGCCTCATTGGCACCACGAGGGCGAGTTCCAGCAATCGGATTGGTTACCACCTCTCCATTTTTCACTGAAACCAAACTCTCTGGGCTAGCACCAATCACCTGATAATCTCCAAAATCGTAGAAATAAAGATAGTTTGATGGGTTGGTCACACGCAAGTTACGGTAGTAATCCAAAGGATCCCCCTCAAAGTCCGCTGAAAAGCGTTGGCTAAGCACACATTGGAACATATCTCCCTCACGAATGAGTTTCTTGGCCTTAGCCACCATATCCATGAAGACTTCTTTTTCGATATGATTTGAAAATTGCAAGGCTTGCAAGGCTTGAGGTGTAAACTCGTTTGGTGCCTGAGTCTGGAGGTCCGTTACAACCTGACCAAGAGCTTGACGCACCGCATCGTTGTCACGACCAGAGTAGATATTGTCCTCAACCACATAGACCTTTTCCTTCTTATGGTCAAAAATCAAATAAGACTCATAAATGAAGAAATGCATATCAGGTGTCCCAATCGTGTCTTCAGGAATCTCACCGATATTTTCATAGAGACCAATCATGTCATAGCCTGCAAACCCGATAGCACCACCTGCGAAAGGGAGATCAGACTTGATGCCCTTGACTGTTACTTGGTCCAAGTATTCGAAAGGATCTTGATTAATAACCTTACCATTTTCATAAAGAACACCATCCTTGAAGGTTACTTCAAAGACCGGATTGTAGGCAACAATAGAAAAACGTGCATTTTCCTTCTCACGAGGAATAGATTCAAGGATAACCTTGTGTTCCCCTTGAACACGCATATAAGCCAAGATTGGTGTTAAGGTATCGGCTGGTAAAATTTTTCTCATAATATTTCCTTTCAAACTGGTTTATCGAGAGTAATAAGACTGATGCAAGGCTCCTTTATAGGATGTATTGGCACCATATTATTCTTTGTTCACTTTCTCTTCCAAAGCAATAAATGCTTTAATCATGCTTCTCCAAACACTTTCAGCCACATCTGGCGATAAGCCAAGCTCTAGTGCCTCCTTACGACGGTTTGCTATCACTTGAGCAACACGATCACTAGCCTGGACAGCAACCTTGTCTCCCTTGGGTTTAAGCCGTCCTGCCTTTTCCACAAGTATTTGACGTTGGGCCAGTAATCGAAGCAACTGTCTGTCAATATTATCAATCTCAATTCGAATATCGCTTAATGCATCCATAAATACCCAACCTTTCATTGAATAATGACATAACACTTCTTTAAAGATAAAAGTAAACAAAAAACCTCACAGAGAAAAACTCTGTGAGGGCATTAAATCTAGTTTAACACGGTACCACCTCAGTTAATGGTCTCCAAAAAAACGACCATCATCTCTATCTCCTCTAACAAGGAGTTGCACGGTAAGGGGTGCCAACCGAGAAGAATATGTATTACCTTCTCATTATCATCCAATCAGCCCAATGTTCGCTCATCTCGATTACCTACTCACAATCACCGCAGGCTCCCTGAAAATCTAAGACCAGTTACTTTCTGATTTACTAACTATTGTACTCCTTTTTAGAGGGATGTCAAGAATTTTCTGTTAATTTTGACAATTTCAACGACCCAACTGACTTTATTTCTTACATTATATGGTATTTGCATCTCCTCAGGATATCTTATGAGAATAAGTCAAAATACCTCTTAAACTAGGTTCTCGATATTAAAACTAACTAATATCGTCGTTAGAGTTGTTATATCGAATCTTATTTAATCGAATTACTTGATCTGCTTGTTCCCAAATACCTGGATTATGGGTAGCAATAATAATGATACGATTTGGATTTTTTAGTGATCGAATTAAGTCCATAATTTCTTGAGCATTATCAGGATCCAAAGAAGCTGTTGGCTCATCAGCTAGTATGATAGGAGGATTTTTCAAAAAAAGTTTAGCCAGAGCAACACGCTGTGCTTCTCCGCCAGATAATTCGTATATTTTTTGATTAAGATTTAAATGTTCCAGATGAACATCTTTCATCACTTTTTCTTTGCATTCTTGAATATCATTCTTTCTGAGTTTCTTTCCTACCAACCCCAAATCCAGGTTGTAACTTATACTATCATTTTCAATAAGCCCAAAGTTTTGGAACAAATAACCCAAATAATCACGATAATAGACTTGAGATTTAATCTCTTTCAAGTCTGTATCATCATAAGTGACAGAACCACTATCATAAGTCTCTAGTTTTGCCAGAATATTTAAAAGAGTCGTTTTCCCAGAGCCACTTTCTCCGATAAGCGCATATATCTTTCCTTTATCAAAAGATAAATTTAAATCATCAAAAATAACTCGCTTACCAAAATATTTGCTTAGTTTCTTAATTGCAATCATATTACTTTCCTTTCAAAACACTGACTGAAGTTCTACTCTCAGTAAGCGTCTGTTTGTATAAAATGGTAAACATGTTGATAATAAACAAGGAAACTATAAGTAAACTCATAATCAAATGATGAATCAAGAAAATCAAAAACACAAGTGCAACACCTAAAACACAGATTTGTGAAAAAAGATAGTTAAAATGAACTTCTTCAAACCTCATACCAGATAATCGCTTGATAAAGATTTCTTTTCTAAATTGCTCAAAGTAAAGAAGGTTCATACTGTCAAATAAAAGTATAGAGGTCAATAAACCTAATAAAACACCAATTAATAGAAAAGCAAGGCGACTACGACTCTCTGAAAGAATCTTATAGTAGCTATTACGATTATTAGTCAAATAAGAAACCCATTGATAAACACCACCTTGTTTAAGTAAATCAATGCTATCCTTATAGCCCGTCATGTGTAATCCCGAACCTACTTCTGTTCCCCAAAATAACTGACTACTTGGTGTATCTCCCATTGCTTCAGGGGTAGTCACAACAATAATAGGATCATTAAGGAATTGCATAGGTATGTCACTATCTGTATTGTACAAAAAACGCTTTTTCTTATCTTTTACGAATTCGGTAGAGACCGATACCTTAAATAAGTGATGACTATGAGGATTTAGACTACGACTTGAGAAACCTGACATATATTCTGAATATATACTCTCTAACTCTTTCCTACTATTCTTCAACTTCTCTGGAATTATTAATCCAAATTCGCCACGCTTAAGTTTTTTCATTTGTGCTAAAAATTCATCGGAGACACCAACATTTTGCTTTTCCAAGTAATTAGGTGAAACATAAATGGTATTCCCATTAGGCACATAGTCTGTTATTTTAACCCCATTAGCTATATTTGATACTAAGAACTGACGTAAATTTGTTTTTACAAATAGCCCTTTATCGTCCTTTAGAGTACGATTTGCGAAGTCATACCAAGACTTATTCTGCTTTTCTTCTTCCTTACCTTGTGTAAAGGCAGAGCTATAACTATAAGATAGCTGGTAGTAATTTCTATTTATAGACCACTCTTCTTTAGCACTATTTAATTGCACAAAATCTTGATAACTGTTCAACAACGTACCTACAGTAATACCAACAACTACAATTGCAACGAATTGTCCTAAGAACATCACTCCTAGAAGTCTTCTTAAGGGGAGGCGCCCTCTCATAACTTCAACTAAAGAAGTTGCTTTTAACCCTAGTAGATATATTAAACTTAACCCAAGAGAAATAAAACATAGCGCAAAAAAATATAAAGTTACTCCTGTAAAATAAAGTAATATAGGCAAAGATTGCAAAATCCGAAAATGCCACAAACCTACTCCCCCAATAAGAATAGATAAACAATATGCAACCAATAACTGCCTAGAATCAACGATAAATGATGATAACATTACTTTCATCATGCTTTGCCCCGAAACAAGCTTGATTCCCGCATCCCTTAAATCCTTTATTCGGTAAATCAACACTAGTGAAGCAAAGGTCAACAGAAATAATGCGAAACTAATAAGTGAAACCTCATTCAATAATATTGTTAAAAGTAAAGACAGTATTGAATAAGAAGAAAAATCAACCGCATTATAGCCAAGCTGACTGAATGTCGAGATAAGTTCTGCTCCCTTTAAATCACCTGAGACAATTAGATAGTTACTAACTATATCACTGCCTTCAGCACTCTCCTGAGAAGCCCTTTTTAAATTAGAAGGTGGAGAAACGTGTCCGTAAAACTGATAACGAAAATCTATTTCACCCTTTTCATTTGGTTGAACAATCCGTCTAGCAATTAAGCTATTATGCTCATTAGCTAAATTAGTTAAAGCATCTGTTACTTCCTTGCGATTAGATACCTTATGATCAGTCAAAGCCTGACCAGTCACATCTACAGCATTATAACTCGAAAAAGATATTTGCTGATTTTGTTGAACAATCATTGTGACTAAGTAGCAAGAAAACAGGATAGTCGAGATGAATATAAAAACACGTTTCATACAAACCTCCTAAACGGAACAATTATATATCTTTGTATTGAAATAAAGTTTACGGTCGAAAATGGAACCATTACAAGGAAACAAAAACTAGGTTGACATATTACATTCAACCTAGTCACCGTTACTTAATTAATTATAGTTATAGTAAAAGGCAGCCTGCTCGCCAAAAGACGTTTTAATAAAAGCATACGAAGTCTGACCGGCATAAGCATAGGCCTTACTAGATTTAGAGGTCCAACGACTAACTACAGTTGAACTATGATATTTCGAACCATGATAGTAATTCGAAAAAGCACCACCGTTAGAAGCCCCGTAAGTCCAAACACCACCACCTGGATACTGCGTAGCTGCAGCAACTCCAGACAAAGTCCCAAAAGAAGTCACAGCAAGAGCCAAAACCATTAACGATTTCCTATTTTTTCTCATAAGTATTCTCCTTAAAGTAATTGCGATGAAGGAAATAAAATGACATAAACTATGCATAACATTTCTAAACCTTCATAAATCAACTGTTACATTAAGTAAGCGCTTACTTTTAAAGTTATTATATACAGTTTTTTTTATTTTTGTCAATACACTTTTTGTATTTTTGTAAGAATTGATACCTTTGCTACGCAAAAAAGCCCCCAAAGGGACTTCTCGGTTTGATAAACAACGGCAGGGTGACAGTCCTGCATCTCTTTCAGACCCGAAGGTGCGGCGGCTGCCTCTTCCGCCCTCGTTGTTATTTCTTATCTATATTATATCACATTTTCTTAGCTCTACCAGCATTTAGATAATTTTTCAGCTTAGAATCTTTAATCACAAACATGGTACGGACATTAAGTTTATCACATAATCTGACCGCTACCAGAACATTACCATCAATACGTTTGATGTATTCCAAGGACTGACCATTAGGATGGCGACCGATATAGTCCGGATGAGCAATAATCTCTGGAATACGCTCATAGGTGGCATCAAAATCACTGAATTCCTGGCGATGTTTTTCCATATGCTTCTTACGTTGTGCAGACAGCGTGATTTCTTCACCAGGCTTGTAGTTCAAATCAAAAGCTTTAATGACTTTTGGCGTCAAGTGCCCTACTGTTTTCATGCCTCTATTGTACCACATCTCATACACATCAAGGTCTTTCCTATTGTTGAGGTATCAAAAAAACTCAAGCCTGTTACCAAGCTCGAGTTTTGACTTATGTTTTTTGGAAAGCACCTTGTTTGTAGCTAATCCAGAAGAAAAGCGGTGTACAGATAGCCATTGCTACCAGATAGATTGGCAAGGTGTAGCTATTAAGTGTCGAAATTTCAATCACATCTCGAAGATAGTAAGAGCTGATTAAGAAACCAAAGACTGAGTAAATAATCAAGGCCACACGTCCCTTATTCAAAGGGATACAAGCACGAATAACGGCAAGAACACCCGTTGATCCCATCATATAGTAAGACAGCGTCAGCATGTCCGTATTGCTCATACCAAGATAGACCTGAGATAGATGGAAAATAAGAACACTGATAACCAGCATCAAGGCATTAGGAATAGACAACTGAAGCGAACGTCTGAGGAAATGTTTCTCAACAGGTCGTATATTACGTTCGAAGGTCAAAATAAATGGTGGAAGACCCTCGATAAATTGCCCCGCTATGTCATCTGAACCTGAATGAATGGGAAGACCAAGAGGTACTCTGCCTTTCCAAAAACAATACTGGCAATACAGATAAGTCCCAAAAGGAAGGAATAGACCGTTTTGATGAGGAAAATAGGTGCAATGTGGGCAATATTATTAACCACACGACGTCCCTCAAATAGAATTTCAGGAATATCCTTAAACTCAGAATCCATAAGCACCAAGTTGGCAATCTGACGTGTAGCGGGATCCCCTTCAGCCATAACAATCGAACAGTCCGCTTCACGTAGTGCCAAGATATCGTTGACACCATCACCAGTCATAGCTGTGGTATGCCCATTGGCATTAAGCGTTTGGATTAACAACTTCTTCTGATGTGGAGATACGCGACCAAAGATTGCCGTATCTTCAGCCAAAGCCTCCAACTCCTCATCACTGACCTTAGAACAGTCAATATAACTTTGATAATCCGCAAAACCAGCCTGGTGGGCAATATGAGAAACCGTCACAGGATTGTCACCAGAAATAATCTTAAGCGTCACATCTTCTGAACGTAGGTATTCCAAAGTTTCTGCAGCATCCTCACGAATAGGATCGGCAATTTCGAGCAAGGTCAAGCCTTCAACATCATTCGGCAAACTCATAGTCTCTGTATCAACCGCTGACTGACTCCATGCCAAAATCAAAACACGAGAACCACGAGCCTGCGCCTGATCGACTGCTTTTTGGGATTTTCCTTAAGAAGCATCTCAGGTGCTCCCAAAAAGAGAGTTCCGACCCCGTCAATGCTCATAGCACCCCATTTACGATCACTTGAAAATGGAATAATATCCCCTACCTGATAGTGATGCTCCAGACCTTCATAGGCATTTCGAATCGCCTGAGCCGTTGCATTGTTATCCTTGCTATGCTGCATATAGGCCGCAAGCAAGCGCTCCAAACTCCTCTTTAGTGAAACGCTCTGACAGTAGTTTCAGACCCTTAACGGTCATCTTTCCTTGCGTAATTGTTCCCTGTCTTTATCTAAACAAAGCACATCGACACGCGCCAAGGTTTCGACAGAGTACATCTCCTGCACCAGGATATGTTTCATTCCAAGCTTAATAACGGCCGTCAAAAGAGAGGTAATTGTCAAAAGGGCAATCCCCTTAGGCAACATTCCCAGAAGGGCTGTCGAACTGGTAACTACCGACTCTTGAAGAGAGAGCTGTTTAATCAAGTAAGCCTCAAAAAAGAGCGCAAGCCCAAACGGTATCACAATCTTGCCCGTAAACTTAGCAATCTTATCCATATTATAGAGGATACGTGACACGATTGGCTTATGCGTCTTGGCCTCTAGCATGAGCTTATTGGCATAATTGTCCTCGGCTACGTTAATAACCTTAGCATAAACCTGACCACTCACAAGGTAAGAACCCTGAGAGCAACTCCTTCCCATCCTTCTTGAGAATAAGGTCACTCTCACCCGTCAGCATAGCCTCATTGAGCTCAGCCATCCCATCAACAACCACGGCATCACTAGGCACCTGTTCACCCGCAGACAAGAGCATGATATCATCCAAGACAATATCCTGAGGATCAATAGAAGTCACCTCGCCATCACGCACCACACGGATCTGATCCTTATTCATGAGATTGAGCTTATCAATCATGCGACGGGCACGCAACTCTGTCATCATCCCCGTAAAGGCATTAAGCACAATGATTCCGAAGAAAAAAAGATTCGACCAAGCCTGAACAGCAATCAAGGCCACAAATAGCAAAATTGAGCATATTAAAGGAGTTAAAGACATTACGTCTAAAAATCTCCCAGTTGCTGGAGCCAGTTTTTGCTTTAAAATGATTTGTTTTACCGGCATCTATCCGCCGCTTGACCTCCATCTGCGTCAAGCCTTGTAACTGTTTTTCCATAACTTTCATAGTAGCATAAAAATGAGGTGTTTTCAAAGGTTAGCCGTCATGGAAAGCCAAGAAATGGACCTATTATATCGAACCACTCTCCCGACTATTTCACTCAACCTAAACTACTTTCAAATAGCAAAGGCAAGAGTCCCTACAAAACACTTCTATGCTATCTTATTCTCTAATTAAACCTACTTTGATAAATTAAATTAAACAGCCACTGAAGATTAATTAATGGTTTTGGTTGCTCATCAATCACTGGTTGGACAGTTTCTCTAATTTCTTTTTTGACTTTTCGTTGATTATATTTAATAGTATGATAACGTTTGTCAAAAGCATGTTGGATAGAAAAATTACGATCAAAAAGATAACTTTCACCTGAGTCCAGGAAAAAAAATAGAGTACCATTCGTAAAACTTAATACAGACGTTTTAGTTCCTTTTTCTCTAGTTATAGCGTACGACCCATCATCATCATAGCTAATACCTTCTATTTCCGGTGTATAGGCCCAACCCATATTCTCCATCAACATAATGATGTCCGGTTCTGTTCCCTCTTTATGAGGAATATGCTGAGCATAATAAACAGAGTTAAATTTTATATTAATAAAAGTAAATAGACTCATTCCCTAAGACTGTATACAGCCCTATAACTAGTCCTACAAGAATCCCTAAAAAATTTCTTTTTTGCATTGTCACTTCTCTTTCTTTTTTATCTCCAATCGAATTTTGACTGGATTAACAATAAACCATTGTACAGTATTTATCATAGGTCTTACAATTTAATGATTTGTAATTGCTCTAACATTTGTTATGAATAAGAAAAAATCAAGTCTTTACAAATTTCTTCAATACTCCTCCCCACTTTGTCAATCAAGCTAAACATGGTATAATAGTTAAGATTTTTATACTACTTATTTCTGGGTAGAAGTGGGCAGTAAATTTTAACAAACAAGGGCTAACCCCTTGATATGAAAGGAATCTAGAAACTATTATGATGAACATGCAGAAC